>SXGS01312210.1_pt1 | contig 18006 bp, 13 predicted proteins | sample 3174681 | NCBI WGS metagenome assembly SXGS01 (sample SAMN11356861, study PRJNA531348) | freshwater metagenome | isolation source: freshwater sample F1-80 | place: China: Fuxian Lake, Yuxi | collected 2017-12-25 | reverse complement strand
GGCGCCGTCATCCGTGACGTAGACCTCGCCGTGCTGATAGGGGCTCATGGTCCCCGGATCGACATTGAGGTAGGGGTCCAGCTTGCGCAAGCGGACCTTGAACCCGCGCGCCTGGAGCAACGCCCCGAGGGCCGCCGATGCCAGACCTTTGCCGAGAGAGGAGACCACGCCGCCGGTGATAAAGATGAACCGCGTCATGGACCTCGACCATAGCTACGCGAGGCAGCCTTGCCCATCCCTCTCACGAGGCTTTGGAGTTAAAAAATCTATTGACCGTGACGGCGCGACTCGTCGGCCCCAGGGTACCGCGATACAGGCCGTAAACCCTTAAAACTCGACGTATTTTCAGAACCCGGCCGCCGCTACGGCGCAGCCAGGACTTACCAATTCTTAAGCAAACTTCGATACATCTCTGGCGCATCACAAGAGCACACGGAGCTGAAGCGCCGTAGGCGCGTTCGGCCCTCTTGCGTTCGCGACGAGGTCGAAGAATGCGCGCTGGGATTCCGGCCGCCAATCCCCCGCTCCACCCCGCCAAGCCATTGCGGCGCCTGCGCATCGGCATCGTCGCCGCGTCGCTGGCGCTGATCGTGGGTTACGGCCTCGACACCTATCGTCTCATCGAGAGCGAGAAGCGGGACGCCTTAGGCGACGCGGTGGAGCGCAGCGAAACACTGGTCCTGACCCTGGACGAGCACCTGGCCCGCACGGTCCAGGCGGCGGGCCTGGTCCTCGACACGGCCGTCGAGCGGCTGGAACGGGCGCTGCTGCAGCCGCCTCTCGACCTGCAGGAGATCCTGGGCACTCTCCAGGATCTTCAGGCCCGCGCCCCTCAACTGGTGAATCTGGGGCTGATCGATCCCGCGGGACGGGTCGTGGCCGACACCTTCACGGCCGCGATCGGCGTCGACCTCTCACCCCGCAGCTATTTCCAGACGCACGCCCGCAACCCTTCGACCCGGTTCCTGCTCAGTCCTGCTGTTGCCAGTCGCGCCACCGGGCGCGTCTTCGTTCCCCTGAGCCGACGTATCGACGATGCCGATGGCCGCTTCGCCGGTGTGCTCTATGGCGGGCTCGAGCCCGAGTATCTGGAGGAGTTCTACTCGCGGCTGCAGGGGCGGCAGACCGGCGTGCTCAGTCTCTACTCCTCGGACGGTATCCTGGTCGCCCAGATCCCGCGCCGTGCCGGCGTCGCGGGCCGCGACATGCACGCCGATCCGCTGTTCACCACGCTGCTTCCCCACGCCCCTTCGGGTGTGGCGCGTGTCGCTGCGGACGAGTTCGGGCCCGACCGCCATGTCGCCTATCGCCGGGCCGGGGACATCCCCTATGTCATCGCCGCGTCGATATCGGATGACCTTGTCCTGGCGAGCTGGCGCGAGCAGGCGATGGACACCGTCCTCCAGACCGTCCTCGTCACCCTGGCCATAGCCGCCTTCGCCGGCCTTCTCATCGCCGCGACTTTTCGCCGGGAGCGCATCGAGCGCGAGCTGCGCGAAAGCGAAGCGCGCTTCCGCGATTTCGCCGATGCCGCCTCCGACTGGTACTGGGAGATGGGCCCCGATCTGCGTTTCACGCGGCTCTTCGGCCACACGCTCGCCGGCGAGCATCTGATCGGCAAGCGTCGCGAAGAGCTGCTCGATCTCTACGAACCGCCCGCCGGCCTGTCCGCGCATCTCAAGGATCTGGCGGAGCGCCGGCCCTTCCGCGATTTCCGCTATCACTCCGTGCTGCCCAACGGCATTTCCCGTTACTGCACGACGAGCGGCAAGCCGATCTTCGCCGACGACGGCACGTTCCTCGGCTACCGCGGCACCGGACGCGACATCACGGCCGAAGTCCTGGCCGAGCGGCGGGCCGAGCAGGCGCGTACCCTCCTGTCAAACGCGCTCGAGGAGATTGCCGAGGGTTTCGTCCTCTATGACGCCAATGACCGCCTGGTCCTGTGGAACACGCAGTATCAGCGGATCCACGAGCACACCGCCGACCTGATGATCGCCGGGCACCGGTTCGAAGACATCATCCGGGCCGCGGCTGCGCGAGGCTCGATCCCCGCCGCCCGCGGTCGCGTCGAGGCCTGGGTTGCGGCGCGCCTGGCCGCGCATCTGCAGTCGCGCGGCGTGCACGAGCAGCAGTTTGCCGACGGGCGCTGGATCCGCGTCCAGGAAACGCTGCTCTCCGACGGCGGCCGTGTCGGCATTCACACCGACATCACGGCGGAAAAGCAGCGCGAAGCCGAGCTCCGCGATCTCGCCCAGAAGAACGAGTTCTTTGCCGCCGCCATCGCCACGACGACCAGCGGCATCATCATCACCGACAATACGACCGCCGAGCGTCCGATCGTCTACGTCAACCCGGCGTTCACGGCCCTCACCGGCTACACCACCGATGAAGCGATCGGGCGCGGCACGCGGTTCCTCCGCGATCCGGCGACCGATCCGGCGGCGGTGCAGGCCATAGAGGCCGCCTGGCGGGAGGAGCGCCCCGGCAGTGCCCGCATTCTCAACCGACGCAAGGACGGCACCACGTTCTATGCCGATATCCGCATCAGCCCGTTGCGCAATGCGGCCGGTCGCGTCACCCACTTCATTGGCGTGCAGAACGATGTCACGGCACAGGTCGCGGCCGAAGAGAAGCTGCGCCTCAGCGAAGCTCATATCCGCTCGATCGCCGAGAACATCCCGGGCGTCGCGATGCAGCGCGTTCAGAAACCCGACGGCTCGATCTACTATACCTACCTCAGCGAACGCACGTTTGAGCTCTCCGGCTACACGGCACAGGAGTTCTTCGATGATCCGGGACTGATCTGGCGCCTGGTCGATCCCGAAGACGCCCCCCGCTACAAGGCGGCCCTCGCGCGATCGGCGGAGGACCTGCAGCCCGCCGATATCGAGTATCGGCTCCGCCACCGCGACGGCTCCTTGCGCTGGCTGCGCGGCATGTTCAGGCCGCGCCGGGAGGCGAACGGGCGCATCGTCTGGGATTGCCTGGTCTTCGACATCACCGAACGGGTCAGGGCCGAGGAGACGATCCGCGAGCATACGGCGCGCCTGCGCTCGATCGCCGAGAACCTGCCGGGCGTCATCTACCAGCGCGTCATGCGCGCTGACGGCACCGTCTCCTATCCCTATATCAGCGCCCGGGCCTTCGATCTCACCGGCTACACCGCCGAGGAGATCATGGCCGATCCGAAAGTGCTGCCGACCGTCATCGCGCCGGAATTCCACGCCGGATACGGCGAGGTGATCATGCGCTCGGCCCGGGAGATGGCGCCCGGGCAATTCGAGTTCCGGCTTGTCCGGCGCGACGGCAAGTCACGCTGGGCCCATGGCCTGTGCCAGCCGCGCCCCCTGCCGAACGGCGACATCCTGTGGGACGGGCTGATCTTCGACATCACCGAGCAGAAGCGCAGCGAGGAGCATCGCAACGAGCTCGAGAACCAGCTTCGCCACGCGCAGAAGATCGAGGCTCTCGGCACCCTGGCCGGCGGCATCGCGCATGACATCAACAACACGCTCGTGCCCATCGTGGCGCTAGGCAAGATGACCCTGAAATCGCTTCCCGCCGACAGCCTGCACAGCGAGAACCTGCGGACCATCCTGGACGCGGCCTATCGCGTCCGCGACCTCGTCGCCGAGATCCTGGCCTTCAGCCGCAAGGAGATGCCGAGAACCGAGCCTGTCCCGCTCCAGGACGCCATCGCCAAGGCGGTTCGCCTTCTCTCGGCCATGCTGGCGCCCAACGTCACGCTCGTTCAGCGGCTCGAGGCCGCCTCCGTGATCGATGCGGATGCCAATCAGCTGGTGCAGGTCCTGATGAATCTATGCACCAACGCGGCACACGCGATCGGGCGGAACAACGGCCAGATCACCATCGGCCTCGACGAGGTCGTTCTCACCGAGACACTGAGCGGAGACGGCGCGCGCACGGCGCCCGGCACCTACGCCCGCCTGACCGTCACGGATACGGGAAGCGGCATGGATGCCGTGACGCGCCAGCGCGTCTTCGAGCCGTTCTTCACCACCCAGCGCGTGGGGGAAGGAACAGGCCTGGGCCTGTCGGTCGCGCATGGCATCGTCGCCAACCACCGCGGCCGCATCTCGGTCGAGAGCGAGCTCGGCCGCGGCACGACCTTCACCATCCTCCTGCCTCTGGCGGAGAGCGGCAGTGAATCCGTCACCCCGCCGCCGAAACGGGCCTACGCCTAACTTTGGAAGATCCCATGTCACGCATACTGATCATCGACGATGACCGCATGGTCCGGGACACGCTGAAGGTCATCCTGGTCGCTGCCGGCCACCAGGTCGCCCTGGCCACCGACGGCAAGGACGGACTCAGGATCTTTGCCGAGTTTCAGCCCCAGCTCATCATCACGGACATTCTGATGCCCGAGAAGGAAGGCGTGGAGACGATTCAGGATCTGCGCCAGCTCGTGCCGAACCTGCCGATCATCGCCATCTCCGGCGGCGGCCGGGTCGGCAATATGAGCTTCCTCAAGGTGGCGCAGCAATTCGGCGCCGACCGGACCTTCGCCAAGCCTTTCGAGCCCGACGAGATCCTCGGCGCCGTCAACGAGCTGCTGGCAAAGGCCGCGTAGCGGCCGCGTCCTAGCGGGCGATCGGAGCGGACGGCGCCGCCGGCGTTGCCGGTGCCGTCGGAGCAGGCGCGTCAAAGATCGAGCGCTGCCGTTCCTTGGCCGGAGAGCCAGCGAGGATGGCCAGCGTGATGCTGAGCGTCATGAAGACGGCCGCCAGGATGGCGGTCGTGCGGGTCAGCAGATTGGCCGTACCGCGGGCCGTCATGAATCCGCCCATGCCGCCGCTCGACCCGATACCGAGACCGCCGCCTTCGCTGCGCTGAAGGAGGACGACCACGATCAGGGCGATCGCGACCAGGATATGGATGACAAGCAGGACAGTGATCATGAGGGGGCTCGCAGAACGGGCCGACTTCTAGCGGCTTCCGGCGGTTAAATCCAGTTTGAAATCGCCCGTGACGGAAAGCCGCTCAGACCGGGGCGGCGGCGGCAATCGCCAGAAAATCGCCGGATTTCAGGCTGGCACCACCCACCAGCGCCCCGTCGACATTGGCCACAGCCAGCAGTTCGGCGGCGTTCGTGGGCTTGACCGATCCGCCGTAGAGGATGCGCACGGCGGCGGCATCCTTCAGACGTGTCGCGAGCTGGCGGCGGATCAGGGCATGAACCTCGGCCACCTGCTCCGGCATTGCAGTCCGGCCCGAGCCGATCGCCCACACCGGCTCGTAGGCGACGACAAGCGTCGCGCTGGTCGAGGCCGGAGGGATCGAGTCCGCAATCTGGCTGGTCACGACGGCTTCGGTCTTGCCGGCTTCGCGCTCGGCCCAGGTTTCGCCGACGCAGACGATGGCGGTGAGGCCGGCCGCCTGCGCCGCTTCGGCCTTGGCGCGCACCACGCTGCTGCTTTCCCCGTGATCGGCGCGGCGCTCCGAGTGGCCAACGATGACATAGCGGCAGCCGAGATCGGCCAGCATGGGAGCAGCCACGTCACCGGTATGGGCCCCCGATTCCTTGGTGTGGCAGTCCTGCGCCCCCAGCGCGACCGGGGAGCCGGCGATGGCTTCGGCCACCAGACCGACCAGGGTGGCCGGGGGGCAGACCAGCAATTCGGCGCCGCCCGCTGGCAGATCACGGGCACCTTGAACGATAGCGTCCGCCAGCGCCCAGCCATCGGCGGACAGGCCGTTCATCTTCCAGTTACCGGCAATCAGCGGGCGGGGCTTGGGCATGGGCTTGGCTTTCCAAATGGGGCTGCTCCTCTAGCACGACGATACCCCCGACGAAAAACGCCTGCGCCTCGCGGCGGACGCCGCGGCGATCGGGGTGGCTAGACGGAGATATTCAGGTTCTGGCCGCGACCGCTCGAAGCCGGCGGCACCGCCGTCGCGGGATCGAACAACTGGAGCAAAGCGGCCTGGGATTGCAGGGCCGAGCGAAAGGCCGCGAGCGCTGCGGCCTGCTGGACCGAGGAGGCATTCGAGCTTTCCAGCGCGCCACTGATGACAGATGAGACGTCCATGCTTCTCCGAGACCCGGCGAAACGCTTTCCGGAGCCACTCTAGCGCACCGGGAGCCGTCCGGGCGACCGCAAAATGGCTTTTAAACTCAGGCCTTTATGAAGCTGCCCGGGCTCACGGGGGCGGGTTGCGGGTAGGCCCCCGCCCCCCTATGATGCGCGCGGTTTTTCGGGGAGCCCCGCTGCTTCATGCTTCAAGCGTTTCGTACCAAGACCGCCGGCGTCGTCGTCAAGATCATGTTCGCCCTGCTGATCCTCAGCTTCGCGGTCTGGGGTATCGGCGACTACGCGTTCCTGCGCCAGGGCGACCCCACCGCCCTGAAGGTCGGCGACACGACCATCACCGCCAACCAGCTATCCAACGAATACCGCAACGAGCTCGACCGGCTACGCCGGACCTTCGGCCAGATCGACACCGAGACAGCGCGCCAGTTCGGCCTCATGGATCAGGTGGTCCAGCGCCTGATCACCCAGACACTGCTCAACAAGGCGGCTCACGATCTCGGCCTGCGTCTCGGTGACGACGCGCTGCGCAGCCGCCTGCTGTCGGAGCCGACCTTCCTCTCGCCATCGGGCGAGTTCGATCGCCTGCGCTTCCAGCAGTTTCTGCAGCAGCGCGGCATGACCGAGAGCGGCTTCCTCGCGGTCTTCCGCCAGGAATACACGCGCGACATGATCGTCGAGGCACTGACGGCGGGCGTGCGCACCTCCGATGTGCTGGCCGACCGGCTTTACCGTTACCGCAACGAGAAGCGCGCCGGTGAGTCGCTGTTCGTTCCGGCGGTGTCGTTCATCAACGTGGGCGAGCCTGACGCGGCGCAGATGCAATCCGTGTACGACGACAACCGGGAACGCTTCACCGCACCCGAGTATCGTGCGCTGACCGTCGTGCGCATCGGTCCCGAGGAAGTGCAGCAGCAGGTCAAGATCGACGAGCGCCAGTTGCAGGACGAATTCCGCACCCGGCTGCCGGAGCTGCGCATTGCCGAGCGGCGCGAGGTATCGCAGCTCCTCTTCCCCGACGAGGAAGCGGCCAAGGCCGCGCAGGTCCGCATCGCGGGCGGCGCCGACTTCGTCGATGTCGGCAAGGAAGCCGGTCAGCCGGCCGAGCAGCAGGCGCTGGGCAAGATCTCGCGCGATGATTTCGTGCCCGAGCTGGCCGACGCGGTGTTTGGCCTGGCGGCCGGCGGCGTGTCGGCGCCGGTGCGCAGCCCCTTCGGCTGGCATGTCTTCCGCGTGCAGTCGATCGAGCCCGGCAAGGAGCCGAGCTTCGCGGAGGTGAAGGACAGGCTCACCCAGGAGCTGCGCGAGCGGCTGGCGGGTGACGTCGCCTATGGTCTGGCGACCAAGATCGAGGAAGCGGTCGCCGGCGGCACCGGCATCGAAGCTGCAGCCACCCGCGTCGGCGTGCCGGCGGTCAAGGTCGCGGCAACGGATCTGCGTGGCCAGGGGCCCGATGGCAAGCCGGTGGCCAGCCTGGCTGGCGGCCAGGCGCTGCTTTCGGCGGCCTTCGAGACGCCGGCCGGCCGCGAGATCCCGCTGACCGAAGGCCAGAACAATGTCTGGTACGTGGCGCATGTCGACGGCGTCACGCCCTCGGCGCTCAGACCGCTGGCGGATGTGCGCGAGGAAGTGCTCCGCCTGTGGCAGCAGGAGAAGCGCGAGGAGATGGCGCGCGAACGCGCCGACGCCATCCTCAAGGAAATCAACGCCGGCAAATCACACGAGGCCGCCGGTGCACCGTTCGAGCTGAAGCCCAGTGCGATCGGTCCCGTGGCCCGCAGCGCCGGTTTCGATCCGCGCGCGCCCGTCCCGCCGGAGGTCACTGGCCGCCTGTTCCAGCTGAAGGAAGGCGAAACCGCCTCGGTGCCGAGCCGGGACGGCGTCTACATCGTTCGACTGACGTCCACGGTAGCTGCCGATCCGGCCACGGACGCGGAAGGCATCACTCAGCTGCGCACCCAGCTGCGTCAGCAGATCGGCAACGATCTGGTGGCCAGCTACACCGAGGCACTGCGCCAGCGCTACGGCGTCACCATCAACCGCACGGTCGTCGACCGCCTCATGTAGGCGGTCCGGCGCTCACCTGGGACACACCGCGCCGCTGCACGATGGCGGTCAGCGGCGCCAGGACGAGCCCGCGCGCCGACAGACCGGCCAGCCAGGGCTCGAGGGCATTCAGCGTCGCCTCGTGCGGATGCCCGATGGCGATGGCGGTGCCGCGGCGCCGGGCTACGGCCTCGAGCTCGGCCAGCCGGGCATTGACGTAGTCAGCGCTCAGCTCGTTATCGAGGAAGACGTCGCGCACGGTGTGCGGCAGATCCGCGGCGCGCGCCACACCGGCGGCGACGCTGTCGAGCGCCGTGCGTGAATCGAGGAACAGCAGGCCGCGGCTCTTGAGCTCGGCGATCACCGGAGCCATGGCGCCGGCGTCGCGGGTAAAATGGCTGCCCATGGGGTTGTTCAGCCCGACCGCCTCGGGCAGCAGCGCCAGGTAACCGGTGACACGGCGCCGGATCTCGTCGGCGGACAGGTCGGTGGTCAGCGCGTTGGGTCCGGGATTCTCGCGCCCCTGCGGCTGCATCGGGGCGTGCAGCAGAAGCTCGTGACCGGCCGCCCGCGCGCTCTGGGCCTGGCGCGTCACCTCCGCGGCATAGGGCAGCCAGGCCAGGGTCAGCGGCCCCGGCAGCGCGACCGTACGGGCCGAACGCTTCCGGTCGAGCCCGAGATCGTCGATGACGATCGCCACCCACGGCCGCGTGTCGCTGATCGCCGGCGCGGAGGCGGCATAACGCTGCCAGGCCGGCAAGGGAGCGGGCATGGAGGGTGTCGCGACCGGCGGTGGAACGGCAGCCGGCGCTGGCGCCGGCACCGGATTGGCCAGGGTAGGCGGCGCGACCAGCGGTTCGGTGACCAGCGGGCGCGGTGCGGGTGGCGGCGGCAGGACGACACGGGCCGGTGCCGCCGGGGACATGACCGCACGCGGCGCCAGCATCACGGCGGCCGAGGCCGCCGCAATCAGCCCCAGCGCGATGACGGCGTTACGCCGCGCTTTTCTGCGCGCCATGCCGCCGCTTCGCGTGCGCGTTGGTTTTTCCCGCGAGGTCATCGAGAATCGGGCACTCCGGTCTCGTGTCACCGTGGCACAGCCGCATCAGCTCCGACAATGTGCGCCGCATGGCCTGGAGTTCGGCCATGCGCCGGTCGATGTCGGCGATATGGCGCTCCGCTACCGCCTTCACCTTGTGGCTGGCGCGCCGCTTGTCGCGCCACAGCGCCAGGAGATCGGCGATCTCCTTCATCGAGACGCCGAGGCTGCGGCCGCGCTGGATGAAGCGCAGGGTTTCGACGTCGACGGCCGAATAGTCGCGGTAGTTGTTGGCCCGTCGTTCGGCCGGCTGGATCAGGCCGATGCTCTCGTAGTAGCGGATGGTCTTGGGCGTGACGCCCGATTCCTCCGCCGCGCGTCCGATGTTCATGCCTCTCCTCCCTTCCAGCGCCGCAGGCGCAGCGAATTGGCGACGACACTGACCGACGAGAAGGCCATCGCCGCACCGGCAATGACCGGGTCGAGCCAGCCCAGCGCCGCGACCGGGATACCCGCCAGGTTGTAGACGAAGGCCCAGAACAGGTTCTGGTGGATGCGCCGCATGATCGTGCGCGACAACGCGATCGCTGCGGGTACGAGTGCCGGGTCGCCGCGCATCAGGGTGATGCCGGCCGACTGGATGGCGACATCCGTGCCCGTGCTCATGGCGATGCCGACATCCGCGGCCGCCAGGGCCGGCGCGTCGTTGCTGCCGGCGCCGACCATGGCGACCACCTGCCCCGCCTGGCGCAGCCGCCGGATCTCCTCCAGCTTGTCCTCCGGCAGCACGCCGCCCAGCGCCCGTTCGATGCCAAGGGCCTGAGCCACCCGGGCCACCGCCCCTGCTGTATCGCCGGACAGGATCACGGTCTCGATCCTGTCGCCACGCAGCCGCGCCACGGCGTCCGGCGCGTTTGCCTTGAGCCGGTCGCCGGTCGCGATCAGGCCTGTCAGGCGACGATCGACGGCCACGAACATCACGCTGTCACCACGGGATTCCCAGGTCTCGGCCTGGGCCCCCGGACCGGCAGCGACCGCGACATTCTGCTCGTCCATCAGCCGTCGACTGCCCGCCAGCACGGCGCGGCCGTTGACCGTCGCGCTGATGCCGCGACCCGGCAGGGCCTGAAACCCCGAGGGCGGCGGCATCGACAGCCAGCGGTTCCGGGCTTCGGCCAGGACGGCCCGGGCCAGAGGATGCTCGCTGCCGGCCTGTGCTCCGGCCGCAAGAGCCAGCATGTCGTTGACCGGCATGCTCCGCGTCACGGTGATCTCGGTGACGACCGGCCGGCCCTCGGTCAGGGTGCCGGTCTTGTCGAAGACGATCGTGGTCACGCGATGCGCCCGCTCGAGCGCCTCGGCGTCGCGGATCAGGATGCCGTGGCGGGCGGCGACGCCGGTCCCGACGACCATCGCGGCGGGCGTGGCCAGACCGAGCGCGCACGGGCAGGCGATGACCAGCACGGCCACCGCCGCACCCAGGCCCGCCGGAGCGTCGCCGAGAGCCAGCCACCAGACCAGAAAGGTCGCGATGGCAATCGCCAGCACGATCGGCACGAAGATCGCACTCACCTGATCGACCCGCCGCTCGACCGGCGCTTTCGAGGCCTGGGCCCGCTCGACCAGCTCGACAATGCGCGCCAGCGTCGTCCCCGCGCCGATCGCCGTGGCCCGGATGCGCAACAATCCGCTGCCATTCACCGCGCCCCCGATCACCCGGGTTCCGGGCCCCGTGGGCACCGGCCGGCTCTCGCCGGTGATCAGCGCTTCGTCGACCTCGCTGTCGCCCGCGAGCACCTCTCCGTCGACCGGAAGGCGCTCGCCCGGCCGCACGATGACCACGTCATCGGCAACCACCGTCTCCACCGGAACTTCGTCCGTCCGGCCGTTGCGTTCGATGCGCGCCGTGGACGGCAGCAGCCGCGCCAGGGCCTGCAGGGCCGCCGCCGCCGAGGCCTTCGCCCGCGCCTCGAGCCAGCGGCCCAGCAGCACCAGCGTGATAACCACAGCCGAGGCCTCGAAATAGAGTGCCGGCATGCCGCCAGGATCGGCGAGGGCCCGGATGGCGCTGTCGCCATAGGCGGCGCTGGTGCCCAGCACGACCAGCAGATCCATGTTGCCGGTGCCGGCGCGAAGCGCGCGCCAGGCCGCGGCATAAAACGGGGCGCCCGCCCAGAACTGCACCGGAGTCGCGAGTGCCAGCGCGAGCAGCGGCGGCAGGTGGAAGCCGAACAGGCCCCAATGCGCCGCCATCTCGAGCAGCAGCGGGATCGTCAGAATTGCCGCGACGGCGAGCCGGACGGTGGCGCCGTGGCGTTTGTCCGGTTGTGCCGCCTGGACGGCAAGGCCTGTGGTCTCATAGCCGGCCCGCCGCACGGCCTCGACCAGCTCACTCGCCAGGGTGGCTCGCGGCTCGGCGCGGACCTGGGCCCGCTCGCTCGCCAGATTGACCGAGACATCGACGACACCGGGCACCTGACGGAGTGCGCGGTCGACGCGACCGACGCAGGAGGCGCAGGTCATGCCTTCGATCGGCAGGGAGATCGTCGTGGCGGGTGCCGGGGATGCCGGACGTTCGAGAACCGAGTCTTCCATACCGTCCTAGATAGACCTTCCCGTTCTGAGAAGGTCAAGGTTGGTGGAAGCCGTCAGCCGACTCCCGCCACCCTGTCAGCCGCCGGGCTGCGCGCCGCCGCCGTCGCCGACCAGGCTGAACGGCGCCCAGAAGATCGGATGGGCATAGGAGAACACCGCCTGCCTGCTGTCCGGATCGACATAGCCCGGCCCGTCGATCAGACCGACCATGGCCTGACGCATCGCCTCGGCCCTGGCCAGCAGCGGGTTCTGCGCCTGGCGGCGGAACAGATCGGTCGTCAGCTCGCGCGCTGAATTCGTCTCGACCGGCCAGTTCGACACCAGCAGCGCCCTCGTGCCGGCATAGAAGAAGGCGCGGCCAAGACCCGATACCGCTTCCGCACCGGCCCCGTCGCCGGTCGCCGTGTTACAGGCCGAGAGCACGACCCAGTCGGCGTTGAGTTTCAGCGCCAGCACCTCGTCCAGGGTGAGCAGGCCATCGCCGTCGATATCGGCCACGTCGGGCGCCGACAGAGCCAGGGCGGGCTGGGTCAGCCCGTTGAGGTCACCCGGGATCAGCCCGTGGGTGGCGAACATCACCACCTTGCGGTTGGAGATGTCCATCGAGCGCACACGGCGCTCGTTCGCCTCGCGACCGACAAACACGTCCCGGGTGGGATCGGCGTTGAGCGCCAGGGCAATGCTGCGCACCTCATCCGCCGTGTCGGGGAGACGCGGCAGTTGGGCCAGCTCGGCGCTGTCGATGCTCTGCGTCGTCGGCGCGTTGCGTCGCACCAACGGCACGCCGCGTGTCTGCATCAGGGTACGGGCGCCGCGCGTCTGCAGCTGCGCTACTTGGGTCTCGCGCGCGGCTTCCGCCGCCTGCTGCGGGCTGAACCACGGATCACCGAAGCCGATAAAAGCCTGACGCTCGCCGCGCGGCGGCGGCAGGGCACGCAGCGAGCCCAACGATGCCACCGACGGAAGCTGGGTGATTGCGGCGGTCCTGGCCAGGAACGGCACGTTCCTGTAGCCGGCGAACATCGCCTGCCCCTCCCGGTCGGCGGGCGCCTGTGCCGGTGCCGTGACCAGGACCGAGAACGGCAGCTGGCCTAGCGATCCGTGCGGCACGACCAGAAGGCTCCCGGCGTCCTTCCAGCCTGCCTCGACCGGCTGCAGCAGCGCCGCGTACAGCCTGTTGGCCAGCACCACGTCGAAGGCCGGGATATCGCCGAGAGTGGCGGCGTTCGGGTCCAGCGCCTTGCGCAGATCGGCCACCATGCGGCCGACCTCCGCCTTGCGCAGAGGGGCGGCTGCGAACACGGCCGGCCCCTGGGCCGGCACGGCCCAGACGAAGGTGCGCTCGTCGCCGACATAGGTGGCGATCAGCGCCTCCCCCGGCCGCAGATTCTTGCGCGCCTGCTCCACCGTCGCCGGACGCGGGTCGACCAGGTTCACGTAGTCGGGGAAGCGCCGCTCGATCTCCTCCCGGATCGCGGACCGGGCCGTGCGCAACGCATCGATCTGCGTGCGTACCGATCTGAGGCCATCGGCGTCCTGCTGATTGGTCGGGCTCGACAGCATGTTCGCCAGCAGACCCTGCAAGGCGGCACCCTGCTTCTGCGCGTCCTGCTCGCGGCGCACCAGATCCGCCAGCGCCGGGTCAGCGGCAGCCGCGCGGGCCGAGGACGCCGCCAGCGCACGCTGGACCGACTGGCCACGCGCGGCATCGGCGAGGCGGAACGTCTCTTCGGCAGCGCCCGCGCCGCCGACTTCCGCAAGCACACCCATATAACTCTCGACGGCCCGCGCGAGCCGTTGGCCGCGCGCGACACTACCGCCGCCCTCGTCGTCGTCCGACTGGCGCGAGGACGACAGGAGGACTGGCATCGCCAGGGCAAACTCACGCGCAGCCCGTTCCTTCTGCCCGGTCGCGGCAAGCGCCCCGCCAAGGAAGGCCCGGGTCTCGGCCGTGTTGTAGTGCCTTTCGCCAAGGTTCCGGGCATTGCGCTCGATCTGCCTCTCCAGGATCGGGATCGCGGCAGCGCCTTCATTGTTGCGCAGCAGGACCGCGGCATAGGCGCCATCATTCAGGAACTGCTCGACCATGGACGGGTCGGACTCAATGTCGCGGCGCAGCTCCAGATAGGTGTCGTAGGCCTGCCTCCACTGCCCCTGATTCGACTGGGCACGCGCGATGGCGCGCCGCGCATTGGCCATGCTGTAGGATTTTCCGTCCTGGCCCAGGTTTCGATAGATGTCGAGTGCAGCGCGCGACAGACGCTCTGCCTCCACGTAGCGACCCTGCTCGTAGATCACCGCGGCGAGAAGCTGGATGTCGCCGGCCGTCTCCGGCGCATAGCGCCCGCGACGCTCCAATCGGCTGAGCAGCGACCGCCGGACTTCGGCTTCGGCTTCGACCAGACGCCCCTGACGCAAGAGAGAACGCCCGATATCACCATGAATCAGGTCCTCCATGTTCGCCCAGGTCCCGATCGGCGGGCCACCCGTCCGTTGCGCTTCCGGCTCGATGGCAACCAGCCGCGTGTTGAGCGACAGGGCTTCGCGCGACAGACGCTCGCCTTCCGGATAGCGGCCGGAGGCCTCGGCGACCGCCGCCCGCGTGCGCAAGACCATCACCTGATCGTTGTCCCGCTGCCACGCCTGGCGGTTTCGCCAACCGGCCGAGTCAGCCATCAGGCGATCCATCCGGGTTTGCAGGGTCTGCGCCTCTTCGAGATTGCCCATGCGCGCGGCAAGCACGCCCAGATTCTGATAGATATTGAAGCCCCAGCCGGCACCAACCTGACCCGAGTTGACCATCTGCAGGCGCTCGACGTGCACCTCCCGCGAGTTGCGCATGTTGCCTGCGCCTGCTTCGGCAAACCCATAGCGCTGCAGGAATTGCATGAGTTGCATCGGCGCTACCTTGGCTTCTCTCCCCAGTCTCACCGCTTCCTTGTGATCGGCAAGCGCCTGTGCAGAGCGGCCGAGCTCGCTCGCGGCCAGGCCCCGATCGAAATAGAATTGGGCCAGCGCCCCAGGTTCGGCACCGGCCGGCGGCTGGGCGTCGGCGGCACGGCGTGCGGCTTCGGCCTTCGCTGGATCGGGCTTCTGCTGATCAAGGATGGCGGTGATATCGGCGATAGTGCGCGGGGGCGGCTTGAAGCCCTGGCCCTCGAATGAAGCGGTGATCCGCTTCGCCTGTTCCAGAGACACAGCGGGCTTTTCGTCCTGGCAAGCGGACAGCGCTGCTGCCATCGCCAATACGACGACCCCGAAGATGCGCGTCATTGGAATCTCCCACCCTGTCGAGCCGCGCCGATTATGGGAAGCCAATTAGTTAACGGCAGTGGCGCCCGTCACAGCAAGTGTAGCATCGCAAGGGTGACGAATCATCACGCCCCCGATCCACGGCCCGTCAAAACGTCGGGCTGCGGGACGGCGAAGAGCATGGTAAAGAGCGTTCATGATCCGCCCTGCTTTCATTGTTCTGCTTGCCGCAGCCTTGCTTGCCGGCTGCGATCCGCGATTCATCTATGAAACGAACCTGTCGCCCCGGGAGCTCCAGGCGCTGACCGGGACATGGGAGGGACAATCCGCGTTGTCCAAGGGCGACAAGGCCTGCCCCGCCCACTACCTCTGGTTTCTCCGGGTCGCCAACGGCAACGTCGACGGCAGCCTGGTCGACAAGGAAACGCCCAACGCCCCGCGCACGCGGTTCACCACGTTCCTTGACTACGATGGCAGCATGACCGCCCTGGTCCGCCCCGGCGGCTGGGACGCCACTGTTCGCGGCACTTTCCAGCGCGACGTTTTTATCGGCGAGTCCACGGGCCCGTCCTGTAATCACAGGATGCGTCTGCGGCGTACGTCTAGTTCTTGATCGTGGCAATCCGCTCCTATAGGTGTAGGCTTCCATCGGGAGACGGGCGGGCTCCAGCATGACCGGAAACGACAGCATTTTCAGCCTCTTCGGCCGATGGCGCGCCGGCCTTTAGCCGGCGGCGCAGCCCGCGCGGCAGCTTTCACCTTTCCGACAAACGCGCGAACGAGACGATTTCCATGACCGCGGATATGACCCAGCTCAAGGCGCTGATCGCCGCTGTTGCCGATGGCCGCACGCTCTCCCAGGACGAGGCGCGGCTCGGCTTCGACATCATGATGAGCGGCAACGCGACACCGGCGCAGATGGGCGCCTTCCTGATGGCGCTGCGCGTACGCGGCGAGACCGTCGATGAAATCACCGGTGCGGCGCGCACCATGCGCGCCAAGGTCACGGGCATCAAAGCCCCGGCCAATGCCATCGATGTCGTCGGCACCGGCGGCGACGGGGTTGGCACCTGGAACGTCTCGACCGCCTCGGCCCTGGTCGTCGCCGGGGCTGGCGTGCCGGTGGCCAAGCACGGCACCCGCGCCTTCTCCTCGAAGGCCGGATCGGCCGACGTGCTGCTGGCGCGGGGCGTCAATCTCGACTGCGATCTCAAGCTGATCGAGAAGGCGATCGCCGAGGCGGGAGTGGGCTTCATGATGGCGCCCCGTCATCACAGCGCCATGCGCCATGTCGGCGGTACGCGCGTCGAGCTCGGCACGCGGACGATCTTCAACATCCTCGGGCCGCTCTCGAACCCCGCCGGGGTCAAGCGGCTGCTGGTCGGCGTGTTCGCCAGGAAATGGATCGAGCCCATGGCCCGCACCCTGGGCAATCTCGGCGCCGAGCATGCCGGGGTGGTACACGGCTCCGATGGGCTCGACGAGATCACCACCACCGGCCCGACAGCAGTCGCCGAGTTCAAGGACGGCAACGTGCGGACCTTTGAGATCAAGCCTGAAGACGCCGGCCTCACGCCCGCCCGTCTCGACGACCTCAAGGGCGGCACGCCGCAGGAGAACGCCCAGGCTGTGCGCGACCTGCTCGACGGCAAGAAGACGGCGTTCCGCGATATCGTCTGCCTCAATGCCGGGGCGGCTCTTGTCGTCTCCGGCAAGGCCAGGGATGTGCGCGACGGTGCAACCCAGGCCGCTGCCAGCATCGACAATGGCAAGGCCAAGGCTGCCCTGCAGCGACTTGTGGCCATCACCAACACGCCGCCGTCGCTGGCCGCACCGGCCGAGTGAGTGGCAATGAGCGAGCGCGATGTCCTCGCGGAGATCTGCGACGCCAAGCGCGTTGAGGTCGCAACGCGCAAGCAGCGCACACCTCTTGCCTCGCTGGAACGCCAGGTGAGCGCGACGCAGCCGGCACGCGGCTTCGCCGACCAGCTGCGCCGAACCGGCGCCAGCGGACGCCCGGCCCTGATCGCCGAGATCAAGAAAGCCTCGCCCTCTAAAGGCCTGATCCGCGCCGATTTCGACCCCGCCACGCTCGCCCGGGCCTACAAGGAGGGCGGCGCCACCTGCCTCTCCGTTCTCACCGACACGCCTTACTTCCAGGGCCGCGACGAGCACCTGCAGCAGGCGCGTCAGGCGGTTGACCTGCCGGTGCTGCGGAAGGATTTCACCGTCGACCCCTACCAGGTCGTCGAGGCGCGAGTGATCGGCGCCGATTGCATCCTGCTGATCGTCGCGGCACTCGACGATTCCAGCCTGCGCAGCCTCGCCCGCCTGGCGCACGATCTGGGTCTCGACGTCCTGGTCGAGATCCACGACGAGGCGGAGCTCGATCGTAGCCTGGCCGTCGACGGCGCCCTGCTCGGCATCAACAATCGCAATCTCAAGACGCTGACCGTGGACCTGGCCGTCTTCGAAAAGCTGGCACCGCGTGTGCCCGGTGACCGGCTGCTGGTCGCGGAAAGCGGGCTCAAGACGGCCGCCGACCTGGCACGCCTGCGCAAGGCTGGTGCCGGTGCATTCCTGGTCGGTGAATCCCTGATGGCGCAGGCGGACGTCAGCGCGGCAACTCGCGCCCTTCTGGCCCCCCTGCCCGCCCCGGTCTGACCATGGCGAAGAAGCGGCTCACCCATTTCGACAGCGATGGCAACGCCGTGATGGTCGACGTCTCGGGCAAGGACGTGACGGAACGGACTGCCACGGCCGTCGGGTCTGTTGTTATGCAGGCCGCCACGCTGAAGGCGATCCTTGCCAAAGGCATCAAGAAGGGTGACGTGCTGGCGGTAGCGCGCCTCGCCGGCATCATGGCCGCCAAGCGTACGCACGAGCTCATCCCGCTCTGCCATCCCCTGCCGCTGGCTTCGGTGACCCTCGATCTCGAACCGGACACCAAACGCCGCGCCGTCGATATCACCGCCACCGAAAAGGTCACCGGCCGCACCGGCGTCGAGCTGGACGCGC
>SXGS01674017.1_pt1 | contig 18015 bp, 9 predicted proteins | sample 3174681 | NCBI WGS metagenome assembly SXGS01 (sample SAMN11356861, study PRJNA531348) | freshwater metagenome | isolation source: freshwater sample F1-80 | place: China: Fuxian Lake, Yuxi | collected 2017-12-25 | reverse complement strand
GCGGCCTGAGCGCAGCGCGGAGGGGCCGACGAGCGGGGTGCAGGCGGCCCAACGTGGCGCGGAGGGGCCGGCGAGCGGGGCGCAGGCGGCCCGACGAGGCGCGGAGGGGCCCGGCGAGCGCGCCCTCGGGGGTGCTGCGCCGGCGAGGTTCGACCGTCGCCATCTTGACGCCCAGTCGCTTCACGCCAGAGCGTGGGTGTGGCCCGAGCCGCCATCGCCGGCCTTGATGGCTGCACACGCGGGGTCGCTTGCGCTCTACGGGCTCTTCATCACCGCGCGGACGCAGGCGCTGTGGCCGCTGCTCTTCCTGGCGGTCGTCGGCGGGATGTTGGTGCTGGCGCTGGGCTACCCGAAGCTGGCGCTGGGCGCGGGGGCGCGCGAGCAGGCCGAGGACGCCGTGCTCTCGGGCGCCTCGCGGCGCGCCTTCTGCCTGCTGGTCTTCATGACCGCCGCGCTCCACGGGCTGCTGATGCCTTACTGGTATGTGTCGGCGCCGCTGGAGCTCGGGCTGGCCTGCGCGGTGGCTGGGACGGCCTTGAGCGCGCTGGCCGTCGCCGCGCTTGCCGGCCCCGCCACGGGAGGCGCCCGCGCGATCCGGCTGCCGGGCGTCCGGATCATGCTCGACGGCGCGCTGCCCATCGGGATCGGGACAAACGCCCTCGTCGCGGGGCTGCTCGGCGCCGCCTTCGTCAGCCGCGCGGGGCTCGAGGGCCCCCACCGGGACGCCGCCGCGCTGGCCTGCGCGATCGGGGGGTTGATCGGCGCGCTCAGGCCGTGGGGGGCGCTCGGCGCGCTGCGGGTGGAGCGCGGCTGGGCGCGCGGCCCCCTCGATCCGGCCGCGTGGTGGTTCCCCGAGCGCGCCGCGATCGCCGTCTCCCGCGCGATACCGAGGCTGGCGCCGGCCACCCGCGCGGCCACCTTCGGCCCGCTGGTCATGCACCCGCGCGGGGGTCGATCCCGCTTTGGCCACCTCCTGACGGCCGCGTTGAAGACCTCAAGGGGCGCCGCGGGCGACGCGCTGGGCGTCCTGGCCCTGTCCCCGGCGGCCGGCAGCGTCGCCATCGACATCGGCCTCCCGGGCATCCCCAAGGATCCCGGCGCGCGCGTCGCCGCCGCGCTCGACGCCGCCAGGCGCTGGCTCCCCGAGGCGCAGCGGGCAGCCCGCGCCGCGCTGGGCGCCCGAGCCGACGACGACGCCGCAGACCCCAGGCAGACCAGAGAGGCCCGCGCGATCGCCGCGCGCCTCTCCGACCTCGCCCACCAGAGCGCCAGCGCGGCCCGCGATCTTGGGTGGGCCGAGCACGCCCTCGATCGGGTCGCCGCGGTCGCCCGCGAGAACCTCGACGCGCTGCGGGCGGGCGGCTGGACCCCGGATCGCCTTCAGGACCTCGACGCCCCCGTCGCGGCAGCCATCGATGCGCTCCAGGAGCCGGCCTGGATGGGGGACGAGCGAGCGAGGGGGCGAGGCGCGCGGCTGCTCGATCTGGCGACCGCGCTGGCCGTAATGTTGGTGACCGCCGCCGCCATCGGGATGATCGCGCGCGGCCTGGCGGGGCTTTGACCATGGGCGCCTTCAGCCACCTGTGCCGCGTCTGCCTGGAGATCCACAGGGGCCGCTGTCACTTCGCCGCCTGCCCCTTCACCCCCACGGAGTCGCCCAACGACTCGCCCTTCGCCCCTCCGAGCCAGACCCCCACCCACGACAACGCCGACCCCGTCGGCGCCGCCTGGGACGAGCCGCCCGCCCCGCCGCCCCTCCCCGTCGGCGCCGCCCCGCGACACAAGGTCATCCACCAGATGGCCACGCACGACTCCGTGGACGTCGAGGAGGATCTCGACGTCGAGCCCGAGGGCGCCCCGGAGATCATGGGGCGCGCGGCGCCCGCCGATCTGACGAGGGGAGACAAGGCCGCGCCAACATGGCAGACTCCCGAAGAAAGCGCCGCGCCCAGGCGAAAGCCCGCCGACGAGCCCAGCCCCACCAAGGTCTGCGTCGTCTGCGGGAGCCTGAGCCTCGACCCCGAGTTCTGTGAACACTGCGGCGCCGAGCACCCGCGCTGAGGAGCAGGATGGAAGAGACCCGCGCCGATCCTCGCCTCTGGTGGCTGGCCTCCATCGGGTCCGTCGTGACCCTGTGCGTGGCGCTGGGCTATTTCGTCGAGCTCGACCCCGAGCACGACGCGCTGCGGCCGCTGCTGCTGCTGCCGGGCGTCCTCATCGGGGCCGCGCTGCTGGCCTTCGGATCGCGCCGCGAGCTGGAGCGCCTCGAAGATCGCTGGGATCTCGACGACGAGCCCGCGCCGCCGAACCCTTCAGGGACAAGCCCCTCAGGGCAGAGGCCCTCGGGGCCGAGCCCCACGGGGCCGAGCCCCTCGGGGCCGGGCCCCTCGGGCGCAAGCCCCTCGGGGGCAAGCCCCCCGGCGGCGGCTCGCCCTGCGCCTGCGGCGACCCAGGCGCCTGCCCCGGCGGCTCCACGGCAGGCCACCCCCGCGCCCGCCCCGCTGCCCCCCGCCGCGACCCCGGCGGCGCAGGTCGCCGCCCAGGAGGCCCCGCTGGTCTACCTCAACCCGGAGGCCGACCCCGCCTTCGCGAGCTGGCGGCTCTTCTGGGAGACGGAAAAGGGGGACAAGGGGGTGACGATCCTGCCCGGCGGGACGGTCACCATGGGCCGCCACGAGGCCTCGACGATCGTCCTTGAGCTGACCAGGATCAGCCGACACCACCTGGAGTTGCAGGTGCGCGGCAATGACGTCCGCGTCACGGACATGGGATCGCGCATCGGGAGCTGGATCAGGGCTCACGACGGGGCGTGGGAGCAGCTCGCCAAGGGCGAAGGGCGGCCGATGGCCCACGGCAGCCAGCTCAAGCTGGGCGAGCCGGCGGCGGTGATCTTCACGCTCGACCCGATGGCCGGCGCTTGAGCGCGCCAGGAGGAGCGATGGCAGGAGCGGCGACCTTCGAAATCGGCGGCAGCGCGCTGTGCAACCGAAAGCGCGACAGCCATGAGCGGTGGTCTCAGCAGGATCACTGGGCCGCCTGCCGCTTCCAGGGGGGCGCGGTCTGCGTCGTGGCCGACGGGATGTCTCAGTGGGACTGGTCCAGCGCGATGGCGGCCCTGGCCTGCGAGAGCTTCATCGAAGGGGTCATGAAGGCGCTCCAGGAGCGCGGCGGCCCCTCGGAGGGCTACGAGATCGTCAAGGCCGCCTTCCTGCACGCCGTGGCCCGCTGCCACGCCGAGCGCCGCGAGGCCGGGGACGAGGGCGGGGCCGCGATCGTGGCGGCCTTCGCCGCCGAGGACGGCCAGGTCTGGACCGTCCAGGCCGGCGACGCCCGGATCTGGGGCCGAAAGAAGGGCCAGTGGTTGAGCCTGACGACCTCGGGCCACAAGGGCGCCTCGGGGGGCCTGACCCACTACCTCGGCAAGCCGCCGGAGGCCTTCGCCGACACCGACGCCTTCATCAGCCGACAACCCCACCGCGACCTGGACATGATCGTCGCGGCCACCGACGGCTTCTATGAGCCCCTGGAGAACATCGACGCCCTGGAGCGCGAGCTGGAGGACAAGGCCGTCCTGCTGCCCGACGTGATGGCCCGGGAGCTGGCGCTGCGGGCCGTCAGCCTGGACAGCCGCGACAACATCACCGTCGCGGTCCTGTCCATCGGCGTCGAAGCCCAGGTCGTCGGCAAGGCGGCCAGGATCGACCTCTCCGTCCCGGTGCTGGCCTGCGTCGCGCTGCTCTTCGCGCTGCTCGGCGCGATGGCCTCCGCGCTGGTGATCGAGAACACGTGGCTGCCTGCGCCTCCCCTGCGCCCCGCCGCCCTGATCCCAGCGGATCCCAGAACCGGCGAAGGCGAGCCCGAAGAGGACCCGCGGGAAGACGTCGAGAGCCCGGCCGAAGAGGCGCGACAGGCGATGCTCAAGAAGATCGAGCGCGAGCTGGGCGACAAGAAGAACAGCTGTCAGGAGGCCATCGACGCGGCGCTCAAGGACAAGGAGCGGGCTTTCGGGCTGGTCTACACCACCGAGTCCACGCGGGCGAGTTTGCCGCCCAGGGCGGGCGAGCCCTTTGACCCGAAGGGATGGCGCAAGTCATTTGGAGAGTTCTTGAAGGCGTGCCCGTCGAGCGAAAGCGCGTGCGCGGGGAAGGACCCGGCGTGGTGGATTCTTGAATCCAAAGGAGAATCAACAGGTTGGACGTGGATCGAGGCAATGGGGTGCCTTGACGTTGTGCCGACGGCGTTGACCCGCGAGGAGCCGTTGGTCAGGTGCAAGCCCGCGGATAAAGGGGAGGTGGAATGCGAGGTCAGCGCGCCCTAGGACATCTCTGGTTGAGCCTCGCGGCCTTCGCTCTCGTGGCCCTGCTGGGGCCGGCGGCCAGCGCGACCGACGCGCACTTCATCTTGATCCTGGACGACTCGGGGTCGATGGAGGAGGGCGCGACGGGGTTGCTGGGCAATGAGCCGGGCAATGATCCCTCGGGCTTCGGGCTGGCGGTCCCGCAGATCTTCCACAACCTGCTCGGGGAGTTCCACGATCCGCCGAGGCTGACCGTCTTCACGCTGCCCAGGGTGCTGACCAACGTCCAGAAGCCCGGCGAGGCATTGCGGCTGGAGCCGTCGAACTACCTCAAGTATGAGCGCAAGAATGGGACCTGGTTCGACGCCTCGGTCAAGGCCGCCGTCGAGGAGGCCCGCCGCCTGGGCGACCGCCCGGTGTCGATCATCCTGGTCACGGACGGCAACCCGCAGACCCTCGAAGACATGCAGAGCGCTCAGGCGCGGATGGACGAGGCGCTCGGGGCGATGGAGAACCTGAGCTTCAGCTGCGTGCTCATCGGGGCCAACGTCACCGATCAGGGCCTGTGTCAGGGTCGCAACACGCGCGTGAGCGACGGCCGGGCGATGGCCCGGGACATGACCCGGCGGCTGGCCGAGTCGATGGGCAGCCTTCCCGAGGACGGCGAGCTGTCCGGCAAGGGCGCCGAGCGCATCCTCAAGGTCGGCAAGTACGTCAAGGCCGTCCGCGTCATGCTCGTTGGCACGCGCTCGGGCGTCGACTTCGAGGCCGAGGTCATCGACGGCCAGGGCGAGCGCCACGTCGCCTCCGTCCATCGCACCCGCAGCGTCCTGGGTCGACGCCTCTCGCTCCAGACCATCTCCGTCGACAACCCGCGCCCGCTGGAGCGCGCCGAGTGGACCCTGCGGCTGCCCAAGGCCTCCGGGGACGTCGCCTTCGGCGTGATCCTTCAGTACGACCTCAAGGTCCAGCACGAGGTCGAGATCATCGACAACGAGCGGGCCAGGGTCAAGGCGTGGCTGACCTTCCAGGATCGCCACTTCAAGGAGGCGGAGTTCTTCGACGGCCTCGGGATCAAGGCCGTCGTCGAGCTGGAGCGCGCCTGCGAGGGCGCCAAGGGCTGCGAGAAGCGCGAGGAGATCGCCCTGGAGCGCGGCAAGGACTCCTACTTCACCGCCGACATCCCGATCCAGAGCGCCAAGGAGCTGCGCACCCTGGCCCGCTTCGACGGCCGCGGGGTCAAGCTGCGCTCCTCGCCCTTGTCCACGCCCGTCAGCCAGATCCGGCGCAAGTGGGACCCGCCGGAGCTGCCGCCGGAGCTGGCCTGCCAGATCGTCGGCCAGACCTCGACCGTCTCGCTGATCCCCGTCGACAAGGTCTCGGGCAAGCCGCTGACCGAGGCCGAGATCAAGGAGGAGGGGCTGTCGATGACGCTGCTCATCGACGGCAAGCCCAGGCCCATGAAGCGCAAGGACAACACCTTCACCGCGACCTGGAAGCCCCGGGAGGCGGGCCGGGTCGCGCTCCAGGCCCGCCTCGTGACCCGGGCCGGCGACATCGACGGCCCGAAGCTCGACGCCGAGGTCGCCCCCGACCTCGATCTGCCCGAGGCCGCCGAACTCGACTTCGGGGTCGTCGAGGCCGACTGCGCCCCCCAGGCCCACTGCGAGCCCCTGGCCGAGGCGCTCGGCGAGAGCGGCCTCTCCTCCGGCGTTGATCTGGACATCTCGCGGCCGGCCAAGGGCGGCTGGGCGGCGCTCAAGATGTCGGTGCGCCAGGGCGAGCGGGTCGAGCCCCTTGAGCCCGGCCAGCCGGTCTCCTTCAAGTGGTCCAGCAAGCGCCCCATCGAGCTGTGCTACGCCCCGCCCCGCTGCGCCTCGCCGCCGGACGCCGGGGCCGAGCAGGTGCTCATCGAGCCCGTCTCGGCCTGCCTCAAGGCGCTGGGCGAGCGGCGGCGCGAGGCCTGCGAGGCCGCAGGCGGCAAGGGCTGCGCGCAGATCGGGCGCCTGGGCGTCTCGGTGGAGGCGCGGGCCGAGGTGCAGACGACGCCGTGGCTGGAGTGCAACCTGTGGTGGATCCTCATCTTGTTGGGGTTGATGCTGGCGGCCTTCATCATCTACGGCATCGTCAGCCCCCACGACTTCCCGAAGGCGGCCATGCTCCAGGTGGCCAACCAGGAGCGGGCCCTGCGGCGCGACCCGGGCCGCCCCCTCTACAGCGTGCCCCACGGGCGCAAGGGCTTCTATCGGTCGGCGACGTGCTGCTTCAGCCCGGAGGGGATTACGGTCAAGCGCAGCAAATCGCACGTCTTGATGTTGAAGGCCGGGCCGGGGTACGCCATCTTGTTGCTGCCCAGGGGCAGCTCGGTGGAGCGCCGCGAACGCAAGTGGTCCAGAGTCGACCCGACGGGCTCGGACAAGGACGCGCTGAACGAGACGCGCGTCGCCGTCAACGAGCTCTATCGAATCAACGGCGGCGAGTTCTACTTCCAGATCACTTCATGAGGCGAGGCGGCGATGTCTGAGCGAGGCAACATGTTGTTGGGCTTGAGGGAGCTTCAGAACCTCCCGCCGACCTTCTTCATCGGCCTGGGGGGCTCGGGCAGCCGGGTGGTCGACACGCTGGCGAGGCGGCTGAGGCGCGAGCCCTCGTGGGAGCGCTTCCGGGGGCTGATCCACTTCGTCGCCATCGACACTGACCAGAGCGATCTGGATCGGATCTCGGAGCGCTGCGAGACGAGCAACATCAGCCTGACGAACAAGCGGCGGCGCATCCAGCTCCTGCGCGGGGAGCTTGAGCACGAGGAGAACGAGCGGGCGGTCTCGTGGATCCACCCGTGGTACGAGTTTCGGGACACGTCGGGCAAGGGGGCCGGGCAGATCCGGCTTGAGTCGCGCTTCTCGCTGCATTGCCAGATCGCGGACGGTCGGCCGGGCAACGTGCGCGGCGTGCTGCACCAGCGCCTGAGTTCGGCGCTGGCGGCGCACAACCCCTCGCGGGACCGGACTCGCCCGGTGCGCTTCTACTTCTACGGCTCGCTGGCCGGGGGGACGGGATCGGGGACCTTCATCACGCTGGCCTACCTGGTCCGGCAGCTGGCCGCGGAGCTTGGGTCGCCCTCGCAGGTCTATGGGACCTACTTCCTGCCCTCGGTGTTCCGGGAGAAGGTCTCGCCCCCGCTGCACTCGAAGATCAACGCCAACGCCTACGCCGCGCTGCTGGAGCTTGAGCGCGTCATGGAGCTGCGCTACGAGGGCACCGGCCCCAACAAGATCGAGCTGGTCTACGACCCGCAGCTGAGCCAGGGCCGCGCGGTCGATCCGAGGGTCGACAAGGTCGATCGGCCGCCCTACGACTGGGTCTACCTGGCCGACCTGCCCGAGGCCATGACCGTCGACCAGATCACGGCGGCGGCCGGCGAGGCGGCCTACTTGCAGCTCTTCAGCCCCATCCTGGCCTTCCAGGAGCGGGAGGGGGACAACTTCGAGCAGCTGCAGTCCGAGCCCAACGAGGGCTTTTTCGCCTTGCAGTACGGGAGCATCGGCGCCTCGGTGCTGGAGCTGCCCAGGGAGCGGCTGGTGCGCTACTTCGCCCGGCGGCAGTGCGTCGAGCTGCTTGACCGCTACGTCGTCGGCAATGCCAAGGCGGAGGACGGCGACGGGGTGGACTGGTCGGACAAGGCCTTCCAGAAGCTCAGCGAGGAGGAGCAGAACCGGCTGATCGACGCGGGCTTCGTGTCCTTCATTGCCCAGCAGGCCGACCTGGAGGCCCACGAGCAGGTGCGGGGGATCTTCACGGAGATCAAGGAGTTGCGCTCGGCGGCGACGAACGTGCTGGACCGCTTCCGCGAGCGGCTCAGGGAGGAGCTGGAGAAGGCCGAGGCGCTCATCGACCTGATGGCGGTGCAGATCGCGACGATCACGCCGGAGAACCCCTCGCTCAACACGGCGCGCACGAACCTGCGGCGCGACTTCCACAGCAGCAAGCAGAAGCTCGACGCCGAGTCGCTGGTGCTCCAGAAGGCCATCCAGTCCGGGCAGTTCCTGACGCGCTTCTTCCGTGACTACAAGGTCTCGCCGCTGCTGCAGCGCTTCTTGCTGCTGCGGGTCAGCGAGCTGGCGCGCAACGAGGGGCTGCGCAGCGAGGACGAGGCGCTGCTGGACTGGTGCTTCATCCCCTACGAGAGCGCCGAGGACGGCGCGCACCTGGCCGGCAAGCCGCTGGAGCGCTCGCTCTACCACGTCGAGGAGCCGACCGTCCGCAAGATGATCAAGGATCGGGAGGACGCGCTGCGGGGCGCCTCGGAGAAGTGGCTGGGCAAGGACAAGGCCTTTTCGGAGGCGGCCTTCGCGGCCCTGGGGCTCTTCAACAAGCTGGAGCGCGACACGAGGGACGCCCTGCTGATCGACTTCTGGCACCAGATCTCGCGCAGCCTCCAGCATCAGGTCGAAAAGCGCCTGAGCGTCTTCAGGGTCATCGCGCGCAAGGGCCGCAGCCGCACCCGGCACCTGCTGGCCCAGGCCGAGCAGTGCCGCGACAAGGGCCTTGAGGTCCCGGCGGTGGGGGCGCTGCCGGACGAGAACACCACCTTCCACCTCGGCCACGAGGTCTTCCACGACGCGCGCACGGCCACCCGGCAGTGGGACAGCGTCTACCGGCTCCGGGTGCAGGGGGAGGTGAAGCTGGAGCCGCAGGCCGTGCTGGACGCGGTCAACGGGGTGCTGGAGCGCCACAGCGCCTCGCGCACGGCCGACGAGCGCGAGTCCGACACCATCCTGGACGAGATCGCCGACGCGCTCGACGGCCTGAGCCGGGCGAAGATCGCCCCCTTTTTGGCCCACGAGAGCCCGATGAACCTGGCCTCGGGGCTGGAGCTGGAGGCGCGGATCGCCGTCGCGTCCCGGCGCGGCACGCTGGCGACGGCCAGGCTGGCCGATCTGGCCGCGATCCCGGAGGCGGACCTGGAGCCCTACCTGAGGGACAAGCTCGACCGGGTCGCGTCGATGTCGCGCAGCCTGGGGCGCTTTGACGAGGCGGTCATCTCGGGCAGCCGCATCCCGGCCTACCCGCCGCGCTTCTTCGGCATCGAGCAGCGCCTGCTCGAAGGCAATGGGCTCCTCAAGCGCGTCTTCTTGTCCGCCGTCGAGGGCTTCGACGCGCTGGAGGACTGGGAGTCCGGCGACCTGCTCTCCTTCTACCAGGCCACCCTGGGCGTGCCGCTCTACTGCTACCTGGAGCTGCTCCAGCGCCTTGAGCCCGACTACCGCCACGAGCTGACGACCCACCGCAAGCACCCGCTGCACATCGACCACCGCTGGGAGCGCGAGGGCTTCCACGGCGCCCCCGGCCCCGGCCTGCCGAGCCTGCTGTTGAGCGATCGGCGGGCCTGGGAGCAGGCCCGCAAGGACGAGGCGCTCCAGCGCGCCCGCGCCGCCGCAGACGCCCTCCAGGCCGCCTCCGAGGGCTTCGCCCTCAACCTCGCCGCAGGCCACATCGTCGATCAGGGCGGCCTCTTCGCGCTGACCTTCATGGGCCGCTCCAGAGACCTCGACCGCGGCCTGGTGGCCGCCATGGCGGCCTTCGCCGCGCTGGACGAGCCGATCCGGACGACGACGGCGCGGCAGGCCCGCGCCGCCATCGAGGCCAGCCCCGCCGCGCTCGCCGCCGCGCGGGCCGCGCTGGAGAAGATCGAGGGCGCCGCGGCCTGGGATGGCCGCCCAGACGAGGTCGAGGCCGCGCGCACGCTGCTGGCGACGCTGGGCAGGCTCGGCGCGCCCGGACACGGAGGGGCCGCGTGAGCTTCCCGCTCCAGATCATCATCGCCACCGACGACCAGCGCCTGAGGGCCAAGGCGCAGGCCGTCATCAAGCGCCTCGGGACCATCGGCGGCGCCCAGGTGGCCTTCTGGATCGAGCCCAGCGACCACCCCGACTTCCAGGGCCAGCTCCTCGGGCAGATCGACGAGCTGCTCAGCCTGACCTCCGGCCGCACCGAGGGCGGCTGGGCCCAGATCGTGCTCGCCTCCGACGAGCGCCGCCTCGGCGAGGCCGCCGATTGCGTGGAGCGGGCCGACAAGGCCGGCGTCCTGCCGCCGAGGGCCCGCGTGGCGATCGTCCTGGCCGACCGCCTCCAGACCGCCGAGGCCGGCCGCCTCTTCAAGGCCGTCCACCTCGTCCCCCGGCACCTGACCGCCAGCCAGCTGCGCGAGGACGACCGCCTCCAGATCGCCTGTAATATCCTGGGCTTGCTGCTGGATCTTGCCCGCTCGCCCGCCGCCGTCGACGCCTGGAGCCAGTGGGTCGACAGCCACGCCGGCCGCTGGCTGACCCTGGCCCAGGTCACCCGCTTCAACGCCCCCGGCGTCCAGCACCTGCTGGCGCAGCGGCTCGCCGGCCGCGTCACCGCCGAGATGGTCGCCGTCGTCGAGCGCGGCCTCCAGCAGGAGATCGCGCTGAGCCCCGTGCCCCACGCCGCGATCATGAAGGCCGCCCGCGAGGAGAGCGGCCTGCTCGGCCGCGAGATCGCCGAGCGCGTCCTGAAGACCGACGACGACCGCCTCATGCCCCGCGACGACGTGCTGCGCCAGCGCATCAGAGCCGAGGCCGACCGCCTGCCCGAGCGCATGCGGGCCTTCGTCGACGCCCACGGCCGCGCCTCGATGGAGCGCGCCGTCAAGTGGCTCGACGCCCTGGAGCGCGAGATCGACCTGCTCCTTGAGCTGCACGGCTTCGCCGCCATCGCCCCCCTGCTGACCGAGCTCGGCCGCCTGGAGCAGGCCCAGCGGACCACCTTCGAGGAGCTTGGGCTGCACGAGGATCCCGGCGGCGCCTCGCTCTCTCTGGAGGGCCTCGCGCTGCCCGACAACAGCCGCGTGCGGCGCGCCCACGAGGACTTCGAGCGCGAGCTCAACCACGCCGAGCGCTCGGACATGCTCTTTGGCGCCTGGGCGCTGCTCGTCGCCGCCCTGGCCGCAGGCCTGATGGCCCCGCTGGTCGCCCGCGCCGTCACCCCCCTGCCCGCCTCGCCGACGGCCTGGGACGTCTTTCTGGCCGAGCCCAACACCTTCTTCATGCTCGCCGGGCTCGTCGCGCTGATCGTCGCCGGGATCCTGTCCGCGATCCAGGACCTCAAGGCCCGAAAGCGCCTCCATGGGCTCCAGGTGGCCTTCAAGGAGGCCATGGACGCCTACAAGGAGGACTGGGCCGACAAGCTCGGCGACCACATCAGGCACGTCGGCGTCACCCTCCAGCGGCGCATGATCCGCTTCGCCCTCGACGGCATCGAGCGCGAGTCGCGCAGGCTCGGCGCCGTCGCCGCCACCCTGCGCCACCTCTCCGTGCGCTACGACGCCAACCCCCCCGCGCCCCAGGGCACCCACGCCGCCTTCGACGCCGACCTGGTCCTGAGCGCCGACTTCTACCGCGACGCCCAGGGCATCGTCGCCACCGAGGAGCTGCTCAGCCGCTTCGACGAGGCGATGCGCTCGGGCCGCTGGCGCCGGGAGCTGGAGTTCATGGACTCCGAGGCCATCCTGCACCTGAGCAAGGCCCTCTACGGCGCCTTCAGCGAGCAGATCCCCTTTGAGACCCACATGCAGCTGCGCCGCGACGTGGCCGAGCCCACGCGCCAGTGCATCGAGCGCATGGAGGCGGATCTGGCCCGCTACCTGCCGCGCGCCGAGCACGGCGTCCAGCGCTCGCTCGTGATGCCCGAGTCCCTTCGCGGCGAGGCCCCTCGGGAGCTGCCGGCCGCCCTGGCGCGCTACCACGGCGTCAGCGACGTCTTCGTCGCCGCCGCCCGCATCGACGAGGGGGGAGGCTGATGCAGGACCCCAACGACCTGATGATCGACGTTCTGTTGCGCGTCGTGCCGGTGCTGCTGGTCTGGCTGCTTTGCATCCGCTTTGGCCGCGACTGGCTCAAGGCCGGCCACGGCCCCCTGTGGTACGCCGCCTCGTGCGCCGTCATCGGCATCGGCGCCTGGCTCTCCACCGCCGATCGGGAGCGCCTCCTCGTGCGCCTCTACGCCCTGATCATCAAGCGCAGCGTCCTGAACCAGCTCCACCTGGCCCTGGCCCTGCTCATCGCCCTCTTCGTCGCCGGCCGCGTCCTCTTCGGCCTCGGCCGCTGGCTGATGCGCCGACACCTGGAGCGTCGAGGCGAGCGGCTGCCGCCGGTGCCGAAGGTCTTCCTGTGGGCGGGGATCGCGCCGGACGGCTCGCCGCTGGTGAGGTTCCGCACGACGCTCTGGGCGCTGCTGGGGATCAGCCTCGCCGCCGCCACGCTGGCGATCCTGGCCATGGAGCCCGGCCAGGACTATACGCCCTGGACCTTCTCCTACGCCGCGCTGCTGGGCCTGCTGCTGGGGGCCACGCACCCGGCCGAGCCCGTCCGCCACGCCCTGGCCGACCCGCCCGAGGCGGCCCCGGCGCAGGCCGCCCGCGCCGTCGACCTCAGCCGCCTGCACGCCGCCCTGGGCAACCCCGCCCAGATCGAGGTCAGGCCCGCCGTCTCGCCCCAGGCCGCCGATCTGGCCGCGCGCCGATCGCGGCTCGGGCTTGAGCCCTACCCCTTCCAGACCCGGATCTGCGCCGACGGCGACCCGGTCCTGGCGCTCTCCGGCCCCCACGGCTCGGGCCGCACGAGCGGGGCCTTGATGGCCGCCGTGGATCTGGCGCTGGGCTCGGGCCGCACGGCCGCCTTCATCACGCCGACGGCCCAGGACGCCGCCGGCGCCCTGGAGCTGGCCCGCCGCCGCCTGCGCCTCAACCCCGCTGGCGTCGGCCTGATGCTTGAGCGCGGCAGCCGGCTTCAGAACGGCGACCTCTGGTTCGTCGGCCTCGACGAGCTGGAGGCCTTCCTGAACGAGCAGCAGGATCTGGTGCGCCACACCTTCGTCAAGCGCCTGGAGCTGGCCGTCATCGAGGACGTCGAGCAGCTCAGCGGCGTCGGCGTCCCGCGCGCCCGCTTCCTGCTCCACCGCCTGCTGGCCGCCACCGAGGCCGAGCGGGTCCGCCTCGTCGTCACCGGCAACCTGCCCCACGACGTGCTCCTGGACGTCGCCCGGCTGATCACCACCCAGAGCCCCGAGGTCCTGCTGACCTCCGGGGCGCAGAGCCGCGAGGGCGCCCGCTCCCTGCCCGTGCGCCGCTTCGTCGTCGATCCGGGGGTGCTCAAGAGCCCGGAATTGCTCGACATTGCCCGCGACGCCCAGCGGATCATCGAGTCCGACCAGATCGACGGCGAGCTGCTCGGCGATCCCTGGGCCCCCTGGCGCAACGCGCTGGCCCCGGAGGCCTCCCCCGAGGTCGTCCTGGCCCACGTCGGCCCCAGGACCGCCTGGCGCGTCCTGGCCCACCCGCGCTTCTACGCCGCCCGCGAGGGCGCCCAGGGGAGCCCGGAGGGGCCATCCGAGGTGCGCGAGTACCTGATCTTCGACACCGACCCCATGTCCCAGCTCATCCGGCGCGAGTTCGACCAGAGCGGCCGCTGGTGGCCCCAGTGGTACGACACGCGCCGCTTCCCCCGCGTGCTGAGCGCCACGCCCGGCGGCCTCCACACCCCCGCCGGCCTGGAGTACGAGGCCCGCCACCAGCTGCGCGCGGCCCTGGACGAGGCCCCGCAGCAGGTCGCGCGGCTGGAGGCCGTCTACTCCCCGCGCATCGCCGCGGCGGAGCTGTCGGCGATGCGCTCGCGCGGGCTCTCGGCCCGCGTCCAGGGCTGGAAGGTCAACCCCGAGGATCCTGGGCGCCCCGCGCTGGCCGAGCTGGCCCGCACGACCGGGGCCGCCAGCGCCGTCGACGACCTCGAGGCGATGATGGAGCGCAACACGATCGTGCTGCGCGACCCGGCCACCCACTTCACCCACAAGATCCCGAGTGAGATCATCGACTTGCTCTACTTCCCTGACGCGATCGTCAGCCTGCGCGGCCAGCGCTACCGGGTCCAGCACGACCCCCGCGAGCCGCGCGAGCGGCTGCTCAAGAGCGTCGGCAACCAGGATCTGGAGACGGCCCCCATCCGGCGGCTGCGGGTCATCCCGCGCGGCGAGGACATGGTCCCCCACCAGTTCCGCTTCCAGGGGCCGCGTGCGCTGGAGATCTTCCGGGGGCGCGTGGAGCTTCAGGCCGAGCACTGGGGGGTGCGGGACTTCAGCAACCAGCACCGCCGCCGGATGGACGAGAAGCGCGGGCGCGCGCCGCTGACCTTCCGCGTCGTCACCGCCGGGTGGATCGTCTGCACGCCCGGCGCCACCGAGGTCGCGCTGCACACCCTGACCCACGTGCTGCGAGAGCTGCTCGACCACTTCTTCCACGGGGCCTCGAAGGCCATCGGGGTCACCTACGAGGTCGACTTCATGAACCGGGCCGGGCTGGTCTTCTACGACCTGCACCCGCAGGGCCTCGGCTGCCTCAACGACGTCGACGACCGGCAGGATCTGGGCGCCTTGCTGGAGGCGGCCTGGCAGATTTTGTCGGCCTGCGACTGCGAGCGGGCGTGCACGCGCTGCGCCGAGAGCATGACCTGCACGAGCGATCCCCACCAGGACAAGCTCGATCGACACGCCGCGCTGAGCCTGCTCGACGCGCTGCTGCGCGGGCGGCGCTGAGGGGGGGGCGAGGATGGGCGACCCGAGAGTGACCCTTGGCCCGGCCGAGGTGGAGGTGGACAAGGCGATCCTGCTGGGGCGCGGCGGTCGCTTCGCGGTCTTCGCGGGGCGCTTCAAGGGCCGCAACGTGGCGCTCAAGACCGTGGCGGCGGACTGGACCGGGCCGCTTGTGCGCGTCGAGGAGGACCTGTGGGCGGAGTACGAGGCGCTCAAGAAGCTCAACCACCCGCACATCGTCGAGGCGCACGGCACCTGGCGATCGCCCCAGGATCACCAGCTCCACCTCGTCCTTGAGCGCCTCGACGTGGTCGAGGGGCAGGTGCAGGGCCGCGACACGATCCAGTCGCTGGCCGACAACATCCGGGTCTGCCAGCAGAAGCACCAGTACCAGCACGCCCGGGACTGGGACGAGGCCACCCGGCACATCTTCGCCCAGCTCTTCGACGCCCTGGATCACGCCCACCGGCCCCAGTTCTTCCACAACGACCTGAAGCCGGACAACATCTTCGTGCAGTTCATCGACGGGGAGCTGCGCGTCAAGCTGTGCGACTTCGACGCCGCCGGCGCCCACAACGAGCGCGGCCGACACGAGTACAGGGCCCCCGAGCGCTTCGACGTCCAGCCCTCGACCGCCGCCAGCGAGGTCTACAGCCTCGGGGTGCTGATCTACCACACGCTGACCGGCACCCTGCCCTACCCCGAGCAGGACGTCGCCGCGGCCCGCAACGCCCGGGCCACCCCCGTCGACAAGCTCACCGGCGAGCGCCAGCGGGCCGCGTGGCGCTACATCCGCAACTTCCCCGAGGTCGCCTCCGCGCTGCCCTGGATGATGGCCCTGGAGCCCGACAAGCGGCCCACGCTGCGGGGATCGCTGACCATGCTGGGCCTCGACGGCGTGGAGGTCGAGCAGAGCGCCTCGGGCCTGCAATGGCCCTACGCCGCCGCCGCGGTCGTGGCCCTGTTGCTGCTGGCCGCGCTGGTCTGGCCGCTGGACGACAACCGCCTCTCGCAGGCCGCCCTCGGGCGCCAGTCCCAGCAATCGTGCCAGTTCAACCTCAAGGGCCACGTCGAGGCCTTCTGCGGCGGCCCCTCCCGGCCCGCCGACTGCGAGGCGACCATCTGGGGGCTGTCGCGCGAGGGCATGTGCAGCACCCGCTACCGAGAGCTGGCCCGCTGCAACAGCGGCCCCTGAGCCACCCCGAGGAGTTGATGAACGTCAGGCCCGCGCTCAAACCCTTGATGATCTTCCTGCTGATCCTCTTCGCGGGCGTCGGCGTCGCGCGCGGCTGGATGACCGCCCAGCGCGCCTACGAGATCAAGGCCGGCCTGCCCATCGACCCGCCCGCCGCCTGCCTGGCCGACGACGACTCCGGCGACGACGCCTGCAAGGAGACCCTCAGCGGCCCCTACAGCGCCCTGCCCATCGTCCAGTTGCCCGTCGCCACGGTCGGCCTGGCCGCCCACCTCGTCGCCTTCTTCTGCGCGCTGGCGCTGGCGCTGGCCCTGGCCCTGGGGCGCCGCCGCGAGCAGCTCTGGGCCACGGCCGCGCTCGGCGCCGCCGCCGCCGTCGCCGGCCTCGGCAGCGCCGTCTACCTCAGCGTCGCGCTGGCTCTGTGGACCTGGTGCTCCCTCTGCATGCACATGCACCTGATGACGCTCCTGCTGCTGCTGACCCTCGGCGCCTTCCTCCTGCTCGACCGCCGCCCGCGCCGCCCCTCCCCCTCCCGCCGCCCGTGGCTCGAAGCGGCCGCCTGCGCCCTGATCGCCACCTCGGCCTGGGTCGGCGCCGCCTTTGGCCTCGATCTGTCCTTCTTCACGCGCTACGAGGCCGCCTCCAACCTCCACAAGCAGCTCACCCCCGACTACAACGCGCTGATCCAGGCCTGCCGGTCCGGCGCCTGCGTCAAGCCCCTCGTCTTTGACCGCGACGACCTGCCCGACGGCGAGTCCTCCCTCATCCTGAGCGACTCCGAGGGCCCCGTCCTCGTCGAGATGCTCGACCTCTCCTGCCCGCACTGCGCCCGCTACCACACCGAGTTCCTGGCGCAGTGGTACAAGTCCTTGATCAAAGACAAGAAAGTCGGACTCAGGGTGGTCCTGTGGCCCTCCGGCCAGGCCTGCAACGAGGCCGTCACCCGCTTCCGCCCGGCCTCCTGCGAGGCCAACAACGCGCTCTTGTGCGCCTACCACGAGGCCCCGAAGGGCAAGGCCGCGGAGAAGGCGCTGGCCTACATGGAGGCCGAGTTCAGCCTCCCCACCCGGCAGGCCCCCTTCCCCGGCGGCCGCGAGGCGTGGCTGCGCGAGAACGTCTCCGCGGACGCCGCGCGCTGCTTCACCCGCGAGCTGGACAAGGGCACGAAGGGTCGCCTGCGCAAGCACGTCCGCGCCCAGCAGCGCCTGAGGGAGGAGGCCCGCAAGCGCGAGGGCTGCAAGCAGTCGCCCCAGGCCTGGTGGTGCTTCTCCGAGACGCCCTCCTTCGCGGTCTTCGCCGACAAGAAGCCCAGGGGGTCCGTCGACAACGCCGATCGGGTCAAGGAGGCCGCCGCCTCCGTCGATCGCCAGCGCCTGCTGGACCTGCGCGACTGCCTCAAGCCCTGACTCTGTCGGTCAGCGGCGGGGCGGCCTTGCGGTGGATCGGGGCAGGAAGGTAATCTTGGCGAGGCGGGTTCCAGAGCGAACCGACACCCGCTCCTCTGGAGGGGCTCCGTGGCAAGCCGCAACAGCATCATCCAGCTCTTCTTGCTCCTCATGGTCGCCTGCGTGTGCGTCCTCTTTTTGCTGATCTGCATCGGGCCGCGCTGCGGCGACGGCGAGTGCAACGGCGAGGAGACCTACGCGGATTGCCCGATGGACTGCCCGAAGCCGCCGCAGCCGGCGGTGGCCGACAACGCGCGCTGCGGCGACGGGAGCTGCGAGGCCCCCGAGGACGCCGCGAGCTGCCCCGCCGACTGCAAAGGCGACGGCGACTCTGACGACGATGAAGAACCCGACGGCGACGAGCCGGAGCCTCCGGCGGCGGCGGGCAAGGGCGACCCTGAACCCGAAGGCTCGCCCACGGGCGGCGTCGGCGCCCAGGGCGGCGGCGGGGGCGGGGGCGGCGGCGCGGGGGC
>SXGS01539645.1_pt1 | contig 18015 bp, 13 predicted proteins | sample 3174681 | NCBI WGS metagenome assembly SXGS01 (sample SAMN11356861, study PRJNA531348) | freshwater metagenome | isolation source: freshwater sample F1-80 | place: China: Fuxian Lake, Yuxi | collected 2017-12-25 | reverse complement strand
TGCTGGGAGTGCGCCGCCTCGTGATGGCTGTAGTTGACATCAATGCCCATCTCTTCCAGCGTGAGGATGGTGTCGCGCCGAATGTCGGTGGCCACGTCCTGCGGGGTGAGATCGAAATAGCCGCCGCCATCCAGCGTTTCGGGCCGCCCGCTGGAGCTGCGAAAATAGAAGAATTCCAGCTCCGGCCCCACATAGAACGTGAAGCCGAGGGCGGCCGCACGCTGGAGCGTGCGTTTCAGCACTCGCCGCGGGTCCCCTTCATAGGGAGTGCCGTCCGGATTGATAATGTCGCAGAACATCGCCGCGACCGCCCCCTGCTCCCCGCGCCGCCAGGGAAGCAATTGGAACGTGGCCGGATCCGGCAGCGCCCGCATATCGCTTTCTTCACGGCGGGCGAAGCCCTGGATGGAGGAGCCGTCGAAGCTGGCGCCGTTTTCGAGGACTTCTTCCAGGCGCGCAATCGTGACCGCCACGTATTTCTGCATGCCCAGGATGTCCGTAAAGCAGAGCCGGATGAATTTCACACGGCTCTCTCGGGCCACCTTCAGGACGTAATCAATGTCGCTTCGCTGCATGCTCTCTCCATCGTGCGACGGCGTGGGATCTTGCTCCCTCCTCGTGCTCCCCGCATCCGGCGCCGTCCCCTGAGGGTCGCTCCGGCATGCCGGCGCGGACCCCACCCTCATTAGCCTAACCCACTCGCCGGTAGAACACGCCAATTCGTTGGGGCCGCAGGGCCGGCGCCGCCCGATCCCGCCCGGTGGGGCGCCGGAGGTTGTTTCGTGACTTCCCAGGAAACCCGTGAGCCCTCGCTCCGCAGGCTCAAGAACCAGGGATGCCGTCCGGCGGCTCCCGCAAACGCCGGCATCGAGCCGGCATCGCATTACGCACGGACGGCGGTGGGTGCCGGACGGGCTCGCTCAGGCGGAACGCTCGGTTTCCCTGCGTGTGGCGCGGCCTGCTTGCGGCCGCCGGGAAGTCCGTGGACAGTGTCGGCACTCGCCGGACCCGCAGGGCGCGATCGGAGAACGGGTCGGCACCCCGGGAGGCGCGGGGGAAGCCGGCGGGATGATGGCGTTCCCGAGAGTGCCGACCGGCGCAGAGAGAGGAGGAAACCGCCGTGACGCGGGCGCGCCGACCGGCGCGCGGTGGGAGAGACCCCCGGCGAGGCGCCGGCGTTCCCGAGTCAGATCCTCACGGTCAGCGAGTTCATCGCGGCGGATGCAGGCGGGAGGGCGTACGGCGTCCCCTCGCCACCGGCACTCAGGACGGGACCCAATTCTGCTGCCGTACCCGGCGATCCTACCGCCGGGTTGCGGGCACTTCGACCCCGAAGAACTCCAGGAAGTAAGCCCAGAACGACCCCATCGTACCCCTCTCGATTCAGTGTGGCGGGAGTGATCTCCCGCCATCCAAATGATGTCTGAACCGGAAAGGTTCCCCGGGGAGGTCGCTCACCCTCTACCTGTGAGATCGGCAACAGACGGATGATCCCTAGACGTTTTCTCCCCGGAAACTCCCGCCTGAGCGATTTTCTCCAACACCGGAGTCAATTCCCGCACTCCGCGCAGCATGGCGTCCGGGCTCCCCCAGTGCTCAATGCTGGCCCAGCCCGCATATCCCTCCCGGTGGAGGGTGTGCAGCACCTCAGCATACGTCACCGCGGTTTCGCCCACGGTGGCGAGCGAGCCGGCTTCGTTCGGCTTGACATGCACGTGGTAAATCCGATCCCGGATGAGGGCATAGCCCTCGGGGAATGGTGACTCGCCGCAGTAGAACCCGTTGTTGACATCCCAGGCAAGGCCCAGCGCCAGCGGGCGTCCCAGAGCGTTCATGACCCGATTCGCCTCGGCGCAGGTGCCGACCATCGTGGCGCCCTCGGTTTCCAGACAGTAGCGCACTCCCGTGCGCGCGGCCTGCTCGACCAGCGGCCCCAGAAATTCCACGATCCGCGGGAGGTGCGCCTCGAGATCGGGGCGCTCATGGTCGGTGGCGCGGCTGCGTTCCGGCCGCCAGAGGGCGAAGGCCCGGATCAGCGGAGTGCCGAACGCCTGCGCCAGCGCGCACATGCGGGTGAAGTGCGCCCTGTGCAACTGGATCTCCTCCGGGTTCGTCAGATCGCACTTCCCCACCGGAGAACCGATCACCGCCACCTCCACGCCGTAGCGCCGGCAGACGGCCTGGATGGAGCGGACATCCTCATCCGTGATTTGTGTGATGGACCGGCCGAACATGCGGTTGCGCAGTTCCAGCCCTTGCGCCCCCGCTTCGGCGGAGAGGCGCACGGCCTCCTCGAAGTCCGGCGACACCTCGTCGGAAAAGATGCAGGCACGAATTCCCATGGTCAGGCTTCCTCCACCGCGTCTTGAAACAGGATCCGGCAGGCACGCAGAATCGCGAGCGTCCGCCGGCGCAGGGTGTCGCTCGCCAGCGCTTCCGGCACGTCCACCCGCGCCCGCACCACGTACCGGAACGTCGGCCGGTCCCAGAAGTGCTCCATCGGTTCGGGCTCCACACCCAGTTCGCAGAGCTCATCTCCGAGTAATTCACTCAGATCGCCGCCGTTTTCGAGGACCCACTCCTCGATCCCTTCGTTGACCATCCGGTGCTCCGTGCCGAATCCGACTTCGAGCTCTCCGGCGGCTTCTCGGAAACGCACCTCGTAGTAGCTGCGATTCGTGACGCAGTGCCGCACGGTCCAGTCCGCGCCCGCCATCGCCCCAAGCACCGAAACGGCGGCCTCGTCTCCCTCACGCCGGAGTTCCGCCGCCAGCCACTCCCGAAACGCGGCCGTTGCGTCCACCGCTGTCATTGGATCCCCCCCCACCCCACACTCTACGACAGAACGCCGCACGCGCGGAGGACGGTCTCCTGTACGGTGTAGTCGTGCTCCGCAGTGTAGGGGAATTCCCGTTCACCCCGGATGCACGCGGCGAATTCCTCCAGGTCCCGGACATAGCGCGGGTGGTTCGGCACCTCGACGTCCTGCCAGCCGGCCTGGAACTCCCCGCGGGGCTCACGCAGGGCGAGGCGCACCACCGGGGGTTCCAGCGGCTGGAGAACGAACGTGCCGTGACTCCCCATCACCTGGAAACTGCGGCGCGGGAAGGCATTCACCTCCAGTGCGGAGCATTCCACGATGGCGCGGCCGCGGGCGAACTCGATGACGGCCAGAGTGTTGTCGGCGAGGGTGTCGTCGTGCGGTCCGTCGTGGCGCAGAAACGGGGTTACCCGCTCGGGGCGCCCCGCCAGCAGCACCAGGATGTCCAGCACGTGGCAGGGGAGCTCCAGCATCATCCCCCCTGGATGAAACGCCAGATTCCGGCGGGATGCGGCGCCGATGTCGGAGTTCATACTGCAGTGGTAGGCATGGATGTCTCCAAGCCATCCCTCCGCGATCAGGCGACGCAGCAGGTCGAAGCCCCCGTTGTAGCGGAACATGTAGCCCATCTGCAGCAGCAGCGAGCTGCGCCGGGCCTCGTCGAGGAGCCGCCGGAAACGAGGCAGATCGGTGCCGGCCGGCTTGTCCAGGTGGAGATGCTTGCCCGCGCGGATGATCTGTTCGCCTTCCTCCAACAGTTCCCACACCTCCCCTTCCGCAGCGATCATCCGGATGGTGGGGTCCTCCAGAAGCTCTGCGGCGGTCTTCCACTCCACCCAGGACCAATTCGGATCGGCCCGGCGCCGAGCGCGGGCTTCCGGGTTCGGCTCGCACACGCCCACCAGTTCCCAATCGGCGGAGTCGCGCAGCACCCGGGCCTTGCCCAGTGAGTGCCCGTGCCCGGTACCCAGAACGGCGGCACGAATCGGTGTCGGCATCGGATGTTCCTCTTTCTGCGGCAGTTGCTGCGCGCTATTCTCCCTCGGCAGGGAGCACTACGGCGAGGTGGAGTTCCGCCAGTTGTTCCGGCTCAATCGGGGCCGGGCAGTCGAGCATGGGGTCATAGCCACTGGCGGCCTTGGGGAAGGCAATCACATCGCGAATGGTCGCTTCACGGGCGAGGAGCTGCGCAATGCGGTCCACCCCCAGGGCGATCCCCCCATGCGGGGGCGCGCCGTACGAGAGGGCATTCAGCAGAAATCCGAAGCGTTCCCAGGCCGCCTCGCGTGGGATGCCGATCTTCTCCAGGATCTTGATCTGCAGTTCCGGGTCGTGCACGCGGATGCTGCCGCTCCCGAGTTCCACGCCGTTGACTGCGAGGTCGTAGACTGAGGCGATCACGGCCTCCGGGTCCGAGTCGAGGAGCGCCACGTCCTCCGCCGTTTTCGGGTGGCTGAAGGGGTGGTGGCTCGGGGTCAGCCCCCCCTTCTCATCCTTCTCGAACAGCGGGAAGTCGAGTACCCACACGAATTTCCAGTCGTTCTCGGGGATCAATCCCAGGACCTGGCCCAGATGGAGCCGCAGCCGGTTCAGCGCCTCGGAGACCACCGCGGCCCGATCGGCAACGATGAGGATCAGATCGCCCGGTCCGGCCCCCAAGCGCTCCTGCAGTTCCTTGACCTGCTCGGGGGTGAGGTAGCGCTGGATGCTGGAACGAAACCCTCCCTCGCCGTCCAGCAGGATGGAGACCAGGCCTCCGGCGCCGAAGCGTTTCGCGAGTTCCGTCAGTTCATCAATCTGCTTGCGACTGTATCCGGCGCAGCCCGGCGCAGCGATGCCGCGGATGGCGCCGCCGGAAGCCAGCGCGTTCTGAAACACCCGCAACTCGCTCCCGGCGAGGAGGTCCCCCAGATCCTGCAACTCCATCCCGAAGCGCATGTCCGGCTTGTCGCTCCCGAACCGGGCCAGCGCCTCTTCGTGCGAGAGCCGGGGGAAGGGGGTCGCCAGCGCCGTGCCGGTGCCTGCCTGCCACATGGCCGCGACGACCCGTTCCACCACCGCGAACACGTCGTCCTGGGAGATGAAAGACATCTCCAGGTCAATCTGGGTGAACTCGGGCTGCCGGTCCGCGCGGGAGGCCTCGTCGCGGAAGCACCGGGCGATCTGGAAGTAGCGTTCGACCCCGGACACCTGCAGCATCTGCTTGAACAGTTGCGGGCTCTGCGGGAGCGCGTAGAAGCCACCCGGCGAGACCCGGGCCGGCACTACGTAGTCGCGGGCGCCTTCCGGAGTGCTGCGGATCAGGCAGGGCGTCTCCACCTCCCAGAACCCCTCGGCATCCAGCGTATCCCGGCAAGCCTTCACCACCCGGTGACGCAGCGCCAGGTTTGCCTGCATCTTCGGGCGCCGCAAGTCCACGTAGCGGTGGAGAAGGCGAATCTCCTCGGACACCTGCTCATCGGTGAGCAGAAATGGGGGTGTGCGGGACGGGTTCAGAATCTCCGCTTCCGACACCCGCAGCTCCACGGCGCCGGTATCCAGCCTGGGGTTCTCGGTTCCTGCGGGGCGCGGGCGTACCACGCCGCGCAGGGCCACCACGAACTCGCCGCGGCACTGATCGGCGACCGCATGTGCTGCTGCGGCGTCGCTGGAGTCGAAGACGGTCTGGACGAGCCCGCTCCGATCCCACAGGTCAATGAAGATGACTCCGCCCTGGTCGCGGCGGCGGCGCACCCAGCCGCAGACAGTGACGGTGTCGCCTGCGTGAGAAGCGCGGAGTGTGCCCGCGCCGTGGGTTCGTTTCAGCATGGAAGTTCCTCTTCGGATGGCCCGCGCCGGAGCAGCGGTGCGGGTTGGGGGAAGCCCGTGTGGTAGCCCGTTCGGGCGCAGCCACTTCTGGTTGGCCGGTCCGGCGCGGCCGCTCGAACAGCGGAAGGGGCCGGGTGGACGGCGGGACGACACCGCGTGCGCCCGGAACGGAGGCGCCCGGCATGCCTCGGATGAGGAGGCGACTCGGCAGGCGCGGCCGTCCCGGGCTAGAGGTTGACGTCCCTGGCGCTGCACGGGCCTGGGGCCCGGCCCGGAGCGGGGACGCCTCTTCCAGCCGGAGGGGTGAGAAAGAGCGGCATCAGCACGATGAGGGCGGCGCAATCAGCGCGCCGCCACAGTGACTCCCCATTGTAAGCCGAAAGCGTTGCCGGGGGGAAGTCCGCCACGCGGCTACTTCCGGGAAATGTTGATCAGAAACGCCTCTTTGCCTTTGAGGGCGGGCGGCAGGCTGCGGGTCAGGAAGCCTTCGCGGCCTGCCGCGGCGCTCTGGAACGCGGCACGGAGCCGCGCAGGGATGGGCAGCAGAATCCCGATTTCAGTGCTGTTGAAGCGATAGATCTCGGTGTACCACGAGACGCAAAGCCGGACTGCGACCCGGTCCCCCTCCAGATGGTGGAAGCTGAACCCCTTCAGGAAGTCCTTGCCGTATCCGTACTTGCTCCCCTCTTCCCCCCCGAAGCTCTGGTCCTCCAGCTTGCGCTCCAGGGCCGCTGCGGTGGCGGGCGGCGACTGTACGCCGGCTTTCGTCAGGGATCGCCGGACGATCGGATCCGCCCAGAGGGCGCGCACCACGTCCCGATCCGGGAACAGGTCCGTGAGGGTCAGTCGCGCACGCAGCCGGGTCGGATCGAGGGCATAGTACTCGATCGCGCCGGAGGGGTGCGCTCCGCCGTCCCAGTAGTCGTCACGGCGGAGCGACAGCACGGAGCCCACCAGGGAGAGCGGCTTCGCCTTGATCTCCAGAGTGTCCATCTCACTGGTTTCGTCTTTGCCGGGGGTCAGGAGTTGCTTGACGGAGAATCCGGTGCGCCGGCCCGGGACCTGCGCGGTCACGTCCCGTGTCATCCACTGCCACCGGCAGCCGCCGCTCGATCCTGTCCAGACCGCGCGGCCGGTCGTTGGGGCAGCGGTCCCAGCGGGCGGCAAACACACCAGGACGGCGAGAGCGCATCCGAGCAGAAGTGCGCCGGAACGCAGCGCGCGCGAGGCCGGAGTTTCCACCGCAGAGGATGCAGAGGATCGCAGAGGGACATCCGAACGGCGGCGCCGCGTCAGCAACTCAGTGGTCCGGTCCGCCACCCGTCCAGGGTCGCGGCCTGCACGCCCTGACGGATGCCTGCCTGCAGGCGGCCCAGGTCCGTCTCCGCCTGGATTGCAGACACCACATCTGCCGGCAACGGCCCGAACCGCTCCTCCAGCAACGCCAGCAAGTCGCCTCGCCGGGTCGCGAGCGTCACCTGCGCCGTCACCTGCGCCGCTACCTGCGCCGTCACCTCCGCCGCCACCTGCGCCGTCACCCGCGCCGTCACCTCCGCCGTCACTGCGGCGCGCACCTCCGCCTCCACCCGTGGCCGCACCTCCACCATCGCCTTCTCGATCTCTTCCTCGTGCCAACTCTTGAACGTCCGGGCGGCCACTTCCGCCACCTCTTGCCGGCGTGTCGCTTCCATCTGTTGCTCCTGCAGGTCCTCTATCAGTTGCTCGACATCCGCCCGGTCGCGATACTGCCGCATCCAGCTCACCAGAAACCAGAGCAGGTCGTACCGCCGCACTCGCTGCTCTTCCGGCAGATCGAGCAGCCGGTTGGCGCCGGTCTCGAAGGTTTCTCGCAGTTGTTCCAGGTCTCCCCGTCCCGCCCGCACGATCGCCATCGTCTGGCTCCAGGCGGAAGGGTCCTGCTGCAGATTCTCCACCGTTTCCCGGGCCAATTCCCAAAAGAGTGGCCGAAAGGTCGGCTGAAAGGCTGCCAGCGCCTCGGGCGCGCGCGCCAGATCCGCCAGTGTGCGCGGGCTCTCCCAGCGCCCGGCGCCGGTGCTGAATACCACCGGGAACACCGGGGTGAGGGTGAGCGGCGGCTTCGGCCCCTTCCGTTCCTCCCAGGTGCGCCACTCCGTTTCCCAGTAGAGCACGGTGTAGAGAAGCATGCGCAGCGGCATGGCGGGGTCGGGCTCCGATTGCTGCTCGAGGAGGAGCAGGATCAGCACCCAGCGGTTCTCGCCGGTGATCAGGAAGGGCACGCGGAACAGCAGATCGCTTTCCCGCCGCCGCCAGTCGTCGAGAATGAACTCCTTGCCGACCGGCTCGGCGCGGGCGAAGTCAAGCGAGCGGGCAAGATCGGGATGGGCGCGTTGCATTGCCTCCGCCAGGTTGCGGCGGTCTTCCAGCAGCCGGCGGTATGCCCGGTCCGGAAACTGATGGACCGGCGGGTCGTCGAGAAAGGACACGAGAGGCTCTCCGCATTCGCTCACGTCGGTGGGGGTGCGGCCACCGCCGCGGACCCACAAATGATACGCCCAGGTTCGGCAGTTCGCCCAACCGGCGCAGGGCCCCGCTGCTCCGGGCGTCCACCCAGGCAGCGGCCACGGGGCCTATCCGCGGTAGCGCGTGCGGCGCAAGACCACAGCCAGCACCAGGCACCCGGCGACGAGGAGGAGCGGCCAGTGGTGGGCGGGATCCAGCGCCACCTTTACCACCATCAAGAGGGCCACCCCCAGAGCGATGATCGTTCGGATCGTTCCCATCTGTAATCCTCTCCCGTTCAAGCCGCCGTCTGCCACCGCGCCGTCGCACCACACCTTCGAATCCTACCTTCCTGGGAACGCCGGCGTCCGGCTTCGTGGTTACTCGCACCACACCTTCGAATTCTACCTTCCCGGGAACGCCGGCGTCGGGTGTGACTCGGAATTGTGGGTAAGGAATCATGCTGTTCTTGGGAGCAATTTAGGCCGCGCGGGCTGCCCAGGCCAACTGCGTCTCCTCGTGGCCCAGCACCGCCGTCCGCACCGCGAGCATGGCATCCGCCCCGGCCCGGCACCAGCGCATCCCCGTCCCTTTCAGGCGTTGCCCCACCACGCTCTTGCACGCCGCTTCCACCGGGCCGCTCCCGATCAGCAGCCCCTCCTCCCGATAGCGCGGATAGTCCAGCCGGCCCCGGTGGCGGCGAAAGTACGCCAACTCTGCGCCCACCGCGCGCCGTTGGGCCGCCGTCCGGCGGTGCGGGCGCAACGTCCGCACACACCGGCGCAACCCGTGCCAGCCCCCGGTGCGCAGCGCCTCCGTGCAGGTGTGGGCCCAGCGGTCCCCGGCGGGGTCATCTTCCGCGAACACGGCGCGGGCCATCCGCCACACATGTTCTGCGGCATGGTAGAAATCCAAGATCTGCCGCGCGTCGCTAAAATGCTGGTCGGCCAGGTTCCAGATCCAGGGGGCACCATCCCCCAGGATCACCAGCTCCCGGGCCCGCTCACACCCCAGGGGGAGCGCGAAACTATACAAACGCTTCCCGAAGTCGGCGGCTTCCGCTTCCAGGGCCAGATACCGCCCGGGTCCCGCCGTGTCCCCGGGCGCGGTGGCCGCCCGCCTCGGCACGGGCGGCTCCCCGCGGAAGAAGACCGCCACCTTCACCTCGTGGGAGCTGCCGTCGGTGTAGGCGCTGGTCCCGTCCACACAGAGATAGGCGCGTTGACCCACCACCGTGGCCGCGAACGGGTCGGCGGGAGGCAACGCGCCGTCGGCGAAGAGACGCGTACACCGGGCGGTTTCTGCGGCCCGCAGGCGGGTGCCCACCTGGCGCACCCCGGCTTCCACCTGACTGACGCACAAGGATTGGCCGGTGAGCCGCGCCCAGACCGCTTGCGCCTCGCGATAGACGAGGTGGCTGCTCAAGTAGGCCCACTCGGCTTTGAGGGTGGGGGTAAAGGCATCGCGATCCAGCCCCTGGGTGTGATCCCAGGGACACTGGCCGGTGTGGCAGTGGGAGCAGTGGTAATAGGCCCGGGAGACCTGCACTGCGCCTGCGATCCCGCGCAGCCAGCCGGCGGCGATACCCCGCAAAGCGGGCGGAGTGGTGGCAGGCACAGGCCAACGTGGGGCCCACATAGCCCAGCCGGGGGCCCCACTGGGTGACGGCGGCGGCCAAGGTCGTAGCGGTCACCACCCGGGCCGCCGCCTGGGCCACGCGTTCCGCCGCGTCCAGTTGGAGAGGCAGCGCCTGGGCGGCACACCCAGCCTCCACCATCTGCTGGAGGCTCACTACCTGTGCTGCCGATAGTACTGCTGTCATCTCCGGTTCCTCCTTTTCGTCAACACCGAAAGGTTCGCCGGAACCGGGGATGATGACTCCTTTTTCCTACCTACGAATCCTGGTCACACCCGAAAACACGCAGGAGGAAGACAGCGGACGAATAAACATCGAAGGGCAAGGCGGCTCGTTGCGCGACGACGTGGGTAGACCCTCCCGGGCAGCACCACCGAACGAGTATCCGGATTCCGGGCAGCACAACACAAAACAGCAGCGAGAAGGCGAGAGATGACCGAGGCATGAAGGTTCTGATTACGGGGGGGCTGGGCTTCGTCGGCTCCTATCTGGCCCGGGCCCTCGTGGCGGCCGGCGAGAGCGTGCGGGTACTCGATGCGGGCACGGGGCAGGTCCATGGGGAGGATCCGCAGCGGGCCGTGCCCCCCGGAACCGAGTGGGTGGCCGGTGATGTTGCCGACCGGGCGGCCGTGGAACGAGCCCTGGCCGAGGTGGATCGGGTTGTCCATCTTGCCGCCGAGGTGGGCGTCGGCCAATCCATGTACGAGGTGCGACGGTACGTGCGGACTAACTCCCTGGGTACCGCAACCTTGATGGAAGCGCTCCTCAAGCGCCGGGAGCAGGTCCGCCGGCTGGTTGTCGCTTCGTCCAACACGACCTACGGCGAAGGAAGCGCCGCGTGCTCCCGGTGCGGACGAGTGGATCCGCCCCTCCGCACCGCCTCCCAACTGGAAGCCCGCAACTGGGAAGTTCGGTGCCCCGCCTGCGGAGAGGTGTGTACCCCGGCGCCGACACCGGAAGAGCGGGCGTTGCGTCCTACCTCCGTCTATGCCATTTCCAAACAGGACACGGAGCAACTCGCCCTCTGCATCGGGCAAGCCTATGGCATTCCCACGGTCGTCCTCCGCTTCTTCAATATCTATGGTGCCGGCCAATCGCTGCAGAACCCGTATGCCGGTATCGCCAAGAACTTCGCCGTGCGGCTGCTCCACGGCCTGCCGCCGCTCATCTACGAGGATGGCTGCCAGACGCGGGATCTGGTCCATGTGAGCGATATTGTGCAGGGCATCCGCCTGGCGCTCGCCGCCGACCCGACCCCGGACGCCGTGTTCAACCTGGGTACCGGGCGACCCACCCGCATCGCCGATCTGGCGCGGTTACTCGCGCGAACGCTGGGCCTGGGGATCGAACCGGAGATCACCGGCCAGTTCCGCACCGGGGACATCCGCCACTGCATTGCCGACATCTCCCGCGCCGAAGCGCAACTCGGGTATCGTCCGGCCGTGACGCTGGAAACGGGGATTCCCGAACTGGCACAGTGGATTCGCTCCCAGGAGACGACGGACCTGACGGCCCGTGCGCAGGCGGAATTGTCCGCCCAGGCATTGGTACGCTAAGGCGGGGAGCGCGGAAGCATGCCCGAGGAAACCGCACCGCAGCCCGGCAGATCCCGAACGATCCCGCCCGGGGTCCATCTCTTCACCAACCTGCTCCTCGTGCCGCCGTTGCTCTATCTGAGCCTGGGTCTCGCCTACGTCCTGTTGCTCCTGGCGCACAACCAGTTTCAGTCGCGGCGCCTGCTGCTGGCCAGTCTGGCCCTCGGGTGTCTGATGGGAGGCGGTCTGGCCCTCTGTTGGGTCCGCACCCGCTGGAAGGCGCAACTGGTGCTGTTCGGCTCCACCCTGTTCGGGATGCTCTTCCTGCTGGAGGTGTTTCTGGCGTTTCGGGGGCGGGACTACGCCGACCTGAGCCGGATCGCCCGACACTGTCACCGGCTGGGTCTTCCGTACGATGATCGGACGGGGTTGGAGGTGATTCTGGCCGCACGAGCGCGGGGAGCACGGGCCTATCCCTGCGTGCATCCGTCGGCCTTCTGGTCCGGGATGTACCAGTTCGACTTGCACAGCCAGCCGCTGATTCCGCTGGGAGGGGTGTCGGACGCGTACACCGTGGTGCAGAACGAGTTCGGATACTGGTTCACCTACCAGTCCGACGAGCGCGGCTTCCACAATCCCCCCGGCCTGCACGCTCCCGGCCCGCTGGAAGTGGTGTTGCTGGGCGATAGTTGCACACAGGGGTGCAGCGTCCGGAGCGAGGAGAGTTTCGCCGCGCTGTTGCGCGCCGACTATCCCCGCACCCTGAACCTCGGCTTGCGGGGCAACGGCCCCCTGACCGAACTGGCTTCGTTGCGCGAGTATGGTGCGCCCCATCGGCCCCGCGCCGTGCTCTGGTTCTTCTACGAGGGGAATGACCTCGCCGACCTGGAGCAGGAGAAACGGACTGACCTGGCCCGATACCTGGAGCCAGGGTACCGACAGCCGCTCTATGCGGAGACGCACGAACTGAACCAGGCCCTGGCTCGCTGGGCCGATCAGCAGGTGGCTCGCGAAGCCAACTACGTCGTAGGACAGCGGGACCTCCGTCACTACGAGCCCTGGACCAGCATTCTCCTCTTTCGCCGTCTGCGGCAGGCACGGGCGCTCCTGCAGGGGGGGCCGGACGCGGCCCTCCCGTTGGCCGGCGACCCGGGTTCCCAGGCGGCCAGGGTGGCACAACCGGACTTCGATACCTTCGGGACGGTACTGGCACGAGCGCGGGAGGAGGTGCGCGGCTGGGGCGGCACCCTCGTCTTTTTCTACCTGCCCCAGTACAGCCGCTACTCCGATCCGTCGCGCTATCAGGATCCCTGTGTGCCGGTTCCGGCCCTGGTGCGCCGTCTGGGGATCCCCTTCGTGGATCTGCGAGACTCCTTTCGACGGGTGCCGGATCCGCTCGCGCTCTTTCCGTTCCGTGAAGCGGGACATTACACACCGGAGGGGTATCGGCTGGTGGCGGACGCAGCCCGGAAGGAGTTGCAACGCCTTCTCCCGCGCCGGTAGAGGAGTTCGGGGCAAGGGATGTGGGGACGGGATGGAGAAATGTCACCCCGATCCACAGAACGGATAGGGAAGCCGGGGATGACGCAACACCAGGAGACACGAGGTTGGGCAGGCAAGAGCAGTTCCCACATCGTAGCCTCTCAACCCCTCCATAGGATTGGTTCCGGCCGCGCTTCACCCCGTCCTGTCCGTGGTCTCGTCTGCGGCTGGTGGGGCGGTCTCCTGGTCCTGGGGCTCTGCCCGGGCTCTGTACGTGCTGCGCCCGCAGTGCCGACGGTTCCCAGTTTCACGCGCCATGTCTTGCCGCTCCTGCATCGGGATGGCTGCTCTCGATTTGAGTGTCATGGTTCCTTTCAGGGAAAAGGCGGGCTGCGGCTCTCGATGCTGGGCCGACGCCCCGCGGACGACCACCCGCAGTTGGTGCGCGATGGGCGGCGAGTGCAGCCGGGCCGGCCCGAGCAGAGCCTGCTCCTGCGGAAGGCCACGCTGGCGGAGTTGCACGGCGGAGGGCGGCGCTTCTCCGTGGATTCGCCGGATTACCAACTGCTGTACCGCTGGATTCGCGCCGGCGCGCCGGCAGACGCCCCATCCCCCGCGCAGGTGCGCATCCTTCCTTCCCGGGTCACCCTGGATCGGCCCGAGTCGCGCGCCCCCCTTGCGGTGTGGGCCACCTGGCCGGACGGCACCCGCGAGGAAGTAACGGGTCTGGTGGAGTTCCGCACTGCGGAGCCGCTCGAGGTTCAGGTGGACCAACAGGGCGTCCTGCGGCGGGGGACCCGCGTGGGAAGCAGCGGCATCACCGCGCAGTACGGGCCTCATTCCGCTGCGATCACCGTCGTGGCGCCGGGGCCCCGAGCGGTAGTCCCCCGGCTGCCGGTCCGCAACCCGATCGATCGTTTCATCGGTGACCGTCTGGCCGAACTCCGCCTGCCTCCTTCGCCGGACAGTGACGATCGCGAGTTCCTGCGGCGCGCGAGCCTGGACACGCTCGGGCACCTCCCGTCGCGGGACGAGCTGGCTCGCTTTCTGGCGGACCGGGCTCCGGATCGGCGAGCCCGCCGCGTCGAGGCAATGCTGCAGGACGAGCGGGCGGCGTGGCGCTGGGCCAACTTCCTGGCGGTCTGGAGCGGGTGTGATGAAGCGGAACTACGCCACCGGCAGGGCGAAGCGGGGGGGCCTCCTGCCGAGCAGCTGGCCTACCTCTGGCTCGACTGGCTGCGCTATCGGATGGCGCGCGATGTCCCCTACCCGGAGATCCTGCGGGGGATCTTCCTGGCCACCAGCCGCGAGGGCAAATCACGTGCTGACTGGGAACGGCAGGAACGGGCGCTGGAGATCCGCATGGCCCGCCAGGCTTACCAGGAAACCCTTTATGCCACCCGGCCTACGTGCGACGTGTACTGGCGCACCGAGACCCACTCGTTGCGTCCGATGAAGTGCGCGGAGGCCGTCTCTCGTCGGTTCCTCGGTGTGAACATGGATTGTGTCCGCTGCCATGACCACCCGTACGAACGGTGGCTGCAGTCGGAGCACCACGGCCTGGTAGATATCCTGGATCGGACGACCTACATGCCCTCCCCGCCGCTCCGCTTCGCCCAGAAGGTCCAGCTGGCTCTGGCCGGGTTGCTCAGCCTCGGTCTCTTTGCGGGCGGCGGCGCGCTCCAGGTCCTGCGCCTGCGTCGGCAGGGACGCCCGCGCCGGGCGGCCTGGATGCGGGGAGGGTGGGGGGTGGGGGGGGCGCTCACACTCTTTGCGCTGTTCTGTTCCCTGTATCTGGTACGCCCGGGCTTACCCACGGAATACCAGAGCCCCGGCCTCTGGGCGGCCTCCGTGCTGGAACCGGTCGGGCTGCGGGGCGCCCCGGTGGCGTGGGGCTGCGGGGCCCTCGCCCTACTTCTGGTGCTGGGGGTGGGACGCCTCCAGTGGAACCGCCGGCGTGACGCCCGGGCGGCGTTCTGGCTGCCGGCGGTGGGAACCGTGTTCCTCGGCACCTGTCTGGATGTCGGGTATGTAGTGGGCCGCCATGGGACAGTGGACCGGCGGGGGTGGGTCCAGGTACTCTATCGCAAGGCCACCGGCGGCGAGACCGGGGAAGGAGTTCAACGGCGGTGGGAGGTGTTTGTGCTGGATCCGGCGCCGGAGGACCGGAGGACGATCCTGCTTCCGGACGGTACGCCGCTTCGCCTGGGTACCCCGGACGATCGCAAGCCGTTCCTCGCGTGGCTCTGCGATCCGCGAAATCCCTGGACGGCGCGGAACTTCGTGAACCGCATCTGGGCGCAGTATTTCGGGCGCGGCCTGGTGGAACCGCTGGATGGTCTCGCCACTCATCCGGCGACCCACCCCGAGTTGCTCGACTGGTTGGCGGCGGACTTCGTGGCGCATGGCTGGTCCCTCCGCCACCTCCACCGGCGCATCCTCACTTCGGCAACGTACCAACTGGCGAGTCGGCCTCACTCCGGCAATCGGACGGATGTCCGGCACTACGCACGCTTCTACCCGCGACGCCTATCGGCAGAGCACCTGCTTCAGGCGGTGGACACAGTGCTCGGAACGCGCAGTGACTTCGAGTTACCCCTCCCGGTGCCGGAACCCACGGTCTTCCAGATCCCGGTCCTCTCTCCCGGCAACCAGACGACCGCTGCCCGTGCCTTCCGCATGCTGGGCCGCCTTCCGAGCACTTCAGATAACCTGACGTCGGAAGGGGTCCTCTTCACCCTCTCCGACAAGGCGCTCTGGAAACGCATTGAGGAACCGGGAGGGCGCCTCCGTCGCCCATTGGAACAGAAAGTGGCACCGGCAGCCCTGCTGCGAGAATACTATGAGGTTGCCCTGACCCGCCCTCCGGACAAGGCCGAAGAGCAAGCCGCCCTGCGGCACCTGGCGGCGTCCCCGTCCCCTCTGGCCGGCTGGCAGGATCTCGTCTGGGCGTTGCTGAATACGACCGAGTTTCAGTGTCAGCACTGAGATCTCACGAGGACGCTTCCCGATGGACTTGCGATGGAACCGAAGAGCCCTGTTGCTGGCCGGAGCGGGCGGCCTTCCCTTTTGGGCCGGTGATCCGCAACCGGTAGAGGCAGCGGCGCGCGCCGGCGGACGTTCCGTCATCGTCGTATTCCTGCGGGGGGGCCCCACCCAACTCGAGACGTTCGATCCGAAACCGGACGCGCCTTCCGACATCCGGGGAAGCTTCGGGACGGTCGCCACTCCGATTGCCGGGGTGCGGTTCTGCGAGCATCTGCCGCGGCTGGCCGCCGGGTTGCGTCATATTGCGGTCATCCGATCGATGACCCACGCATTGACCGACCATGAGGCGGGGCAGCGGTACGTCCTGACGGGAGATCGGCTCGCCGCACCCCGGAGTCCGGCCCTAGGCGCCTCCTTCGTAGCGGCCGTAGGGTGGCGTGTCCCGCCCTCCTACGTGGCGATCCCCGAGTTGCGCGGGTACGCGGGGTGTCTCGGCCCTCGTTACGATCCGTTCACGCCCCTGGGCGACAGCGGCCACCTCACCCTGGGGACGGCTGTACCTACCGGCCCGACCGCCCCGCAGGGCTTTGCCCGGCGTAGCCGCCTGCTGGAGACGCTGAACCAGCGCTTTCGCACAGCGACGGACGGCGATGCCACCGTGGAAGAACACGGCGCACTCGTGCGCCGGACCAGTGACCTTCTTCACTCTGAGGCGACCCGGCGTGCCATGAATCTGGAATGGGAACCCGCCCGCACCCGGGACCGGTACGGGAGAACGCTCTGGGGGGACTATCTGCTGCTGGCCCGACGCATGGTTGAAGCGGGACGTACCTTCGTGACGGTTGTGCTGGATGGTTGGGATACACACGCCTATTCCGTTCCCGCTCTGGAACGACTGCTCCCCGATCTGGATCGGGCTCTCGCCGCGCTGCTGGAGGACCTGGCCCAACGGGGACGGTTGGAACAGACGATTGTGCTGGTCCTGGGGGAATTCGGACGCACCCCGCGCCTGAACCCACAGGGGGGTCGGGGACACTGGGCCCGGGCCATGTCTGTCCTTTGGGCCGGGGGTGGCGCCCGGGGGGGACAGGTGGTGGGGGCCACCGACCGCACCGCATCGGAGCCCACCGAGAGCCCGTACTCCCCCACGGATCTGGCTTACACGCTCTTTCAGCAACTAGGGGTGCCACCGGACGAGATCCGGGTCAGCCCGGAGCGGCGTCGCCTGTTTGCGGGCGGGAAGCGGATTCGCGAGCTGTTCGGATAGGTCCCGTAAGGAAGTGGCGTTCGACAAGGTGGAAATAGAGGCGTGCCGCAAAGTAGCCTGCCAACGCAATGGCAGCCGGTCATGGTACAGGACGGCATGATTCAACAGGGCGGCCAGGCCCCGCAGGAAGTCTATCGAATTCAGGCGCTGTGGCCTGGGGGGGTCCGACCGGCCATCCGCAATTCCTATCACCGATGCGGCGTGGGAGGGTAGCAACCCGACCTGCCGGTTCAGGCACCGGGCGATGGTTTGAGGAGGTAAGCCTGCGGGCGGAACACCGCGGGTCCCTTTCGCTCTCCGTGCTACTTCGTACCGGAAAGGCACGATAGAACAAGTGGGCCGACCGAGGGGCCGGATACGAAGCCACTGCCTATGTACATCGCTGGCCTGACCGTTCTGGGCGACTCCGCTGCCACTCTCATCCGAGATGGGGAGTTGATCGCAGCCGCCGAAGAAGAGCGGTTCTCCCGCAAGAAACACCACGCCGGATTCCCCCGTCACGCGCTCCAGTTCTGCCTCGACCAGGCCGGAATTGGCATCGCTGATGTGGAGCACATCGGCCTCTACTGGAAACCCTGGGTCCTGCGCCATAAGGCGCTGCAGGCGGCGAAGGCCTTCTTCGTCAACAAGGACATGTTCAAGGCCCGGGTGGACCGCGGCGTGACCCAGGTGAGCGACAGCTACCTTGGCATGTTGAAATTGCCGGGGCGCATCCGCGAATGGTACGGGCCGAGCAACTTCAAGTTCCACTACCTCGACCACCACATCTGCCACGCCGCCAGCGCCTTCCTCGTGTCCGGCTTCGATTCGGCCGCCATTCTGACGATGGACGGCACGGGTGAGGACACCACCACGCTCTTTTCCGCGGGCAAGGGCACGGAGATTCGGCCTCTGCACCGAGTCAAGCTGCCCCACTCGCTCGGCCAGTTCTACTCGGCGGTGACCGCCTTCCTCGGCTTCGACATGTTCGCCGGGGACGAGTGGAAGGTGATGGGCC
>SXGS01761788.1_pt1 | contig 18021 bp, 14 predicted proteins | sample 3174681 | NCBI WGS metagenome assembly SXGS01 (sample SAMN11356861, study PRJNA531348) | freshwater metagenome | isolation source: freshwater sample F1-80 | place: China: Fuxian Lake, Yuxi | collected 2017-12-25 | reverse complement strand
CAGTCAACCCTGTCGTGCTCGGCACGGTGCGCGCGATGCAAGACCAGATCGAGCCGCCACTTGCATACAGCGTGTTGTCGTTGGCAATTCATGGTGATGCGGCGATTGCGGGTCAAGGTGTTGTTGCCGAGTGTTTGGCGATGAGTGACACATCTGGGTATCGCGTGGGCGGCACGATCCATCTGATTATTGACAACCAAATTGGCTTCACGACTTCGCCCGAATATGCGCGCTCGTCGCAATATTGCAGCGACGTTGCGAAAACCGTTCAAGCACCGATATTTCATGTCAACGGCGACGATCCAGAAGCGTGTGTACGAGTTGCACAACTGGTGTTTGAATATCGACAAATGTTTCACAAAGATGTCGTGATCGACATGATTTGTTATCGCCGATATGGGCACAACGAGGGTGACGACCCGAGTTACACCCAGCCGTTGATGTACAAGGCGATTGCCGAGCGTCGCAGCGTGCGTAAACTTTATGTTGAAACTCTCGTTCGGCGTGGCGACATCACGGTCGAACAAGCCGAAAAGTCGTTGACTGATTATCAAGCCAAACTTCAGGGTGCGTTAGAACAGACTCGTGCCAAAACGACCGAGAAAGTAATCGCCGCTAAACCACCGGTGCCGATTGGTGTAATTCCGCATTTTCAAACAGGTGCACCCCGAAAAAATTTAGACGCGGTGTTGACGCAGCTTCGTAATTATCCGAGCGACTTCATGGTGCATCCGAAGCTTCTGCGCCAGTTTGAAGCACGAGATGCGATGATCTTGAAAGACGGCGAAGTTGACTGGGCGACTGCCGAGGCGTTGGCAGTCGGCAGTTTGGTTCTCGAAGGCACTTCGGTTCGACTTGCGGGGCAAGATTCGCGTCGCGGAACTTTCAGTCATCGTCACTCGACTCTGATCGACTACTTGAATGAAAGTCGCTTCGTGCCGTTGGCGCAGATTCCGGGCGCGACAGGCAAGTTTTGGGTCTATGACTCGCTGCTGAGCGAATATGCGGCGCTCGGTTTCGAATATGGATACGCGCACGCCAACCAAAAGGCACTCGTGATATGGGAAGCACAGTTCGGCGATTTCGTCAATGGTGCGCAAGTAATCATCGACCAGTATCTGGTTGCAGCAGAAGATAAGTGGCAGCAGCGCAACGGGTTGGTGTTGTTGTTGCCACATGGATACGAGGGTCAAGGTCCCGAGCATTCTTCGGCGCGAATCGAACGGTTCTTGCAACTGTGCGCCGAAGACAACATTCAGGTTTGCAATCCGACGACTTCGGCGCAGTACTTTCATTTGTTGCGTCGTCAGGTGAAACAAGATCACATCAAACCGTTGGTAATTTTTTCGCCGAAGCAACCACTGCGCATGAAACAAAGTCGCTCACGAATAGCCGAATTATCAACTGGAAGTTTTGAAGAGGTGCTCGACGACTCGACTGTCGCGAACGCCGACGAGGTTTCGCGAATTGTCTTCTGCAGTGGCAAAGTCGCATGGGACGCGTTCGCCGAGCGTGATAAGCGTGGTGCAAAGTATGCAATTGTGCGGCTTGAACAGCTCTATCCGTTTCCGATTGAGCAGATCAAGCAGATTTTGGTGAAATACAAGAATGCAAAAGAATTGGTCTGGTTGCAAGAAGAACCAGAGAACATGGGACCAAGGTATTTTGTCGACGACCGCATCTGGTCGCTGAAGCAAGATGGCTACAAACTGCACCATGTGGCTCGAGTCGAGTCGGGAAGCCCGGCGACTGGATCAAAGACAATTCACGATCAAGAACTAGATGATTTAATGGCACAAACATTCGCTAACTGGTAACTAGCCAGCGGTGGTTGAATGAAAGGGTGATCAAATCGTTTTCGCATGTCGTAGTCGACGGCTCGAATCTCGCGACAGAAGGTCGAACCGAGCCAAGTCTGAGACAACTCAATGAAGCCGTGTTGGCGTTCATGAAGGAGTTTCCAGGGACGAAAGTGACCGTGGTTGTCGATGCAACATTCGGTCATCGAATCGATCGTCGTGAGCGAGCCGAATTTGATGAAGCGATCAACAACAACGAACTTGTTGCACCACCCGCCGGCGCCGTCGGCAGGGGAGATGGCTTCGTGTTGACGATTGCCGACAAGGTCAAGGCGAGCGTGTTGTCGAACGACAGTTACCAAGAATTTCACGATCAGTATAAATGGTTGTTCGATGAGGGTCGATTGATCGGCGGCAAGCCGGTGCCGAATGTGGGTTGGGTTTTTATTCGGCGACTGCCGGTGCGCAAGCAGGCGGGTCGAGAGTCGTCGGCAACTTTGCGTCGCGCCAAGTTGGCTCGCACGTCGATGCGACCAATGCCAGTACCCAAGTCGCCGCCACCGAAAGCCTCGGTGGCGAAGTTGAATACGCAAAAATCGCAACCACCAAAACTCAACGAGTTGACACCGTTCTTGAATTTCGTCGAGAAAAATCCGATCGGTACGAAAGTTAAAGGTGCAGTGGATAGTTATGCGTCGCACGGTGTGTACGTAAAAATTGGCGAAGTTTCGGGCTACTTGCCGATGCGAATGATGGCCAACCCGATCCCGCGAAGTGCGCGAGAGCACGTGAAGCTTGGCGCAGTGTTGAGTTTGGTCGTTGTTGGTTACACGCCATCACGGCGAAGCGTTGAACTCGCCGTATTTGGCATGGAGTCTCTAGCGACGCACAAGGCTCCGGTGAAGACGCTCACGCAACGCAGTGCACAAACTAAGACGCATACGTCGCGGGGTCAGCAGGCGAAGAAAGCCAAGCGTCGATCGCGGCACCGCAAGCCAGTTGCAAAGAAGAGCGCGCCTGGTAAGAAGCGTTAAACACTTTTTGAGTACGGTGATGTCGTGCTAATCGCGACGTGGAACGTAAATTCGCTCAAGGCCCGACTTGAGCGTGTCACCCAGTGGGTCAATGAGAATCAACCAGACGTGTTGTGCATGCAAGAAACAAAGATGAAAGACGAAGTGTTTCCTGCCTTGACATTTGCCGAAATGGGTTATGAGTCGGCACACTTTGGTCACGGACAATGGAATGGTGTGGCGATTATTTCAAAAGTTGGTTTGACCGATGTGGTCACGAACTTTGCCAAGCCGATTATGCCCGATCACGAGGCGCGCATAATTTCGGCAATGTGCAATGGCGTGAAAGTTGTGAGTGTTTATGTGCCCAATGGCCGATCGCTTGAAGACGATCACTACAAATACAAACTTGAGTGGATGAAAAAATTAAAACAACACGCTGACGCAATCGCCAAGCCCAGTGAACGGCTAGTGATTGGTGGCGACTTCAATATCGCACCATCTAATGACGATGTATGGGATGTCACCAAATTTGCGGGCGCGACGCATGTCAGCGCGCCCGAACGCGAAGTGTTTGCAGATTTGTGTGCGTGGGGCTTGACCGATGTGTTTCGCGAACTACACCCGGAAGCGAAAGTTTTTTCCTGGTGGGATTATCGCAATGGAAGTTTCCACAAAGGTGAAGGTATGCGGATCGACTTTTTGCTGGCGACAAAGTCGTTGCTGGATGAAGTTGAGGTGTCGAGCATCGATCGCAACGCACGCAAAGGTGAAAAACCAAGTGACCATGTGCCAGTGACTATTACATTGAAGAATACTTCGACGAAATTTCAAAAGCAACACAATGTCGGAAACTGAGCATGGCGATGAATCAGTGCAGCGATACGAGAGTGCGTTCAAAGGTTTTCATGTTCGCACTCAACAGCATTCGCCAACAGATGTGAAGCGCGTAGAAATTGCCCAAGAGTTGCGCTTGGCAATTGATGAGTTGTTGGCGACATCAGCGCCACTTGAAGAGTTGGAAGAGACGCATAAAATAATTAATCAGGCTGTCTCGCGATTGCAGTCGCGACCACACTCTCACGAATATGTCGGCCCGGCCGAGGGTTCGCTGGCGCCGATGAACAGTTTTCTCGACCGCAGTCCGATCATTGGCTCGATTAATCCACTGAGCGCGCCGATGCGAATGGGCATTGACGGCGACGGAGGCAAAGATTCGATCGTCGTGGGTCATGTTACTTTTACATCGGCATACGAGGGTCCGCCAGGTTGCGTGCACGGCGGTTTTATCGCGGCATATTTCGACGAAGTGTTGGGCGTGGCGCAGTCGCTTAGCGGCAATCCGGGCATGACCGTGAACTTGACGGTCGACTATCGCTCGCCAACGCCGCTGTCAAAACCGGTTGTATTTCGTGGTTGGGTGGCATCGTTTGATGGTCGCAAAATCAGCGTGGTGGGCACTCTGCACCACGGCGAAACGCTGTGCGCCGAAGCCAAAGGTCTGTTCGTATCGATGCGACCCGAGGTGTTTCAGCGATTGCTTGAGATTCGTCAGGCGCAACTGGGCTGAAATTATCTGAGCGTTTGAATTGCGTGCCGGGGCTCGACACGAGCGACGATCGACAAAACATCGGGCCCGATTGTTTGCGCCGTCATTAACCCGACTATTTTCGCCAGCTCTTCAGTAGTTTTTGGGAGTTGTTTGGCGATCAATCGGAGTTCGTAGTCGCTAAAGACATTCGCCACGGGTTGCTTGATCACGCGAGCACGACTGCTGCGCCAAGCACGCAGATCGTCTTCAAGACTTGTAGCACGAACACTTCGTGACTTTGGCTTTTTGATAACCGGAGACTCGGTGATTTGTGGGTCAGCACCGACGATGTTTGTAAGCAGGTTGCTTTGCCCGGCCGTGCGACCTCTGCGAGTCTCGCACCATGTGACAAACAGTCGTTGCGACGCACGTGTGAGTGCGACATAGGCGAGGCGCACTTCTTCGTCTTGTTGATCTTGGGTGATTGCCGAACTATGTGGCATCAAGCCAACTTCGGCGCCGGCGACCACGACACAACCCCATTCGCGACCTTTGGCCGAATGAAAAGTAAGGACTTCGACACCTTCGGTGCTGCGTTGGTCAGCCGAAGTCGTGCGCATCCATGAAGTAAAAGTTCTGCCGTCGACATTGCCGGGGTGGTCAAGTTTTAGAAATACCTGTACCTGCTCGGCGACCCAACGTTGAATCTCGGAATCTGGTTCGGTGAAAACATCGGTGACCCATGTTGTGAGTTCATCGCGGTTAGTACTCTGCGCGGCATCGGCTATCGCCGAATTTAATTCTTTGGACGGGCGACTTGTTCGGACCGGAATATTGTTTTTGACGAGTGCGTCGACGATCATCTCGCTTTGAACATTCGTGCGCACGAGCACCGCGGCTGACAGCCACGGGTTCACGCCACCAGTGTTTGCAAATTGCCACAAGCAATCGGCGACACCCTTGGCTTCGGCCTCGGCATCGGCGTAGCCATGGAGATTGACCGGCTCGGCACTCGGTTTGATTGCGCGCACATCTAAGTGAGTATCGACAAGTTTCGCCACGGTCGTAGCGGCATTTAAAATTTCGGGTGTGCAGCGATAATTATTGGGAAGTCGCAAGACTGTTGTGCCTCGAATCTTGTCTGGGAGTTCATCGAAGAGTCGTTTGTCTGAGCCGTTCCATCCATAAATTGCCTGCATCGGGTCGCCGACGATGAACACATCTGCGCGTTGTCCTCGAATCGCTTCGAAGAGTTCGTATTGCAGTGGATTCATGTCTTGTGCTTCGTCGACAAAAATATGGCGGTATCGCCAGCGCACGGCTTGGGCGTAGGCGTTGTCGAGACGCATCGCTTCAACGACGCGAGCGATGAGGTCATCGAGGTCGAGGGTATTACGCTGAATTTTTAGTTGTTCATATTCTTTGTAGATCGTCGCGATCTCGTTGTGCGGGGCGGCGGTGTATCGGCCAAGTCGTTTTGCGGTTTGTGCATAGTTCGTCGGCGAGATGAGCCGAGCATGCGCCCAATCAACTTCTGTGAGTAGTTCTCGCGGGCGATTTGCCATTGGGTGGTCGCCCGCGGCTTGGGCGATAAGTTGTTGGCGATTGTGCACGATCGTCGGCATTTGTTTATGCGTGTCGGCGAGGCGTTGCCGCAACAGGGCGAGTGCAACTGCGTGAAATGTGCCGACGGTTACCGATTGTGAATCACGGGAAACGCCGAGAGTTTTTAGTCGGCGGCGCATCTCGCTGGCTGCTTCGCGGGTGAACGTGATTGCCAAGACGCGTTGTGGATCTGCAGTGCCTTTGGCGATGCGATAGGCGATGCGATGGGTCAGCACGCGTGTTTTGCCAGAGCCTGCGCCGGCGTGCAAAACGGTTGCAGTTTCGGGGCAAGTAACTGCGGCGCGTTGATCGGCATCCATGCCATGCAGTAGTTGGTCGGCGTCCACACCATAACGCTAGGCGGTGGGTGTGGCTGCGAGAAACTAAGTTTGGGGTATGGCTTATCCGCAAAAATTATTGAATCGTGGTGAGCATATAAATCTTGATTTGCACCCGCATTGGGTTGTGCTCGTCAAGCCGGGGTCGATTGTGGTTGTACTGATTGCCTTGACGATTTGGTTGCAACAACTTGGTGACGGTGGGTTGAAGATGGGTGGAAGTCGCGTTCTGCTTGTTGCGATTCTGTTGGGGTTGATTAATCTTGGATCTGCGGTGTTGCGCTGGTCGCGCACTTATTTTGTCGTGACTTCTCAGCGCGTAATTTTTCGCGAGGGGGTGTTGGCGCGACGCGGTGTTGAGATACCCCTTGAACGGGTGAACAATGTGAATTTCAAGCAATCAATTTTAGAGCACATGTTGGGTGCTGGTGACTTGTTAATTGAGTCGGCGAGCAAAGACGGCCAACAGAAGTTTCATGACATTCGTAATCCGGAACAAGTGCAGAACATGATTCACGAGGCGATTCATGCGCGCACGGGTCGAAGTGCTGACACAAGCCCAGTTGTCTCTCAACTCGAGCGACTTGAGGCGATGTTGTTGCGCGGGTCGATCACACAATCTGAGTTCGATGAGCAAAAGCGTCGCATTCTCGGCTAGCAGACTAAAGTAATGGCCTTGTCCGAGATCGCTGTCACCGATTCTGGTACGCGAATTCAAAACTTTTTAGATCGTGCTGGCCTGAGTGATTTCCCTTGGAAGACCGCAACTGTTTTGTACATGATTTCTTGGGGTTGGATGTTAATCGTCCACGACTCATATTGGAGCGACGACTGGGAGATATTTACTGAGTATGCAAAACCTGGCGATGATCTTCTAGGGCTTGCTCCTTGGTACCAAATCGTAGTCGCGCTTGGGCGAGTTCTGGGAACTGACCTGAGCAGAATATTCATTTTGAGCAGTTTCTTCTTGGGAGGATTATTTTTAAGTGGAATTCTCCGAAAGTGTACGTTTTTAGATCAAAAACAACGTCAATTCATTGTCTTGGTCTTCTTGGTTCTTCCATTCAATACAGCTCGGGTCAGTTTAATGGTGCTGCATTACTCGCTGTCATATCTTATTTTTTTTCTTGCCTGGTATTTATTGGTCAATTTTGCAACACGAAAGATATTTTTATTTTCAGTAATTTTATTCTTTTCGAGTTTTTTGATGCATTCATTGCTGGTGTTTTATTTTTTGCCAGTTTTGCATAAGTTTTTATTGTCAAAGGCTTGGAGCGTAAAAGCAATACTTTTGTTCGCGCGGAAGAACTTGATAGTGCTTACTTTGCCTTTTATTTACTGGGTGATGCGGTCAGTTTTTTGGCCTGAAAAAGTTAAGTACCATGACGTGAGTTTTTCAGGGTTGTTCAAGACGATCAATTTTGTATTGGTTTTCGGCAGTTTATTGCTTTTGGTTTTTATTCTGCAGCTTAAATTGGTTGCGATTAAACGGTCACTGCAAGTAGTCTTTGCTGGTCTACTGTGCTTATTTTTTGGAATTATTGCCTATGTGGTGTTGGGCTTTTTCCCACCCAACTGGTCGTTTATCTTAAAATATTTTGTAGGTTTTCTTGGCAGGTCTGATTTTTATTCGAGACATCAAACGTTGCAACCACTTGGGCTTGCACTTCTAATTGTTGGTGTGGTTGGGTTGTTGCCAAAGTTCTTCCAGAAGTTTACAAGACAAGTTCAAGTGTTAATACTTGCTATTTGTAGCATGATCAATGTTGGCTTTGGCTTTGAATACATAACCGACTACGCAAAGCAGAATAAGGTGGTAAGCGAACTGAAAAATATCAGCGAAGAAAATTCTCGAATCAATTTTCAGTTCGTAGATCAGACGACATTGTTGAATGCGCGCGGTCGGGCATATAGGCGAAGAGATTGGCAAGGTCTAATTTGGCTGGCGAATGGAGTTGATTCAATGCAGTTGAGCAGAGTCGCTACGTCGTGTGAACTTTTTGCACGCCCCCGTAGGGCTGCCCAGGTTGTAAAGTTGGTGTTGATTAAGGGGCCAGAAACTCATTGGCAGGCGCTGAAGAATTGGGTGAGCGATGGCGATATGGGGTTCAAGGTGACTGTGGATGACACGCCGGGCGCATGTAAGCCTGAGATGGTGACGAGCGAAAGAGTTTCTGGGGCAATTCCGATTCTGTTTTATTTCACCGGGGTCAAAGACTGAGCAATTAGTAAGCGGCTCCTAAATAAGCTGTGAGGCGGCGTTGACGGCGCGGACTTGCCAGCCGTCGATTTTTGCGTTGGCGTCAGCGAGAATGACGATGCAACCGCCAAAACCTCCGCCAGTCATGCGCGCGCCGAAGACACCGGGTTGCGAAATCGCCGTTGCGACTGCCGCGTCCATTTGTGGGGTTGAAGTTTCAAAATCTTGAGAAAGCGAATTGTGGCTTTCGATCATCAAGCGACCAGCAGATTCGAGATCATCAGAGCGCAACATCGCGGCAAAGTCGCGAACGCGCTGGTTTTCGCTGACAACATGGCGAGCGCGTTGAAACACCGTTTTGTCGGTGATGCCGGTTAATGCAGGCAAACTGGCGAGGCGAAGCGGACCGACTATTTTTTCGGCCACACCACACTGTGCGACGCGTTTGCTGTAACTGCTTGTAGCAAGGTTACGCTCGGCAATAAATTGCACGATGATTTTTGTGTCGTTGGGTAGTTGCACTGGCGAAATAGTCAGTTCGTGGCAGTCAATTAACAGCGCATGGTCACGGACGCCCGATGTGACGGCAAGTTGATCCATTATTCCGCAGGGCACACCGACGCTTCGAAATTCTGCGCGCTGACAAAGTTTTGCGCGCTCGACTGGCGTGCCCGTATCGCCTAGGGCAAGTGCAGTTGCAACTTCGAGTGCGGCGCTCGACGACAAGCCCGCGCCGATCGGAATTGTGCACGAGATTTCGCCGTCGAAACCGTGCGCATTATTTTGCATTTCGGCGGCGACGCCAGCAATATAGCGACCCCAAATAGGCGTGATTTTTTCGGGTGACGAAATCGGCAATTGAAACTCGACAGGTTCTGGCTCGCTTTGACTACGCAGGCGCACCGTTTTTGGCGCGCGGGTGCCACGAATAGTGGTGTAACGGTCGATTGCCATTGGCAGAACAAGCCCACCCGTGTAGTCGGTGTGATCGCCAATCAGATTGACGCGTCCCGGCGATTGATATGAAAGCAGCCTTTCAGACATAGTCTTTAGACACTATATAGATTGAGCAAAAACCGAAAGCAAACGAAATCATGGCCCGTGCAAAAATATCGCCGACGATCGAACTTGAATACGACACATTTGGTGACCCAAAAAATCCGGCGTTGCTTTTGGTGATGGGGTACACCGCACAAATGGTTGGATGGGAAGAAGAATTCTGCAAAATGTTCGTTGCAAAAAATTTGTACGTTATTCGTTTCGATAATCGCGATTGTGGGTTGTCGACAAAGTTCGACGGGGTGCAAGTTGATGTGAATGCCGTGATAACTGCAGCTTTGATGGAAGAGCCGATGCCCAAAGTGCCATACACACTTTCGGACATGGCGAGTGACGCAGTTGGTTTGCTTGATTTTTTGAAGATCGAACGCGCGCATGTTTTGGGTGCATCAATGGGCGGAATGATCGCTCAAGTCATGGCGATTGAGCACCCGACGCGATTGCGAACATTGACATCGGTGATGTCGATGTCGGGTGAGCCAGAATATGGACAGTCGGCACCCGAAGCGATGAACGCGTTGTTGTCGGTGCCGCCTTCTGATCGCGATGGCTACATCGCACACTCGCCGATTTATCAGGCGTTTCATTCGAAGAAACATCGCAGCGTTGAAAACTCGAAGCGGGTCGCGGCGCGTGATTTTGACCGCAGTTATTATCCGCAAGGTGCGCCACGTCAGTTAGCGGCAATTTATTCGACGGGTCGACGCACCGAACAACTTCGCGCTTTAAAAACGCCGACGCTCGTGATTCACGGCAAAGACGACACGTTGATTACACCCTCGGGTGGTGAGCGCACGGCAGAGTTGATTCCTAATGCGAAACTTGTGTTGGTCGACGACATGGGGCATGACTTGCCACAACCACTGTGGGGCAAATTGGTCGAGATAGTTTCTGAATTCGTGTCGACAAACTAATTTTGTGGCTAGTGCATCGCGCGGCCCGTTATCGGGCTACAAAATTATTGAGATTGCGGGCATCGGACCTGGGCCGTTTGCGGCGATGATGTTCAGCGATATGGGTGCTGAGGTTGTGCGCGTTGAGCGGGTGCAGGCGGTGCGCGACGCGACCGGTAGCAACTCGAATTGGGATGTTATGCAACGCGGACGAAAAAATATTGCGATTGATCTCAAGCACGAAGATGGTATTGAAGCGTTGTTGCAACTCGTCGAAAAGGCTGACGCGATGATTGAGGGTTTTCGCCCCGGAGTAATGGAGCGTCTTGGCGTCGGGCCAAATGTTTGTCTCGCGCGAAACAAAAAACTTGTGTTCGGGCGCATGACCGGCTGGGGGCAAGACGGACCATATGCGAACGCTGCGGGGCACGACATTAATTACATTGCGCTTGCTGGAGCGTTGGCGCATTTTGGTCGTGCGGGTGAGGCACCCGTGCCGCCTCTAAATATGGTCGGCGATTTTGGCGGTGGCGGAATGTTGCTGGCTTATGGCGTTGTCTGTGCGTTGCTTGAAGCACAACGAAGTGGTGCTGGTCAAGTTGTTGATGCTTCAATGGTTGATGGTTCAGCGATTTTGATGTCGATGTTCTGGGGTTTTAAAAACATTGGTATGCATGATGAAAATGCGCGGGGCACCAACATGCTCGACACCGGCGCCCATTTTTATGATGTTTACAAATGCAAAGATCAAAAGTTTGTTTCGATTGGGTCAATCGAGCCACAGTTTTATGCACAGTTGTTGCAGCTCACCGGCTTGGCTGAAGATGCAGAGTTCGCGAGTCAACAAGATCGTGATAGATGGCCGGTGTTGAAAAAACGTCTCACTGCTGTGTTCGCAACAAAAACGCAGGCCGAGTGGTGCAAAATTATGGAGGCGACGGATGTGTGTTTTGCGCCGGTGTTGACGATGAGCGAAGCGGCGAAGCATCCGCACAATGTGGCGCGCGAAACCTTTATTGAAATCGATGGTGTCGTGCAGCCTGCACCAGCCCCAAGATTTTCGCGGACGCACTCGAGTGTTCCGCAAGGGCCAGTTGTGGCCGGTGAGAACACGCGAGAAGTTCTGCAGGCTTGGGGAGTGAAAAACATTGACAACTTGATTGCACGCGGCGTTGTCAAGCAAAGTGCGAGGGTGAAATAAATTTATGGCGACGCTCGTATGTTTTCACGCACACCCAGATGATGAGTGTTTGGCCACTGGCGGGACCATTGCGCGGGCCACCACCGAGGGGCATCGCGTTGTTTTAGTCGTTGCCACCGACGGCGCATACGGTGAAGTGCCTGCGGACTTGCTGCCTGGCGAGACGCTCGCAAATCGACGATTCAAGGAAGTTACTGAATCGGCAAAAGTTCTGGGCATCGCCAGACTTGAGATGCTCGGCTACAAAGACTCAGGTATGACGGGCTGGTCGCAAAACAGTGATCCAGCAGCGTTCATCAATGCTGATGTTGACGCTGCAGCGCAGAAACTGTCGAAGATTTTGACTGAAGAAAAAGCTGATGCAATTACTATTTACGATTGGCACGGCAACTACGGACACCCAGATCACATCGCGGTGCATCAAGTCGGACATCGCGCCGCAGAGCTCGCAGGCGTCACAAATATTTTTGAGATGACGACGAATCGTGATGCATTTCGGCGAATGCGTGAAATGGCGCTGAGTAATCCCGAAATCTTGAGTGGGTCAGAAGGCATTGGTGATTTTGATCCGGACGCGCCTGCGGATGATGGAAATCCGATGGGTGAACCAGAGAGCGTGATTACGCATCAAGTAGATGTGCGTAAATATTGCGACCAAAAGAAAATGGCGATTGCGTGTCATCGAAGCCAAATCACAGACACCTCGTTTTTTCTGAATATGACAGACGAGATTTTTGAACTTGCGTTCGGCACAGAGTGGTTTATTAAACACGGTGAGACTGGGCCGGCGCGCGACCGCTGGCTGTTTGAATAGCGCGAGACCAGTTGCAGTCGATTCGAATTGCATTAGTGCGTCACGGTCGGGCTTCTGCTGGGTGGGACACAGCGCTTGACCCGGCTTTAGACGATTTGGGTCGCCAACAGGCCCGAGATGTGGCTGGCGAACTTGAACAGATTTTCACGGGGCAGCAAGTTCAAATAATTTCAAGCCCGTTGTTGCGCTGTCGGCAAACGGCAACCGAGTTCGCAAAATTGCGCGGCACATCTGTGCGAGTGTGTACTGAAGTTGCGGAGATTCCGTCGCCAGTTGGTGTTGAGATGTCTGGGCGAGTTGATTGGTTGCGGGTGGCGATGCGGGGCACTTGGGCTGATCTGGGTGAAGAGTATGTCGCGTTTCGGGATTCGGTTGTCAGATTCGCGCGGTCTATCGACGCAAACACTGTGATTTTTTCGCATTTCATCGCAATTAATTCGGTCATGGGCTTTGTTCGGGGTGACGATCGTCTCGTAATTAACAGTCTTGACAACTGCAGTATTACCTTGCTCGTGCGCGACACGAATGGCGATCTGCACATTGCGCAGGAGGGTCATGAAGCTGACACCCTGATCCGTTAGATTTGAAGATCATGGCTGACGATAAAAGTGCCGCAAAAAAGATGATTTGCGGCAGCAGATTCTTGATTTAACTGCGGAATATTATGACGTGGCGTTTCCGGAAAAACCATTTTTGGGAGGTATTTCACAGATACCTGTGTCGGGAAAAGTATTTGATGGCGATGAACTGACAAATCTCGTCGATTCATCGCTTGACTTTTGGCTGACCTCGGGTAGGTATGCACATCAATTCGAGGAAGAGTTTGCCAAGGTGATGGGTGTGAAGCATGCGATGCTCTGCAACTCTGGGTCGTCGGCAAATTTGCTTGCTGTTTCAGCACTGAAGTCAGACCGTCTCGGTGACCGCGCACTGGTTGATGGCGACGAAGTGATCACGCTTGCGGCTGGGTTTCCGACAACTGTGAATCCGATTGTGCAGAACAGACTTGTGCCAGTGTTCATTGATTGCGAACTCGGCACTTATGATGCGACGGCTGAGAAGATTCAAGCTGCAGTTTCATCGAAGACGCGGGCGATTGTGATGGCGCACACACTTGGTAATCCGTTTAATTTAGATGCGGTAATGCGAATCGTCAAAGAAAATGATCTCTTTTTAATTGAAGACTCATGCGATGCAATTGGTGCGATGTATGCCGGTAAACCGGTTGGCTCGTTCGGAGATTTGTCAACGGCAAGTTTTTATCCGGCGCATCATGTGACCATGGGTGAGGGTGGCTGTGTGCTGGCAAAAACTGCGAGCATGCGCAAAATCGTTGAGTCGCTGCGTGACTGGGGCAGAGATTGTTGGTGCCCAACTGGACATGATGACACATGCGGCCGCAGATTTGACTGGCAACTTGGTGGTCTGCCGTATGGCTATGACCATAAACATATCTATTCTCATATCGGCTACAACTTGAAACTGACCGACATGCAGTCTGCTGTCGGCGTGGCACAACTAAAGAAGTTGCCAAGATTCATTGCTGCGAGGCGAAGAAATTTTAATCGACTTTATGAGGGGCTAAAGAAACATGAGGAATTCTTTGTCCTTCCAGCCACGACACCAAAGTCTGAACCAAGTTGGTTTGGATTTTTGCTGACGATCAGACCAGATTCCCCAATAAGTCGGTATGACTTGGTTCAGCATATTGAGTCACGACGCATTGCGACCAGACAGTTGTTCGCTGGCAATATATTGAAGCAACCGGCATATGCAAATGTTCCCCATCGGGTTGTTGGTCACCTCACAAACTCAGACATAATTACGACGAATACGTTCTGGATCGGTGTCTATCCAGGTTTGACCGATGAAATGATCGACTACATGATTGCGACGATTGACGAGTTCATGGCCAAGGTATGACCGTAGCAAAAAAGCTTATTTCGATCGTGGTTCCGGCCTTCAATGAGGAAGACTGTATTGAAGAGTTGTCTCGGCGGCTTACCGAGGTAATGAATGACTTGATCAATTACGAATTTGAAGCTCTGATTGTTGAAAATGGCTCGACAGATGGGACTTGGTCACTTTTGCAACAAATTGCGGCGACTGACAAAAGATTCAAACCAATTCGATTATCTCGGAATTTTGGTATGGACGGTGGAGTTACGGCGGGTCTCGAAATTGCGTCTGGTGACGCATGCGTGATCATGACGGCAGATCTGCAGGATCCACCTGAATTGATAACTCAGTTTGTCGAAAAGTGGGAAGTCGGATACGAGAATATTTTTATGGTCGTCGAGAAGAGATCAACCAGCAATATTTTAAGACGAGTTAACTCGAAGTTGTTTTATTTCATCGCGGACCGTTTGACAGGTGGCTTAATTCCAAAAGATGTTAGCGACTTCCGCCTGGTTGATCGGAAGGTTTATGAAGCAGTGAGGGCGATGGAAGAAAGAAATAGATTCGTTCGGGGGCTGTTTGCGTGGGTCGGCTTTAAGTCTGTTGGCATCAAATATCCGCGGCCTGCGCGCTTTGGTGGAGAGTCAAAGGCCAGACTTTCAACCGTCTTGCGACTTGCAAAGCATGGAATTCTTTCTTTCTCAGATATTCCACTTCGATTTATTACTTGGTTTGGTCTCGTCTGTTCAGGATTGGCCCTCGGCACCATGGTGCTTTTTGCTGCGCTCAAATTTACCATCGGTACGCCGTTTGCCGGCTTCGCAACAATCGTGACGATCGTCTTGTTCTTCTTCGGATTGTTGTCATTTATGATGGGAATTTTGGCCGAGTATGTCGCAATGATCCATTCGGAAGTCAAAAATCGACCAAATTTTGTGATAGCTGAGAAACTGAACCAATAGTTTTTGATTCAAACTTCAGGTGTTGACTTTTTGTGGTTGCGCTTCTGTCGCGCATTGAAGCCAAACTTCATTGCAGAGTTGAATTCTTCGTCCGCTAGATAGGGAAACTGATCTTCGATTGATCGACCCATCTCTAGTTTTGGTTCGATCATCGTGTCTGGGTGCAAAAAAATATCGATCACAGCCGGTCCCTTTGCTGAGAACAATTCGCTTCTGATGTCTTCGATTTTTTCAACTTTGTGGTAGTCAATTCCATAGGCTTTTACGACTTTTTCAAAATCTGGCTGACTATACCCCTTGCCTGTTGCGTAGTGACGACCAGAAGAGTACGAGTCTTGAAACTGTTTGATAATTCCATATCCGAAATTGTTGAAAATTATCAACTTAATGTTGAGATTATGAAACTTCATTGTTTGTAATTCTTGAATGTTCAATTGTGTGCCCCCATCACCATTAATCGAAATAATCTGCTTTTCAGGATTGTAAATCGCCGCACCAATTGACGCTGGAAGCGCATATCCCATCGGTGAATTTCCGCCGGCCGTAAAAATTATTTGTTTGGTTCTTAAGAATGACAGGAAGACCCAGCACGCACATGCGCCAGTGTCAACTGCGATGATCGAGTCGCTTTCCAGATAATTATGAATCCTGCAAACGGCTTCAAGCGGCGAGATAGTGCCGTACTTTTCTGGAATACTGCTTGCAGTTTTTCCAAAATAGTTTTTCTTAATTTCTTTCCAGTAAGCATTCCAAGAGTCAGATTGTGGTGGGGTATTTATGTCGCTAGTAGATATTTTTAATGCGACCAAGTCAAGGTTGATTCCTGGCTCATAATTTGGGTTGTTGCGATACTTGATCAGTTCTTCGTTATCGACGTCTACGACTAAAACTCGCGCTGACTTTGCAAACGAATTGGCGTTTCCGGATCGCTGTCGATTGTCAAGTCTGCTACCAAGCACTAAAAGACGATCACAGTTCTGAATCAGAAAGTTAGCACCTCGGTTTCCGTAGACACCGATGATTCCACAATAGTTTTCGCTTTCGTGATTAAAGTACGTGATGCCATTCCATGATGAGACAAATGGAATTTTATTTTTAATGAGCCAATCTTCAGTCTCTTTTTCTGCACCGGCAAGACCGACACCAGCGCCAAATAAAACTAGAGGGCGCTCGCCAGATTTGAAAAATTCATTGACTGATTTTATGAAGCTCATTAGTTTTGGCGCAAGTTCTTTTTCGGTGGATTTGAAGTCAATCTCGGAGTACTCACCAACCTCAGCTTGCTGAATATCCATTGGTATGTCGATAAGAACCGGACCCATTCGACTTGTTGTAGCGATGCTGTAGGCCTTGCACAGTTCTTTTTTGAGCATCCGATGGTCCGTGATCTTTACGGCGTATTTCGTTATTGGTTTGACCATATCCACGATGTTCGTCTCTTGAAAGCCTGCCTGTCTGACTTTTGCACCTTTGTAGTTGAGTTCCTCGTTTTGATTCACTTGACCAGTGATATGGATTGTCGGTATTGAATCAAAAAATGAGCACGCAATACCGGTAATTAGATTTGTGGCCCCTGGACCGCTAGTTACGACGGTCGCGCCAACAATTCTGTTGGTGCGCCACAGTGAATCAGCAGCCATAGCCGCAGCTTGCTCATGTTGGAAGCATGTATATTTCATGCCAGAATTTCTGCCGATCGCATCGACTATGAACGCACACGCCCCACCTGTCATCAAAAAGACATTGGTTATACCTTTACGTTTTAGAAATTCGGCAACGTACTCGGCTCCCGTCACAGGCTAAATGATACTCTTACTTCGCTGTTCGATATGAATTGTGATTCTTATGGTTGACTAGTTGAATAGATTTATGACCTTGAGTCGGATACTTTTGTTGTTCTCATGAGTTGCATTGGGTGGTTGATTTGAGCAAACTTGTTTCGATAATTGTGCCGGCTTTTAATGAGGAGCTCTGTATTGAAGAACTCGTCCGTCGTCTGAAAATTGTGTTTGAAACAAATCAAAACTACGAGTTTGAGACTTTGATAGTTGAAAATGGTTCGACCGATCGGACTTGGGAGATATTACAAAATATTTATGCCGCCGACGAGCGTTTTAAAGCAATTCGTCTCGCGCGGAATTTTCGAATGGATGGTGGCATCACCGCTGGCTTGCATTTTGCCAAGGGCGACGCATGTGTGTTCATGACAGCAGACTTGCAGGACCCGCCTGAACTAATAACTGAGTTCATTAAACAGTGGGAATCTGGTTATGAAAATGTGTATATGCAAGTATCGAAACGAGTTGGTACGGGTCCGATCAGGGCTTTCAACTCAAAAGCGTTTTATTGGCTCGCAGGCAAGCTAACCGATAATCGAATACCTAAGAACGCTAGCGACTTTAGGTTGTTGGACCGGAAAGTTTACGAGGCTGTGCGCGCTATGAACGAGCGCAATCGGTTCGTTCGGGGTCTAGTCGCTTGGGTTGGATTTAAGTCAATTGGAATTGAAGCTGAGCGACCGGAACGATTTGGGGGCGAGTCAAAAGCTCATTCGCTCAAAGTGATTGATCTTGCCTTCAAAGGCATTTTTTCGCACTCGTATGTGCCACTGAAGTTCATTACCGCTAGTGGTGTCGCAATTTCGTGCTTGTCAATTATCTCACTAATTATTTGTGTGGTGTTCTGGATTGCAGTTGGCGTGCCTTTT
>SXGS01659907.1_pt1 | contig 18021 bp, 15 predicted proteins | sample 3174681 | NCBI WGS metagenome assembly SXGS01 (sample SAMN11356861, study PRJNA531348) | freshwater metagenome | isolation source: freshwater sample F1-80 | place: China: Fuxian Lake, Yuxi | collected 2017-12-25 | reverse complement strand
TTTCCCCACGTACCGTCGGCACCCATCTCTACAACGTCAAGCAGAAACTCGGCGTTGCCAACCAGGCTGAACTCACGCTGATCGCGGTGCGGCATGGGTTGATTGAGTTGTAGCCAATGCGTGCTGGATACTTAGTATCTCGCGCATACATCATTAACGCCTCGGGCCTCGATCATATCTCTATCATCGTCCTTGATAGATATCCCACTCTGCTTTCGCTTCGTGGTGGTTTGACCTCAGTTCGCTTCATCCTCGTTCTCCGTTATTTCTGATCACATGATTTTTTGAATTCCGAGATTTGCTAACTTGAAAAACTGCTTTCTACGATACGTCAGCTGTCTTGCTGCCGCATTCCTTCTCGCCTCTGGTCAGGTTTTCGCCGATGCCAACATCAGCTGGGGCATTACCATCACCGGCGGTACGCCGCCACCCATCATGCGTGAAGAACCCATGCCGCCGCCTCGCGCGGGTTATGTATGGATCCTCGGTTACTGGAATTAGCAGAGCGGTACGCATGTGTGGGTATCCGGTCGCTGGGAGAGACAAAGAACAGGGTATGTCTACGTCGAGCCTGTTTAGCGGGAAGGACCCCAAGGTTGGGAATTGCATCGCGGGGGTTGGCATTCCGGTGGCAAGGTGAGGCACCGGCATGATGGAGACCACTGCCCTCCGGGGCAGCAGAAAAAAGGTCATTGCTGAAACAGGTGATGAATGAATCTGCGGTTTATGCCGGGCCAGCGCGTCGGTGTAGCAAAAGACCCGATGGGTGTCGAATGTGAGTCAATGAAATTCGACGGGTACTCGGGCTGACCGTTTCTGGGTGGCTAGCGGCATCCTTCGGTATCATGTCTGCACTATAATATTCACGTAGGTAGACAAGATGCACTTCACCAAGGCAGTCAATATTGCCGGTCTGCGAGAGATAGCGCGGCGCAAGCTTCCACGCTCTGTTTTCGGTTTTATCGATGGCGGCGCGCATGATGAACGCACCCTGCGTGACAATGAGGCTGACCTTGCGAGGCTGCGCTTTGCACCACGGGTGATGGTGGATGTCAGTCAGAGAAAGCAGTCGGTCGAGGTACTCGGCGAATCGCTGAGCTCACCCATGATCCTGGGCCCGACCGGTCTGGCGGGGTTGTTGTGGCCCGAGGGTGACCTGCACATCGCTCGTGCGACCGCGACCGCTGGTGTCGGGTTTTGTCAGTCGACCAATTCCAATTGCAGCATCGAACAACTTGCCCGGCACGGTCGAAAGGATTTCTGGTTTCAGTTGTATATCCAGAAGGACCGAGGTATGACCGATGCGCTGATACAGCGCGCCTGGGATGCCGGTTCACGTGTGCTGGTAGTTACCGTTGATCTGCCATTGCAGGGGCCGCGCGAGCGTGATATTCGCAATGGCTTTACGGTACCGCCGCGCATAGGATTCGATAATATTTTCGACTATGCGAGCAAGCTGGGCTGGTTACTGCGATTGGCCAGTGGTCCGCGCTTCACGTTCGGCAATCTCGATAATCCTGAAGCGCCAGCACAAAAGCTGGTCTCGCTGGCGCAGCACATTAGTGCGTCCTTTGATGCGTCGGTGAACTGGAAAGACCTGGAGTGGCTACGTCAGCGCTGGCAGGGGCGTATTGCCGTCAAAGGTATTTTGCGCGCCGATGATGCAGTGCGCGCGATGTCACATGGCGCAGATGCGGTCATGGTGTCCAACCATGGTGGCCGTCAGCTTGATGGTGTGCCTTCGGCAGCCGCCGCGTTGCCGGCGATTGTTGATGCCGTCAACGGCAAGATGCAGGTGTTGATGGACGGTGGCATCCGTCGTGGCAGCGATGTGGTCAAAGCGCTGGCCCTGGGGGCTGACGCCTGTCTGATCGGTCGCGCTGGTTTGTATGGATTGGCCAGTGGCGGACAAGCGGGTGTGGAAAAAGCGATCGCCCTGTTGAAAAAAGAGATCGACATCACGCTGGCGCTGCTGGGCGTGCCTGATGTTGCAGATCTGGATCGTTCGGCACTTTTTGAAGAACGGAAGCGAGAACTTTAGTGCTGACCCGATATCCGATACCTATCAGTTCTGCCTTTGAGGCAGTCAATGATAGGCAGGAGTCAAAGCATGATTACTCAGCCCAACCTGGATACCGACAAAGGGAAAGAAGATCCGCATGCGCAATCTTCGTTTGAGGATACCTCGCGGTCTGTCACACCCAAAGACGTGAATGCGTGTGATGCATCGGCGCAGGACATAACTGAACGGCATTTACAATCGCATCATCTTGTTGAAAAGCAACAGGACCTGCTTGATGAGGCGATTGATTTGAGCTTTCCTGCCAGCGATCCGTCCGCTATTGAAAGCGGGATGACTCGATTCAAGTTGCTGAAGTCGATAACGACTCCCTGACGAATCCCTAACGCAGTAGATGGACTCGCATGCCTATGCCGGCGATCAGCAAGCTCAGCAGTCCAGTGAAGGCCAGTGCTGCCTGCAGTCCCAGCCATTGCGCAATACCGCCCAGTAAGGGTGGCCCGATCATTCTGCCGGCATGCGTCATGGTGGCAACCCCGGTAATGGCCATCGCGCCTTGCTGACCGGCCGCACTGAACACAAACGGAAATACCAGCGCCAGTCCCAGTCCGGCGATGGCAAAGCCAGTCACTGCAGTCGGGGTTGCGTTGGCAAACACAGCCAGATAAATCCCGATACCGGCGACGAGTGCGCCACCACAAACCAGACGTCGGGCACCCATGGCCGCCTTGAGTCGATCGCCATGACAGCGCGATAGCAGCATCATGGCGGAGAAGGCCGCCAGCGACAGGGGTGCAAGGCTTATGGAAGCGCCAAACCGGTCTGTCATGAAAACACCACTCCAGTTGGCGATACTGCCCTCGGTCATCGCGGCCAAAAATCCCAGCGTGCCCAGCAAGGCGATGTCACCGCGCGGCAGAATAAACAAGGGTTGTTGGGTGACTGGTGCATTGCTTACGCTATCCGTACTCAGTCCTCGTACACCCAACCAGAGCAGTAGCGCGCAGGGCAGTATCAGCAAGCTGAAATGCTGTGTTGGCGAGTACCGCAGCCACGCCATGCCACTGCCGAGCATGACACCAGCAAGACCACCAGCACAGGCACAGGCATGCAGCCGCGCCATCAGGGATCGCGCCTGCAGATTTTCCTCACGCGCTGCGGCCGCATTCATACCAATATCAAAAGCACTGGCGCTGGCGCCCAAGAGAAAAACCGTGAGCATCAGCAGCGGCAGGTTGGGGGCCAGGCCAATCATGAGCACCAACGAGAGCAGTGCCAAACCTGCGATGCCGAGTTTTGTGCGTTGACTAATCTGTCCTGGCAATGGCAGGAGCAAACGTGACCGCCCAGCCGATGACCATGCCGACGACAACGCGGCCCCGAGCCCGCTGCATAACAACACGATTGAAAGTTCGCCAACGGGCAGCTGCAAGGCATCGCGCAATGCGGGTATGCGACCAGCCCAGGAACCCATGATGAGCCCAAAGCACCCAAAGAGTGCTGCAAGCGCCGGCGCTGGCGACAGCGCGCGACTGGTTGGTGACGCGACGAGGGCGGGGAATGGCAGGTAGGCATTAGGTCGCATGAGTAGGTATAAATGATTGCAGCAGGGAACTCAGCTTTGTTCATGATTTATGGAAATAGTTTCTTGCGAGAAGAGAAATTCGATCACAGAGCGATGTGCGGCGGCGGTACTACTGGTCACTATCTTCCCGGGGATGCCGATGCAACAGATCCTCCAATCTGCTTGGTCAGCTTGCGCTCATGCCGAGGGGCGACGATGTTCAGGTAGCGTCAGGCGCAGGTGAAAATTGGACAAGAAGTAATTTATTGAGATGACGCAAAGGTATTTTGCGATTCTCAATTAGCCTTCTTTCATTCTGATTTTCGAGTGGTTCATGAACGCTCTTCATACGCATTACGATAATCTGAAGGTGGCGCGCAACGCACCACCCGAGGTGATTCGGGCCGCCTACAAGACACTGTGTCAGCAATTTCATCCAGATCGACACGGTGGTCACCCGAAAGCCACCCAAACCATCCAACTGATTAATACCGCGTATGAGATGTTGTCTGATCCGGGCAAGCGTAAACAACATGATGAATGGATCGCGAAGGCCGAGGCGCGTGAGCAAGCGCGCCGCACGGTGCGAACTCCGCCACGCTGGAACGGCCAGGAGCGACGCCGTTCATCACCCCAAAGACCTCGGGTCAAGGCTTCATTTCGCCTGCGACCCATAGTCCAGCCGGCGCGTACCGGCATTCTGTTGTGGATGCTGCAACAGCCTCGTACGCTGGCCCTATGGGCATCTATTGCGCTCACGGGTATTGTGCTTGTACTCATTTTTCATCTCTGAGCGTAGCGCTAATTTTTTCGGGGCCAGTGCGTCGATTACCTTGATGCGGTAACACGGCCTTGCTGCTTTTTCGTCAGGTATAGTGTCGCTTCGTTCCACACAAGGCGCAAAACGCGGGATCACTGCGCCCCATAAAAAGAAAGCGAGACACGCATGGCCAACGAGGCGAGCGTCGTGCTGCCTGCGCTAGTGCGCATGGGACTGGCAGCTGCCGAGGATAATCCCGAGATCGTACCCCTCACTGGCGGGGTCTCGTCGCTCATCGTGCGCGTTGAGACGCATGACGGCCCCCTGTGTATCAAACAAGCCCTGCCCGAACTGAAAGTAGCCTCACACTGGACTGCGCCGCTGGCGCGCAATCATGCCGAGCTGGCCTGGATACGCGAAGTCGCACAGACGCTCCCAAAGGCCGTGCCCGAAATTCTGGGTGAGGATGCGCAGTCGTATTGTTTTGCGATGCAGTGGTTGCCACCCGAGCGGCACCCGGTCTGGAAAATACAGCTGCGCGATGGTCCTGTCAGCCCCGATTTTGCGGCGCAGGTGGCGCATCAACTGGCGCTGATTCATGCAGCGACCGCAAACAAGCCGGCACTGGCAGAGCGCTTTGCCTATGACCGCAATTTCTTCGAGCTGCGGCTCGATCCTTACTTTGGCGTTACCGCGCAAGTGCATGTGGACTGTGCGCCGATGCTGCAGACATTGATTGAACAGACTGCGAACAATCGTCTGGCGCTCATTCACGGCGATGTCAGCCCAAAAAATATTCTCGCTGGTCCGGATGGGCCGATCTTTCTGGATGCCGAGTGCGCGGTATACGGAGATCCGGCCTTTGATGTAGCGTTTTGTTTGACGCACCTGATCGCCAAATGCCTGTGGCGTCCTGCCTGGACCGATGATTATCTGGCCTGTTTTGACGCCTTTGCCAGCCACTATCTCGCTGGGGTGGATTGGGAAGCCGTCGACGTCATCGAGGCGCGAACGGAGACCTTGCTGGCGGCGATATTGCTGGCGCGTGTCGACGGTAAATCGCCCTTGGAATATCTGACGGAATCCGACCGGGTGCAGCTCCGTGCTTTTGCACGCCGCTGGCTATTGTCGCCCGCAACCAGGCTCGCTGCGATGCGCGCCGCATGGAAAGAGGAACTTGCCGCATGAGCCCACGTATTCAATCACTGCAGTCGCGACGTATCTGGGATTCGCGCGGTCGGCCCACCGTGGAAGTCGATGTGCATCTGGAAGATGGTGCGATGGGACGCGGTATCGCTCCTGCCGGTGCATCCACCGGCAGTCATGAAGCCATCGAGTTGCGTGATGGTGGTACGCGCTTTGGGGGCTATGACGTACAAAAGGCATTGGCGAATGTCGTGCGCGAGATTGCACCGGCCATCATCGGTCACGATGCGCGTGATCAGCGCGGCGTAGATGACACCCTGATTGCGCTGGACGGTACATCAAACAAAGCGCGCCTGGGCGGTAACGCACTGATTGCGACCTCCATGGCCGTCTTGCATGCAGCGGCTGCCTCGCAGCACTTGCCTTTGTGGCGCTATCTCCAGAGCACGATGTCCTCGCCAAATGATCAATCAGTGATCTTGCCGCTGCCGGAAATTCAAATTTTTGGTGGAGGTGCGCATGCGGGGCGTCGAATTGATATTCAGGATTTGCTGGTCATGCCCGTCGGTGCGCAGAACATGGCCGAGGCATTGGCGATGGTGGCTGAAGTTTATCGTGCCGCTGGTGATCTCATGGCCGAAGCCGGTCGTCGTGCCGGTGTGGCCGATGAGGGTGGCTGGTGGCCTGATTTTGCGGACAATGAAGAGGCGCTGCAAATGCTCACGCGCGCGATCGAAAAAGCAGGCTACCGTCATGGCGAGGTGATGATTTCGCTGGATATCGCGGCGTCTGAATTCGGCAGTGGTGGTGTTTACCGTCCGGGTCTGGAGAAGCGGGCGTATGACACCGGCGAGTGGATCGAGGTATTGCTGCGCTGGTTGGCCACGTATCCGATTTTGTCCATCGAAGATCCGGTGGCCGAAGATGATACCGCCGGCATGATTGCTTTCACTGCGGCGGCAGGTCACAAAATACAGATTATTGGTGATGATTATCTGGTCACCACCGCCGCGCGTGTACGTGAGGCAGCAGCACAGAGAGCCTGCAATGCGGTACTCATCAAACCTAATCAGGCGGGAACGATCAGTGAAACCTTCGATGCACTGCAAGCGGCTAAGGCCTGTGGTTTTTCGACGGTCGTATCAGCGCGCTCTGGCGAATCGGAAGATGTGATGATTTCTCACTTGTCGGTTGGCTGGAATGCCGGACAACTGAAGGTCGGTTCATTCGCCCGTAGCGAACGTATGGCGAAGTGGAATGAATTGCTGCGCATCGAAGAAGCGCTGGGTGCGAGAGCGCGATATGCGGGTGCAGATGTCTTGCCGGCGTCGGTATCTGACATCTGAAGCGGGTCTGTTGCGGGTTCAAGCTATTCGTTGTTCGCTCGAAAAAATTATTTTTCCTACGGTATCAGCACCGATGCCGCGTGTCAGAAACGCAGCGCGCGCTTGAGCAATTTGCCATTGGCATTTCGGGGCAGCGGCCCCTCAGTCAACACCACCTGCTCAGGCACTTTGTAATCAGCGAGCCGCGCCGCGCAATGGGTGCGCACCGTATCCGCAGTCAGCGTTTTGTCGGTTGTGTACAGATAGGCGTGCACGCGCTCGCCGAGCACGGGGCAGGGATGACCGACCACGGCGGCTTCGACCACACCGGGTACGGACATCAGCACGTTTTCCACCTCAACCGAATAAATCTTGAAACCACCTCGGTTGATCATGTCCTTGATGCGATCGAAGATGCGTACCAGCCCCTGTTCATCAATGGCGCCAATGTCGCCAGAGCGCCAGCAGCCTTCGGCAAAACCTTTGGCAGTCGCTTCCGGATTATCCCAGTAGCCCGGCACCACTATCGGGCCACCTATCCAGAGCTCACCGGATTCGCCTGTGGCCACCGGTTGTCCCTCATCATTCATCACGCGAATGTCACCACAGGGCACCGCAATGCCAACGCTGTCGCTGTGAATCGCGGAGAGCCCAAGCGGCATGATGGTGGCGGGCGAGGTGACCTCGGTGGAGCCGTAGCAGTTCACCAACGTGAGTCCCGGTATCGCTTCAGCCAGTGCTTCTACGGTAGGTACTGGCATGGGCGCACCGCCATAACCGCCGACACGCCAACGACTCAGATCCAGTGTGCGAAATTCCGGTTGCATCAGACAGAGCTGATACATCGCGGGTACCAGCAACGAGTAGGTGATGCGCTCACGCGCAGCGAGTTGAACAAAAGCCGCTGCCTTGAACTCGGGCACGATCACCAGTGTGCCGGCCACATGGACCATCACCGCAATCAATGCGATCAGACCGGTCACATGGCTGGCCGGTACGGCCAGCGCGGCGCGATCATCGTGGCCGAGTTTTAGCGCGATCTCGAAGTGAATCGCCGAATGCGCAATATTGAAATGCGTGAGCATCGCGCCTTTGGGATTGCCGGTAGTGCCTGAGGTGTAAAGAATGCAGGCGCAGGCCTCTTCATCGACGGTTGCAGGCGCAATATCGGGCCCATTGAGCGAGGAGAGTGTCTCGCCTTTGACACCAGTGGAAATGCGCAGCCGCAAGTCGGGTGCCGTGGCACTGTCCGGAACGCGATCGGCGAGATCATCATCAAAGACAATGCCGGCGGCGCCACATTGTTGGATGATGTAAGCCAGACCGGGACCTTGCTCACGCGTGCCTACGGGTACCGCGATCGCGCCCAGTTTTTGCAGAGCGAAGAGGACCGATACGAATTCAGCGCGATTGCTGATGAACATGACCACGCGCTCGCCCACCTGCAGACTACGCGCCGAGAACCCATGTGCAATGCGATTGATTTCAGCATCGAGCTGTCGGTAGGTCCAGCGTTGGTGATCGCAAGTCAGTGCCTCGTGTTCAGGACGGGTTGCGATCGCCTGAGAGAACATCGCGTAAAACGACGGTGGTCGAACCGTAAAGCAGCGAAGCGACCGATCACCGAAGTGGATCTCGGTGCGCGTGTCGGGCAGTGTGATGTGGTGACGCCAGTCGATCATGCGGAAAATCTTGTATGCGAAAATTTGATGAACATCATTGCGCCGGTGAATTGGCACCGCGCTCGATCACGATCTCTGCATCCAGCAGGCTGCGTGAATGGTTGAGACCCGATTGGGCGATCAGTACCGAGAGTTCACTGCCACGCAGACCGGCGATCACTTCAGATAAACGCGCTGAGAGCGCCGGTGTCACACCTTCGAAGGGCTCATCGAGCAACAAAAGTCGCGTACCGATAGCCAGTGCGCGTCCCAGTGCGACGAGTTTTTGCTGGCCGCCCGAGAGCAGAAGTGCGCGTCTGTCGCGCATGCTGTTCAATTCAGGCAGGATGTCGTAGACGAAATTCAGACGCGGTCCGGTGTTGACCATTTTGGAAGCCCACAGCGGTACCAGAATATTTTCTTCCACTGTCAGTTCGGGTACCAGCCCGCGATCTTCAGGCATGTAGCCAATGCCCAGGCTGGCGCGCGCATGTCGCGGCAGCGATGAAAGATCCTGATTGTCGAAACGAATCGAACCACTGGTCAGTGGCAAGTGACCCATGATGGCACGCAGGGTGGTGGTTTTGCCCGCACCATTACGACCGATGAGCCCGATCATCTGGCCCTGTTCGACTTCCAGTGTCATGCTGCGCAGCACCTGTGCCGACTGTATCGAGACAGCGATGTTGGCGATCTCAAGCATGATCTTGCGCTTCGCTGAAATCACCGGTGACGTAGCGTTTTACGTCAGTCATGGCCAGCGCCTTTTCGGGTACATCATCGGCGATGATACGGCCGCTGTAGAACGCGACTACGCGGTCGCCGTAACGTTCGACGATATCCATGTCATGCTCGACAAAAAGTACAGTCACATTTTCTTGATTGAGCGCACGCATGACCGTGTCCATCATCGGAAATTTCTCATCGGCAGAGACGCCCGAAGTAGGTTCGTCCAGCAGTAGTACTTTAGGCTGGCGCGTCAATGCCATCGCGATATCCAGTAGTTTGCGCACACCACCAGGCAGTTCGCCCACCAGCCTATCTTCATGTGCACCCAACTCGAAGCGCGCAAGCATCGATTGCGCGCGTTCGATGGCAGCGATGTTTTTTGCAGGTTGCCAGAATGACAATGCGCCTTGTTGCGAAGCGATTGCTGCGAGCATGTTGTCGAGTACCGAGAGATCTTTGTAGAGCTGAGGTATCTGAAAAGAACGCGCAACACCCATACGGGCAATCTGTCTCGGTTCGAGTCCGACGATATTGTCACCGTCGAGCAGGATCTGGCCAGCGTCCGGCTGTAGGTAACCGGTGAGCATATTGACGAACGTGGTCTTGCCTGCGCCATTGCTGCCGATCAAACTGACACGCTGTCCTTGCGGTATGTCGAGATGAATGTCGGCAGCCGCAGTTACAGCGCCGAAATTTTTTTGTACGCCGCGCGCGACGATGGCTGAGCGTTGCTGCGTCATGTCGTCGCTCCTTTGTTTCGGGTTGACGCATACCGCGTTGCCCACAAGGAGCCGATGCCGCTCGGCAGAAACCGTATCACCGCCAACAGGAATAATCCCAGTGCCAGTTGCCAGCTGTTCGGAAAATAGGCGCTGGAGAATGAACGCACGATTTCCAGTACGGTGGAGGCGATGAAGGCTGCGAGCACGCTATGGTGTCCGGCCAGAATCGCGACAAAGACGAAATCGCCTGAGCGTGTCCAGAAACTGAAATCAGGCTCGACGTGCCCTAGAGATATTACCGCCAGCGCGCCACCCAGACCGCCGCAAAATGCGGCGATGACGAAGTTACCGGCAATCAGACCGCGCACCGAGCTGCCGAGATACTCGACACGAATCTCGTTATCGCGCGCGGCCAGTGCCACCAGTCCGCGCGTGGAATCAAAATAGATGCGCATGGTGATACCGACGACACCCGCCAGGGTTACTGTGACGCCATAGTTGGCGTAGTTGCTCCAGCTATCGGCCGGCCGCATGCCAAAGAAGGTCGCGCGGCCCATATTGAAACCATCGGAGCCACCCAGCGATTCGGATTTCACCAACAAGCCAAACAGCACCATGGATAGCGCCAATGAGAGCATCGCGAAAAAAATACCGCGATATCGAGCGATCAGCCACGCAAACGGCGCAGCCACCAGCGCAGCAAGTAGCCCACCCGAGATGGCCAGGGTAAGTGCGTCGGTGATGCCGAGCCGACCAAAAGCCAGCGCGGCGCTGTAGCCACCGATCGCGAACACCAGACCCTGCCCGAATGAGACCACGCCACTACGCATGAGCAGCGTAATGCCGAGTGATACCAGTCCGTTGGCTGCGGCCATAGTGATGAGGAAGGTAAGCCAGCGTGGCATCGCAGTACCCGCCAGCAGCAGCAAGACGATGCACAACAAACCAGCGGCAAATGTGCGCGAGAGCGCAAAACTTCCCTGCGTCATTTCAAATTTTCCTTGCCTGTATGCGCTGGAAGAGTCCCTCAGGCCGGAACATCAGCACGACGGCCATCACGAGATAAATGGAGAACAGCTCTGCGACTGGCATCAGATGCACGGCAGACGAGCGTGCGATGCCAACGATGAGTGCGCCGACAGCGGTGCCCGGAATACTGCCCAGCCCGCCGATAATTACCACGGCGAACGACACGATGATCACGCCCACCGAGACGCCAGGTTGCACCGAAATCATCGGTGCCGTGAGCGCGCCACCCAGCGCAGCGAGAAAAATACCCGCGGCAAATGCGAGCGTGTAGATACGAGAGACATTCACGCCCATGCTGGAAGCGATTTCCTCGCTGTGAATCACGGCCAGCACCAGCTTGCCGATACGCGTGCGATTCAGACCCCACCAGACACCATAGCCGACCACGATGGCAAGCAGCACCAGCATGAAGTCATAGCCCACATAGGAGAGGGTGCCAATATCGATTGTACCGAACAGCATGTAGGGCTCAGATACATAGAGCGGATTGACGCCCCAGACCAGTTTCGTTACGTCTTCAAGAATCAGGAAGAGTGCGAATGTCACAAGAACCAGCAGCACTTCATCGCGCCCGTAAAAGACACGCAGCAAACCCCGTTCGCACAGCGGTGCTACGAGTGCCGCGACCGCGACGGCCGCCAACAGCATGGCTACGATCGAGAGCTCGGGCGCGAGCTGCATGCTGGCAAACCAGCCCACCAGGCTGGCTGCCGCATACGCGCCTAATGCATAGAAACTACCATGGGCGACGTTGAGGATTTTCAGGATACCGAAAACCAGCGTCAACCCGAGTGCGACAATGAACAGCCAGGACGCATAGGTGAGGCCGTCAATCAGAATGGTCAGAAGCAGGGTCATCTCAGGCAGTAGGCGCGCTTTGCGTTAATTGCATTTCGCGCCGAGAAAGCCTGCTTTCATCCAGTCTTCCGATTTCATGTTCGCCGGTGGGTTCACGCACTCGGCGGCGAAGCGCTGTATGTCTTCCAGTACGACCAGTTTTTTCGCTGCATCCCACTTGGTGCGACCAATGGCGGTCGGCTGTATTGCCTGGTGTCCATTCCCCAATGCCATTTTCACACGACCACCCGGCGCATCCCATTCCGAGCCAGTGAGTGCAGCAACGATTTGCTCTGTGTTTGGCTTTTTACCACCATTGGCTGCCATCGCTTTTTCCACCGCTAGCTTGAGCCCCATGAGCGCCTGTGCCATGCGATAGGGTGCCTGTACCGGGTACACGTTCCACTGACTTTGGTACAGATTCCACCACCAGTCATTGAGCGCCGATTTTGGCGCCAGCATGCCGTAGGCACCGCGCGCGCCAAGCACAACGCCCTCGGGCATTTTGTCGCCCAGCGGTACCAGCACGTGATCTGCTGCTGTGAGTACCACTTGCGATTTTTTGAACAACCCGCGCGGCGCAGACTGAAGAATCATCGCCTGCAAATCACCGCCCCACAGGCTGGAGTGGGTGATGTCGGCCGGGGTAGACATGAGCTGCGAGATTTCAGTACCGTACTGGCCTGCACCGAACTTGGGGCGTTGATCAGCCTGTACTTTGGCTTCAGGGTAGAGCACGGCCATCGACAGCGTGAAGTCTTTGAGCGAGTCATGACCCCACGCATAGTCCTGATTGATCAGGTTGATGGTGCTGACTTTGAAATTGCGGCCCTTGAGGTAACGTGCAGCGGCGACGTTATCCATGGCGCCATGTGCCGCAGTACGGAATACGTATTTGTAACTACCTTCTTCAAAAATCCGCGGCGTGCCGCAGTCATACAGCACCAGCATTCGCTTCATTTCTTCAGCGACTGGCGCTACTGCAAGGCAATCGCCAGAGCCTACGTAGCCGACCACCACATCCACGTTCTCGCGGTCGTACAGGTTGCGGAGTTCTTGTACCTGTTTGGTGGCGCCACCGTTTTCATCGACGTAGACCGGCACGATGTTCATGCCGCCAAAGCCGGGCTTGTTGTAAGGGGCGGGTGCCTTGCCTTTGTTAAAGGCCTCGATCAGAACTTTTGCGCCATTAACGGCTGGCACACCAAAACTATCGGCAGCCTGGCCGGACAGAAAACTGACGATGCCTACCTTGAAATCTTCAGCGCTCGCGCTGCCATGCAAGCCGAATGTCATCAGACCGGCGGTCGTCAGCGCTGCGACAGTACGCAGGGCTGTCCCGGAGGTGTGTAGGGGTTTCATGCGAGTCTCCTAATATGTTTTCTGCCCGATACCATCACCCGCCCTGAGAAAATCCGGGACCAGGTCAGTATGACCGACAGCCGGGTTTGAGGAAGGACTTCGTTAGAAGCGCAAATGATCGGATACCGGATGATCCAATTTGTTAACTTATGCCGTCAACCGATATCGATGTTGCATTGCCGTAAAACTGGTTGAGCAGTGGGTACTGTGCTGAATTCCATCGTAATAGTCCGACCTCTGGGTAGGTGAGTCGGGAAATTTTTTTCGCTGAGTCGAGGCTAGCCTTGAGAACGCTTCCGCCTTGAGGACAGTGATGCGGTAGGCCAGAGCGCAGCCTACCCGCGTGCTGTCGGTGCGTTTACGGCATGCGGCCTCAGGTGTCCGGACTGCCCGGCGCCGGTGCAGGTGCTGCAACAGGCGCCGGGGGTAAGGCCTGCGTGGGTATCAGTCGCAACGAATTGACATCGGCTGGTACCCTCACCAGCTGGCCCTGCAGGTAAAGTTTCTGGTCGGCTAGCTGCGTTGAGCGCACATCGTACGGCGGCTTACCCCCAAGGACTTGCCAGGTCATGGGCTTGAGCTGCAACAGGGTTTCTTTGCCGGTGGTGTCGGTGACGCAGAGACTGCCTTCTCGGGCACTGATCACAAATAGCCGTAGATCGGCTTTGTACTGGTAGGAAGGTGACCAGACTTTGGATTCACCTGTGGCCGTTTTTGGAGGGCACGGGCTCACCGGATCGTTGGTTTTGGCCGTCTCGGTTGTCTCCGGAGCGCTCACCTTGGCGGCAGTTTCGGTCGTATCCGCTTTGGCTAAGTTTTCAGGAGCATTGGCCTTGGCGGTCGTGTCGGGGGCATTGGCTTTGGCGGCAGTCTGCTGGGGCTTGGGCGCCGTCGCAGGGTCTGGCTTTGCGGCATCTACCAGAGCCGGGACAGTGGGCTCGGCTTCATCTTCACTGATTTCGGTTTTTGAGCCACGCACTTTGGCGTAGATGGCCAGCAGGATGGTCAGCGCTATGGCGCCTATGAGCGCCAGTCGCCTGATTTCCGCATTACGCTCGACCGCAGCAATCCGAATGTCGGCGGGCTCGATGGCATCCTGGGGTGAGTGCATCGAGGGCGGGGCGTCATCCGGCGCCGGCACCGTCTGGTTCGCGCTGGGGCCGGTCACCACGTCTTCATAAGCGATGTCGAGTGCGTTCGCATATTTGCGTACAGCGAGGAGCTTGTGTGCAGGGGTGTAGAAGGGGCGGTTGCCTCCTTCCTCGATATGCTTGACTTGTTCGCGCGACAAGGTGACGAGCGCGGCAAACTCGGCAATCGATAGATTCCGGGCTTCTCTTGCCCTTCGCAGTTTGTCGCCGTCAATCGTGATGGCATCCAGGTCAATTGATGTTTTCATTGTCCAAGAAGTGCTGGTTAAACAATACCTTAGGCTTTTGCCACTGAACAAGCACCTGGCTTGTCGACCCGCTTGCAAGCTCGGGAGTGCCCAAGGCCGTGCATGGACGCAGGCACCGCCTCAATGGCGTCTCTAAGCAGGCTCACCGCGACAGGCGCATGCAGTCAGCGTCTCCCCAAGGAAGTACCGACAAGCTCCTGAAGACTTTTTTCGTAAAAGTGGCAACGGAGCCGCCATTTCCCCCTTGGCGACGACGTCGGACCCCACCGGCCAGCTATGCAGCCCGGACTCTTCAAAGTCTCCGCCGAGCCTGAAAAGGCAGCTTGACCTGCACTGGATCGGTGCGTCTTCACTTTCATCACAATAACATTCTATTATGGAAATTTGTTCAGGCAGCTCACATTTTCTCTCAAGATCTACCGTCCTGGTGGCTTTAAACAGTGATTGGGATTCACCGGCAGCGTTCCGAAGCCCCGTGCCACCCGTACAACAGCCAGGTATTTCTGGACATGCGCGACATCGGCGGGAGGATTCTCCGCCAGCCAATTGCGCGGTCGCTGGCACGGCGATTGCGCCCGATTCAAGCTCATCAACCCACTCATTCAATCTCTGCGGTGATGGTCGCGCGCATTCTCCAGTGCGTTTTAATTGGTTTGCGCGTTACGCTGTAAACGTGTACCCACCAGCAGCACTGATCCACTGGTTTTTTCATAGCCAATAATAAAGGGCAGGGGTTGCAAGGTATTTTTTGCGCTTAAAAAATCACGCAGCCGAACACCCGAGGAACTATCTCGCCAGAGAGGATGCGGGCGCAGGAAGTTGCCATAGCTATCGATCTGGTAGTACCTGCTGAACAATTCAATATCTAGTCCGGTCTCATCCTGAACCACGCTGCGCGCGTGGTCGGTGATCAGTCCTGCCAAAATCGAAAAATAATGTTTTTGCAAAAGATGCGACGCAGATTTGATGAAAATAGTGTCGCTCGTGTGGCTGGATAAAAACTGCTGCAGCCTGGGTTCAGCATGGAATCCGGCATTGGAGAGGTTCATGCGCAGATAATCCACCAGGACGGCACGCTTGTCGGCAGTGGTGACATGAAAACGAATGCCATCTGGTTTGACCCCAGCCGGGTTGTCGCGTATCTCGAGTTTGCCATTGCTTGCAATGCTCAGGTAGTCCATCTTACCTATGGCGCCACCACTCATCAGAATGCTGTAAGCCAGCATTTTGACGAACCTGGGTTTGACTGAATCTTTCCCCTCGAGATCATGGGTTCTGAAGTAGCCGTAGCGCGCAAAATAAGCCTGCGTCTGGCATTCCTTGGCGATTTGGGGTCGGGAGACCTCTTGCGGTGGCGTGTATTCCGGTGTCTGGTCAGCGATCAGTATGAAGTGATCTGCGTTACGAAAGAGCGCCAGTGGGGTAACAATATCCGCACCGGAAAACACGTAGGTTACTTTTTTTGTGCCGAGTTTATTCAGGTGTTGTCTCGACCATGTTTGCATGGGAGCCAGAAATTTGGTCTGATAGTCCGTGGCGATTTTCGGAAACACCGGGCATTCGATTTTTGCTGTGCTTGCGGCGAGTACTTGGGCTGGTGTAGGGGCAGAGGCTACCCCCGGTGTCGTTGTGTCGGCTGCAAAGATGTGGGAAGGCGAGAGCCGTACCGATAAAAAAAAAGTGCAGCTGCAAACCTGTTCATATAACATCCGTTTTTGTTGACGTGGTAAATCGCTGCGATCGATTCATCCGCCAGTCGTTTTTCAGGTGACCGATTCTGACATCGGAGTGATCAGGTGTCGGCGATTCAGCAGCAGTGGTACGCAACCCGACAGCAGCACAACCAAACTGATCCACGCACCCGTACCTGTGTACACAATGCTGGACCATAATAGCCACGCAGTCGAGCCGATAAAAACCAGAGGCAACACCGGATAAAACGGGACTTTGAACGGACGCTCGGCGTCAGGATCCCGCAGTCGTTGCAGGATCAGCGATACGCCGACCAGCAGCACAAAAAACCAGAAAACCGGCGCGGTAAACTCGACCAAGGCTTTGAAACCCTGGCTCGTCACGGCGGCAAACACGATCAGGCCGCAGGCAATACCGGCTTGCAAAATAATGCTGTTGCGCGGATTACCCGACGAGTGCCATTTTCCCAGCCATGAAAAGACGCGATAGTCATTGCCCATAGCGTAGTTGCTTCGCGCACCAAAAATAATGGTCGCATTGATGGAATTCAGACAGGAGAAAATCACGATCATGCCGAACATCATCGCCGAGCCCTTGCCGAAGGCCAGGATAAAAACATCATAGGCGGCTGCCGACGAATTGGCGATCCCATTCAAACCCAGCGCCTTCAGGTAGGCCACATTAGCAAGCAGATACATAATGGTGACCGCACCCAATCCTAGCGATAGCGCGCGCCAGATGCCTCTTTTTTCGTCACGAGCTTCCGCTGATGCGTACGCGACTTCATTCCAGCCACCAAAGGTCAGCAAAACAAAAACCATCGCCAGCCCGTAATTGGTGTCGCCTGTTTTTTGTGTCAGCAGGTCCCACGAAGGGGCAGCGCTACCAGCATAAAAACCTGCAACGATGACCGCGAGGATGCCGAGAAATTCCAGAACGGTGAAGGTATTTTGCGTAAACGTGCTTTGGTGTATGCCGACCAGATTGATCAGACTAAGCACCAAGATGACGCCCGCGGCCCAAATGAAACTGGAATAGGGTCCGAGCGGCCATATCACCGCCATGTAATCGCCCAATGTAATTGCCAAAATAGCCATTGAGCCGGTCACAATCACGGTGGCCCGGGCCCACACATAAAAGAAGGCTAAGTTTCTACCAAAAGTGCGACTCAGAAAATTATATTCGCCGCCGGCGCTGGGGTAGGCGGTGGATAACTCTGCATAGCAGAGCGCGCCTGCGATTGAGATCAATCCACCGATCAGCCATGCCAAAAAAAACCCAACCCCGCTGCCTGATTGCGCCGCCACAATGGAGGGCGCTTTGAATATGCCCGCCCCCACGACTGTCCCGAAAACCAAGCAAATCAAATCGAACGTACTCAGGCGGCGTTGTGGCACTTCTTTATTTTGCATGTGGATTTTTGGCAATGTTGTGTTAATCTTGATATTGTTGTTAAGGAGGCACTGAATCAATCCACGTTGGATGGTAAGCCAGCGCCGCTGTGCGACACGGGCATTCATAAAATCGAGGTCTTAACGCCGGTGATCTTGCCACAAAAGCTTCCGCATTGATGTCATCAGCGCTTTCTCGAAGCAACATTGGTTATTTGAAAACAATTCAAGCAATATCAAATAACCTAAGGAAGCGCTGAACAAATCCCTTTTACAAGGAACTTTACTCAGCAATTTTTGAACTGCCTAATTTTTGGGCAATTATTTTAAAAGTTTGTTAAAAACGCTGCGAATTTATCCGCTTTAAGCGGATTGTTCCGCTGC
>SXGS01653810.1_pt1 | contig 18027 bp, 16 predicted proteins | sample 3174681 | NCBI WGS metagenome assembly SXGS01 (sample SAMN11356861, study PRJNA531348) | freshwater metagenome | isolation source: freshwater sample F1-80 | place: China: Fuxian Lake, Yuxi | collected 2017-12-25 | reverse complement strand
GGAGCCGACCGCGATGATGTTTTTCACGCCCGGGGCCGCGTGGACGCCGGTCGACATGGTGGCCCGCACGGCGAATGCGGGCTTGATCGCAACGGACGTTACGCCGGAAACGCGGCGGACGGCCGCTTCGCAGTCGGCCTTGATGCGGTCCTTCGAAGGATGGGCCGGGGTCGCGAGTTCGAGCGTGAACGAGACCGCCCCGTTCTTGACGGCGAGATCCCGGACGGCGCCGAGGGTGACGACGTCACGGTTGAGGTCGGGGTCCATTACCGCGGCGAGGGCGGCCGTCACGGCGGTCTCGAGGTTCGGGTGCGAAGTCATGGGTTTCGTCCGGTCGGGGGAGCGGTCCGGCTCCCTGAGGGAGCGCCGGAAGGATCTAGCAGTCCGGACGGCTCGGCGGAAGGCGATTCCGGAGCGGGTCATAGTTGCGGCGAAGCGGGTTTTCGTTCACGATCGGCGCTACGGAGCCCTGCACGATGGCGCGCTTGTACGTTCTCGGTGGCGGCGGCTGGGTGCCGACCGCCAAGCGCAGCACCAACTGCTTTCTGCTCGAAACCCGCCGCTCGGCGATCCTCTTCGACTGCGGAGCGGGCGCGGCGCGGCTCGGCGATCCCATGTTTCGGGCGGTCCTAAAGCGCGTCCCGAGAGTGCTGGTGCTCCTCTCGCACTATCACCACGACCACATCGAAGGCCTGCACTACCTGCCGTTCGTCCTCAAAGACCACGAGGTCGCTCTGGCGTGCCCGCCCGCCAAAGTCACGGGTATCGCGCCTCCGGAGGCGCTCCGGCGCTTCGGCGGCCGCCCGTTCCTTCCGCGACCTTTCTCCGAGTGGGGGGCGATCTTCCCGAAGGGTTTCGAGGTCGTCGAACTGCGCGAAGGTCGGAACCGCGTCTTAGGTGAATCCGTCGAAGTCGCGGCCGAGCCTCACACCGACCCTTGCGTCGCCTTCCGCGTCCGGGACGTCGTCTACGTGACCGATACGACCGCCCGCCCCGAGACCGCCTCCTTTGCGAAAGACGCCGCGGTCCTCATCCACGACGCTTGGCTCGACGCCGAGGATCAAGAGGCGCAGCACCAAGACCTCAAAGTCCATGCGACCGCCGCCGGCGCGGCGATCGTCGCCCGCGATGCCGGTGCGCGCGAACTCGTCCTCGCTCATCTCAATCCGGCCTACGACGAAGCGCGGCTCGAGCGGCTTCGATTCGACGCTGCGAAGATCTTCCCGCGGGCCCATTTGGCGGACGACTTCCGCATGTTGGAGGTCCGTGCGTCCGAAGCGGACGAAGACGGCGCGCCGGTCCCGAGTTCGGCCGTCGACGACGAGGCGGGCGGTTAGGCCTCCCTCCCATGTGGACCATCCGCATCGAAGTCGCGGGAAAGACCGAGTCTTCCCATGACGTCGCCATCGGCCGGGAGCTCGTTCTCGGGCGGGACCCCACCGCCGACATCGTGCTTTCGGAGCGATCGGTCTCCCGTCGCCATTGCCGGGTCGCCGCGACGCCCATGGGGCTCGACGTCGTCGATCTGAATTCGGCCAACGGCGTCTGGGTCGGGGGACGGCAAGTCGACCGCGCGCGGCTGAAGGCGGGCGGCGAGATGCTGGTCGGCAACGTACGCGTCGTGGTCGATCGCAAAGAGGGACCGACGGGCATGATCCCGATCGTCGGAGACGTCGATTCGGAATCCGGCACGGACTTGTCGCTCACCACCTCGTCCGGCGCGCGTAAGGCGGTCAAACTCGAAGTCAGCCAAGCGGCGTATCGCGGGCTCGAAAAGGAGCGTCTCGCGCTGCTGATCGAAGCGGGCAAGAGCCTCACGGCGGCGGGCGGCGGCGACCAAGTGCTCGAGCGGGTCATGGATCACTTGTTCCAGATCCTGCCCGTCAAGCGCGCCGTGCTCGCGTTGCTCGAAACGGACGGACGACTCGTCGCGCGCACGATGCGCCCTACCGTCGAAGCGGGCGAGCTCTCGGAGGTCTGCAGCCGCCACATCATCCAGCAGGTGATCGACGACAAGCGCCCGCGCATCATCGACGACGCCACGCTCGACGACGCGTGGAATCAGGCGCAAAGCGTCCTGCACATGAACATCAAGGCGGCGATCTGCGCGCCGCTCATCGTTCAAGACCGCGCGGTCGGCGCCATCTACGCCGACTTTCCGGGCAAAGCCAAGCTCTACACTCAGGGCGACCTCGACTTCTTCGGCGCGTTCGCCGGCATCGCCGCGGTCGCGCTCGAGAACGCCCGGCTGCAGGAGGGCGCGCGCGACCGCATGAAGATCCAGCGGGATCTAGAGATCGCCGCCGAACTCCAGCGCGGCCTCCTGCCGGACCTCGGTTTCGAGCACCCGGCCCTCGATGTCGATTGGGCGTATCGTCCGTCGCGCATGGTCGGAGGGGACTTCTACGACTGCGCGACCATGCCGGACGGCCGCGTGGCGCTCTCGCTCGGCGACGTCTCGGGCAAGAGCATCGGCGCGGCTCTGTACATGGCGCGGGTGATGTCCTTCCTCCGCGCGGTGTCGTCGGACGATCCGTCGCCGGCGCATGTGTTGGCGCGGACCAACACCCTCCTCGGCGCGCGCGTCGACGGCGACGCCTCGACCTTCGCCACGGCGGCCTATCTGCTCTTGGACGCATCCTCGGGATCGCTGCGCTGGGCGTCGGCGGGCCACAACCCGGTGCTCGTCTATCGCCCCGAAGACGATCTATACGAAGAACTCGGCGCGACCGGACCTCCGCTCGGCGTCGTGCCGGAGATGCGTTTCGGAGAGAAGTCGACGCTCGTCGGCTCCGGCCACACGGTTCTGCTCTATACCGACGGCATGGTCGAAGCGCGCAACAAAGCGGGCGAGTTCTTCGGACTCGAGCAGGTCAAGCGGATCGTGCGCCGAGTTCAATCGGGCGGACCGCGCGACATCACGCATGCGCTGCTCGCCGCGGTCGAGGCCCACTGGCAGGACTCGGAATACCTAAAGGACGATTTCGCGCTGCTCGTCGTCCGGATGAAGTAGCGCCGCTCCGGTCGGGAGGACGCGCCGCCGACGGTCGCGCGCGCCTTCCGCCGACGGACGTCAGAGCGACTGCGCGAAGAACGCGGTCAGCTTCCGGTAGAGATGGAGCCGCGCCCGGCCCGTGACCGCGTGCCGATGTCCCGGATAGGGGAAGAATTCGAGTTCCACGCCGTCTTGAACGGCCCGGTCGACGAGCCTCATGGTGTGCTGCGGCACCACGACGTCGTCGCTCGTCCCGTGGACGATCAAGAGCCGGCCCTTCAGCTTTTTTAGGTGATTGGCGACGTCCGACTCCGCATAACCCTCCGGATTCTCGGCGGGCGTATCCATGTAGCGTTCGCCGTAGCCCGTTTCGTAGAGCGCCCAATCGGTCACCGGTGCGCCCGCGACTCCCGCCTTGAAGGCCTCGGGCGCTCGACACATGAGCGACGCCGCCATGAAGCCGCCGAAGCTCCAGCCGAACACGCCCGCGCGGGCGGGATCGACTTCCGGGAGGCCTTTGATGTACGCCAACGCCGCCAATTGATCGTCGATTTCGAGCGTTCCGACTTTGCGATGGATCGCTTGCAGCCAATCGATTCCGCGGTTGTCGGTTCCGCGGCCGTCGACGCGGGCGACCACATAGCCGGACGACGCCATGGCGCGGAGCCAGTTGTCGGCGCCGGAGCCGAACGTGTCGACCACGAGTTGCGAATGCGGCCCGCCGTAGACGTACCAAAGCAACGGGTAGCGCGCGCCCGGCTTCCGATCGGGCGGCAGCATCACGTGGCCGTGCAGGAGACCGCCGCCCGGGCCTTCGACGGTAAAGAACCGTTCGTCGGGAAGCCGGCGTCCTTTGAACGGATCGGGAGTCTCGAAGAGGGCGACGGTCTTTCCCGTCGCGAGGTCCTGCCGCTCGAGCACGGGCGGTGTCACGGCGTCCTCGCGGAGAAGGAGCACGCTCCGACCGTCCGCACTAAGGACGGCGCGGCGCCGGCCGCGGCCGTTCGTCAGGCGTTCGTTTTTTCCGTCGACGAGCGACGCCCGCCAGAGGTGCATCGTTTTCGGATCGTCGTCGGATGCGAGGTAGTAGGCGTATGCGGCATCGGGGGAGAACCCGACGAATTCCGCGACGTCGCGCGGCCCGCGGGTGATCTGCCGGACGACGTCGCCCTTCAAGTCATAGAGGTGAAGGTGCCGGAAACCGTCGCGGGGCGAATGCCACAGGAATCGATCGGGCGCACCCGGAGGAAAGAGCGGCCCGTGCTCGGGTTCCGTCCACTGCGGATCGCTTTCGCCGAACACCGTTCGAAGCTCGGCGCCGGTCGCCGCGTCGTACTCGCGGACGTCGACCCGATCTTGGCCGCGGCCGACGACGGCGACATAGAGCCTCGACCCGTCGGGGGAGAACGTCACGTTCGTCAGCCAGCGGTCGAGCTCGGGGCGCGTGTCCAAGACCGCCGTCGCACCGGTGTCGAGATCGTGGACGCCGATCGTCACCGTGGAATGGCGTCGTCCGGCCATCGGGTAGCGCCCGTGAACCGCCGCCGCCGGAACGGTCCGGTAGTCCGCGAACGGATAGGGCGCGATCGGCGAAAGATCCTCGCGGAAGTACGCGATCCGGCGGCCCGTCGGATCGAACCAGAGGCCGTCCTTGATGCCGAACTCTTCGCGTTGCGACGACAGTCCGTGTTTGAGGTCCGGGCCGCCGCCCGTCGTCACGCGGCGGACTTCGCCGCCGTGGAGACCGACGAAGACGTCGCGGCCGGACACGTAGGCGACCCGGTCTTCGCGCGCGTAGACGACCGCTTCGGCGTCGGCCGGATGGGAGAGCAGAAGCGTTGCGGCGCCGGTCGCGAGGACGAGCCTCACGCGACCGGCTTTTTTTCCGTCCGCCGAGGCAGCTGTGAAGAGCACGGTGCGGCCTCCGTCGCCGAACGCAAGCGCCGGCAAACGCCGGGGATCGAGAGCGAGGCCTAGCTTCGCGGCCGCGTCGGACAGCTCTTTCGCGGCGACGATGGTCGTCGACCGTTCGTCCTCCGCGGAGACCGCCGTTAGGGCCTCGCCGTCCGGGCTCGGTCGGACGAAGCATGCGCGGCCGTCCGGAGAGAACATCCATTGGGACGGCGCTACGGGGCGGAACTTCGCGCCTTCCCGCAGGACTTCCTCCACGGTCAACGGTTCCGGGGCCGGAGCGGCCGTAGCCGGTTGCGCGGGCTTCGAAGCGGGCCGGACGTCCTGCGCGCGGGCTTCACGACCCGCGCAAACGACGACGATCAGGACAGAGGCGCACGATAAGAGTCGAGACGACATGTCCGGATGATGTCCGGGGAGGCCTACTCGCGGTAGAGTCCGCCTGTCGCCATGAAAGTCAGACTTCTTCTTTTCGGCGCCGCCGCCGAGACGGCCGGTCCCGTCCACGAGGGTTTCGTGCTTCCGGGCGGCGCGGTCGTCGCCGGTCTGCGTGATGCCGTCTCGGCCGCATTTCCCGCGGCGTCGGCCGCTCTCGGCTCGGTCGCGTTCGCCGTGGCGGTGAACCGCAAGTACGCGCGTCCGGATCATGCGCTGGCGGAAGGGGACGAGGTCGCTTTGATCCCTCCCGTGAGCGGCGGCTGATATGACGGGAAGGGCGGAGCCGTGGATCGTGGTCACCGACGCCGCTCTCGACGACGTTGCGGCGCGGAGGTTCGTCGAGCGCCCGGACCACGGGGCGGTCCTGGTGTTTTTCGGCGTCGTGCGCGACGTCCACGAAGGCCGGCAGGTCGAGAAGGTCGAGTATTCGGCCTATGTCGCCATGGCGGAAACGGAACTGCGGGACGTCGCGGTCGAAGTCGCCGCGAAACACGGCGGTCCGGTCGTCGCGGTCCTGCATCGGCTCGGTACGCTCGGGATCGGTGACACGAGCCTCGTCGTCGCGGTCGGCTCCCGCCACCGCGGCCCGGCGTTCGCCGCCGGGCTTGAGATCATCGACGAGTTGAAAAAACGGGTCCCGATGTGGAAGCGCGAAATCGGCCCGGGCGGGGTTCGCTGGCAGGACGGCGAACTTCCCACGCGGATTTGAGTCCGACCCCCTTGCGCGGTCGAAAGAGATAAGCGGTATGGAAGAGCGGGTTCGAATCTGCGACGGATGCTCGGCGGTGGTCGGGTGGTTCGCCCGTTTTTGCGAGGAATGCGGCGCGCCGCAGCAACCTAAGGCGCCTCCGGTCGATCTCGGCGGCGGATTCCTTAGCCCCGACGGCGGCGGCATCCGCGCGACCGAACTCCTCCGCGCCGGAACGCCGCCGGGATCGACGTCCGTGGAATCGGCGGGCGCCGCGGTCCTGACCGCCGCGGAAGAAGGTCCGGTAGCCGAGGCCCGTACCGCCGCTCGCGAGCTTTTCCGGTCGCAACTCCGGCTCATGCATCGCACCAGCGAGAAAGCCGAAGTGCTGGCGGCGGAGATCCGGACCGTTCGGGCGGACACCGCTTCGGCTTTGCGAGGTACCGGGGGCGCGGCGCGCCGCGAGCGCCTGACGGTCCTATCCGAACGCCTGATGGCGGCGGAAGCCGCGTGGGACGAGATCCAGCGCGTCTACAACCGGGAATCCGAAGCTTCGGAAGAGGAATGGCAGGCGGTCGCCGAAGGGGCGCAAGTCGACGCCTATCTGACTCCCGCGGAAGAGGATGCGATCGGGCTCGAGTTCTCGGCTCTGCATCGGCGATTCGAAACCGCCGAGGGCGAGCTCCGCCAGGCCGGGCGCGAGGTGGCGAGAGCGCGGAAAGAGGCCCACAGCACGATCTTCGGCATCGAAGTGTCGTCTCGCCCGGCGTTCGTGGCCACCTTGGTTTCGGCGGTCGGCCTCTTTGCGGTTTCGGTCTTTACGCTGGCGGATAGGCTCGGACTCGAGGTCGCGGCTACGGCCTTAAGCCCCGCGGCGGTCGGCCTGCTGGCCATGTCGGTGCTCGCCGCAAAGCGCGGGTAGACCGGACTTTCCCAAAAAACACCGCCCGATTCGTTTGGCGAAGCGGACGCGGCCGGCATACGATCCGCGTTCGTACGTCGCCCGCCGATTCCGGGACTGATCGTTTCCACCTTCGCGGCTCGCGCCCTCCCGTGCGTTGCGTAGGTAGGAACGTCGAGGTGTTCCTCATGAAGGTCTTCCTCTCGTTCGTCTCCGCCTTACTGGTCGCCGGCTCTTTCGCCGGTTCGTTCGCAGGCTCCGGCGACGTCGTCGCGGCCGCGCGGACCAAGGACGTGGTCCCGTTGGCGCCGACCTTCCGCATCGTCCCCGAAGTGGGCGATCCGGCGGCGAATTCCGCGATCCGCATGGAGGCCAAGGGCGCACCGGGCGCGTCATTCACGTTGGTGCTGACGGCGCGCGACTTGGCCGGCGTTCTTCTCCTCGACCAATTCGGGAATCCGGCCGTCTACGTGTTTCCGGGAATGGTTGTCGGAGCGAACGGCTGCTGGTCGCAGTCTCTCAACGTTCTCGGCATCAGCCTCGGCATGCCCGACTATGTGATCGAAGGCGTGGTGATCCCGGTCGGCGACGTCCACGGGCATTTGTTGTCGTGGCGCACGACGCTGCGAGCGGTCACCTACGCCCCCGGCACGGCTCCGCCTGTCCTGACGACCGCTTCCGTCGAAGTTCCGGGTGTGGAAGGCTCTTTCACGTCCTCGACGCTGACGATCCCCGATGCGCTCGTTCCCGATCTTTATCACCTCGCCGAGAACGGTCCCGGCGGCGTGTATCCCATCGGTTGACCCGCCGACGAGCCTTGACATGCAAGTCATCTGGGATCGTTGGCGCGAAGCCAAATCAAGGGCTTCCGCAGGCGGCGAATCAGCCGCGTTGCTCGAGCGCTTCTCCGCGCTCGTCACGGGTCTGCAAAGTAAGCTCGACGCCGGAGCGACCGGCGCCGCGCATCAAGCCAAGGTCCGCGAGTTCCTCGCACTCATCGATCTCGCGCACGCACGCCTCGAAGACCAACTGTTCGAGCCTTCCTACCTTCTGAACGTCGTCGGAGACGCCGTCGTCCGCACAGGTCTGATCGCCGACGAGGCCGTCGAACTCATGCGCGTCGGCCTTTACTTCCACGGTCAACGCGTCATCGAGCGTCGGTTCTCCTCGCGGGCGGCCGTCTACTCGGCGTTGCATGCGGAACTCACCTCCGACTTCTACGGTCGAGACGCGCTCAAGAAGCTCGTCCTCGCCGGTCGTGCCAAGATCGCCTCGGGCAAGATCTTCTGCCTGACTTACTACTACTTGAACGAGCTCAAGAAGCACTATTGGCGACATCTCCGCCAGTCTCATGACGCGCTCGATCGGACTTCCGAGGACGCGTCGGCGGCGGAACCTGCCGCACCTGCGGACGAAACCGTCTTCGATGCGTCGGACCGGGTCGGACTGATGATGGAGGTCTTCCGTCGGAAGCTCACCGCGACGCAGCAACTCGTGTATCTCGCTAAGAATCGGAGCGGCGAGTCCGCGACCGCGTTGGCGCAGGCGGTCGGCCTCGCCGACGACAGCTTCCTCAAGTTATTGCAAGGTCTCGACGCAGAACTCGAAGGCCACGGCAACCTTGGTTGGACCGAAATCGCCGCTCGACTCGAGATCAACGAGAAATCCGCGAAACGCGAATACCTCCGTGCGTTGCACACGCTGCTTCATGAGAGCTCGCAGGCCGTATTCGGTCTCGACATCGAGAGCGCTTACGTGCGACGTGTGCTGGCGCAGTTGCGAGAAATCGTCTACGAAAAAGACCTCCGCATCCGCTCGAACGCAGGCGAAGGGCTCGCCCGTCTGGTCGAGAAGTGGGAGGTCGCATTGCGCTTCGTGTTGAACCACGGTCGCGTCCCTGCCTGAACGGCGGGAGGCGGCCGTCGGAGGAGGACGGTCTTAGGATGGTCGGCGCCGCCGACTGCAACTTTGTTTCGCGATACCTCGACGGCTTCTTGACCAAGAACGGCCGCGATGCCCTCGCATTGGAGCAGGTCGCGACGCACGTGCGGAGCTGCGGGTCCTGCTACGACCGGCTGTCGGGCTTCTTTAAGACGATCGAACTGCCTCCCTCGACGTTTCTTCGGGAAACGATCGACGAACTTTGCGGCGCGATGTACCAGCTGGCCGTGGGCGTCATCCGCGAGCAAAAAGACCCGGAGGTCAACACGGACAACATGGTGTCCGTCTACACGCGCGGATCCGCAAAGACGGCTGCGGCCGAAGGCCTGGGCATGGTCGACGACGCGGAGGACTACGTCGGGAGGGACGGCGTCGGCGACGTCGCGTTCAGCGCCGTTCGAGACCTCATCGCCCGAGCCGAGATGCCGCGGGAGAAGAAGCTCGACATGGCGCGCCTCCTGTGCGACCAGATCCTGCGTTTCGAGACCCGTCACGCGGCCGTCGCCGGCAATCTCCTCGGCGTGATTCATCTTTGGCAGGGCAGATCCTCCGACGCCGAGGCCGCATTCCTACGGACGCTCGCAGCGGAAGCCCCGCATGCCGAAGACCGGGTCTTCAAGGCGTTCGCGCATTGCAACCTCGGCTATTTGAGCCGCGAAAAAGGCGACATTCGCGCCGCCGTGCAATCGGCGAGACGTTCGGTGGCGATCGCCGAGGAGATCGACGAAGACGCCTTCTACGGGCTTTTCGCGCTGGTTTACTTCCTCGTGCTCGAGGGTCCTCCGAGCGAGATCAAAGCGCGCGAGGCGTTCGCGAAACTGTCGGCGTTGGAACGCGGGCTCGAACGCTTCTCCGAGGCCGTGCGGTTCGAGAACAACCGCGCCATCGCCGAAGTCCTGCGCGCCTCCTTCGTCGGCCGGGAACATCCGGATCTGTTGCCCGCGGCCGGAACGGCCTGACGCCCGGTTTCAGCGGCTCTGACGGGAGCCCGTGCTTTGGTTCGTCGCCGGAAGCGGCGAGGCGCCCATGCCGATCTTCGTTGCGGCGATTCGCACCAGACGGATGCGCTCTTCCATCGCCGTTCCCGTCTCGGGCTTGAGACCGGAGGCCAATTGCGCCAACCGTTCGGGAGGGGCCGCCGCTGCGATCACGCGCTTGGCGCAGACCGCCGCCAGCCAGCGGTTTCCCGCATCGGCGTCCGGGTCGGCCAGGATGTCGAGGAACGCCGCCAAATGCTCGGGGCGCGGGTTTCTTGCGAGCGCGCTTTGGAGAAACGGCGTCGACTCGCGACGCCGCACGAGTTCGCGTTTGACCCGGACGGCGTCGGATTCTTCGACGAATCTTCGCCAGAGACCCGCGCGCCGACCGCGCACGACGTCCTCGACGGCGAGCGTCATCTCGGTTTCGTATCCCTTGCCGAACACGAAAGGCAACACGCCTTCGACGATGCGGCCGCCTGCGGCGAGATCAAGGAAGACTCCGCCCGAGCGCTGCGCTAAGTCCGCGAAGAAGGCCTGCGCATCGGGTTCAGTACGTCCTCGTTGCGCGGCGTAGACCGCGTGCAGAACGCCGTTCCGCTCTTTGAGCGACGCCGCGATCGTCCGTGCGGCGCCGACGCCGTCAGCATGCGGGGGGGCGTCGCCGACGACGATGACGATGCGGCGGCTTCCTTGTTGGAACGGCATGCGTTGCACGGCTTCGCGCAAGGCTTCTTCGACCGCCTCGGGACGATCGCCGCCTCCTCCTGCCTGCAGTCCGTCGAGGAAATCGACGATCGCATAGTGGTCGCGGGTGAGCTTGACGGATTTCGTCACGAACTCGTCGCCGCGATCACGGAACGCCACGGCTCCCAAGCGGAACTGCGGCACGAGCGCGGAGAGGACGGTCGCCGCATCATTGACGCGAGCGCGCGCGTCCGCCAAGACGGTCTCCATCGAGCCCGTCGCGTCGAAGACGAAAACGACGTCGAGCCCCGTCCCACGGAGCCCGTCGGCGTAGCGCCTGAGCGCGCTTCCCGCGCGTGCGCCGCCGGTGCGTAACGGTCCGGCCGGGTCGTCGTCGCCGGTCCGGCCGTCCGCGACGATCCGGAAACCGGTGTCTTCGCTCGCCCCCGTAGCGGTCTCGTCCGGTGTGTCTTCGGGCGATGCGACGCGGTCCGGTTCGGCTTCCGGAGCCGTCTCGTCCTCGACCGAGCGGCTCGGATCCTCCGGCAGCGGAGCGGGCTCGTCCCGCAAGGAATCATCCGCAGGTTCGAAACCGCCGGCGTCGACCGTGGCGACGACCGGCAACGGTTTGAGCTTCGGCGGGGCAGGCGACGACGTGAGCCAGAGGGTGAGCATCAAGGTCGCGTGCAGCATCGCGGACACGAGCACGAAGGGCGACCGGCGGAGTTGCAGAACGAACACTTCGGCGAACGGGTCGGCGGCGTAGGATCCCGCCTGATCCGAGAAGCGAATGTGTCGGACGACGCGCGGCGGTACGAGGGGACCGGTATCCGGCCGAAGGGCCGGCGGTTCGGTCGGACCGACGGTTTCGTGATCCGCCGTTTCGATCGCCGCAGCGGTCGGCGACTCGCTTTCCTGCGCCGGTAGGTCGACGGTCTCGTGCAGAAATCGAAGCGGCGGCGGCGGAGTTGGAGGCGGCGCGGTCGCTGCATCGAGCAGGAAAACGAGCCTGACGGGGCCGATGCGGAGGGCGTCGCCGGTCTTCAGCAACGCGGCCTCGACCCGGGTTCCGTTTACGAAGGTCCCGGTGGCGGACAGGAGGTCGAAGATCTCATAGCGGTCTTCGTCTCGTTGGATCACCGCATGGAGCGGCGAGACCCCCGGATGGTCCAACACGAGCGACGCGCCGTCTTCCGCACCGATGGAGAACGCCTCGGCGCCGACGGCGATCTTCATCGCTTTGCCGTCGATTTCGACGAGGAGTCGGCCGGGGAGGGTGCGTTGGTGTTTCAGCGGCGAAGACATTAATGGAGCGTTCGACGCGGATGATACCTTTCCGGGGGTCCGGATCGGGCGACGCCGCTGCGGCGGCCCGGTTACTTTGTCGGCCGTCTTATGCGGATCATCACCGGCAGCGCGAAGGGTCGAAAGCTGAAGGCTCCCGAAGGGCTCGGCACTCGGCCCATGCTCGACGCGCAGAAGCAGATGCTCTTCAACGTCCTCGGCCCGAAGGCGGCGTCGGAAGTCGGTGTCTATGACATCTTTGCGGGAAGCGGAGCCTTAGGCCTTGAGGCGCTCTCGCGCGGCGCGCGGGCGGCGACCTTCGTCGAACGGGGCCGGACGGCGATGGCGTGCGTGCGCGCGAACGTCGAACACTGCGGTTTGGCCGAGCGGGCGCGATTGGTCGACGCCGACGCGTTCAAACTGGATTACGAGCGATTGGAACACGACGCGGATCTGGTGTTTTTCGACCCGCCTTTTCCTCTTTTTGAGCGATCGCCCGAGTATCTGGCTTCGCTCCTTCGCGCGGCGGTTTCCGCGCCGCAAGTGCTGACCGGGGCCGTCGTCATGTGGCGCATGCCGCTCGAGGCGCGACCGACCGCCGTCCCGGAAGGGTTGACGGAGTTCGACCGCCGCGAGTCGGGCCGCAGCATCTTGATTCTCTACGCGAAGCGGCCGGTCGAAAAACCTTAAGCCGCGCGACGATTTCTCCCGATATCCGGGGAGGAAGCCCTGTGATCGATCCTTACGGGGCGGGGGAACCTTCGATGTCGCCGAGCCGCCATTTTCGCTGCGAACGCCTGCTCTGGACCGCGCTCTGCGGAGCGCTCGCCACGACCGCCTTCGCCGATCAGGCCGAGACGCGGCCGAACCCGCCGTCGCAGCCCGGCGGGTCTCCGCAGGCTTCTGCCGTGCGTCCGGGACCTCCTCCGCCGATGTCCGGTCCGGCGAAGGCCGCAGCGCCGGCGGGCGGCTGGTGGGACGACGTCTTCGCCGAGCCGGAGGTGACGCTCGGAGACGTCTTGGCCGCGCCGGAACTGTTCCGCGGTCGGATCGTGCGGTTCTCCGTGCAGTTCGCGCGGACGACGAAGCCGGTCGATGTCTATCACACCGCCTACACGCCCGATCGCTGGCTGAACGTGGTCGCTTGGCCGGATGAAGCCGTGCTGCAGGACTCGGCGGCCTATCGGCAGGAGCACGCCTTTTTCTTCCTGTCGCGGGATCACGCGGAGGCGCCCGCCGTCGCGGAAGCACCGCAATACGCTCGGTTCGCGTTGCGGGCCCGCGTCGTCGAAGTGCTGAAAGGCGCGCCTTGGATCGAAGTGCTCTCCGCGACGCCGTTGGCCGGACGGATGACCGAAGCGGCGTTGCTGCGGCTCGTCAAGGCGGCGAAACTACAAGAACATCGGAGGTTTGAAGCGGCCGCCGACGAACTCGGGCTGGCGGACGACGCCGGTCTGCCGACGTCGGTCCGCCTCAGACTCTTGCGCGATCGCGCCGCCTGCCTCGGGGCCGCCAAACGGTTCCATGAAGCCGCCGCGGCTTTGAAAGACGCGTTGGCCTTGAAGTCGGACGAGCCCGGTCTGGCGGCGGATTACGCGGCGATGCATGCCCGCGTCCGCGGTCGCAAGCTTCCGACCGACGAGGCCGAGCGTCCCGCGTCCGTCGTGGACGCCAAGGGAGCGGATTCGCGACCGAGGCCGGCTTCGCGCCCGGTCCGCTGAGCGAAGGAAACAGGGCATTGCGTGCGCGTGACGGGGGTTCCTTTTTCCGCCCCCGGCGCGCGGTAGCCTGCTCCACGTTCCGCGGGATTCGGCCGCGGGGGAGCGCTGCGCATGTCTTCCGAGTCGCCGTCAGAACCCATCTCCGTCCCGCCTGCTTCGGCGCCTGCTTCGGCGCCTGCTTCGGCGCCGGCCCCGGCAACCGTCGGGACGCCGCGCATCACGATCGATCACTTCAAGACCGTCGATCTCCGCGCCGCCAAGGTGCTCGAGGTCGTGCCGCATCCGAACGCCGATCGGCTTTGGGTGTTGTCATTGGACGTGGGCGAGCTCGGTCGTCGCACGATCGTCGCCGGACTCCGCAAGGACGTGCCGGCCGAAGAGCTCTGCGGCCGCACCATCATCATCGTCGCCAACTTGGAGCCGGCGCTCCTCCGCGGCGTCGAGAGCCACGGCATGCTGCTCGCGCTTCGCGGCCCCGAACGGGCCTTCCCGCTCGGATGCGCGATCGACATTCCGCCCGGCACCCGGGTGAGCTGAACGGAAGGCTCGGCCGACCCGCCTCCATGCTTGCGGAACTCCGAGTCCGTCGACTCGCTCTCCTTGACGAGGTCGAAGTCGCTTTCGACGAAGGCCTGAACGTCGTCAGCGGAGAGACCGGCGAAGGCAAGTCGCTGCTCCTATCCGCCGTCCTGCTCCTGCTCGGAGACCGTGCGGACAAAGGCGTCGTCCGGACCGGTGCGACCGAAGCTTCGGTCGAAGGCCGCTTCATTCCGTCGCCGGACGTGCTTTCGGCTTTGCGTGCGATCACCGACCTCGTGGACGAATCCGAGACGGAGATCTGTCTTCGCCGCGTCGTCCAAGCGGACGGTCGTTCGCGCGCCTACCTGAACGGCCAGATGTGCCCGGTCGGTCTGCTCAAGCAGGTCGGTGCGCGCCTCGTCGATCTTCACGGCCAGCGCGACACGCAATCGCTCCTTCGGCCTGATGAGCAGCGCGCGGCGCTCGACGCCTTCGCCGGCCTTTCGTCCGAGGTCGCGGCCTTCAGCGAACGCTACGCACGCTGGTCGGAGCTCCGGACCGCGGCGGCAGAGGCCCGCGAGGACTCCGTCCGCCGCGCCGCGCGGAAGTCCGAGCTCGAGTCCGACGTCGCCGAGCTTGAAGCGGCGCGCCTCGTCCGAGGCGAAGCCGAAGCGTTGGTGAACGAACGCCGCTTGATCTCGCGGTCCGCGGAATTAGAGAAGCTATTGGAGGAAGCGTCCGGGCTTCTGCACGAGGGCGTCGACGCGGTTTCCGAGCGCGCGGGGCGGCTCGCCCGGCGACTCGACGATTTCGCCGCCCTCGATCCCCGGCCCGCCGAGATCGCGGGACGACTCGGCAACATGCAGGACGAGGCGGTCGAGCTCTCGCGCGTCTGTGCGCGTCTCGGGGACTCTCTCGACGGCGGCTCCGCTCGGTTGTCGCGGATCGACGCGCGTCTCGATCTCTTGCACGATCTCGAGCGCCGTTTCCGCGTCCGCGGCGACCTCTTGATCGACCGTTTCGAATCCCTGCGCGACGAACTCGATCTCCTCGCTCTGGCGCCTTCCCCCGAAGCGTTGGAGGCCGAGCGCGCTGCGCTCGAAATCGAGCTTCATCGACAGGCGGTCCGCTTGCTCGAACACCGCCGCAAGGCGGGCGGTCGCCTCGCGACGGAGATCGCCGCATCGTTGCACGAGTTGCGGCTGCCGCATGCGAAGTTCGAGATCGATGCGGGGCTCGCCCGCGTCCCGGTTGCGTTCGACGCCGAAGCGCTCCGTCCGGAGGGCTACGGCCGCCCGCGATTCCTCGTCACGATGAACGTCGGCGAGCCGCCCCAACCTATGGAGGCCGTCGCCTCGGGCGGCGAACTCGCGCGCATCCTGCTCTCTTTGAAAGGCGCATTGGCGGGACATCATCGCGTGCCTCTGCTCATCTTCGACGAGATCGACGCCGGCGTCGGCGCGCGCGTCGCCGGGGCGTTCGGCAGGCGGCTGGCGGCGTTGGCCGCGCATCATCAAGTGCTCGTCGTGACGCATCTGGCGCAGACGGCCGCCTACGCGCGGCGACATCTGCTCGTCAAGAAACGCGTCGAGGCGGGGCGCACCGTCACCGCCGTCCGCGCCCTTTCGCGCGAGGAACGGGTCCGCGAACTCGCCGAGATGCTCGGCGGTTCTGCGGCTTCGAGCCATGCCGAAGCCCAAGCGGCCGAACTCTTGGCGGAGGCGGAAGGTTGAGCCGCCTTCCTTCCGTGTGTCCGATGGAGCCGTTCCTCCTGCCGACGGTCTGGGGCGGTCGGGCGCTGCAGAAAAACTTCGGAAAGCCGTACCCGGCCGAACTTCCCCTCGGGGAATCCTGGGAGGTCTCCGGCGTCCCCGGACGGGAGAGCCGGACCTACGGCGGTACGTCTTTCTCCGAGGCGTATCGACGCGAACCGGGCCGATTCCTCCGCGGCGCCGGACCGGACACCCCTTTCCCGCTTCTCGTCAAATTACTGGCGACGGGGGATCTGCTCTCGGTGCAGGTCCATCCGGACGATGCAGCCGCGCAGCGGCTCGACGGCGCCGCTTCGGGCAAACACGAGGCTTGGGTCGTACTTCACGCCGAGCCTGATGCCGAGCTTTACTTGGGGCTGGCGCCGCATGCCACCAAGGAACTCCTGTGCGCCGCTGCGGCGCGCGGGGATTGCGACGGCGTGCGCGATTGCCTCCGACGGGTCGTGCCCAAACCAGGGGACGTCTTCGATATCGCGCCCGGAACCGTCCATGCCCCCGGGCGGGGTCTCGTTCTGTACGAAGTCCAGCAGTCGTCGGATCTTACGTATCGGCTCTTCGACTGGAACCGACTCGGTTTGGACGGTCGTCCGCGGGTGCTGCACGTCGCGAAGGCGGCGGCCGTCATTGATCCTCATCTCCGGCCGATCACGTGTGTGCCGGGGCCGGATCAGACGGACATCGAACTCCTAAGAACGCCGCATTTCGTGCTGCGTCGGCGCCGCGTGGAAGGCGAAGGACCGCTCGGCGGCGACGGTTTGAGGTTGGTCACTTGCGCCGCGGGACGGGGGGAAATCCTGTCCGATGACGCTCCCGAAGTCGACCTTTCGCCCGGGGCGACTTGCGTCGTGCTCAGAGACGCGAAGAATGTAAGGCTCCGCGGGGCGGGTCTCGACGTGTTCGTCGCGACGCCCGGCGGTTGATCGGCGTCGTCCGGGGGGATCCCGCGCGGCGCCCCGGAAACGACATGACCTACGAGCGCGAAGACGCGACCGGCGGCGAACGGTTGCACAAGCTGATGGCCCGCTGCGGGATCGCCAGCAAGCGGAAGTGCGAAGAGTTGATCAAGCAGGGGCGTATCACCATCGACGGACGACTCGTCCAAGAGATGGGCGTCAAGGTCGACCTCGCGAAACAAGACGTGCGCTACGACGGGGAGCGGTTGAAGCCCGAGCCCTACGTGCACTTCATCGGCTACAAGCCGCGGAACACGCTTTCGACCTCCGAGGACGGTTTCGGCCGCAAGACCGTCCTCGACATGGTGCGCGATCCGAAGGGGCGCCGGCTCTTCCAGGTGGGTCGACTCGATCAGAACGCCGAGGGCTTGGTGCTGCTCACCAACGACGGCGGTTTCGCTCAAGACGTAGCCCACCCGCGTCGCAAGCTGGATCGCACGTTCTTCCTGAAGGTGCGCGGCGTCGTGACGCCTGAGTCCGCCGCTTCGGCGCGCGAGGGTCTCTGGCTTTCGGACGGACGAACCTCGCCGATGGAGGTCCAAATCGTTCGCATCGGTCGCGAGATCACGACGCTCAAATGTCGCGTGGTCGAGAGCCAGCATCGTCAACTGTCGCGCGTTTGGGCGAAGCTCGGGCATCCGGTGCAGCGCATGGTGCTCGTCCGCTTGGGCCCGATCGGCACGATGGGCTTGAGCAAAGGCGCCGTCCGCAAACTCACGCGCGAAGAAATCGAACTCTTGCGGAGCGGCGCTCCCGCCGAAATCCGGCTGCCTGCATCGCGGCGTTTCGGGCGCACGCCTGAAGAAGCCGGCGACGCGGTCGCTTGGGGCGGCGCAATGACCGACGACGACGGCGACGTGTTCTCGTCCGATCCGGACGAGGCGCCGGCGCCTGCGCCGCGCCGGGTGGTGCGGCCGGGTCGTATAGCGGACCTCGCCCTCGCGGAGGGCGACGAAGTCCAGCCCCTTGGCTTCCGCCTGGGCTTGGAAGGGGCCGGTGACGCGCTTGTCCAGATCCTCGACGTTCACGTCGACGACCTCGAACGTCATCTTGCCCGCCTCGATCTTGGTCATGTCGAGGATGTCGTTCAGTAGCGACAACAGATTGTCGCCGGAGTTGCGGATGATCGACAGATATTCGCGCTGCGTCGTCTCCAGTCGCGTCGCGCTGAGCAGTTGGGCCGCGCCCAGCACGCCGTTCATGGGAGTGCGCAGTTCGTGCGAGATCACGCCCAGGAAGT
>SXGS01011781.1_pt1 | contig 18027 bp, 9 predicted proteins | sample 3174681 | NCBI WGS metagenome assembly SXGS01 (sample SAMN11356861, study PRJNA531348) | freshwater metagenome | isolation source: freshwater sample F1-80 | place: China: Fuxian Lake, Yuxi | collected 2017-12-25 | reverse complement strand
TGCGGGTCGTCAGGGTTGCCGAAAATGTTGTCGCCGGTGAAGGCGACCTTGCGTCCGTCAATCATGCCGGTCACGCACAACGCGAACTCCGTCTGCCCCGGCATCCAGTCGATGGTAAAACGAAATCCTTCCCAGTTGAGAACCTCGCCCGCCTTGAAGAGACGGTCGAACTTCACGCGGTCCACGCCGATTCCGTAAGCCTGGATGGGGGCAGCATAGTCGAACGCCTCCGGCCGTTCACAGACCGGCGCCATACGGTCCAGCGCCCAGAGTTGCGCGCCCCACTTCGCCTTCAGATGGGAGCCCTGCAGGAAATGGTCACCGTGCATGTGCGTGGGAATCATCGCATCGATCTGCTTCAATCCCAGATGCTGCTTCATCCCCAGAATCGCCGTGTCGAGGAAGTTCGTCTGCAGCAGGCCGCAATCCACCACCAGCGCGCGCCCACTGTCTGCACGGATCAGATAGAAGTTCGGGAAGAAGCCCGGCCCGCGGAATTTGAACAGGTGCGGCGAGACCTGCCAGACATCCGGCACCGCGGTCGGCTTCGATGTTTTGTCCTGCGCCGCGGACGCGAAGGACGTCACCGGATAGCCGCGCACCAGCAAGCGCTCGAGCTTGAAGATTTTCTGCTGGAATTCCTCAAGCTGCTTCTTCGCGTTCCCGATGGCCGCCCCGTGCGACGGCAGCATCCACGCTGGATCGTAGCCAGCCACTTGCCCAGCGGCATTTGCCACCGCCCACACCCCAGCGGCAAAGCCGTAGTCCCACTCACTGTCGAACCACGTGTTCATCTTGGCGCCGTCGAGCATCACGTCGCCGGTGAAAGCGAGCCAGCGGCCGCTCTCGTTGAGGAGATACGACATGCCGCCGGGGCTGTTGCCGCGCGTGTCCACGCAGCGGAACTCACGCCCGCGCCAAGTGAACGTGTCCATTTTCTGGAACGTCTGGTCAAGTTTGATCGGCTCCACCGGCGGACGCACGAAGCTCGCGCCGTGGATCGTAAAGGCGTCGCTAAGGCGAACGTTCATCTTGCGGAAGCTCGCGGGATTCTCGAACAGCGCTCGCTCGGCCTCTGGCGCGGCGACCTTCACGCCGCGGCCCTTCAGTTTCGGCGCCCCCTGGCACTGCTCGCGGTGATGGTGCGTGAAGAGAATCCACTCGACGGTCTTACCGCCGATCTCGCCGAGATGATCGAGTAGGCTGCCGTCGCCGAGGTCGATCAGCAGCGCCGCGTCGCCATCGCGGATAATGTGGACATTACAGGTATCAGTCCACGTGAAGAGATTCGGATGCCGCTGGGCGTCCGGCTGAGTGAAGCGAGTGGGGGCGGCCGCAAAAGCGCGGGGGGCGAATGACAGCAATGTGCCGAGTGCCCCCAGAAAAATCCAATGGAGTGATGTTTTCATGAACGGACGTTCGGCGCGCGCGAATCTCATGGCTTCAGCATTCCATCGGTGCCGAGTTCCTCCAGCGCGGCGGGGGCGGTGAGGTGCGCCAGCGTCTGGCCGTTCAGGCCATTGCAGCTTTCGTAGAGCGTGCGCAGCTTGGGCAGCTTGAGCTGACCGATCTGCTTGAACTCCACCTCGCCGAGTTTACTGATAGGAAGCCGAGCTAGTCGGAGTCGTGTCATGTGAGGATGGACTTCACCACGTCCCCCTTGACGTCGGTCAACCGGTGGTGGCGGCCTTGAAATTTGAACGTCAGTCGGGTGTGATCGATACCCAAACAGTGCATCATTGTGGCGTGCAGATCGTGGACATGGACAGGATCGTTCGCGACGTTGTAACCATAATCGTCCGTCTGCCCGAAGGTCATACCTCCCCGGATGCCACCACCTGCGAGCCAGATTGTGAAGCAGCGGGGGTGGTGGTCGCGCCCATAGTCCTCCTTCGTGAGCCGACCCTGGCAGTACACCGTGCGTCCAAATTCGCCGCCCCAGACCACCAAAGTATCGTCAAGCAGGCCGCGCTGGCTGAGGTCTGCGATGAGCGCGGCACTGGGCTGATCAGTGTCACGGCACTGGCCAGGGAGTTGAGCGGGCAATTTCGTGTGCTGGTCCCAGCCGCGATGGAAGAGTTGGATAAACCGCACGTCCCGTTCGGCCAACCGGCGTGCCAGGAGGCAATTCGCTGCAAATGTGCCTGGCTTGCGGGCCTCCAGGCCGTAGAGATCGAAGACGCTGGCGGGCTCGCGCGACACGTCGGTGAGTTCTGGCACGCTCATTTGCATGCGATAGGCCAATTCGTACTGCGCAATACGAGTGGCAATCTCCGGGTCGCCGAATTCCGCGAGCTGAATTTGGTTCAACTTCGCCAAGTCATCGAGCATTCGACGACGACCCGAGGTATCGAGTCCGGCAGGGTTGGAAAGGAAGAGCACGGGATCGCCACCGGCCCGGAACTTGATGCCCTGATGCGTCGTCGGCAGAAAGCCGCTGCTCCACAGGCGGTCGTAAAGCGGCTGGTCCATGGGATTTCCGGTGCCATTGGAAAGCAGCACCACAAACGCGGGCAGATCACGATTCGCACTGCCGAGTCCGTAGCTAAGCCACGAGCCGATGCTTGGCCGACCCGCAAGCTGGGCGCCGGTCTGGAAGAATGTGATGGCCGGGTCGTGATTGATCGCCTCGGTGTGCAGCGTCTTGATGAAGCAAAGCTCGTCGGCCACCCGTGCGGTGTGCGGGAGCAACTCGCTCAACCACGCGCCGCCGCGCCCATGCTGCGCGAACCGAAAACGCGTCGGTGCCACCGGGAATCTGTCCTGCGTCGCCGTCATGCCCGTGAGCCGCTGACCCCGGCGGATCGAGTCCGGCAAATCCGTCCCCTGTCGTCCGGCGAGTTGAGGCTTGTAATCGAACAAATCCAGCTGTGACGGTGCCCCTGACTGGAACAGGTAGATGACACGTTTCGCCTTCGGTGCAAAGTGTGGCAACCCCGGCAAGCCACCAGCGGCCGAGGGTTCGGGCGGGGCAGCAAAGGATAGCTGATCGCCCAACAATCCACAGAGCGCCGCTGTGCCGATGCCAGCGTGACGAAAGAAGTGGCGGCGGTTGACCAGCAGTCGGTGATCAATGAGCGGAGTCATAGCAACGCTTGGTTTCACTGAGTCAGAGGCACGAAGGCATGAATGGGATCATCCATGGCCTCATTCCTTTGACCTAGATTGCCTTGTCTTATTGTTTAGTAATCGCTTCATCGAGATTCAGAATCAATCCAGTCACCGCCGTGTAAGCAGCCAGCTCAATTGGGTCCAGCTCTTGATCACGCGGAGCCTCGCCCCCACTGACGAATGTCACAGCCGCCTTCGGATTCGCGCGAAAGCGTGAAAGCTGATCGTTGAATCCGTTCAGTAAAACGTTCAGCTCCGGCGGGCGGGGTGCGCGGACCAGCACGAGGCGGACGGCCAGCCTCACCCGCTCTTCCGGCGTTGGGCCGCCCTCGCGCATGATCCGTTGAGCGAGACAGCGAGCCGCCTCGACAAACGTCACGTCATTCATCAGCGCGAGCGCCTGCAGCGGCGTGTCCGTCCGACTCGGACGCACCGAGCACATCTCGCGCCCGGCAGCGTCGAAGGTTGTCATCGTCGGCTGCGGGCTGGTGCGCTTCCAGAACGTGTAAAGACTGCGCCGCCAGAGCTTCTGGCCGTGGTCCGGCTCGTAGTCGGTTCCGCTTAACTCCCTCCACAGCCCTTCCGGTTGATACGGTCTTACAGACGGCCCGCCGATTTCCCCCACCAACAGACCGCTCACAGCAAGCGCTTGGTCGCGGATCATTTCAGCTGGCAGCCGGACGCGCGGCCCGCGAGCCAGGAGTCGATTGTCCGGGTCGCGAGCGATGAGCTCCGGCGTCACCCGCGACGACTGCTGGTAGGCCGCGCTCATCACCATCGTCTTGAGCAATTGCTTCACGTCCCAGCCCGTGCGGACGAATTCAGTCGCAAGCCAGTCGAGCAATTCAGGATGGCTGGGCGGTTCGCCCTGGGAGCCAAAGTCCTCCGCCGTCTTCACCAACCCGGCGCCGAATAGCATCTGCCAGTGGTGATTGACCGCAACACGCGCCGTGAGTGGGTTCGCGGGACTGACGAGCCATTGCGCGAATCCGAGTCGGTTTCGCCCAGCCCCGGATGGCATCGGGGGCAGGCTTGCTGGGACGCCTGGCTCAACTCGCTCGCCAGGTTTGTCATACTCGCCGCGTTTCAGCACGAACGTGTCGCGCGGCATGGCCATCTCCTCCATGACCATTACCGTAGGCAGGTTCTCTGAGAACTTGATGCGTTGTTCCCTTAAACTCGCGGCATTTGATTGAGCATCGCGAATGGGCGCCGACGCATGATCCGATAGAAAACTGGCACGCAGCTTCGCCGCGTGAAACGGCGTGCGTTTCGAGGCATGAATCGCAGCCAGTTCTGTCACGCTGTCGCTCGTGGCGACAATCCCGACTTCCTCCGCCGCGAGTGAGCGGCGATACACGCGCACATCTCCCACCTGCCCATGGAAACGGTTCCCGGGTCCTCCACCGGAGCCGATGCGCAGTGGTTGTTTGGTCTGGAAAGTCTGGTTCAACTGATCCAGCAACACACGCAGCTTTTGCGGCTGGCCATCCAAAAAAATCTGGACGCCCGAAGCCAGCCTCGAACCGTCATAGACCACGGCGATGTGGCGCCATTGGTCTGGTGGGAGCGCGGCCTCGGTCTCCACGCGAAGCGCATCATCGAGCCAGCGTTTGGTGAGGTGGACCTGGAGCCGGCCCTGCTTGAGATGCACACTGTACCCTTCGGAATCCGATGCGAAGGCAGAGTCTTCTGTCTGTTCCGCCATTCGCGAAACAATCGCGCCGCCATGCGTCCCTCGCGGTTGAATCCAAGCAGTCAGCGTAAACTTGTCGAAGAAGCCAAAATTCCCCACATCGCCGCAATTAATGAAACGCTGACCGTCCAGCACCGCCACCGAAGCGCGGCGACCGGGCGCGAACCGAGGTTCACCCAGTTCAAACGCCGCGGGCTGGTTGGTTCCGAATAGGTCTTCCAGTCTGCCATCCAGCTCAAACCGGGCCTCCAGTCCCTGGGTGACGGTCCAATGCAGCGCCGGCTTCGTACCCAGCGACTTCTCCCATGCCGCCTGGGCGGTGATGATTTCAGGTTCGAGATTCCTCAAGTGAGCCTCGGCGACAGCGAGCTGCAAATCGAGCTTCGCCAGTTCCTTTTCTTGCGCCGCGGTCGGCGCAACGATGACGGGCGGCGAATTGCCGATTTTGATGGCGCGCCCTTTCTCCGGGATATTGTTGAAGTATGCGAATAATTGATAAAATTCGCGCTGTGTGAACGGGTCGTACTTGTGGTCGTGGCACCGGGTGCATCCGATCGTCAACCCGAGCCAAACGGTCGCGGTGGTGTCCACCCGATCCACCACATACTCGACCGCGTACTCTTCGGGCACGATGCCGCCCTCCGCATTACCGCGATGGTTGCGGTTGAAACCTGTGGCGATGCGTTGTCCGAGCGTCGCACCCGGAATCAGGTCACCCGCGAGTTGGTCGATGGTAAAGCGGTCGAAGGACAGGTTCCGGTTGTAGGCGTCGATCACCCAATCGCGCCAACGCCACATGGATCGTTCGCCGTCGCTTTGATAACCGCTCGTATCCGCGTAACGCGCCGCATCGAGCCAGCGGCTGGCCATGCGCTCGCCATAGCTTGGCGAAGCGAGCAGACGGTCAGCAAGATTGCCAGCTGCCGATTGCCGCGCGTCGATTGAGGAGGCGATGTTCCATGCCTTTAGGAAGGCATCAATTTCCTCAAGGGTCGGTGGAAGGCCGGTCAGGTCGAGCGTCATCCGACGGATCAATTGCTCTGGCCTCGCCTCACGCGAAGGCAGCAATCCTTCGTCTGCGAGCCGCTTGAGAATAAAGCCGTCGATCGGATTGATGCCCCAATCACCAAACCCGTCCTCGCCGTTTTTCCAATTCGCAATTGGCAATTGGCCATCGGCGACCACCGGCACCGCCGGCCGCTTCGGCGCGATGAACGACCAATGCGCCTCCCACGGCGCGCCCTGCTCGATCCAGCGCCGCAGCAGTTCGATCTGGCCCGCCGTCAGTTGGCGTCCCGATTCGACAGGTGGCATACGATCATCCGGATCGGTAGCGGTGATGCGACGAATGAGTTCACTCTTCTCTGGGTGACCAGGAACGATTGCGAAATGGTCATGGACCCTCCCTTTTGCCGTGGACTCAAGATCGAGTCGAAGGTCACTCTTGAGTTTGGCCTTGTCCGGTCCGTGACATTTGTAACACGTGTCCGAGAGGATGGGGCGGATGTCACGGTTGAACTCGATCCTGGACGGCGCCGGCAACTCGGCAGCCAGCAGCACGCACATGGAAAACGGCAGAAACGCGGCTAGCAGTCCGATCAATGCGTGTGGCGAAATTGCATGGACGCCAACGGCAACGCCCAAACTGGGCCAAACTCGGCGGTCCAAAACCGCCGGTACCAGACCGCCAAGCGATTTTGAACGGACTGCCAAGCGCCTAGATCTCATGCAAAGCGGTGGTTGAGGAAGTGAAGACTTCGCAAAGATTCGTCCGGCAGGCCTTGCCAGCCCAAAGGATTTGGATCCGTAGAGTCCATGGGACGGGGAAGTATTCACCGTCGGACACAATTCGGCAACCTGTAACCCGCGACGGATCGGGTGAGCTCTTGTGAGGCTCGCTAATGTTCTGGGTGGTTCTCGACAAGATCGAAGACTCAAACTCAATTCTTCTTGAGGCGATAAAACCTAGTCGAACTCGTGTTGCTGTCGACAAACGTTTTGTTGACTCCTTCCGTTGTGATATTGGCGACTGGCACAGGTGTCCAACCGGCCGAGGTCGCCGTGGCGTTGGATTCGAGAACGAAGTCGGTGGCGAATGCGGGCCATGAAATCACAATTTTTCCAGCGGGCGCGGCCTGGACACTCAGCGACGGCGCCGAACCTCCCTGCCCAATGACGACGGGATACCTCACCACTTTGCTTTCGTTCTGGAACATATCCACAACCTGAACTTCCATGGTGTAAGTGCCGTCCGGGACCTGTGCGAATTCCACCCCGATCCCCGCAAGTCCGGTTGGCGGAATAACGATGGAAGCTTTTGCTGAGACTCCTCCGCCTTCCCACAACGCGGGATCAGCCCCGACGCGACGTTCCATGTAATAAAGGGGAGTCAGGCTACCCCCTGGTTCCAGGTCGATGCCTTTAGGTGCCTGACCTTCGTCCTCTTCGTCACCATCGAGCGATGCGATCAAGGTGGCTTTGCCATCCCGAATCCTTGTCATAAGCAGGACAAACCTGCTGTCGGTGGAGCCGGGTGGAACATACTCGGCGAAACTGACGAGGATGTCGCTGCCCACGTCCTCGAAGAAGCCCCCCAATATTATCCGACCCGCACCCACGGAACTCGAGATCATAGGAAGTGAACCATTCCAAGGCACCTTGTAGTCGCCGACGCCTTTAACGGAAACATTCAGCACTTCCCCAAAGTAGACGTACTCGTCGGCCTTGCCCGTGAAACTATTATCCACGATCGAAGCCGCCATGCTGTAAGCATCGGCTCCGCTGACAATCTGAACCGAAGGCTCCAACGATGTGGAAGGGCCCGACACAACCTCCGGCGCTTCGTTATCACCCGCTTTGTCAGTCGCAACCAGCGCCAAAAGTTGAGACCATGCATAGCCCGGTTTTGAGGCAATGCCCAACTCCAAATACTTCGCATTATCCTTCGAGCCTTTGACGGGATAATAGACCGAGAGTCCATGGGTCAACTGCTTCTTGGCGCCAAGGACCTTTGCAACGACAAGGGCGTCGATGCTAGCGATCAAGCGAGTTGCGGCCGCCTTGAGCGTCGCATCGGTCGAAGGGTCCACCACAAGGCGATCATCCAGTTCGCCCAAGTCGATGTAGTCTGTCGGCTGACCGATCTGTTCCACTCCTTCCAGACTGTACTGGGTGGTCTCGAGGCGCAGCCGGGGAAGCACCGTTTTCCGGGTCGTCACAGCCTGGCTCAGGAGAGATCCAAAAGCGTTGAATTGCTCCTCAAACGCGGCGTACTTCGTCAGGTCATAAAGTCCGTGGGACGCGAGCTGAAGATCGGCCTCGTTGCCAGGCATCATATGGTGCGCTTCCCAAGCCCTGACTTCCGCGCGACCAAAATCGATCGCTGCAACCGTTGGATTGGCTTTCAAGAAACCAAGAGCGGCTCCATATTCCCAGCCATCCCCGTAATCCAGCTCGGCGCAGGCCAAGAAAGTGTCCGTTAAAGGCACGAAATCTGCCAGGACCTCGGCACCGCCCATCAGGCATGTGTCGAACGCAACAAACTCCATTTTCTTGATTCCAATGGTTTGCATCGCGGCGCTCACCGCGCTGCGAATTTGGGCGGTGGAAAGGCTGCCCTTTTCCTCCAAAGTTCCATCTTGGGAGTCGCCCCCGAACCCTCCCTCCCACTGCCCGCCATGATTCCACAGAACAAGCCCGTAGCGATCCGCAGGATACTTCTGTGCCGCCCAGGTGACGAACTGAGTCAAAACAGCCGGATCATCCAGATTCATGCTCTCAGGCAGCCGTTCCACAGGGACCGAAGTGATCGCATTCCTGTCGCTGTCCTGCTGAACTAGAAAGCGGCTGACCCCGCTCCCCAAAGCGGAGGGCAGTCCACCGGAGACGTTCTTTTCATTGTGGGCATCGAAGTCCGCCTGCAAAACGATGTTGAAGTCTGCACCACTTCCAGCGGCCTCCATCTCCTGCATGTCCGCGACCAATGAGGGGGATAAATTATGGTCCCCGTGGCCGTAGATCATGATTGTCCAACGTTTCCCTGTTCCTGGAGTGGTGACGGAGAGAACGGCGGAACGACTGGTGGTGGTTCCACCCGATCCAGTCACGGTTACCGAATAGCCTCCCTCCTGGCTGGTCTGAACATTGCTCAGGGTGAGTGTGTCCGTGTTTGCGCCACGGATATCCTCATTCTTGTGCTTCCATTGATAGCTCAATGGAAGCGTCCCTGCGGCCTTCACCCGGAAAGTGGCCGATCCGCCGACCAAGACGGTCTGATCCTCAGGTTCTGCGGTGATCGACGTCGCGGTGTTGGGAACCGACTCCGAGTATTCGATGACCAGGGACGGCGCTATGTCGGCTCCCTCCAAAGAACCGAAACGGCGCGCAGTTTTCGGCACCGCTTCAGACTGGCTGATCAGTATCCACCCGAAGTTGGCTTTTGGATGAGCCAACCAATTCTGAACGTCGGCGGCCAAATCGACGGTGGAAGCGAAGCTGTAGTTAGCCACGCCCTCAATCAGCCGCGTGGCGCTTGCCTTGGCGACAAAATCGTCCGGGGCGGCGGCGCCCGGAGCACTCCACGGCGCATCCGGGAAAAATCGCAGGATCCAAGTCGCTTCCTCCGCCGTAGCTGTGGCTCCTGTCAAACCGCCTTTCACCCCTTCCCCCCAATCCTGCAAAACCCGATGGAGACCAAACGTGGATGGGATCGCCCCCGTGGGCGCTTTGGTGACGCGCAAGGTCAGCTGAGCTGAAGAGATCGTCGCGTTAGCGGGCACTTGTCCAGTGAGATCAAATCGGATCAGGGCACGGCTCTTCTCTCCTCTCGCGGTGGTGCCCGAAGCCAGGTCCACATCGCCTAGGTTGTTCTCCGGAGTCGCTTCGAAAAGCGAGGTGTCCGCGACAGGCCGAAACGTGACCGAGGCGCTGAATCCCTTCGCGGGAGCGACCATGATCAGGAGTGCGCAGAGCAGGACGCCGGAGCAAAAATCTGGGAGTGAGGAGGTTCGTAGGTTCCGGTCGTGGATTATGTTTCGTGTCATTTTCTTTGAGTAGCGCTTCACGGAACACTCAAGGCACTGAAGCTTTCGTGTTGCTCGAGACGGGCGTTAGAGGGGTTGCAACTTCGGACGATTGTTACGGGGTCCGAAGCCTAACACAAGCAGAATGACTAGTGTGCCGTTCACGAATTGGGTGGACATTTGCGGCAATGGATTTTTGATTCAGACGAGGCGAGAACGGCACACTAGTGCGCGACGCTGCTCGAGCGCACTTGAACAGTTTCCTCCAATTTGTGAAGTGGAACTCTCGTTTCCAACTTCGGAGAATCGAACTACGGCTTCATACGGCGCCCTATCGACTCGGAGGTTTTTCTTGGTGGTTCCGTCCAAGGGATCGTGCTGATACGCTAGAGGCCATGAACAAGCTCGTTGTCGTCCTGTGGCTGCTGCTCGTCGCCGCTGTCTCGCTACTTGGCGCCGCTGCGACACGCGAGGCCCAGTGGAGGGCAGTCGAGGACGCCATGAACAAGGGCCTGCCCAAGACCGCCATCACCAATCTGGAACCGATCATCGCCGCCGCGCTGAAGGAGAAGGCTTACGGTGAGGCGGCCAAGGCCATGGCGCGCAAAATTGCCCTGGAAGGGAACATTCAGGGGAACAAGCCGGAGGAGAAAATCACCCGGCTCGAAACCGAGATCGCAAAATCGCCGGCGGAAATGAAGCCTCTGCTCCAGGCCATTCTGGCAAACTGGTACTGGCACTATTTCCAGCAGAACCGCTGGCGGTTCATGCAGCGCACCGCCACGGCGGCGGAACCGGGCAAGGATTTCACGACCTGGGATCTGCCGCGGCTCTTTGCGGAGATCGACAAACACTTCCAAGCCTCGCTGGCCGCGGCGGACACGCTGAAGAAAACGCCGGTATCGATCTTCGACGCACTGCTGCAAAAGGGCACGGCGCCGGACATCTACCGCCCGACGCTCTACGATTTCATCGCGCACGAGGCGCTGAAGTTCTACACCAGCGGCGAGCAGGCGGCGGCCAAGGCGGAGGACGCGTTCGAGGTTTCAGCGCACAGCCCGATGCTAGGCAGCGTCGAGGATTTTCTCGCGTGGAAACCAGGCACGACCGACACCGACGCTGCCGCACTCAAGGCGATTCTTCTCTACCAGCAACTGCTGAGCTTTCATCAGAAGGACAAGGACCCGACGGCATTTCTCGACGTGGAACTCGAGCGATTGGCGCACGCCAACAACGTGGCCTTCGGCGAAGGCAAGGCCGCGCGCTACAAGGCTGCGCTCAAATCGTTCACCGACAAATGGGCCGACCACGAACTCTCCTCGCTGGCCCTGCATCACTGGGCGGGCGTCTTGCAGGGCGAGGGTGAACTCGTCGAGGCGCGGATGCTCGCTCAACGCGGAGCCAGGGTCTTCCCCCAGAGCCACGGCGGGAAGATGTGCCGGAACCTCGTCAACGAAATCGAGGCCAGGTCGGCGAGCATCACCACCGAGCGCGTCTGGAATGCGCCGCTGCCCAAGATTTCGGTGAACTACAAGAACGTCACCAAAGTGTGCTTCCGCGCCGTGGCCTGGGACTGGAACGAGTTTCTCAAGAAGCAGCACAGCCGTCCCGAATCCCTCAATGACAGCGAGCGCAAGGCACTCCTGGCCAGGACGCCCGCGCTGGAATGGTCGGCCAGCCTGCCGGCCACTCTGGACTTCAAGGACCGCGTGGAGGATTTGCCCGCGCCGACCACACTCAAGCCCGGCTTTTATTTTCTCGTCGCCAGCCATGAGCAGAGTTTTTCCGAGAACGACAATCAGGTGACCTTCACGGATTTCTGGGTGAGCGATCTCGCCTTGGTGGTCCGCACACACGATGGCGACATCGACGGATTCGTGCTCGCCGCCGGCTCCGGCGAACCCATCGTTGGCGCCGAGATAATGGCCTGGCATCTCGACAACAACGGCAACCGCGCGCCCGGTCCCGCGCTCACCACCGACGAGAATGGTTTCTTCACGCTCGAGGTGAAGCAGCGGAATCTCGGCTACCTGCTGCGCGCCCGTGCGAAGGTCGGCGACGCGACGCAGGAGTTGAGTTCGATGAACGACCTTCACGTGGTTCAGCCGGGAAAACCATCCCCTCAATCGCAGACGATTTTCTTCACCGACCGCGCACTCTATCGCCCCGGGCAGACAGTTCAATACAAGGGCCTTTGCCTGCGCGTGGATCAGGAGCAGGATAATTACAAGCTGCTCCCCGGCCAGAAGCTGACGGTGATGTTCGCTGATCCGAATGGGAAGGAGATCGCGAAAGCCGAGCACCAGTGCAATGAGTACGGCTCGTTCAGCGGCAGCTTCACCGCGCCGCGCGACCGGCTGATGGGTCGGATGCAGTTGCGTGTGTCGCCGGGGCCGAGGGGCAACGCGGCTTTCAATGTCGAGGAATACAAGCGCCCGAGATTTCAAGTCACCCTCGACGCGCCGAGGGTCGCGGCAAAGCTGAGCGACACCGTGAGCTTGCAGGGCAAGGCCGAGAGCTACACCGGCGCGTCGGTGGATGGCGCGCCCGTCAAGTGGCGCGTCGCGCGCGAAGTGCGCTGGCCCGCCTGGTGGGGGTGGTACTATTGGTGGCGCGGCCCACAACAGCGGGGCAGCCAGGAAATCGCCCACGGCACAGCACGAACAGGGACGGACGGCACATTCAAGATCGAATTCAACGCCAAGCCCGACTCTAAAGTCTCGGAGAAGGACGAGGCAACGTTCCGCTATTCCATCCACGCTGACGTGACGGACAGCGCCGGCGAAACGCGCTCGGCAGACCGCAGCGTTCACGTTGGTTTCACCGCGCTGGCCGCGGACCTGACCGCCGAGGACTGGCAGACCGAGGACAAGGTGGTGGAGTTGAAGATCAAGACGGCGACGCTCGACGGCGAGGGGCAGACGGCGGAGGGCTCGGTGAAAATCTACCGGCTCAAGGAACCGACGCAGGTGCAGCGCGCAGCGCTTGCGGGCCGGCCTCATTATCACTGGGGCATTGAACCGCCGAAGAGCGCGCGGGATTTGTCGAACCCGAACAGTTGGGAACTGGGCGATGTGGTGGTGGAGAAAGGCTTCTCCACGGACGCGGAAGGCAAGGCGACAATATCCGCGCAACTCGGGGTCGGCGTTTATCGCGCCCTGCTGGAGACGCAGGATCGTTTCGGCAAAAAGGTCACGGCGAGACTGCCGGTGCAGGTGCTCAAGCCGGGCGACACAAAGCTGGCCATCAAGATTCCGCACCTGGTGGCCGCGCCGGATTGGGCGCTGGAACCGGGGCAGGAGTTCATGGCGTTGTGGGGCACGGGCTACGATAAGGGGCGCGCGTTCATCGAGATCGAGCAGCGGCGCAAGATGGTGCAACGTTACTGGACGAAGCCGGGCGAGACGCAGGCGCAAATCAAGCAGGCCGTCACCGAGGCGCAGCGCGGCGGATTCACCCTGCACGTCACGCAGGTGCGCGAGAACCGCGCCTACCTCGACTCGCGCAAGATCGACGTGCCTTGGAGCAACAAGAACCTCGAAATCAAATGGGAGCATTTCGTCTCCAAGCTCCAGCCCGCGCAAAAGGAAACCTGGACGGCGGTGGTGAGCAGGCCGGACGGGCAGAAGGCCGTGGCCGAAATGGTCGCGACGCTTTACGACGAATCGCTTGATGCATTCGTGCGTCATCAGTGGATGCAGCGGTTCAACTTTTTCCGGCAGGATTATTCGTCGGTGCGCCCGACGTTCGAGAATTCGCTCAAGGACTTTCAGCATCTCAAGGGGAACTGGAACCTGGGACAAGTGGGTGTTGACTGGCGCTACCGCGAGTTCCCCGCCGACCTCACGGCGAACGTCTGGGGTTATGGATTCAGAGGAGGAGGAGCGGGCGGGGTTATGTACAAGACCATGGCGAGGAACAGGTCTGAGTCCGAAGAGATGTCCATGGACGCCATGCCCGCCGCCACGGCTGCCCCTAGGATGGCCGCCAGAGCCGGAGCCGAACAGCGGAAGGCAAAAAGCGGCCGCGCCGGCGCGAGCAATCAAGATACTGCCGGAGAAACCGTTGGCAGCGGCGCTCCCAAAGACCCGGACCTCAGCCAGGTCATTGCGCGGAAAAACCTGAGCGAGACGGCCTTCTTCTTCCCGCAACTCATCGCCGACGCCAGCGGTGCGGTGCGGTTGGAATTCACGATGCCCGAGGCGCTCACCCAGTGGCGCTTCCTCGGCTTCGCCCACGACCAGGAGATGCGCTCGGGTTTTCTGAGCGGCAAGGCCGTGACCGCGAAGGATCTGATGGTGCAGCCGAATCCGCCCCGCTTCCTGCGCGAGGGCGACGTGCTGGAATTCACCGTGAAGGTCTCGAACCAGACCGCCGCGCGCCAGTCCGGCAAAGTGCGCCTGACGCTCAACGAAGCCTACAACGATGCCTCCGCCGACAAGGCGCTTGGCAACACGAAGCCCGAACTCGACTTCGACATTCCCGCGAAGGAGTCTCGAAGTTTCTCGTGGAAACTCACGGTGCCGGATGGAATGGGCTTCCTGACTTACAAGGCGGTGGGCTCGACAGGCCGGGTCTCAGATGGCGAGGAAGGTTTTCTGCCCGTGCTCTCGCGGCGCGTCTTCGTCACGGAATCGCTGCCGCTGCCGATTCGCGGCAAAGTGGGCGGAGGCGCGGTGACCAAGAAGTTCGAGTTCACCAAGCTGATCAAGTCCGGCAAGTCCGACACGCTGACTCACCAGGGCCTCACCGTGCAGATAGTGTCGAACCCATCTTGGTATGCGGTCATGGCCCTGCCCTACCTGATGGAATATCCGCACGAATGCAGCGAGCAGGTCTTCAACCGGCTCTACGCCAACGCGCTCGCCCGCTCCATCGCCAATTCTGACCCGAGGATTCACCGTGTCTTCGAGCAGTGGCGCGGCACGCCAGCCCTCGACAGTCCGCTGGAGAAGAACCAGGACCTCAAGTCGGTGATGTTGGAGGAAACGCCGTGGTTGCTCCAGGCGAACAACGACAGCCAGGCCCGGCGCCATGTCGGCGTGCTCTTCGGCGACAACCGGCTCACCGCCGAGACCGAGGCCACGCTGCGGAAACTTTCCGAGATGCAGCTCGCCGACGGCTCGTGGCCGTGGTTCCCGGGTGGCCGGGGCAATGATTACATCACGCTCTACATCACCACCGGCTTCGGACGCCTGCGCCATCTCGGCGTGGACCTCAGCGTCGCGCCCGCGATCAAGTCACTGGCCCGGTTAGACAACTGAATGGAGGAACACTATCGCGACATCCTCAAGCGGAAGAACCAGGAGGAGCACGTGCCTAGTTCGACCGACGCGTTCTATCTCTACGGCCGCAGCTTTTTCCTCAAGGGCCAGCCGGTGGCGAAGCAGAACGAGGAGATGGTGAACTTCTTCCTCGGCCAGGCGCGCAAGCACTGGCTCAAAGTGGCGAACCGCCAGTCGCAAGGCCACCTGGCCATCGCGCTCCATCGCTGGGGCGGCGACGCAAACCTCGCCGCCGCCCGCGGCATCATGAGGTCGATCAAGGAACGCAGCGTGACCAACGAAGAGATGGGCATGTTCTGGCGCGAGACGGAAATGAGCTGGTGGTGGTACCGCGCGCCTATCGAGACCCAGGCGTTGATGGTCGAGGCGTTTGACGAAATCATGGGCGACGCCGCGACGGTCGAGGAGTGCAAGGTCTGGATGCTCAAGCAAAAGCAGACCCAGGATTGGAAGACGACCAAGGCGACCGCGGACGCGATCTACGCGCTGCTGTTGCGCGGCAAGGACGGGCTGGCAAGCGACAAGCTGGTGGAAGTTTCACTCGGCGGCCAGGTCATCAAACCCGGCGTCAACCCGCGCGCGGAGAATCCCGTTCCTGCAGTCGAAGCCGGCACTGGCTTTTACGAAAAGAAATTCTCCGGCGCGGACATCAAGCCCAAGCTCGGCGAAATCACGGTCAAGAAGTCCGACGAAGGCGTCGCCTGGGGCAGCGTCCACTGGCAGCACTTCGAGGACATGAGCAAGGTCACGCCCTACGAGGGCACGCCGCTCAAACTCAAAAAATCACTCTTCACCAAAGTCGCGAGCAAGAAGGGGCCGGTGCTCGAACCCGTGAAAGGCGCGCTCGCCGTCGGCGATGAACTGGTGGTCCGCATCGAGCTGCGTGTGGACCGCGACATGGAATACATCCACCTCAAGGACCAGCGCGGCAGCGGCACTGAGCCGGTGAATGTCATCAGCCGTTACCGCTACCAGGACGGCCTCGCCTATTACGAGAGCACGCGCGACACGGCCAGCCACTTCTTCATCGATTACCTGCCCAAGGGCGTTTACGTGTTCGAGTATTCCACGCGCATCCAGCACCGCGGCCAGTATCAGACCGGCCTGGCGGAGATTCAGTGCCTGTACGCCCCGGAGTTCAACAGCCACTCGGAGAGTCTGCCGTTGAAGGTCAATTGAAGGCGGGGCGGGGCGTTGAAGGGTGCGATCGCAATGGCGGACGGGCGTTCATGCTCCCTACCCATGAACCGGAGGAGCACGCTCCTCTCCCCGTCCCTCTCCTCCGCATTGGGGCGGAGGAGAGGGTGCCCGACTTGTCCGCCATAGCCCTTGTGGCGACGGCGGAAGGGCGGGAGAGGAGGCACCCGGTTCATGGCCCCAACTCACGTCCATTTTTTGGAGGTCCGGCCTTCCCACCGGGCACAAAGCACCAAAGGACGACAACGGCCACACTGCTTCCAACACCGCACAACTCCGACTCTATCAGGTTCATGGTCCGTGAGCAGGTCCGTAAGGAACAAGGGGCTACCCATGAACCGGAGCGACGGGTTCAGGGGCATCCATCGCGAGCCTTGGCAGTACGTGGAGTCTCTCCCCGTCGAGCTCGGGTCGCCCTCAAACAACTGGAGCACCGCGGAGTGCTCGAGTTGCCAACGCAACGACCCACCCTTGGTTCCCGTGGTCGCTTCCCCGGGGAGAATACTCTCGCGGTTCCCCCACCCCGTTGTAGTCTGGCCGGGATGAACTTGGATCGGCTCAAGGACGGCCGCCATCTTATCGTCTACAATCACATCGGCGGCACACCCGGCAAATGGGGCGGCAAACGCACCCCGCTCAATGTCGCCGTCTCAACGGACGCGCAACCTGGAAGGCCGCGCTCATCCTCGAAATTGAGCCTGGTGAATACAGTTATCCCGCGATCATCCAGACGAAGAACGACCTTATGCACATCACCTACACGTGGAAGCGCCAGCGCGTGAAACGCGCCGTGAATGACCCGGCGAAGCACCGGCCGCGCGACTTGGTGAACGGCGAGTGGCCGAAGTGAGCCACTTCGCGAATCCGACTGTGCTTTATTTCCATGATTCGCTCTTTACTCGTAGGTTATGGCCACGATTTCCAGCGTCTCTTCGTCCGAGGGAAAACGGAAAGGCACGCGATCACCCACGCGCCGGTTGAGCAACGCCCGCGCAAGGGGAGATATCCAGCTCACCGCGTCGTTCGCAGGATCAGCCTCGACCACGCCCACGATCCGGTAACGCTCCGCATCGGCGGCGCCGGCGCGCACCGTGACCGTGGCACCGAAACGAACCTGATCCCAGGGACGCGGTGGTGACGGAATGATTTCCGCACCAGCCAGACTCGCGCGCAGCACGGCGAGGCGTTGATCCACGGCGGCGAGGCGAGTCGGCGCCGCGGTATCCGGGCTGAGGGATTGCAGCCGCGCGCGCTCGGCGGTGAGCTGGTCCAGTTCCTCGCGCAGCCGGGTCGAACCCGCGGGCGTGAGCAAGTTGCGCGTGCCCGGCGGGAGTACCGGCAAAGTGGCCACCAACGGCCGCTCCGGCGCGTCATCGTCCTCGCGAGTGAAAGCCTTGCTCATGCGAAGTGAGCAGGGCGGCTGGCGCTGCTTCGTGGGCTGGAGGTGCCGGGCGAAGAACGTGGCGACCTTCTAACAGGGGAGATGTTCGTTGCCGTCACGAATAGAAAATTGGTTTCGGATGGTAGTTCCAAGATAGATCTTGGAGAAGGATTGGAGCAAGGAAGAAGGCTGGGAACAGGGCTGTTCTAAAGTCGGGTTAGGGATCCAGCAGCCAGTGCGACGACTTGGTGGAGGCGTCGACTCATCAAGTCTCTGAAGGTGGGGAAGGTGCGATCTCGCTTGCAACGTTGAGCTTTGGCCCAGGACCGATATTCC
>SXGS01304940.1_pt1 | contig 18032 bp, 4 predicted proteins | sample 3174681 | NCBI WGS metagenome assembly SXGS01 (sample SAMN11356861, study PRJNA531348) | freshwater metagenome | isolation source: freshwater sample F1-80 | place: China: Fuxian Lake, Yuxi | collected 2017-12-25 | reverse complement strand
TGCATCGGTCGCTCGCACCGTGATTGTGGCCGATCCATTCGCGTTGGGAACGAAGCTCAATGTTAACGAAGTTCCAGCAACACTGGCTCCGACAATGGATGCATTACTGCTGGTTGCCGAGTAACTAAGCGTAGCGTTGTCAACATCGGCAAAAACGTTGGCGATGTTGATCGACAGGTTGGCGGAGTCTTCGTCCACGGTGACGTCGGCGATAGGGTTGACGACAGTCGGCGCATCGTTGACTCCGGACACGTTTACGTACACAGTCGATGTGACTCCGAATGAATCTACGATCCGGTAGACAAAGCTAACTATCGAACTGACTCCATTGTTTAATTCCTCAAAAGCGCCAGTCGGGTTAAAGGAGAACGTACCATTGCCGATATGAGTTAGCACGCCGCGACTGGGCGATGTCAACGCAACTGTCATCGCAGGTACGAGGTTGTTCTCTGGATCGCTATCGTTGGCTAACACGCTGAACGTAACAGAAGAATCTTCACTAGTTGAGATGGAATCATCGACTGCGATAGGTGGCGAATTCATTTGCACCGCTACGGAAAACGAATCCGTGTGAGTGCCCTGGTCATCATCGTTGAGCACGATTGACACGACGTACGTGCCTTGGCTGGCATAGACGTGTGACAGATTGAATTGACGATTGACCGAGTTAATATTCAGCGTCTGCGTGGGCGTGCCATCTCCGTAGTTTACGGTTCCGGTCCATGAGTCATTGCCTGGGTCGGTGAAGGGGATGGTTGCAGTCAGTAGTCCACCAGCACTTGGTGCCAACGTTCGATCTGGTCCCGCTTCGAATGACGGCGGCAAGTTGGCAATGGACAGGATTTGAGATGTGCTCCCGCTGATGCCGTTGTTTCCAGTCGCGACGACTCGAAGCAAGTAATTGCCGTTGTCTGTCGGAGTGAAAGTCGTGCTTCCGGGACTGGTGGTTGATTGGCTGTGAACGACGCTAGTGCCCTGCAGAACTTCGAACAGCATGTCGAACGAGGCGGCACCTCCGGAGGGATCTTGGCCCATAGCGCTGATAGTAATTGGACTTCCTTCGACCCTCGCCGCGGTGACCGAAGTAATCACTGCCGTTACATCAATATTGTTGGCGGTTATCGTAACGGGTTGAACAGCGGTCAAGCCGTGCAGGTCTCGTACTTCCACAAGTGCTGAATACACTCCGTCCCTCGGTGGCGTCCACGAAAAAACGCCGGAAACCGGATTGATAGTTGCACCGGACGGAAATTGCCCGGTGCTGGCAAGCAATCGATACCGCAATCGGTCGGTCGCATCTGGATCTTGACCATGTGCAACGAATCGCAAAAGCTGGTACTCATCAACTTGTTGTGCCGGGATCGGGGCCAGAGTAGGCGGACGATTGACGATTACTGTCGAGTTACCGGAAGGCCCAGCAAAAACGTCTAGTCCATCCGACAGGTAAACATCGTTTCCTGATGATCCGACCAAAGTGTCAGCATCTGCCCCACCTACCAGTACGTCACCCTGGGCCGCACTAGTACCTTGCGCAAAGCGGTAAATCAGCAGCTCGTAATTGCCGGTGTCAGTATCATCACAGCGAACATCGCCCACGCGACCTGCGCAGAACGTCGCTACGTCGAAATCGGGCAAATAAGTCGCAAACTCGGGGTTGGAAAAGCTGAACGTGTCGACTTCCACAAAGTACGTTCCCGCAGCAGGTAGTCGCAAGTCAATCAGGATCGAGTCAGTCGGCTCAAAGCCATCGTCGTTAAACGCACCCAGCGTGTTTCCGTGTTCACCGAAGTAATCCAACTTGATTCCATTGGTGTCGTACACTCGCACCAACGAGTCTATCGTGTTGCCGTAACGAGCGCGCAGCGAGTAGGACATAGCCTCAATAGTTACCACATCCCCGGCGTTTCCAACAAAGGAATAGAAATCGCTTTCACTCTTTGTGCCGGACAGACCAATCTGCCCGATCACGCTGGCGGCGCGCACGTCTAGTTGTGCACCGTAATTGAAAGCTGCTGGATTGGTGAGCGTATTGGGAACCGCCAGGGATGGAAGCACACCAATGGCTTGCACTGCACGTGTACTCCCATGGATGTTCAGCGAGCCCGTCTTCTGAGCGGCAGTCACTTCGAATATCGCCTCACCAGTTTCATAGATCGCCAGCTTGAGGGCTTCGCGCTCACCGAGATACGGATCATGTAACGCATCAGACAGTGTGGAACCGACCGAGGCCGGCGAGGCGCCCAAGTGATCCGCTGTTTCGATGGCTAGAGCGGGACCCGCGTAAGAAGGCAGAAACCGCGATGCGGGCAATGAGGCAAAAATACCTTGACCCGGAGCACCAAAGGAGTCGTGATGCCGCAATCCCAACATATGCGCCAGTTCATGCGAGACAATGGTCGACGTTAGAGCAACGAAGTTAGCTTCGTCGCCAGGCAGCTTGTTTTCCTCGCCAGGCAGCTTGATTGGTTCCCTACTAAGAAACTGATTCACGTCCACTTGCACATTGCCACCGCGAGCCGTATCCCGGTAGCCGATGCGTTCGGACAGCCCACCAGAAACTTCGCGACCGTGGATAATTGGAGGGGCATTGAATCGAACCGCGATGTAGACTTCGTTCACCGGCGGCGTCTGACTGACTTGAACGTCGAAGGCCGCGAAGTCCTGTTCGATGCGAGCCTCAATTCCGGCTCTCTCCGCCGCTGTGTAAACGTGATCGCTGCCGCCGGTATCAGAATCGAAGTCCAAGTAAAAGTACTTCGTCCGCGATGCACTGAGCCAATCGTTCCCCTCCGCTCCGTAGACGAAATCGATGCCACCGCCGCCGACCAACACGTTGTCGCGAGCATTACCTCTCAATTGATCCGCGTACAGTGTGCCAGTGACTTTCTCGAGTGAATTCGGATTGACAAGATTCAACTCGACGAACCCCGTCGCGACGGTCTGAACCCCCGTCAAACTGAGATCGATATTGACGGATATCGCCAAGCCGAAAAAATCGAGCGCATCCATCGCTTGGTCGGTCGGCTCGTTGATCGTATCGCGGCCAAGATTCTGTGTCCCCTCGAACTCGTATGTATCGTTGCCAGCCGCACCTGCCATCGAGTCGTTGCCGAGGCCACCAACCAGTACGTCGCTGCCGGAACCACCCAGGAGCGTATCGTCACCAGCTCCACCCATCAACACCGCGTCTCCTAGAAACGCTGTTGCGTCCAAAAGATTGTTGCCCGGGCCTCCCGCGATAACGGCTCGAGGTACGTCGGTCAGTTCGGCTACGATCGCACCATTCACCCGCAAGACTGCCGAATTTGGTTGAGCACCGGAAGTGATGGAGATATCCGCGTCCGCTTCGATCAATACCCGATCTTGGGCGACCGGTGAACCAACGACATCGGTACCACCAAAGACTTTCAGACCAAGACTGTCCAGCACCAAGACGTCGTTGCCGCCTGCGCCATAAATAGTGTCGTTACTGCCACCGCCTGAAGCGATCGTATCATCACCTTCGCCGCCGGTAATGGATTCAGATCCTCCTCCGCCTCCCACAATCGAATCGTTACCGTCGCCACCATCGATCGTATCAAATCCGCCTGACCCAACGATACTGTCGTCGCCCGGACCGCCAAAAATCGTGTCGCCTTGGCCACCTCCACCGACGATCGAATCTTCACCATCACCGCCGTGAAGAGATTCGTTGCCATCGCCACTCCCGGTGATCGTATCGTCGCCATCGCCGCCGGCAATCGTGTCGTCGCCACCTGTGCCCGTGATACTGTCGTCGCCGGGGCCGCCAAATATGGTGTCATCGGGACCGCTACCGCCGATGATGGAATCGTCACCACTGCCACCGTCGATCGACTCCTGCCCAGTCCCACCGCCAACGATGGAATCATCGCCGTCGCCACCTGAGATCGTATCGTCGCCACCTGTGCCAACGATACTGTCATCGCCTGGGCCGCCAAATATCGTATCGTCGGAGCCACTCCCTGAATGAATCGAATCGTTACCTTCACCACCGTCGATCGAGCCACTGCCCCCGTTACCGCCAACGATGGTGTCGTCACCCGTTCCAGATGAAATCGTGTCTTGCCCGCCGGAGCCGGTAATACTGTCGTCGCCAGGGCCGCCGAAGATCGTATCGAATGGACCGCTGCCAGCGAAGATCGTGTCGTCACCATTGCCACCGTCGATCGAATCCAGTCCGCTGCCACCGCCGACCAGCGTATCGTCACCATCGCCGCCGACCAGTGTATCAGCGCCTCCAGAACCTGCGATGCTGTCGTCGCCGGGGCCACCGAAGACGGAATCGCCGTCGCCGCCGGCGCTGAATATTGTGTCGTTGCCATCGCCGCCAACGATCGAGTCACCGCCGTCGAGTCCACCGGTGATTGAATCGTTTCCATCACCTCCATCGATCGTGTCATTGCCGCCAGAGCCGGTGATGCTGTCGTCGCCGGGACCACCGAAAATCGTATCTCCGTCGCCGCTGCCTCCTGATATGGAGTCGTTGCCAATGCCACCGTCGATCGATTCGCTACCTCCATTTCCGGCTGTGATCGTATCGTCACCAGAGCCACCCTGGATGGTATCGTTGCCACCTGTGCCTGTGATGCTGTCATCGCCAGGGCCGCCAAAGATCGTGTCGTGGCCGCCATCGCCGCTGAAGATCGTATCGTCACCGCTGCCACCGTCGATCGATTCGTTTCCAGTTGCACCGCCAATGATCGCATCGTTACCTTCACCGCCGCTGATGGTATCGTTTCCGCCAGTTCCGGTGATGCTGTCGTCGCCTGGACCGCCGAAGATTGTGTCGCCCCCGCCACCACCGACGATGGAATCGTTGCCGTCTCCGCCATCGACATCGTCTTGTCCGCCACCGGCGCTGACGATCGAGTCGTTGCCGTCCCCACCGTCGATCGTGTCGTTACCACCGGAACCAACGATGCTATCGTCGCCGGGACCACCGAAGATCGTATCCTGGCCTCCTCCGCCGCCAGTAATGGAATCGTTGCCTGTTCCACCGACGATCGAATCCATTTCCCCTGAGCCGCCTACGATAGTATCGTTGCCATCGCCGCCAATTACTGTGTCGTGGCCGCCGCTGCCAACAATACTGTCATCGCCTGGTCCGCCGAAGATCGTATCTTCACCGTTGGCACCGAGAATCGAATCGTTGCGGTCAACGATTACGTCATTGCCTGGGCCGCCTTGTATCTCCTCGCTTCCCGCGCCGCCGCCGATGATCGTGTCGTTGCCGTCGCCACCGTTGACCGTATCATCGCCACCAGTTCCAGTAATGCTGTCGTCGCCAGGGCCGCCGAAGATGGAATCGTAGTCCCCGCTCCCCGCGAAAATCGTATCGTTACCTTCTCCTCCGACGATCGAGTCCTGACCGAGATCGCCGCCGATGACTATATCGTTGCCATCGCCTCCGTCGACGGTGTCGCTCCCTCCGGAGCCGGTGAGGCTGTCATCGCCCGGGCCGCCGAATATCTCGTTTTCCACCGAGTTGCCAACAATCCTGTCTGTGTACAAAGTACCGATGACGTTTTCAAAGGTACCGTACAGCGAGACCGTGCCCGTCGAGTGGACTGGTTGCTGAACACCGGAGGATAACGCCAAGTCAATCGATATGCCGTTGACAGTCCCCGTTCCAGCGGCTACTGCCTCGAAGTTCAGCGTGTCAACTCCTTCGACATCGATAACCGTCTTGTCGCTGAAACGCACAAAGCGATATTCATCGTTTCCCGTTCCACCATCGAGCCGATCATCCCCTTCGTCACTGATCAATACGTCGTGCCCGGCGCCTGACTGCAACGTATCCGCGCCTGGACCTCCGATCAACGTGTCGTTGCCGAATCCGGTGCTAATGAAGTCGTTCCCCGGTCCGCCATCGACTTGAATGTTCGCCCCGACTGCCGAATTGACCAGAATTACGTCGTTGCCGGAATTTGCGGCGATCAAAACTTGATTGGCTGGAGTGAATGTGAATGGAGTGCCATCCACGTTGACGGTAACCAAGCCTCCTGCTGAAGTCACGTTGACCGTATTGTCAAGTTCGTTCAGTACAAAGTAGTTCGCGGAAACTTGTCCGACTCCGCCGTCGTCATCAAGGGCGCGAAAGACAACGTGCGTAGGGCCCGTTGCGGGGCGCGGGAAGCTGAGCACATTCGATCCGGCGACTTGCGTTCCATTGACGAACCACTCAATCGTGTGCGTGTCGCGGACACCTACATCCTCGATGGTTGCGACCAACCGCACGGTGCTCGAAATGATTCGGTCGCTGCGAATCGAGACGCTGGGAGCGACATTTTGGACCGTAATTGGAATCGTGGCCGACGTGCTAGCCACACCATCGCTGACCGTCACGCGAATTAAATACTGATCGTTCGAGCCGGTTTGGTCGTCGACGTAGGTATGTCTTAGTCCCCTGAAGCCGCGCGCACCAAACTCGATCGACTCTGTCTTCGGCAGCGAACCGTCGCCAAAGTCCACGGTCACCGAGTGAATGTCGCTAGCTCCAGCATCGATGAAGACGCCCGCCAACTCGATGGTCGTGCCTTCGACGATCGTGTTGGTAGCGACTCCATTAGCGCGAATCGTCAGGTCGTTTGGCAAAATCAACGGCGCGAGGTTGGTGACCGCGAAGGCGCGCGTGGTAGTGAACTGCGCAAACTCATCGTCGGTGACGGTCAATCGAATTTGATAAGCTCCCGACTTGACCGGAGTGAACGAGAACTCGGGTTGATGGCTGCTGAAGACCTCCGCCCCGTCGCGAGTGACAATCCACTCGTAAGCGAACGAGTCCGCTGTCCCAGGATCGGTGACCCGCGAAGTGGCTTGAATCGTCTGTCCCTCATTGGCACTCGCGGGTGCGTTGATAATCGCGGTCGGTGCGACGTTGAGAATAGAAATCTGTCGAGTCTCGTGAAAGACAAACCCGACTGCTCCTGGTCGTGGCAGATTCGGATCGCGATCATCGTCGATCACCGCATAGCGTACGGAGTAGTCTCCATCGTCGGCGTATTTGCGTTGAATCGAAAAATCGCGATCACCGCGTCGCACGGGAATCGTTTGCGCGGTTTGGCCATCTCCCCAGTCCACTACAATGAAATGGTAATCGCCGGTCCCTGGATCGGTGAAAGAACCGGACAAAGTTACCAAATCACCTTCGTTGGCTGTGGAACTGGCAAAACCCGAGGTCACCAGCGTAGGGTCGACATTCAGCACCGTGATACCGATCACTGCCGATCCGCTGCCATCGGTATCGGTTACGCGCACGATCACTGGGTACAGATTGCTAGGCGACTCGCTCGGATCGTCGTCCGCATAAATCTTCGAAGTAGTGAACGACTCCGTGCGAATGACCTGTGCGCCGGACGTCGTTCCATCGCCCCAGTTAACCGATACTTGGGCGGTCGAATCGGCATTGGCGAAATCACCGGTCAGAAACAATTTGTCCCCTTCGCTGACCACCAGAGTCGGAATACCGAACGTAGCTTCCTCCGCATCCTCCGGAACGATAGTCACGATCAAGCTGCCCTGGACAATCGTCGGCGGCGCATTCGAGGTGGCCGTAACTACCGGAGAGAACTCAGAAGTTCCGCGAGCTACACTGGTCGCAGTGGCTGATATGAACTCTCCAGCAAACGTTGGGGCAGGCAACGACACATTAATAGTCGCCGCACCGGTTCCGTTGGTAGTTATCGTAGTCGACCCAAGATAACGCTGCCCTTCACCGAACAAACTGCCGTCCGGGGCATCGCTCGCAAAAAAATCCAGTTCCAACGTCGTGTTGGCCGTACTGGTAATCGTCCCTGTGATCGTCGTCTGTCCACCGACTATCATCGCCTGATCCAGGGCAGGAAAATTCTGTAGACCATCGAGTTCAAAGCTATCGTTCGATGTCGGCCCTGGTCCAGCGCGGTCGACCCCCAATAATGCGTTGTTGTAGATTCCGTTGCCGCGAATGGTCACATGCGTGCTGTTGTCGCCAACCAGTACGCCGCGACCTGCATTGTGAGCAATTATGTTGGTTTGTCCGACACCAATTCCACCAATTACCCCGGTGGTCACCGCACTCAACGAGATCCCATCGCCCAAATTCGGCAGCGGTACAGAACCGTTCAAGCTCGTGCCGATTGTGTTCCCAAGTATTTGTAGTCCCAATGCATTACTCGCGGAGATGCCCGGACCGTTGTTACCGCTGATCACGTTGTTTTCAATCAGCGTGTCGTTCTGCCCACCCGTAACGAACACGCCGCCCAGCAAGTTGCCTCGATCAAGTGTTCCGGTGACGTCCGTACCGATACGGTTACCCGATACGGAGTTGCTCTGTGAGTTGCTGCCCGTTAGTAGAACGCCGTATCCTTGATTTCCTGAGATGACGTTGACATCAAGAAAGGGGTCGAAGGGAGCACTTCGAGCATCCAACAGATTGATTCCATCGCCTCCGTTGCCTATCGCGAAGGTACCTCCAGGATCCAGGCCAATGATATTTGCGGTGATCGAGATGATAGCTCCGTGTGCGATAATTCCGCTACCTGTATTGCCGGAAATTACGTTATCATGAATGCTAATTGCGTTTTCTTCAGCGGATTGCTGGACTAGAATTCCCACCGCGTTAGGTAGGGCCGCATCGCCTCTTGCCGTCAATCCAATCACATTGTCAAAAACGGCTGAATAGTTCTCCACTAAGATGCCTGGTCCGCGATTCCCAGAAATCAGATTACCTCCAACGCTGGAAGCAAAAGTGTGAATCCCAAATAGCTCGTTGGGAATAGCAATCTGGCCGGTGATGTCAGTACCAATCGAGTTGCTAAAGATTGAAACGCCCTCCCCCTCGTTTACTTCTACAATGCCCCCACCAAGATTGCCGGAAATGAGGTTGTTCCCCAACCTATCACCTTCGTAAGTCGACCACAGCAAAACGCCTGGACCGCCGTTCGAAAGAGCGAACCTTCCTGACTTATCGGTGCCAATGAAATTTCCTTCAATATTGGTGTGGCCTGCGTCTAGCCATATTCCTGCTTCAACATTGCCGGAGATCACATTACCTTCGTTGATCCCTACTCCGCCGATTCGAGCCGTACCAATCACTACGATGCCAATTCGATTACCGATGACTGAGTCACCTGCGGCGTTCAGGCCGATAATGTTGTTCTGAATTAGGTTGCCACTAGACCGCAGCAGCACTCCCGTTTGCATTGCACCCAACGGAGACCCAGATTTTCGCCCGGCAATGACATTGCCCGCTGCTGGCGTGCCAAGAATGTTGGCGTCAGCTTCCTCCGCGGAGAATTCGACAACCGCGCTATCCAATCCCAACCCGTCTGTGCCAGCAGCGTTGATGCCGAGATAGTTTCCTTCGAAAATGTTACCTCCGGTACCACCTCCGGTTACCAAAACTCTGCTGATCACATTCCTTTCACCGGGAGCGGCTCCGCCGATCTGATTTAACTGAGAACCCGCGCTGAGTGACATTAAACCAACACCGGTCGGTGTATTTCCATCGGGTTTTACGCCGACAAAATTTCCTTGCACTGTGACGGTGGTTGCGCCTACTAAGTTGACAGCTCCGGCAATGAAGTTTCGTTTTATCGGACTGCTGCCGCCAATAGTATGCAAGCTACCTCCGACGTGAGCAAAGCTGACCGAGTCGAGCACCGTGGTTTCGTCCGCCGCGAACCCGATCAAGTTGCCGGCGACCTCGTTGGCGACCGTTGGATTCTCTATTCGAATCGTCCCGGAGATAATGTTCCGTTCGTTCTGATCTGAAACTCCGTCTGCATCGGTGCCGATCCGATTGTTGTCTCCTTCCACTTGGACTGTCGTGGACGTCGAAAGTCGCACGAGCCCGTTGGCATCGGTCCCAATAAAATTCCCTGCCAGCACGTTGTTGGAGCCAACTCGGATATCAACTGCGTTCCCGGCGATGACGTTCCCTTCGGTTGCGTCGTTGATTCCATCGCCATCGGTCCCGACAATCACGCCCGCAACCGTGAGCACTAGACCTTCACTGTTTCCTAAAGCCGTATCCCCGACGATATTCACGCCGATAAAGTTGTTCTGAATGCGCGTTCCCAGAGATCCACCCAGGAACGAAATCCCTGCTTGAGGGTTGCCGGAAACGACGTTCCTTTGCGCGGTCAGTGCTCCTCCAATAGTCAAGTTGTCCGACGTGGCAATATGAATCCCAGCCTGTCCGTTGCCGATTGCGACAGTTCCAGTCACATCGGTCCCGATCAAATTCCCAGCGATCACAGTACCGTGAGAGCTATCAAGCGTAATTCCGTACTCCGCATTCCCGGAGATCACATTCCGTTCGGCCAGGTCGCTGACGCCGTCACCGTTGGTGCCAATTCGCGTACTGCTTGATATGAATAACTCGATGCCGCGTCCATTGGGGAAGGCCGTCACGCCATCACTTGCGACCCCAATCAAATTTCCTGCAATAACTTGGTCGTCAAACAAGGCGAAGATGCCGTGGCCAAAGGAGTGCCCCGCAATGACATTTCCTTCGACCGCGTCGTCGATGCCGTCTCCGTCCGTGCCGATAAAGTTGATGCCACCAGGTCCCTCCAATTCTATACCATTCGAACCAACCGATGCGAGTGAAGCGGTCTCGTTGAAATTCAAGCCGATGATGTTTCCTTGAACTCTGACGCCGGTTGTTCCCACGAGATCGACATTAATGGTACACCCCGCGATGACATTGCGATCATGCTGGCCGACGCCACCGACCAGCACGCGATCGCCCGCCACGTAAACACCCAAGCTGGTGCCGTTGGCTGCCAAGCCCGTACGGTCCACTCCGATGTAGTTACCAGCCACCAGTACATCGTCCGCTTGCACGTATAGGACTCGCGATGAACCTCCCGTGATCGATAGCCCGCGAATTTCCGATCCAACGGCACTTGGGCCAAGGTCAAGGGTGTTTGCGTTGGCGTTGGTTGTTACTTCCACTAACGGAGCCCCGTCATAACCGGGTTGACTTGAACCATCAATGATCGTGCGACCTGTTATCTGCGGAAACGCTGCAGTCAATGCAATCGTTCCCGGCGCAGGCAGTTGGAATTCGATCAAGTCACCGCCGGCAGCGTTGTTCGCGTCCGTGATGGCTTGCCTCAGCGAATTCGGTCCCGCATTGTTCGTGTTCAACACCTTGATTGAATTCCGAGCCGCCACGCTTAACGCGAACTCGCTGGTGCGCACCCCTTCCAAAGTCGCGGTCGCCGAAATGAAATCTCCGGCATTCACCAGCGTCTGCGTCGCAAAGTTGAACCGCGCGAAACCCGTCTCGTCGGTCTTCAATTTGACGAACCCAAGATACCTCTGACCTTCACCGTATCCCGTCACTCCCGCCGATGGACTGCTAAAGACTTCGATCCGATACCGCGAATTAGCAGTACCATTAAGCAAACCGCCAACGCGCGTCGAGGAAACCCCCGCCACAGCCAAGTCGATCACCGGCACGTCGGTCAAGGTAACTCCGTCCGGCTTGACGTTGATGCCAAGGTACACGGCACCACCTGGGGCATCGCTGTCGAAGATGGAATTGCCTTGGAAAATATTTCCCGCAACCGCGTCAATACCTCCCGCTACCATGCCGCGAATCGCATTGCCATCGCCGAAGCTTGGTCCACCTACTAAGTTGCCGGCCGCGGTCAGTGAAATTCCTGCGTGGCTTCCGAGCGTCAGAGTGCCATCGGCGCTGGTGCCAATCTTGTTGCCTTGAATCTTGTTGCCGGAGGTCCCCGCTGAGATCGAAGCCGTGTTATTGGGCGAGCCCGCGAGGACGTTGCCCGCACCGGCCAGCCCGATAATGTTGTTGCCTGAGTTGTTGAATACGAGCACACCGTACCCGTTGTTCGCCACTACTGCGTTCCCTGCCGCGTTTAGTCCGACGTAGTTGTTCACCACCTCGTTGTCGCGCGTGCCGATATCCGTCAGTACGATTCCGTTCTGGTCGTTGCCGCCAATCACGTTCGGCGCACCGCCGACCACTCCGATCGAATTGGCTCGCGTTGGTTGCCCAGGTCCTTCGGAGGAACTCAGGCTGATGCCGTCGAGCGTATTCCCCAGGTCACCCGTCCCTGCCGCATTCACTCCGACGTAATTCCCTTCGATCTGTGTCAGCGTCGTCCCCACGCGCAGCGCGATGCCGTTCCCTTGGTTGCCGCTGACCACGTTTCGGTCTTCTGGATTAGGTCCTCCCACGATGCTGCGCGCGCTATCGTAGAGATTGATCCCGTCGCTGAGATTCCCTATATCGATTGCCCCGGTCACATCGGTCCCAATAAAGTTTCCTGCGATGACGATGCGGTCCGCTCCCAGGACTTGAATTCCCTTGTTCCGGAAACGATTGATCGCAAACCCTCTTATCAAGCTATCATCGCCACCGGCCTCAATTCGAAATCCATCGACGTTTAACGATATCCCATCGCCGCGCACTTCCACCAGCGGTGAACCAGCGTAAGCCGGCTGAGTCGACGCATCGACGAACACTTCGTTGCTGTTGATCGTTGGTAGCGCCGTCGTCGGTGCGATCGAATGCGGTCCGGTCCCCGGAATTCTAAAGATCACCGCCGCCGGATCGACGAATCCGTTGGCCGAAATCATCTCGCCGCGCAAACTGCCGGTCCCCGAATCATTCGTATTCGTCACCACACGCACGTGCGTCTGCGCCGTCAACACCACATCGTTGCCCGTTCCGCCGACATACGACACTTGATACTCATCGTACCCATTATCGAACACCGCCCCTTCCGGCAATCCCGCGAACGAGCCAACGACCGGATCGACACCATCGTTGTTGATGATCGTGAACTGGGTACCTTTAACGATCGTGCTGATCACATAAGCACTGAGTTTCCCCGCCAGCGTCACCGATCCCGTAACGTTGACTTGATCGTAATCCGTCCCCGCGACGCTTCCTCCGGTTTCTAAATGCAAGGAACCACCCGCTGCCACTTGCAGATTTTGTGTGTTGATAATCCCAGGGCTGGTACCGGGTGCAAGTACTCCCGAGCCAGATACTGAGACCGGGCTCGCAACAACTCCAGTTCCCGAAAGAGTCCCGCCATTGATTGTTGTAGCGGACGCAGTCAAAGTTCCGTTCACCGTGGTTAAACCAGTAGTCTGTGTGTATCCAGCGGCACTCACAGAAAATGAACTGCCCACTCCAACGGTCAGCGAACCCGAATTCGTAAACGCACTTGGAACAGAACGAACTTGTCCGCCCGTAAGCGTGAGCGAACCAGTATTGACACTAAGCCCCGCGAGCGCGTTTACCGTCGTTCCGGCACGAAGGATCGCGATTGTACCATTCAATTGAATCGTGGCGGCATTTCTCGTTATCGTGTTTGATGTGGGCAATTGAATTCGGCCAGTAATATCCCAAACACCACCAGTCAATGTGCCGGATGAAAAATTGGAAGGGTTGACGGTTGCAGTAATTACGCCTCCACTTCTAGCTCGAATCGTGCCTGAATTCGTCCAACTGGTTGTAACGTCGAGCGTGGTTCCGTTCCAAACGTCGATGAGACCATGATTCGTTATGCTCCCAGAGAAAATGTCCAAATTGTTCGCTTCGACAGAAATTGTCCCGCGGTTCACCCACACACCACCCATGCGCGTGTCAACGGTGGAGCGAACTGTTACGCCGGCTTCGAAAGTAACTGGCTGGTTACTGGATTGTTCAAAGTTTCCGTTCAAGATCGTGGCCGTGCTTGTGGTCGTGATCGACCTGGACGCTGTGTTGACAAAACGCAGACGCCCATCGTTGGCGTTGATCGTTCCATTGATTTCGTTGTTTCCGACAAATGTTATGTCTGGGGCACTTGAATTCCCAACGCTATTGAGTGTACCGGTAAGCTTGACACCGTTTAATGTGCCGAATTGAGATTCCAAAACAGCTCCGTTGACTGTCTGGACTGTTCCACCATTTATGCGTCCATTGGTTTCAAAAGATCCATTTGTGGCATTCAACCGTAATGTTCCAAATCCACCTGCACTTGTATTTCCATCAATAATCAAAGTACTGCCGGCGTTATTGAGTATTCCAGTGATATTAATGCGCCCGCCCGTTCTCGCAATGTTGCCAATACCGCTCGTCGAAAAAGTTCCACCGAGATTCAGCGTTCCACCGGACACGTTTATCGTGCCCTGGTTTTCCCATGTAGCTCCGGTATCTCCAAGATGAAATGTAGCTCCAGTCGCAACAGATATCACGCCTTCATTGGAAAGGCTACCGTCATAGAAATCCAAACTGTTGGCTTCAACCGATATCGTACCTTGGTTCACCCAAACACCTCCCATGCGCGAATCGCTCGTAATTCGAATGGTTATGCCAGGTCCAAAGGTCATCGGTATAGTATTACCTATTGACTGCTCAAAAACGCCATGGATGATCGTCCCCGAGCTTGTCGTGACGAGTGCTTGAGCGCTTTGAAAATGTAGCCGATCGCCGTTGGTATTGATCGTACCATTAAGAGTATTTATGCCTTGGAACACAAGGTCTGGTGATGCCGAATTTCCAACGCAGTTAATCGTGCCATTTATCGTTATGCCGTTAATGGTGCCAGATTGTGACTGCAACACAGCTCCGTTAATTGTTTGAACGATTCCACCGATTATTTTTCCAGCACTACCAACTGGTCCGTTCGATCCAACTAAGCGAATCGAGCCAATGCCACCGTTTGCTAAATCAGCGTCTAAAACTAAAGTGTTTCCTGTATTGGTCAGAACTCCGGTAACATTGATATTGCCTCCGGTACGACTGATCGTTCCAAGGTTGGGTGTTGTAACCGTACCACCGAGATTCAGTGTGCCCGAGTTGACAACAATTGTCGACGTGTTTGCCCAATTGGCTCCGGCAAAATGAACTGTTCCTCCCGCGATTGTGAGATTGCCATTACCGGAAACCCTGCCGTTGATCGTTAGTGTATTACCTGAGACCGAAACGCTTTCCGACGTGGTAAGGTTGCGAATCGACACTGGTCCAGAACTGGCAATTGTGAGATCGGCTATTCCCAAAGTGCCCAAGTCTGGAATGACCACGTCATCTGCGGAACCCGGCAACGTGTTAGTGCTCCAGTTTGCCGCATTGGCCCAGTTCAGTGTTCCAGCTTCGCCGTCCCATAGGATGGTGGCTAATACGCGACGAGTTTCGAGTCGTTCAAAGACGAGTCGGCGGCGAACTTGGTGCCAGAACTGTGTTTTCCTACGGAGTTTAGTTTTTCGACGAGTTATTTTGAACATGGTGCTTTACTGCCGGCATCGGATTCAGAGTCTCTATCCTTATACTCGCAAACTGACTAAGGCATCCGCCAACGCCATGGGCTTTAGAGTAGAAGTTTGGTCAATTTGAACATGTGCGGTTTTAGAGAAACGGATGAAAGGTGAGGGGGCCTATCTTCCCGTAGTGGCGTTTTTGGCTGACAACAACAAGCGCATGGGGTTTACGCTTCTGTCCCACGTTCGTGGCTCCTGGTCTAGCGCTGTCACGAGGCTGGACCAAGCGCCCTTTCTTTCGGGGTGGTTGAGCACTTATTCTTTTGCCCAATGGCGCCCATTACCAGGGAACTTTCCGGGAAGATGATAGCTTTCTTGCGAATTTCAGCGTACTGGGGTTCTGGCGCGGGTGCTGGAGTCGGAGGTGGTTTCACGGAAATCGTGAACGATTCTTGGAAAGACGCCGACGAGAAGGGACTCTCGACCCAGAAGACCCAGTACAACGATTGATTTCGCTCGCAAAGCCTGATGGTTTTCAGCCCATTTCGAAGACAATTCGAGATCGACTTGCTGCCGTCATCGTTCGGAAAAATCTAGGCGGGCGAAAAATATTGGCGGCTTCGAGGGTCTTTTCGCGTGTGTAAAAGTAGTGTGTGAAATAAATTACGATCCAACCAATTGGACATCCCCGCTGCGGCCGTGTCCGAATTGGTTCAAAACATCCTTTCGTCGCTTGTCTTTTTAGGCTTATAGATGCGTACTAAGCGAGGAATTCGAGCTAACGGTGATCGAATACGGGTGGCGCGCTTGACCAAAGGGTTGACGCAGGAGCAGCTTGCTTGTGATGCGCAAATCGATGCCAAGTCATTGCGTAAGGCAGAACGTGGCCAAGAACGTGTCGATGTGCGAGTTCTGGTGAGAATCGCCAGCGCACTGCGGTTGGAGTTAACCGACATCGTGGATGAGGTGTTGACGGAGTCCACTGCGGACAAGAACACTTCGCTCGTGCGTACGTGGCATGACGCCTTTCTTCGCGGCGATCTCGAGAACCTACTGGCTCTACACACCGATGATACGTTGCTGGAGATTCCATCGGCCAACGGATTGCCGCAGGCCGGCAGCTTTCGGGGAATTGAGGCACTGCGCGTACACTTGGAAGTTACCTTCCAGACGTTTCGAATTCTCGCAGTGCGCGAGGATGATTTCGAAATCCATGTCGCCGGCAATTTGGTATTCATGCGCACTACGGCCACGATCGAATTTATTCCGGCCAGTAAATCATATACCAGCCGCTATTTAAACGAATTCGAAATTCGCGATGGCAAGATCAGCCGACGAACTGTTATTTCCGACTACAACGATCTTCGACAAATCGTCGAAACGCACCAGCGCGAATCGCGCATACGCTGAGCTGCGAACTGCCAGTGTCTAGTCTTCTAGTCGAGCGGTCACGGTGCCATTGATGGTTAGGAGTTGCTTCCCGACTTCATGGTTGTAGAACGGGAATTGAATGCGTTGCGGTCCGTCAGAATTACGCCGATCGTCAGGTCGCCTCCGAGGTCGACCTCACTCGCAAATTGTCCTCTTCTGCCTCAGCGCCGCCCAGCATCGGACGGTGTACTTCTGATTCGATTCAGAGTTCCTACTTCTAAGGCGAGCGGCAGATAGTTTCTTACCAAACCAAGCCCGAAGCGCAAGCGAGTGTATGCCAGGATTGACGCACTCGCTTGCGCATCGGGCTTGTATTCGCTTAGGCCTTGGTAAATTCCCATCTGCCGCTCGCCTAAACTCGCAGCCGCCCCTAGGAGCCGCTATCGTTTGGACCGTTTTTCAGCAGGATTGCTGTTCTTTACGCCGCATACAGAGTTGTGGTTGCTTTCAATGCGGTCAGCGGCATACTCTATTGCGTACCGCTTTCGCATCCCCGTTACGAGTTCGCAGTTTTTGCGTGTTCGCACCGTGCGAAGGAATGATCATCGGCACAGCGTCAATCTCTTGTAGGCAAATGGTCCGCGAAAATGGAAGATTCAGAATCGGATAATCAACCCAATCATTCAATCTCGGAGTGTCTAGTTCTACTCAAGAAAGGAGACACTTACGCACAGTATGAAATCTGGCAACGCTACCACAAGAGGCTGGTCCGGCTTGCGTACCTGAACATGAAATGGATGAAGCGCCGTGTTGTCGATGAAGAGGACGTGGCGCTGTCGGCCTTTGCGCTCTTTCTGCAAAGAGCGAAAGAGGGACGATTTCCCAAGCTAGAGGATCGCCACGATTTGTGGCAAGTGTTAATCATGTTGACGGAACGAAGAGCCGTGTCGCAGCGCAGGCATCAGACTGCTCAGAAACGAGGTGGAGATCAAGTTCGAGGCGAATCGGGTTTCGATTCACCTCGCGGGAGTTTGGAATCTGAGCGTGGCATTGAAGCGGTGATGGATAGAGACCCACCCCAAGCGTTTATCGACTGCCTTTGTGAAAGCGTCGAAGAGCGGCTGAACGCACTCGGTAGTGATTTGCAGCGAAAAATTGCCATTGCAAAAATGGAAGGATTTACCAACGCGGAAATCTCTCAACGCTTAAATGTCTCCGAACGAACCATCGAGCGGCAGCTCAACCTTATTCGCAAGACTTGGACCCAATAAGATCGGTTAAGGAATAGCCGAGAAATAAGTGTCAGGTACGAATGGCACTGCCGGTTGGTATGAAAGGACTTACTTCAAGCGGCCGTCATTAGTTCCAGCTTCGCTTGCGCGCGTGGCTTGGTCAATAAGGCGAGCAGTTTAGGCCTGCGTTTATTGGCT
>SXGS01444404.1_pt1 | contig 18034 bp, 19 predicted proteins | sample 3174681 | NCBI WGS metagenome assembly SXGS01 (sample SAMN11356861, study PRJNA531348) | freshwater metagenome | isolation source: freshwater sample F1-80 | place: China: Fuxian Lake, Yuxi | collected 2017-12-25 | reverse complement strand
TCCACCTTTTCACACCATCCACGAAACACCAGATCCCGTTGCAACGGGGTCGGTGAGCGGTAATCCACCGTGAGGTTGGCCGTCATTCCTGGCTGACCGGAAGCCGATTGGGCAACTCCAAGCACCTCATCGAACGCACTGGCGATGAATCCGCCGTGCACGCACCCCGGGGCTCCTTCGTAGGGCGCGGTGAAGTTGATCCGTCCCTCGACGGTCGCATTGGCACCATCCTGCAGCACCGTGATGACCAACGGAACGGCGATGGGGTTGATCGTGCCGAGTACCGGACTACGGGCGAGGAAGTTCCTGCTGCGTTCGGCGAGCGCGGCTTCGCCGACACCTTCTGCCACACCGTGGGCACGAGCCGCCAACACCTCCACCGATGCACGAAGTTGATCTCGGATGCGACGAACCTCCGCCGGAGTCGCCTCCGTCGAGATGACTTCGCGAATCATTGCCCGAATCTCATCAGCCAATTCCACGCGGGCGAGGTCGAGATCCGACAGCGGGCCAGTCTGAACATGGAATCCACCGAAATGATTCGGGGTGTCTCCCTCCGACGTCACGTTGCCACCTCGATGACCACCGGCACGTGATCGCTGGGCTGTTCACCTTTTCGCGCGTTGCGGTCGATCACGGACCACCGCGTCTGCTGCGCGACGCACTCGGTCACGAGCGCCAGATCGATGCGCATCCCCCATCCACGATGGAACGAGCCGTTGCGATAGTCCCACCACGAATAGATGCCCGCCTCGGGATGTTGCTCCCGCACGATGTCCCGCAAGCCCCACGCATGCAACGCCGCCAGCCGGTCACGTTCGGGTTGGCTCACGTGCGTGGAACCCGCGAGGGCCTTCATGTCCCATACGTCGATGTCGGCGGGCGCGATGTTGAAGTCTCCGGCCACGACGAGTGCATCGGTGGGTGAGGCGATGGTGGCGACGTGTGCGGCGAGTTGGTCGAGCCAACGCAATTTGTATTGGTAGTGCTCGTGATCGAGCGCACGACCGTTGGGCACGTACACCGATACCACCTTGATTCCCCCACAATTGGCGGTGATGATGCGCGCCTCGGCATCGGGTTCGCCCGTTGCGAAGTTCGAACGCGCCTCGGTGAGTCCGACGTTCGACAGGATCGCCACGCCGTTCCACTGACCCTGGCCGAAGTGAGCCGACTCATAACCCATCTCACTGAACGTGAGCGCCGGAAAAGCCTTGTCGGTCATCTTCGTTTCCTGCAAGAGAAGGACGTCGGGTTGCACGTCGTTGATCCACGCCAGCACCCGTGGTAGGCGCGCCTTCAACGAGTTGACGTTCCACGTCGCGATTCGCACGACCCAACGGTAGTTGTCGTGACACCGTTCATCGGCAGCGTGTGTTCTCGGTGAACACCACTCGGCCCGATGGGACGTAGCCTCGCCGCATGGCGGTACGTGAACTCGTCGGTGTGTACGACGCCGATGCCACGCTGTGGGGCGAGGTGTCGTACTGGGTTGGTGCCCGGCTCGGCCAACGCCACTGCAGTCTGTGCGACGTCACACACGGGTTGTTCACTGCAAAGCCGCAGTGGCGCGAGTGTGCCGAGGAGTTGCCGGTGCCGTTCACGTCGTTCCACCGCAACGATCAACCCGAGGATGTACGCGCTTGTATCGGCGATCGGTTGCCGGCGGTCGTTGCGCGCACGGAATCGGGTGTGGTCATGTTCGTGACATCGGCAGAACTCGACTCATGCCACGGGAGTCCGGAGGCACTCGCGGCACTCCTCACCTCACGGCTGGAGAAGCACTAGAACTTCAGTCGTGGCCCCGCGCAATCGCAAGTCGAAGGCGGCACGTCGACGCATCGGCGATTCCACGGACCTGCAGCGGTTCCGCGATGGTGTTCGGCTGCGGGCCGTTCGCATTCCCAATCGGAAACGCGAAGCGGCCCGCCGCGCCTGTCGCGCTGCGCTCAGAGATACACGCCGCGATGACCGGTAGTTGCCAATTCCTTGTCGTTGACCGGCTCGGGAATCACCTCCGCCGGAATGATCCGCAGGTCGGCTTCGGCAATCACACCGTTGCGGCCCGCCCACACCGAGTGTCGGCGAACGACTTCATTGAACAGATTTCGCATCGCACGGCCGTTGCCGAACCCGCGACCGCGTGGCAGTGAATCCACGTAGGAACACACCTTCTCGCGGGCCTCGGACGTGAGTTCGAGTTTGAATTCGTCGAGGTAGAGGTCGAAGATCTTGCCGAGTTCATCCCCCGAGTAGTCGGGGAAGTCGATCACCACGTCGAAACGGCTCCGAAGTCCCGGATTTGCGTCGAGGAACCCCTGCATCTCGGTGGGATATCCGGCGACGATCACCACGATGTCACCGCGGTTGTCCTCCATGAACTTGAGCAGTGTTTCGATCGCCTCCGGACCGTAGCCCTTGTGCTGATGTCCCGAGAGTCCGTACGCCTCGTCGATGAAGAGCACGCCGCCGCGTGCCTCCTCGCAGAGCCGTCGCGTCTTGATCGGTGTCTGGCCGATGTACGACGCAATCAACTTCGAGCAGTCGGCCTCCACGACGTGGCCCTTCTTCAGGATGCCGAGCGCCTTGTAGAGGTCGGCGACCATGCGAGCCACCGTGGTCTTGCCCGTCCCGGGATTGCCGGTGAAGACGAGGTGCGGTGACTGTTCGATTGCGGGAAGGCCCCCGTCGACGCGCGCGTTGCTGAATTCGCGTGCAGCGACGAGGCGTTCCACCTCGAGTTTCACGGGTTCCAACCCGACGAGGCGACGGAGATTCTTCAACACCTGTCCCGTCGTCGCCGTTGGTTTCCGGACGCTGGCCTTGCGAGCGCGTTGGGCGCTCTTGGAACCACCGTCCTCCTCGTCATCAAGCTTGTCGTCGACCTCGTCATGGAAGACGTCCTCCACCTTCGGCGATTGTTCCGGGGTGCGCGACAATACCGAGCGCTGCTCCGCCACCTGGAATGCAATGCTGTCGAGTGACTCCATGAGTTGCTCGACGTTGATCGTGGCCACCGACAGGGCGTGAGTCGCCAGAATGGTGTGCTCGCCACCGGTCGCCTTGCTCACCTTGAACACGGTGAAGGGCAACTGACCGTTCAGCCGATTGATGAGCTCCTGCTTGGCGCGACTGAACTTCGTGGTGCAGACCTCGGCTTCGAACGCCACCACCAGGTGACCGTTGAAACGCTCGTAGATGCGCCCGACGAATTTCTGACCCTGGTACGTGAAGGTGAACTCCTCGCCGGGCGCAACTTCGCCCTGCAGGTCGTCGACCATCTCGGTGATGAGTTGCTCGAAGTATTCCATTACTCCACCTCCCAGGTTTTGTCGTTCAGCATTCGGCGGGCAATTTTCTTGCCCTTGTTGATCTCGCGGTTCAGGTGTTCCCGACCGACGCCGAGTCGCTCGGCCGCCTCCTCCTGCGTGAGTCCGTGGAACACCGTCAGGATCAGCCCTTCCCAAGCCAGGTCCGACATCTGCTCGCGAATCTCGCCGAGGATGCCCTGGTGGTAGTCGCGCTCGACCCACTCTTCTGGGTCGACGACGTTGCCCGGGTGACGTTCCAACACCGTTACTGCATCGGTCTCACCGTTGGTGACGGGTTCGTCGCCAATGACCGTGCGCGTTGCTCGGGCTCCGTGGCCACGTTGGGCGTTTTCGCGACGGCAGTAGTCGTGGAACGAGTTGGTTGCCACTGCGTTGGCACAGTGATCGGGGGTTGGGTAGGTCGCCATGAATTTCGTGACGTTGCGAATCACCTTCTGGATGGTGAAGTTCGCGATGTCCGACGGCTGGTGGCCACGAAGATGTGCCTTGGCAATCTTGTAGCCGAAGATTTTGCACAGACGTGCATGCACAGCCTCGACGTATCGAAGCTGGGCGGGGGTGAGTGGTGTTGCAGTTGCGTTGGCCTCCGTTGGTTGGGTTGGTTGGGTTGGTTGGGTTGGTGTCATGGGACCAGCTGTAGTAAGCCGGTGCTACATGGTTTGTATGTCTATTTACACATACTTGTCTCCTTTCTTGTAATTACGCACACCATCATCACTTCTGTGACATTTTGACCGTAAGATGGGGGACAACATTCGGAACCGACCAATATAGCAGGCGACACCATGTCCCCACAACCTCGACGCGCCAGACCCTCACGAAAGCCCGCGGTATCGCTCGATGCCAGGTCGTCCCGAACCATAACCGCCCCGAGCCCCAGGGTCCCGGATTTCCATGTTGCCGTTGATGTGGTGCTGCTCAGCCTCAGAAATGACCTCCCCCATATAGGGGTGGTGCAACGGCGGGGGTCGGACGCCTTCATTGATCAGAACCAATTGACCAGACGCAGCAACCCCCGTGCCCCCCGGCGGGTCGAACGGGTGGATCGCCATCCCGCCCACCATTGGGCCCTCCCCGGCGGACACGTTGGCAACACATTGTTGGGTGACGCATACGGGACTGGCCCCACCCCCGACACCACCCTTGTACAGGCGGCGTTACGGGTGCTCGCCCGCGAGACCACACTCCGCCTCACCGAGGACGACCTCCACCAAGTGGCGGCCTTTGGTGACGCCGATCGCGATCCCCGCAGCGGACGAACCATCTCCGTGGCATACGTGGCGATCGTGGGTGACGACCGCGATGTAGCGGCACATCCCGACGACGCCGTGGGCCACGTCAGCCGGGTCCAGTTCCGGCCGTTGGTCGACGTGCTTGCCAGACCCAACCGGTTGGAGTTCGACCACGAAGACATCGTCCTGAAGGCCATTAGCCACGTTCGCAACCTGCTGATCACCACCCCCCTGGCCACCAAGTTCTGTCGGGGTGAGTTCACCCTCGGCGAACTCCGGCGCGTCTATGAAGCCATGTTCCACGAATCGCTCGACTCTGCCGAAGCCGCTGAACGCCCAGGCCATGCCGACCGCGTGCGTGAGTACCTCCTGCGGCTCGAACGAACGAACGCCGAGCGCGCACCCGATCTGAGACGCATCGTGAACGAATTGGCGATGATGCTGCCATCCCAGGCGGAGGCACGACCCGATCTGGTCTCGGACCATTTCGTAGCGGAGATCAAGTCGCACGATGAGTTGGCCTCGCGGTACCTGAATCAGCGTGCCGACATCGGCCGCCAGATCGAACTACACACACGTCTCGCCCGAATGGCGTCGAGCACACGGCTCCCCAAGCCGCCACGGCTCCTGAAGCCGCTCGACCCCGCCAATTTCGCCCGCAAGATGCAAAAAATCGGCTTCCTTGCCCCGGTGGCCGGCGAATCGAGACCTACCTTCGAGCGTTACGGCAAGCCGGCGGCCCTCTTCCGGCTCGACCCCGCCAGCGAAAACCTGCCGTTCCTCCTCCGCCTCGACAGCCTCGGCAAGAGCGACTCCTCCGACTAGCGAAGTTACCCACGCGTACGGTGGCGACACCGTCCTGGTTCGATTGCACACCACCCGTCGCTGCGTGCGTAGCAGGTGCTGGTGGTGCATCCGGCGGTGCTTTTCTCCTTTCTGCCGCTGGATGCCACCACTGCCACACACCGCTCGTCTATGGTTTCGTCCCCCGTTCCCACCACCCCAGCCAGGAGGCACTGATGACCCAGCCCGACCACACGCTCCGCATTTCTGCGAGCGCAATTCGTCAGTTGCTCACTGCGGCATCCGATGCCGGACTCGGCGCTCTGCTCTCGTCGCAGTCCGTGCAGCACGACATCGACGAGGTGGTCATCACCATCTCCGCGCGCGAGCTGCGCGCACTCACCAACTGGCTCAACGTCGTGGCTGATCGCCACCGCGATGCACCGATCACCGCCACCACCATTCCGAGCACCGTCTCCCGCGCACCGAACGACCACTCCTGGGTGAACGAGGTCGCCGAACACTCCCGTTCCACACCCCTTGGTTATGAACGAGCCAACATTCCCACCTCCACCAATCCGAAAGGACCCCAATGAGGACCACCGTTTCACTCGGTCTCGTCGAGACGACGGAATTGCGCCACATCTTTGAATCGCTCATGATGTTCCGCACCGAAGGCATCAACGTTCCGGGAATCACCGTGTACTGCGAAAACGGACGTCGAACGTGGCTCGTCGTTGCGAACGAGTTCTCTATCACCATCACCGGTGACTCTGCTGATTTCTCCGGTGCGTACAAGTTGCCGCTCACCATCGTGGCCAACGCGGCGCGACCCCGTGCCGCATCGGGCACGGTCGGCTTCAGTATCTCCAATGGCATGGTCACGTCCGAATCGGCGTCCGGCAAACAGACCCTGCCGTGCACCAGCATTCCGATGCCGAAGTCCCGCCGTATCGCCTCCACCCCGAGCGCCGCCTCGGCCTCACTCGGGGGCAAGGAACTCCTCTACACCATCTTCTCTGGCGCAAACCCTCCGTTCGAAACCAACATGACCGACGAAGACGACGAACGCAAGACCCCCGACCACTTCACAATGCAGATCGGTGATGGCGAACTTCGCGTGTCGAGCGATTGGACATCGGCTCGGCTGTACGTCATGCGGGCCAGCACGGCGGCAACCACCACTGGCTCGGGTCAGATCAAAGTCGACCCCGACATGATGAACATCCTCTACAACTGCGTGGACGAGGACACCAACTGGACGCTCTCCTTCGATCCGAAGGAGTCGCTCAACATCGTGCTGGAGAGCGACACCCACTACATCGTGGCCAAGATGGTGCTGGCACCCGCGGTCAAGTTGCAGGAACGCATCGTCAAGATCCTCGATCGCGAGAAGTTCGAGTACCAGACCACCTCCGACGGCACCGTCGCCGTGCGACACGACGGCGTCGTGATGTCGGTCGACATGTATCAGCGCGATGGCGATGAGGCACCGTTGGTGCGACTCTCCACGGCGGTTACTCGCGACGCCAACGAGAGCGCGGAATTGCTCCGCGAGATCAACGCCCACAACCAGAGTGGCACGGTCACGCGCTTGTGGTTCGACAAGGGTGTCGTCCACCTGGCCATCGACATCCTGTCCGACAACCTCCTCGGGTTGGCACAACGCCTGCGGCTCTTGTCCACCGAGGCCGGCCGCCTGCGGGGCGTACTGGAACCGTTTGCCGCTGAAGCGGCCCTGCCGCCGCAGCGTCGATCTCGTCGCCGCACGGTGAAGCCGAAGGTGCAACCCGAGGTGTGGGACGACTAGGACGTAGTCGGCGCGTTAGACGGCGAACACTGCCACGAGGATCGGCGTCAGGACGAGCCCGGGCAACAGGTTGGCGAGACGAATCCTCGTCACCTGCAGGAGGTTGAGTCCGATGCCGATGACGGCGAGTCCCCCGGCGGCGAACAACTCCGTACGCATACGATCATCGAGCAACGCATCGAGCCCGGTTCCACCGAGGGTGAGCCCACCCTGCACGACGAGCACCGAGAGCGCACTGAACGCCACGCCGATGCCGTAGGTCGCAGCGAACATGATGGAGACGAAACCATCGAGGAGACCCTTGATGATGTACAGCTGCGGCGTGTCGCCGCTCGCGTCCTCGATGGCGCCGAGCACCGTGAGTGGCCCGATGCAGTACAGGGCTGAAGCAGTCACGAATCCCTTCACGAAATTCCGCTCATTCGTCGGCTCAATGCCGGACGAGTCACCAACGATTTGCACCGCCGTAGCGCCACGATCGAATCGTTTCTGTAGGAAAGCCCCGAGCGCTTCGAGTCGGTCCTCGATACGCAACGCCTCGCCAAGCAGTGCGCCGAGGGCCATGCCCACCAGCGGAAACACCATGTTTCGTGTGTCGATTGCGTCGCTAACGCCAAGCGCGACGGTGACGAGACCGATCACCTGCAACAACGTGGTGCGCATTCGCTCGGGAATCCTGTCGCCGACGAGAACTCCAAGACCGCTGCCGGCGATCACCAGCACGGTGTTGATGAGGGTCCCTGATCCACGCACGGCACTTGCAGGCTAGGAGCGCGACGGTGACGACTCTTGCCGTTGCACCCAATCGGCGATCATTCCTGCGACCACCTCGTCCTTGCCGCGCAAGTCATGACGGGCGCCATCCACCAATTGCACCTCGGGCGTCGTCGGGATGACGGCGAGGCACCGGCGTAGTTCGGCGGGCGAGGCAAACTCGTCGCGGGTGCCGCTGACAAAGAGCGACGGCACCCGAACATAGGGCAAGTGTGCGACGCGCAAGTTGGTTGGTTTCTTGGGTGGATGCAATGGATAACTCACACACACGAGACCAGCGACGCCGAGCGGCTCGTCGTTCGGTGACACGGTGGCCTCCGGCTCCGTCGCGCGCTCGTTGCCGGTGAATCCGGCCACCGCCATCGAGCACATTCGTCCGCCCATCGAGCGACCACCAATGACTACATCGCTTGAATTGCACGCCCATTGTTCGCACGCCTCTTGCAGGGCGTCGCGAACCGCAGAAATCAGTAACGGTGCACGGTCGGGAAGTTTTCGACCCGCACGTCGATAGGGAAAGTCCACCCGCTGCACCGGTACCGGCGCGAGCATCGTCTCGATTGCGCGGAGCGATGGATGCTCGGCACCCGAACCAGCGCCGGGAAACAGAATGACTCCACGAATCATCGGAGCCACCCTCAGGCGAGCGACGACAGGAGCACCCGACGCGCTTCACCGAGTTGTTCGATGCGCTGCCCCGCCTCGGTGATGCTGCCACCGTGATCGGGGTGGGCGTCGCGCAAACTCTCACGGTACCGACGTTGCACGTCTCGTTTGGTCGGGCTCACCGTTCCGGCCGGGAACCCGAGCAGTTCCAGCGCCCACGCCCGAGGATCGGTCATTGCAGTGAGTGATGAGGTCGCACTCCCGGCCAAATACGAGAGGAACCGTGCATCCATCGGTCCTCGCCAACGCATCGCCTTGTGCACCACGGGCACGAGTGCGTGGCGAGCCAACACGTCGAGGCGTTCCAGTGAGTAGATGGCACCGAGCACCTGCTGCAGCGCGCTGCCGTTGGATTCGAACTCGTATCGCAGCTGTTCACCGTCTCCAACCAACCGATGACGACTTCGGGACAACCCCTGGCGATCGATCTGGTACCGGTGCAGCAGTCGAGGTTGTACGACGCGATCACCACGGTCGACCTGCAGCAACAGTCGATGCACGTCGGGAACGAGTTCCTCGTCCACCTCGTGGAGGTGCGCCGCCACGATGCCTCCGAGGAGGAGACCACCCAATCCCGGTGCGGGGTCGACCGGCAACACCAAGTGACCGAGCGACAGTCGTCGCGTCGGCGACTGCATTCGCGAATGGAAGATCTCAACCTCGGCGAGAAGTGGTGACGGGTCCTCGGTCACCCGCGAAACGCTACTGAGCGACCGTGACTAACGGTCGAACTCATCCAACAAATCCTCGACCGTATCGGCGTCGTCGACTCCGACGAGGAGCAGATTGTCCTCCCAGCGGTGTCCGATGCCACGCTCGACGAGCACCGCGGCGAACTCCACACGGTCGGCAGTGGACCAATCGTCCAACTCGAATTCCTCCAACTCGCCGGCGAGCCCCGCGGGGACCTCGCTTGCATCCTCCACCTCGTCCAAGATGGCGTCGACCGCCGACTCCGCCGACGCCGGCACCAACAACTCGTTGCCGTCCCAATCATGACGAATGTCGGCCTCCGCGAGCATCTCCACCAATTCGACTCGTTCTTCCAACGACCAATCGGCGAGGTCGTAGCGCACGGTCGGTGACTCGGGATTGCGGGGATCCCACTCGTCCATGCGCCGAACGCTAGTAGGTGCGGAATGGAGTAATTTGGGCTTGGTGCCACTCGCGAACAAGCCCGACCGCAACCTGGCGATGGAACTCGTGCGGGTGACGGAATCGGCCGCGCTCGCTGCAAGCAGATGGGTTGGTCGGGGCGACAAGAACGCCGCCGATGGTGCGGCCGTCGACGCAATGCGCAACTTGTTGGAGACGGTGAACATGGACGGCGTCGTCGTCATCGGTGAAGGCGAGAAGGATGAAGCACCGATGTTGTTCAACGGCGAACACGTCGGTAACGGCAGCAAACCAGTCACCGACGTCGCCGTCGATCCGATCGATGGAACTACGCTCACCTCGCTCGGTCGCGGAAATGCACTGAGCGTCATTGCCGTCGCCGAGCGCGGATCGATGTTCAATCCCGGACCGTTCGTATACATGAACAAGATTGCGGTCGGCCCCGAGGCGCGCGGTGCAATCGACATCACCAAATCGGTGCGACACAACCTGGATTCGATCGCCCGAGCGAAACACAAGACGCTCAACGAACTCACCATCGTTGTGCTCGATCGGCCGCGTCACGACGATCTCGTCGGTGAAATCCGTGCCGCCGGGTGTCGCATCAAGATGATCACCGATGGCGACATCTTCGGAGCCATCGCCGCAGCGTGGCCCCAAACCGGTGTCGACGCCCTGATGGGCATCGGTGGCACTCCCGAGGGTGTCACCTCTGCTGCCGCCATCAAGGCACTCGGCGGCGAGATTCAAGGCTTGCTCTGGGCTCGCGGCGATGAGGATCGGGCGTTGGCCAAGGCGTCGGGTATCGACATGAATCGCGTACTCACCACGGACGACCTCGTTCGGTGCGAGGATGCCTTCTTCGCTGCCACGGGCGTCACCGATGGTGACCTGTTGCGAGGTGTTCGATACGACGCCTACGGCGCGACGTCGCAAAGCCTCGTCATGCGAGTGCGCAGCGGCACCATCCGCACCATCGATACGCGACACCGGGCCGACCGAATCGGCCAGTACTCGTCGGCCGAATTCCGTTAGTCAGCCCGACGCGGGCGGTACTCGGACGGCGTCTCGGGTGGCCAGTATCGGCGCAAGATCCGCGTTCAGTAGTCGAGCGAGCCCGATTGCGCCTCGGGTGATGAGGTGCACGTTGTCGTCACGAAACCAACCTTCCGCCCCCTTGCTGTACTCGTTCCAATCCGACACGAACAAGTCGTCGATGCGGGCATCCAACTTTCGCAATTGATCGTTCAACACCCTGGACTTGCTCCGAACATTGCCGGTCTCCCGGTAGGTCACCCACAACACATCCACGCCCTGCAGCCGCGCCTCGTCGGTGATTGCAACGACGGCATCCCTGAATTCCGGACCGATTCGGTCGTTGTAGCCGGTCCCCACCACGACCACGTCGCTGAACTTGCCGGCATGACGACGAAGTTGCTGTAGGGCGCTCAACTTGGCGAAGTCCATACAGCCCTCGTTGACGAGTCGTTGACAACCTTGCGTGGCGAAGATCGTCGACTGGCGTTCGTTCATCAATTCCGCCGCGGAGTCGACATGGGCGAACGAGTGAAATACCGAATCTCCGAGCACCAGTACTCGCGCCGGGCTCCTCAATGCGCCGACCTCGCCTACCGTAGTGAACGCTCCAGAGACCAATCCCATGATCACGAGGGTGAACACTGCGAGAATTCTCGTCGGACGCTTCACGGACGGTCAGCGTATCCACGTAGTCTTTCCCAATGGACAAGATGAACCGCCGCTCCGTCATCGGCATGCTCGCAACGGGATTCGTTGCCTTCCTGTTCTCGCCTTCCGTCGCCGACGCAACATCGGCTCCGGTCATTCGTGCGGGCGACACATGCAAGAAGTTGGGACGCCGAACCACCGATGGATCGAAGACCTTCGAGTGCACCAAGACCGGTGCCGGCCTCCAGTGGAAAAGAGTGAAGGCAACGACCACCCAACCAACCACCAGTGAGGTGAAGGTGTTGGACTCATCCGCTCTCGTTGCTGGAAGGAGCGCGACCGCCATCGTCACCTCGGGTGGCAGGAACTTCGCCGTGGTGCTCACCCGAACCGCGGGTGGAGTCGTTGCCTTCAACAGATCGTGCACCCACCAGGGTTCGCTCGTGAACCAGAGTTCGGTCAACGAACTCACCTGTCCGTCGCACGGCGCGGTGTTCAATGCATCGACCGGCGCGGTGATCGAGGGCCCGGCTGCCAGGGCACTGACGCAGTATCCCGCCACCGAGCGCGGCGGTTCGATCTACGTAACGATTTGATGCATCACGGCGCGTTGAGCGTCATCGCGATGTCTGACCACACCCACGTGTGCTGCATACCGCGGGCCGGGTTTTCTCCCTTGGATACCTCGGGATAGAAGAATTCACAGTCGGTGCCAAGAGATTCGCTGCCGATGCTAGCGACGGCCGGGTTGTCGGTGAATCGATAACCGATCTTGTCGCGAAGATTGCAGGCGCGGTAGGCCTTGCCCGCCGGGTATGCGTCGGTCTGCCCGGCATTGCCCTCAGCAAAACTCTCGAGACGAATGTATGAGCCGACTGGATTCCAGCCTGAGATGGTGAACGTGATGAGATACTTGCCGGCGCTCAACGTCGTGCCGCTCGGCAGATTGAACGTCACCGAGGCATTGTGAGGAAATGCGACGGCTTGCGAGACGTCGACCTGCTTCGTGAAATCAGATCTCCGAGTGGCACGAGGGATGTCGCCCGTTCCGTTGTATCGGTATACCCGCGTGCGCACGTTTGCCGGGATCGCCGGGCCCGTGCCGGAGGATGGCCGACCATCGACCACGCCCACATGGCCCACCGTTCGAATCGAGATTGACTGCACGGCGAGAGCGGCGTCGACGCTCAGCGTCTGGCCGATCTCGTAGAGCCGGTCGGAATATTCGACATAGGTGCTGGCTTGGTGCGTCTTGTTCGCACTCGGCACCAAGTCGCGCACCGATCCGGCAACGACGGCCTGGGTCGACGCACCGATTCCGACGATCTGGCTGAAGGGGCGCGGTGGAAAGGTCGCCCCGCTCACCGACAGGTTGAAGATGTTCGAGGCCGCCGTCGAAGACACCACCGACGGAGTCAATGCCGCGGTACGGAAGTAGAGGAAGCCCACATCGTTCCACGGACAGATCGTGCGACTGCCCATCATCTCTCTGCCGGGGCAATAGTCGAGTACGGGCTCGATGAGGATGACGTCGACGTCATAACCGTCAACCTTCGTGTGACTCGTCAGTGCGGCGAGTAGTAGCGCCTTCACCGCAGATTGAATTCCCGTCTTGGCAGTGTCGTCTGAGCGGTCGCTTCCGGTGAATCGAACGAAGAGGTCGAACACGAGTGCGAGATACGCGCATCGACCTCCTTGTGTCTCGTCGACGGCGGTGGGATACGACATCGGGTAGTACCTGCCGTAATTCAGATTGCCGACCGAGGTGTCCTCGAACGTGTCAATGACGGCCGTGGTACGACCCGTGGAGTCGGCGGACGCCACGACTGGCTGCAACTTCGCGACCACCGCATTCCACTCCCTCATCTGCAACTCGTTCGGCAGTCGTGTGGTGATCTGGCTCGTCGTACGACACGGTTTCGACGGCACCGTCGTCGTAGGCACCGTGGTCTGCGGAGTGGTGCTCACGGTCACGGCACCAGAGCCGTTGGATGTCGACCCGCCAGTGGTCTTCTTCCAGCGCAATGACTTGCCCGACCCGACGCAAACGTACGACACGGTCTTGACTGTGCGTAGAACGCCAAGTCTTGTGCACTTGGAACCTGCGATCGAAGGCGCTCCGTCGAGGGCCGATGTGGTGGCACCTGCCGACAGGCACAATGCGACACCAATGACCGCCGTCGAGAATCGCCTTGTTCGCTTCACGGTCGAGCCTTGGCGTCGAGGAAATCGGCAGGCAATTCTCTGCCGTTGATCACGGCGTTTCGGTATGTCTCGACGTCGCGTTCAAACGAACTCGGCGACTGGAGGAATGCCCGCTGGAAGGTGTCTGCCCAAACGCTCGACCAGTCAGGCCATGTGCTCTTCACCGGGTTGCTGCGCATCTCGGAAATCACACTTATGACTTTGTCGAGGCCGAATCGCGCGACGAGAATCTCGTTCGCGAAGTCCCCGGTACCGCTTCCTTTACAGCCCCAGCCCCCGTCGCCGTTCACATCGTTGATGCTGTTGACCGAAATCGGCACATTCCGGCATCGCGTGGCCTGGTCCGCCGAGATATTCGGGTTCGAGTAACTCGTGTTGTCGATGACAGCGAGCACCATCGCACCTTGAATGTTGCTGATGCCGGATGCAAACCACATCGGAAGTCGGTCGAGAGCCGAGTTGATGAGCGACGGGTCAAAACCCATTACTGCCACCTTGCCGCCGTGGGACAGCTCGTGGAGGATGTTCACGCGAGTTCTGAATCTCCCGAGTGCACCACCATTGTCGCGAGTGGCGCAACTTTCGGGGGTGACTCCCGTGCCACAACGGTGAGCGGTGAGATTCTGGATTACCAACGCGTACGTACCCGTGCCCGTATACGCGCCGGCGATGTTTCCATAATTGGAAATGTTGTGCCACGGAGTAGTCGTCTCGATCACCTCCGCATTACTGAGCGACACCGAGATGGCGTTTCGATAGTTGGCAAGCTCCGGGAATGACCCGTACTTGAAGAACGACTCCGCGAGCTGTCGCGTCATCGCGCGATCGGCTTCGCCGACACTGGGCCCGAATCGATACTCGATCGTCGGCACCGGCTGGTTCCTCGTGCGCATCGGAGCCACGAATGTGTTGATTTTTGCGGCGACCATGGCCGCGGCGGACGACCTGGCCACGGTCGTCGTGGTGGTCGGTGCGGTCGTCGTCGCCGTCGTCGAGTTCGACGAACCCTTCGATGGGCCGCCGCCTGCGGTCTGCTTCCACTTCAGGGTCTTCCCCGCTCCCACGCACACGAAGACCACGGACTTGACGCTGCGAATGACACCCGCTTTTGAGCATCGTGTGCCAGCGATATTCGGCGTCGCGGCCTGCGTTGCGGGGCCGACCGCAACCAGGGCCAGTAACGTCGCCGCGGCCAGGCAACCGATAGGTCGTTTAATTGTTGTTCGCATGCTCCTCTTAACGGTCGGGAGGCACCGAAGTGACAAGGATTCGGCGGTCATTTAGCCTCAGAGCCAATCCGCCCCATGGACGCCTGGACACTAACCCGACAGCGCGACGCCATGATCGGCTGGGCGGTCTCCGAGGGCGGATCGGTCGCGGCGGTACGCCTGGCGCGAAAGTACGGGCTGGCCGACGAGCCGGCCGACCTCGTCGCGATGACCTGCGAGCGGCTCGCGACTTCGATGCAGCGGCGCAGCGAGAGGCTGCCGAATGTGAACAGCGACGACGAAGCCACTCGGTACGCCTACCGCACGATGTCGAATCTTGCGATCGACCTGGCACGGCGTAACCGAAACGAGAAGCACGCAATCGTCAGCGCCGCCCGACTCGCACCGACTCCGCCCGGCACCGACCAAACGGCCACGTCATCGGTGTTCATCGACGAGCTGTTCAGCGCCATGCACCGGGTCGCCGCCTCCGGCTTCGTCTGCAAGTCGTGCGACAGCCGAATCACTTATGCGGCCGCGACCGAGGTGCTGCATTTGGCGCTGCAGGAAGGCAGCGATGCGGCGGTCGGACAGTCGTGGCTGGACGATGTCATCTACTCGGTGGTGGACCGTTATCACAGCGGAATGAGCAGGACACCGGCGGCCCAACGACAGCGGCGATCGCGTTGCCGGCGCTGCGTGATGGAACTCTTGCAAGCGGCCCTCTCGACGATCGGGGTGCGCCGTGACTGACATTCGCCTCGTGTATGACTCCGTTGGTCGACGTTGGGAGGGCTTCATCGAGCCGATCGGCCAGTGGTCGTCGCTCGACCAATACAACGAAGTGCTGACGATCGCCTACGGAAACTCGGGGACCGTCGCAGGCTTCGTGCTCGACCTCGACGTCGCGAATCCCGAGGTCGCAGTCGCTCTCGAGCATGTTCGCAAACTCTTTGGTGAAGTCGTCGCCGATCGAGTCGCGACACCCGAGCGCGACTCCCTGCCCGACGTCGTCGTGCAGATTCCGACCCCAGCAGTAGCGGAACCGTCGGAGTCTGCGATCTTTCCCGTGCTCACCGGGTTGAATTCACGGGCTCTCGACGTGCGGATCGTCGACGACCCGGCGCGCGGCGTGGTGAGAGTGTCGATGCGTTTGCCGTGGTGGGCGAGATTCTCGCGCCCGTGGGTCACCGTTCGTCGACGCGGGCGCCCCGAGGTGATCGCACTGGGTCCGCTTCGTCGCACGGGTGCGACGCACACCGCGGACTTGTCCTACGGGTTGCCGACATCGGCTAGCTCGCTGGTTGCGGAGTTGATTCGCGGCACTCGTCGCACCTGGGCAACGTCGCTGTTGGCAGTCGTCACCACTGCGGTACTGCTGCTCGGCGGGATGACCTTACGAAACAGTCAGCAGCCGCCACGCGACTCGAGCGCGACCGTCGCCGTCGAGACCACTGCTGCCGTCGTCGATACGACAGTTTCGGTGACCACCACAACCTCGCTGCCAGACTCGAGCGGCGTTGCCACCTCGACCGTGGCTCCGACCACGACGATCAGCACCACCCAGAAGCCAGTCACCACTTCTGCACCGACGCCACCCACGACGAGCGTGCCGGCCACAATCACGACCGCGAGCACGATTCTTCCTCCGGGAGGCGTCAACTTTGAGGAGCCAAACCAGTACATCACCGCAAACGACGTGCGAGCCAATCTCACGATCGGCAGCGATCGCGTTGCGCCAGGCGACTCCGTTGATGTGTCGGTTCGCATCAGCGGTGTGTTCATCAACCCGTTCTTTCGAACGGGCATGACCGAACTCGCCGACCTCGTCAACGCCTGTCGGTTGCTCATCGGCGCAAAGACCACCACCCCGCCCACGCCGGGGTGGACCACGAACGTCTCGGTCTCGCTTGCGGGCACCAACGTCAGTGCCGGTGGATTCACCACGCTCGTCGTGGTCGGCAATATCGCGAGGGAGTGCGGGAACTACGCGGTCAGCGCGAGTCCCCTGACCATTGACGTGGTGCGGCTCACCCTCTACCGCGAGGTGCCGATTACCCTTCGAATTCCGCGATCACTGAAGGCGGGCACCTACGACCTGGTACTCGACGCCCTTGGTCCCACTGGTTTCACCAAATCGACACCGATCACCTTGACGGTCACGGGGTGACGATCGGCAGACAGCCAACACTGGCCCGACGGCCGTGTCACACACCGACGGTCACATCGTTTATGCGGTCATGAAACCTCCCCTCCGCACGCTCGCCTTCGGACTTCTCATGCCGCTCGTGTGGTCGGCTTCAGCATCGGCCGGCGCCGTCACGCCGCAGATCCTCAACACCAAGTGCACCGTCGAAGGAACAACGGTACGACTGAAGAAAGTCACGTATACCTGCACGAAGACCGGGAAGACATTGCGCTGGAAGACGGCATCTGCAGGTGCAGGTGCCGCTACTACAACAACTACGTTGCCATACGGCCATCCGTTCACGCTCCCAACTCAATACGTTCAGGGTGGCACCAAGGCCGACGTAGCGGTGAGCCGCACGACGGTCAAGCGCGGCGATGCAATTGCCGTTGCCGTCACCATTAATGCCGTGATGCAGGGTGAAACCACCGAACTCGACTACAACAGCACGCTCCAGGAACTCATCGACAACTGCAAGTCTTCAATCGGAAAGGGCAACGAGTTCAGCTCACCGATGGCAGGTTGGTCGACGTCGGTTCAGGTTTCCTTGTCTGGAACCACCGTCACAGCTGGAGGTCTCACACAACTGATGCTCAGAGGCAACGTGCCGACAGCATGCGGAAGCACGCTGCTGCCGCCGTCGACGAGTGGACGTCCACGACTCGGAATCACGCGGATTTCCGTGTACCAGCCCGTGCAGTTGTCGTTGTCGATCCCGACCACGCTCTCCCCTGGCACGTACGATCTGCTCTTGAGTCCAATCGGGGGATCGTCGTGGTCGAGTCGCACGCCGATTCGCATCACCGTCACGGAGTAATCCGACGAACGGACCAGTCGGAGCGCGATCAGCGCAGACGTGTCGCAAGTCCCGCGATGCGGCGCGCGAGTCCACGTGGCGTGAAGGTCGACACCGTCGCGAGCGACTTATTCACGAGACCTGGCACGCAGATCGCCTTCCCAGCGGCAACGGCCCGCAATCCATCGCGCGCCACGTCGTCGGCTGACATCCACGCGAACTCGGGGAAGTTCGACTC
>SXGS01005779.1_pt1 | contig 18037 bp, 12 predicted proteins | sample 3174681 | NCBI WGS metagenome assembly SXGS01 (sample SAMN11356861, study PRJNA531348) | freshwater metagenome | isolation source: freshwater sample F1-80 | place: China: Fuxian Lake, Yuxi | collected 2017-12-25 | reverse complement strand
TCGTCACCGCCGAGCCGGTCATCGCCGAGATCGGCAAAGAGAGCGGGCTGTTCACGGTGGATTACATCCGCCAGCCGGACAACAAACCCAATTTCAACAAGCCCAAAGAACCGGCCAAGCCCGTCGCCTTCAAGAACGAGAAGGAAGAGGCCGCCTACAAAACTGCGCTCGATAAACACAAAACCGATCTCGCCAAGTTCGAAGCCGAATTGCCCAAGCAGCAGAGCGCGCAAAAAGCGTGGAACAGCGCCTACGAAGCGGCTCTCGCCAAGCTCACCCCCGAGAACTTGAAGCAGTACGACGTGATCTTCTTCGCCAACACTACCGGCGCGGTGATCCCGAAAGGCGGCCCGCGCGAGGCGCTCCTCGACTTCGTCAAATCCGGCAAAGCCTTCATCGGCGCACACAGCGCGACCGATACCTTCGGCGATTTCCCCGGCTACGTGGCGATGATCAACGGCAACTTCGCCGGTCATCCGTGGGGCGGCGGCACGCTCTGCACCTTCACCAATCACGACCCGAGCCATCCGGCCATGAACATGTACCCGGCCGAATTTCAGTGGCGGGACGAGATCTACCAGTACCGCTCGTTCGACCCCGCCGCCGTGCGCGTGCTGCTCTCACTCAACATGGCCAAGACCAATCCGAAGATGCCCTATCAAGTGCCCGTGAGCTGGGTGCGCGAATACGGCACCGGCCGCATTTTCTACACGAACCTCGGACACAACGACGCCACCTGGAAGGACAAGACGTTCCAAAAACACCTGCTCCACGGCATCCGCTGGGCGCTCAAGCTCGAGCAAGGTTCCGCCACGCCGAACCCCGAGGTGAGCGCGCTCGAGAACGCGAAGTCCTATCTCGCCACCGCCGCCGCGGAAGCGAAACGCGATGCTGCGCCGTTGCTCGAGAAGCTCATCGCCAAGAAGGGTGACGCCGCGCTCCTCAAGCAACTCAACGCCGACGCCGCGGAGTTCCACAAGCTCAAGGACGCCGCACGCGCCGCGCTCGCCGCCAAGGCGTTCGCTGCCATCGAATAGAAGGCGCGCGGTGGCAAGCCAACGCCAACCGCTCGTGCTCGTCGGCGTACGTGACGGCCGGAAAGTCGTCTGTTGGCGAGCCGTCTTCACCTTCACGCTGGCCGTCGCGACGATGACGGGCGTGGGTATCCTCACCGCGTGGGTGCTGTTCCGGATTTTCATCGGCCAGGCATTCCCGCTCTACCCGATCGGCCTCCTCATCGCACTTGGGCCGACTATCCTAGGCGTCAGTCTCCGGTTGCTACGCGAGTGGCGCCAACCGATGGACCGGCTTCCGCGACTCGACTGATGCGGTCTCGGAGGTTTTTTGTTGGAAAACGACGGCGCGAGGCGTCAATAATATCAGACCTATGAAGCAGTACGAAGCGTTCCCGATCACTGCCGACTTGAACCGTCGTGACTTCATCTCCGGTGGTTCGATGGCCACGCTGATGGCGCTGATCGCCGCAAAAGAACTCACCGCGCAAGAGAAGCCCAAGGCCGAGGGCGAGGCGAAGAAGCCCGCCGGCCCGCCGGTGAAATGCGGTGTGATCGGCTGCGGCGTCTGGGGCCGCGAGATCATCAACACGCTGCTCCGCGTGCCGGACGCGAAGGTCACCGCCGTGTGCGATCATTACGAGGCCTTCCTCAACCGCGCCAAGTCGCTGACGCCGGACGCGAAGGGTTACGCCGATTTCAAGGAACTGCTCGCGGATAAGGACGTGCAGGCCGTGTTCATCGCCACGCCCACGCACCAGCATCGCGCGCTGGTCGAGGCCGCGTTCAAGGCCGGCAAGCATGTCTATTGCGAGGCGCCGATCGCGCACACGGCGGAGGATGGTAAAGCCATCGCCGCCGCCGCCAAGGCCTCGCCGCGTTCGAATTTCCAGACCGGCCTGTTGATGCGTTCGGACCCGCAGCGGCAGTTTCTCCTGCCGTTCATCCGTTCCGGTGCTGCCGGCAAAAACATCAAAGCCCGCGCGCAACGCCACAAGAAGGAGAGCTGGCGCCGCACGGCCGCGAATCCCGAACGTGAGAAGGAGCTGAACTGGCGGCTCGACCGCAAGCTCTCGACCGGCCTCGTCGGTGAGATCGGCATCCAGCAGATCGACGTGCTCAGCTGGCTCCTCAACGCCAAGCCGGTTTCTGTGACGGGCTTCGGCGGCGTGGTGCACTGGGCCGACGGCCGCGAGGTGCCCGATTCCATCACGGCCATCTTCGAGTATCCCGGCGGCGTGCTGCTCACCTACGAGTCCACGCTCGGCAATTCGTTCGATGCCGATTACGAGATGCTTTACGGCACGGATGCGGCGGTGATGTTGCGCCAGAACAAGGCGTGGATGTTCAAGGAAGCCGACTCGCCGCTGCTCGGCTGGGAGGTGTACGCGCGCAAGGATGACTTCTACAAGGAGACTGGCATCGCGCTCGTCGCCAATGCCACCAAGCTCGTCGCGCAGGGCGAGAAGCCGACCGAGGAAGCGCCCTTCACCAACACGCCGCTTTCCTACGCGCTCGAGGCGTTCCTCTACAACTCGCGGCTCATCGGCGGCGCGGTGGAGGATTTCGTCACGAACTTCGGCGACGGCGACGCGGCCGCGTTGCGCGCGTACCTCGTTGATTTCGCCAAGAACAAGATGCCCGCCGCCGGTTGGCAGGAAGGCTTCGAGGCGCTCGTCACCGTGCTCAAGGCCAACGAGGCCATCCTCACCGGCAAGAAAGTCGCCTTCACCAAAGATCTCTTCGAAGTCTGAACTGCCCGAACCCGATTCCCATCATGCGTCACCTGCTCGCCCTCTCGCTCCTGCTCACACTCCTCAACGCCACCGCGCGCGCCGAGGCCATCAGATTCACGGCCCAGCCCGTCGGTAGTAAAATCCGCGTGGACGGCAAATCGAACATCCATGACTGGCACATGGAAGGCGCGCTCATCGGCGGCTTCCTCGAGGTGGATGAGAAATTCCCGGCCAAGGCCGATGCCAAACCCGCGCCGGGAAAGTTCCCCGCGAAGGTCGAGATCCGCGTGCCGATCCGCTCGCTCAACACCAGCGGCAAAGCCGCGATGAACACCGTGATGCAGGCCGCGATCAAGATGGAGGATCACCCGCTCATCAACTTCAAGGCCACCGAACTGGTGTTCAAGGAAACGAAGGACGGCAAGCTCGCCTTCGAAGCTCCCGGCAAGCTCACCGTCGCCGGCATCACCAAAGATCTCAAGCTGCCCATCACGATGGAGCACGCCGAGGGCGGCAAGCTGAAGTTCAAGGGCGAGGCGAAAGTGAAGATGACCGACTTCGGCATTAAGCCGCCCTCACCCGCGCTCGCGCTCGGCCTGATCAAGACCGACGACGAGGTGAAGATCTCCTTCGAGTGGCTCACCGCACCGCCGGCGAAGTAAGTGCCGGTGCGCCTTCGCGCTTTGCTTCAGCGCGGCTTCGGCATTAGACTGCACGCATGAACCGTTGCGCCCCGCTCCTGCTCGCACTGGCTCTGCTCACCGGCTGTCTCGATTTCGAGCGGGAGACCGTCACCTATCACCACGACGCGAAGACCGACACGCTCCGTTTCCATCTCGTGTACCACGGCATCTTCGGCGGTGAAGGCCAGCCGGGCCTTTCCGAGTCGGAGCAGGGACAACTCCACGACGTGCTCACGAACGAACGCGCCTTCTTCTTCAGCAACTGGATTCTCGAATACAATCGGGCCATGATCAAAGAGGGGCTGGAAAAAGCGCGCGACCCGAATGAAAATAGAGGGAACCCCCCGCCGCTCGTCGAGAAACAGAAGAAACTTCTCGAGCTGCTGCTGGCGAACGTCCGCGTAGAAAACGGCCCCTTCTTCCTCGACGATCGCGGCCGGCTCTGCGGCGCGCAGCGCGTCACTCTTCAAAAAACGTCTGAGATCATACGCGCAGCGAACGAGTGGATCCGCGAGGAACTTCGGCATCAAGCCGATGCCCCCATGACCGACGACGATGACCGCGAGGCCATCCGCCGATCGCTCGCAAAAGCCGAGGCGTTTCTGCGCCTCACCGGAAACCGCCTCGCGCTCCGCTGGCCGATGACGCGTGCGGACCACGAGAAACAGTTCGGCGAACAGGCGGACGAGGAAACGAAATCTGCGCTCGGCGAATTCGTCGGGCAAGGCGGCCATTTCGCGTGGGAACGCGACGAGGTTTTCGTTCACATCGGCACCACGAACCGGCAGCCCGCCACGCTCGCGCTGCGCGTTGGTGAGAAGCCGTACACCCCGAACGCCGTGCCCGCCGTCCGTGCCCGCGCGAAAATCTTGGAGAAATTCGACGTGACCGCCGCGGCGAAGGCCTTCGTCGAGACGGGCAAGGCACCCTGATTCACGCCCGAGCATTGCTCCTTCAAGCCGTTGCCGCTTGCCTCGGACTATCAGCCAGCGCAGGATGTGCGCGTGACTCCGCCCGCCGCCGGCGCCAAGCGATCGAAACTCCCGCACCAGCGCGGCTTCTTCAACGGCCTCTGTCGTCGCGGCCGGCTGCAGTATTTGAAGTTGCTGCGTTCCAAAGGCGCTCCACAGCAGATCGCCCGCGGCTTCGCCATCGGCACATGGGTCGAGTTCATCGTCTTCCCCACGCTCGGCGTGGCCTTCGTGTTGCTGTGGCCGCTGAACTGGCTGCTGCGCGGTAATCTCGCCGCCTCATTCGTCGCCTTCGTGCTCTGGAAAATGGTGATGTGGATCTTCATCTGGCCGAACACCCAGCTCGGGCATTGGCTACTCGGCTCGCAGCAGGTCGTCGAGAAAGCGACCAAGTCCGAGTTGAAAGGCTGGGCTGCCAAACTGGATTTTGTGAAGCAACAGGGAATGGCCTTCTTCACCGGCAGCGCTGTGGTGGGATTGGTGGCGGCGCTCCTCGGCTACGTCCTCGTGCTCGTCGCGCTCAAGACCTACCACGACCGACGCGAACGCCGCCGGCACGCGATGCTGGAAAAACGGCACAACCAAATCGCGCACAACCACTGAGCCGTTTCACTAGGATTGGAAACAGCGGCGCTGCGCTTCCGCATCTCAGCCAACGATCGGCTTGATCACTTTGCCGCCCACGTCCGTCAGACGGAAATCGCGCCCGTTATAGCGGTAGGTGAGTCGCTCGTGATCCAGACCGAGCTGATGCAGAATGGTGGCGTGGAAATCGTTTACGTGCACCTTGTCCACGGCGGCCTTGTGGCCGATCTCGTCAGTCGCGCCGTGCGTCACGCCGCCCTTCACACCGCCGCCAGCCATCCACGCCGTCATCGCGTGCGGGTTATGGTCGCGCCCCGGCTTCGCGCTCTTTTGCGCGACGGGTAGTCGGCCGAATTCGCCCGCCCAGACGACCAGCGTGTCCTTGAGCATCCCGCGCTGCGCGAGATCCTCCAGCAACGCGGCCACGGGCTGATCGCTCTCCTGCGCAAATCCGGTGTGGTTTCCGGCGATGTCGTTGTGGCCGTCCCAACTTAACTGATTATCCATGCCGCCGGAATAGATCTGCACGAAGCGCGTGCCGCGTTCGACGAGGCGGCGCGCGATGAGGCATTGCGCGGCGAAGTGCGCGCAGTGTTTCTGATCCAAGCCATACAGCTTGCGGACCGGCTCCGGCTCTTTCTCGATGTCCAGCGCCTCGGGCGCGGCGCTCTGCATGCGATAGGCCAGCTCGAAACTCTCGATACGCGCGGCCAGTTCGCTTTCCTGCGGATTCGTCGCGAGCTGCGCGCGGTTGAGTTCCGCGAGCAGATCGAGCTGCGCTCGCTGCTGCGCGACGGTCATTTCTTTCGGCCGGTTCAAGTTGTCGATCGGATCGCCCTGCGGACGGAAATGCGTCCCTTGAAACACGCTCGGCAAAAATCCCGCGCCCCAGTTCGCCGCGTGACCCTTCGGCAGTCCGCGCCCGCGCGGATCGCTCATCACCACGAACGCCGGCAGGTTGCGGCTCACCGATCCCAGCCCGTACGTCGCCCACGAACCGACACACGGAAAACCCATGCGCGGCAGGCCGCAGTTCATCATGAAGAGCGCCGGGCTGTGGTTATTCGACTCGGTGTGGAGCGAGTGGATGAACGCCATCTTGTCCACGTGCCGCGCGAGGTTCGGAAAAATGGACGACACCCATTTGCCGCACTGACCGTGCTGCTTGAATTCGAACGGGCTTTTCATCAGCCCGCCGACAGCGTTGGCGAAGAAGCCGGTGAAGCGGTCAAAACCCTCGAGCGCCTGGCCGTCGCGCTTGGCCAGCTCGGGCTTGTAATCCCACGTGTCCACCTGGCTCTGGCCGCCGTTGACGAAAATCCAGATCACCGCCTTCGCCTTCGCGGCAAAGTGCGGCAGACGCGGCGCGAGCGGATCGGCCGCGGCGGCCAGCAGCCGTTCCTCCTGCAGGAGGCCGGCCAACCCGAGCGCGCCCGCGCCCATCCCGCAGTGTTGCAACCATTGCCGGCGATTCAATGACGCGTTCATAAATCGTTCACTGTACGTAGATGAATTCGTTCAGACCAAAGAGAGCCTGACAGAGGTCAGTCGTCGCCAGCAACTTCGCGTCCGCAGGTGTGCGCGCGGCGGCCTTATACGATTCCTCCTGCTGCGCGAGGAAACGCGCCGCACTCGCGCGTTCCGCCACGGCCGGTGGCCGGCTCAACGTCGCGAGATACGCCTGTTCCACAAAGGCGTCGTGCGAAGCGGCGGCGCCCGGCAGCAAGCGCGCCGCGAGGGCAGACGCGCTTTGACGCACGTTCGCGCCGTTCATAAACAGCAACGCCTGCGGTGCGATGACTGTCGCCGGCCGGGCGCCCTGCCCGGCGAGTGGTTCGGGCGCATCGAAGAGCTGCAGACTCGGGATGAGTTTACTGCGCTTGATGAAGAAGTAGATGCTGCGCCGCCGGCTGCTCTCATCCAGCGTGCCCGGGCCAAACATCGCACGATCTAGCCGCCCGCTGACGGCCAGCACGCTGTCGCGAATCGCCTCCGCCTCCAAGCGCTGCGGCGTGTGCCGCCAGACGAGCGTGTTCTGCGGGTCCTTCGCCCCCTTCGCTGCGTCGAACTTCGCGTCCTGCTGATACGCTGCGCTCATCAGCATCAGCTTGTGCAGCGGCTTGAGCCGCCAGCCATTTTTGATGAGTTCACCCGCGAGAAAATCCAGCAGCTCCGGATGCGTTGGCCGTTCACCCTGCGCGCCAAAATCGCTCGGGGTGGCCACGATCCCGCGCCCGAAGTGATGCTGCCACAGCCGATTCACAATCACGCGCGCGAGCAGGTGCCCGGCGCCGTGCTCCGTGTCGGTGATCCAATTCACCAGCGCCGCGCGCCGGTGCGAAGTGCGAGCGCCCGCCGGGGGTGTTGATGTCCATGCTATCTCGGTCTTGCCGCCGCGCATGAGCACCTGCAGAAAACCTTGCGGAGCGACCTCGCCTTTCTGGTTCACGTCGCCGCGCTTGAGGAAGTGCGTCTCCTTGTAGAAATGCGGGAAGCCGCGGTCATCCGCGTGATGCTTCATCGGCTTCACGCCTTCGCTGCACGCTTGCACCTTGGTGAGCGCGGACTTGGGCCGGGCAGCGTCATGCTGCTCCAATGTTTTGCAGAGCGCCTTCCATGCACCGTCCAATGGATGGTTCATGGAGATGAGCGCGAAACGCTGCGCGTCGGTCAATCGCGTCAGTCGTTGCTCTTGAGCGAGGCGCGCCATCGATAGGATGGACTGCAGCTGCGTGCCCCCCGCCAGCGGCGCCGGTGAGGGGGCGGTGGTGACCGAGAATCGCGCCCGCCCGATGACGTGCCGCGTGTTGGTGAAGTAATCCAGTTCCACTGTGAGGATGACGCCGCCGGGGGCGCTCACCGGTCCGTCAAACTCGAATACGGCCGCGTGGTTCTTGCCAAGCTGAGGGTCCACAGCCCAGCCGGTCTTGCGCCCGTCCGCGTCAATGGAGCTGGCCACCGAAAGGCTCCCGACATTTTGCTCGAAGGTCGCCCGAGGCTGGACGAGTTTCACGCGCACACGAGGCTTCGAACCGTCGGCGGGCTGTGCGAAGACGCGCAAATCGGTCAACGAGAAGTTCCCGTTGTCGGCCCGGCCCGGGCCCTGCTTTTTGAGCGACGCGTCCGCAAGTGCCTCAACGCGCAGGGCGGTGATGGCTCCCTGTAACGGACGCGTAGTGATCACCCAGCGGTCGGTATCGGGATTTTTCCCGCCGAGCAGTAGCGAGCCGTCTGCCTGCGGCGTGAAGGTGGAGCCATCCTGCGATTGGGCTTTCGCCTCATCGAGAATCAGCCAGGGAAAGAGCGCGCCCCATTCTCCTGCCGCTTTTTTTGCCCACACATCGAAACGCTCGGGAAGTTGCACGGCTTCGAATTTAGCGAGTTGATCGTCCAGCGCGCGGCGCTTGGCGCTCCACGCAGCCATTGCGTCGGCGTAGGCCTGCGGTGCCAATTCCAGTTCCACTTCGCTGCGGATGGTTCTGCTGAACGCCGAGACGAACCGGTAGTAATCGCGCACGGGAATAGGATCGAACTTGTGGTCGTGACAACGCGCGCAACCAACAGTCAGCCCGAGCATCGCCGTGCCGAGTGTGCCGGCCATGTCGTCCAGCTCGTCGTAGCGCGCGGATTCGAATTCCTTTTCCGTGAGTTGCGTCGGGAAAACGCCCGCGCCCAGAAAACCCGTGGCCATCAGCGCGAGCGGATCGCCCGGCGCCAGCTCATCGCCGGCGACCTGCCATTTCACGAATTGATCGTACGGCATGTCGGCGTTGAGCGCCTTGATGACGAAATCGCGGTAATGATACGCGTGCGGCCGGTCGTAATCCTGCTCGAAGCCGTGGCTCTCGGCGAAGCGCGCGAGGTCGAGCCAATGCCGCCCCCAGCGTTCGCCGTAGTTCGGCGAGCCGAGCAGACGCTCCACCACTTTCGCGAAGGCATCGGGCGAGGAGTCCTTCGCAAACGCCTCGGCCTCTTCCGGCGTTGGCGGCAGCCCGGTGAGGTCGAGATAAACGCGGCGCAGCAGCAGGCGACGGTCTGCCGGCGCGTTGGGGGCGATCTGCTTCTCCTCCAGCTTGGCGAGGATGAAACGGTCGATGTCGTTACGCGGCCATTTCGCATCGCGCGTTTTCGGTGGCGAAACTTTTTTGAGCGGCTGAAACGACCAGAACTGGCGGTCAGCCTCGGTGATGCCGCGAACTGCAGCGGCCGCTCCTTTTTCTACGAGCGGCTTGTCGTATGGCGCGCCGTAATCAATCCATTGCGCGATTTTGGCGATGAGTGACTCGGGCAGCTTCGGCAACTTGTACGGCATGGCCGGCGCGACCTGATGCGCGATGGATTTGTAGAAATGACTAGTTTTGGTCTGACCGGGCACCAGCGGGCCTGATTCGCCACCCTTGAGCAACCCCTCGCGCGTGGTGAGGTCGAGTTCACCTTTCACCTTTTCGCCGCCGTGACATTTGAGGCAATGCTGCGTGAGCGCGTCGCGCACATCGCTCTTGAACAACGCCAGCCCCTTGGCCATGTCCTGCGCGTGCTGTGGCGGAACCGCCGCTTGAACGGCGCAGGAAAACGCCACGGCCACAGCAACCCAACCCAGCCGGTAGCGGCTCTTCTTCATGCTCAGAAGTATAAATTAACCGCTCATCGAAGACAACAAGCGAGACTTCCCCATCTACTTCGCCGCCGTGCTCGTCGGCTGCACCGGCACGGGCACGAGCGCGCGCAACAGTTTGCCGCCGGCCACTTCGTAGATCTGCACCCGGCCGTCGCGGCTGCCGATGGCCAATCGCGTGCCGTTGCCGTCCAGCGCCACGGCGTTGATGGGCGCGGGCAATTTGCCGATCACCGTTTTGCGCGCGCGATCGGATGTCTGGTAAATGCGGACCTCCGCCTGGCGCGTGGCAACGGCCAGCCACTTGCGGTCGCCGCTCGTGGCCAAGTCTTGCACGGCGTCCGGCTGCGCCTCGAAAGGCCGCACGTACTGGGCGAGGCGGTTGACCGGTTGCGCGCCGTTGCCCGAGCCCGTCGTCTCCACACCCGCCAGCGCCACTTTGTAATCGTACCCCGTCAACGTGCGCGCGTGGCCGCCAGCGATGGCCGCGAGCGAATCGGACGCCACGGCGCTGATGATGTCGGCGGATTGATCCACCATGCGCAGCAGGCGCAACGTCTCCACCGAACTCACCTTCGTCGCCTTGTCGCGGCCGCCGGTGACGAGTTGTTTGCCGTCGGGCGTGTAAGCCACATCGAGCACCCAGTCACTGTGCAGATCGATGGAATTGATTTTTGCGGCAGCGTCCACCGGCACGATGTGCGCCGCGCCGTCGGCCCCGCCCAACGCGATCGTCTTTCCATCGGGCGCAAACCCGCCGCGGAACAGCGTGTCGCGGCCGACGCGCCGCGTGTGCTCCAGCTTACCGTCGGGTATTCTGAAAAAGGTGACCGCGCCGAACCGCTGCGGGGAACCGCCGGCCGCCGCGAGGCGCAGCCCGTCGGGACTGAATTCGACTTGGTTGATCAGATCGCACTCGGTCGACAGCCGGCGCGGCGTGGCGTTGTCGTCCACCGAAATCAAAATCACCTCGCTGCGACAGGCCGCGGCGACGAGCTTGCCATCCGGGCTCAGCGCCACGCTGGTGACGGCCGGGGCGAAGGCGTACACGGCGGGAATGACGACCGCGTGCGACAGTGCGGCGGGCGGGGCGTCGAACTTCGCGCCCTGCGCCACCCAATCGCGCAGCAGCGCTACTTTCGCCGGCGACAACGGCGCTTCCTTCACTGGCATCTCCGGCTCATCGCCGCTGATCTGTTTGATGAGCAGGCTTTGATCCGGTTTGCCGGGCACGAAAAGCGGCCCGTTCTCGCCGCCCTTTTGCACAGCCGCCACGTCGTCCAGCCGCAGCCCGCCTTTGATCTTCTGCGCGGAATGGCAGCCGACACAGTGCCGCTTGAAGATCGGCCAGACGTCGCGGTGATAACTGATCTCCGCTGCGGCAACGGAGCTGGCGCACCAGACGGAAAGGATGAGAACAGCGCGGCGCATCGTCAGTACAGCAACATGAAGTCGCGGCTGTTGAGCAGGCCCCAGAAGAAATCCTGCGCGGCCTCGGCGCGTTTGTCGCCGTACTCCTTGAAGAATTTCTGCGCCAGCCCGCGCTCGGCATCGGTGGGCCGGCGTGCCAGCGCCCACAAGTGAAGCTGATCGATAAGCGCGTCGTCCGCCGGTTTGGGCTGGAGCAGCAACGCGGGGCGGCCGTTGCCCGCAGTGACACGGTTGAGGATGGAGCGGCCGTTGATGAAATCCAGCGCCTGCAGCATATTCGAGCGCGTGTCGCGCTCGCATTCGCAGGCTTCCATGCGCTGAGCTTTGCCGAAGAGGCTTAGAAATTCGCTGCCGAAATTCGCGTCGGGTAATTGCGATGCGGTGAACGCCGCGGGGGCACCACCGAAATTCTCCGGTACGCCGGTGGCCTGCACCAGCGAATCCAGCAGCGCCTCCGCCGGCAGTCGGCGCGGGATGGCGTGGGAGAAATTGGCGTCGTCGTGCGCATTGGAGGCACTGGGAGTTGCGCTGCGCTGGTAAGTGCGCGAGTTGACGATGGTGCGGATGAGATGGCGCATGTCGAACTGTTGCTTCGCGAAGTCCGCCGCCAACGCGTCCAGCAACGGCGCGTTGATCGGCGGGTTGGTCGCGCGCAGATCATCCACCGGATCGATGATGCCGCGGTGGAAAAAGTAGCTCCAAAACCGGTTGGCAAGACTGCGCGCGAAGTGCGGATTGTCCGGCGTGGTGAGCCAGCGCGCGTAATCCAGCCGGCGATCGGCGCCGCTGGCCAGCTTGGGTTCGATGCCGCCGAGGTAACGCGGCGGCTGCGCCTGTCCCGTGCGCGGGTTGGTGGAAAGGCCGCCCTGCAGATTCACCAGCACCGAGCGGGCGTTCGCCACGGCGGGCAAGCGCGGATCCTGCTTGGTGCTGACTTGGCTGAAAAAGCTGTGCAGCCCGTAGTAGTCGGCCTGCGTCCAGTTCTCGAACGGATGCGGATGGCACTTGGCGCAGAGCATGCGCACGCCGGCAAACACCTGCGTGGAACGTTGCAGGCTATCGTCGGCGTCTTTGCTCGCGGCAAACCACGCGGCTGCAGGATTGTCGGTCGCCGCACCGCGCGCGGTGAGAATCTCGCGCGCGAACTGGTCCAGCGGTTTGTTGGCCGCCACGGAAGCGCGGATCCATTCGCGGAAGGCGTACACACCCGGGTCACTGGTGGTGTTGCGAGAGTTCTGCAATAGATCCCCCCAGCGCAGCGACCACCAATCGATGAACTCCGGCCGCAGCATCAATCGCTCGATGATCTTTGCGCGCTTGTCGGGCGCGGCATCGGCCGCAAAGGCGAGCACTTCGTCCGGCTTCGGTTGCACGCCGATGAGGTCCACATACACGCGGCGCAGGAACCGCTCGTCATCCACCACGGGCGACGCCTCGATGCGCAGGTCGTTGAGCTTGGTCATCACGTGGCGATCCACCAAGTTGTCCTGCGGCACCGGCGCGGGTTTGAACGCGGTGTCGGTGGAGAGCACGATGAGATTGGCCACGGCGAAGATGCGCTCGTAGCGCGCGGCGACGGCCGTCTCGCCCAACGCCGTGGCGGCGACCAACCCGGCGTCATCCACACGCGCCACGCGTTCGGTGTTCACTTCAAAGATCGCCATGCGGGTCACGTCGCGCTCGGTGCCGTCGCTGTAACGGGCGATGACTTGAAACTGCTGGCGGGCCTTGGGCGCGGCGACCACTTTTGCGGGATGGATGCGAACGCCCTCCAGCGTGGGCAGGGCGGGCGAATCATCCCTCGCCCCCTGCGCGATCCACGTCAGCAACGTCGTGTGCGACAAGCTGCCCGGATCAAAACGCACGCCGCCCTCGTGCGGCAAATCGCCCAGCGGCTTCTGCAGCAACAGGCTGGCCGGCGGATTATGCCGATTGATTCGCCGCTCGAAGAACTCCTCCGTCACCGCCGGGAAATCGAGCGCTGGATCCGATCCGCGCAGGGAAAGTTTGAAGCCGTTTTTGCCGAGCGAATAGCCGTGGCAAGCGCCCATGTTACAGCCGCCTTTCGACAGCACAGGCATCACGTCGTGCCGAAAACTCAACGGCTGCGCGGCGGATGGCAACTTGACGCTCACGCTGACTTGGACGGATTTCCCGGCGGCCTGTCCGGTCAATGTGGCCTGTCCATTCGTCACCGCGCTCACCCAACCCAGCGCGTCCACGCGCGCGACGGCCGTGTTGCTGCTGGTCCATTTCATCTGCCGAGTCAGATCCACATCGTGCCCGGCGGCGGTGCGGCCCATGACGAGAAGCGAGTGTCCCTCGTGAGGCCGCGTGAGAACCACCGAGGCGGGCGAGACGCTGAGGTTGCCGGCCAGCGGTGGGACGCTCTGCGCCCGTGCCGACAGGGACACGGTAATCAGGAGGAGTGGCAGGATGTGCTTCATGTCACTTCGTTGGTGTCGTAGCCGCAGGCTTTTTTTCCGGCTCTGCCGCGATGAGGTTGATGATCGCATCAATCCCGCGGCTGCGAATGTCCGGACCGCCGGCGAAAAATTTACCCGTCGCGATGGCTTTGACTCCCTTCACTTCACCAGCGGCAAAACCGGCCGGAAACTTGAGGGGCAGTTTGAAATCGGTCTCGCCATCTTTCAGCGTCACGCGCGGCACGGCGATGCCGGCGGGCAATCCGGTGAGGGTGAGGGTCGCCTCGCCTTTGGCGCCTTCCAGCCGTTCCAGTTTGCCGACCAACTCCAGCGCGGCACCCGTCTTGGCGTCGAGCTTGATCTCAAACTTCGGCGCAGTCCATTTCACGATCAGCGGATTGATCACCGGCAACACGCGCACGGGAGTGAAGGCCACGGCCTCCACCGTGCGGCCGTCGCGCCGGAGCAGCTCGGCTTTGAAAGCGAATTGATGCGGCAGCTCGGGCAGGTCCGCCGGCACGAGAACGGAAAACGCCGCGTCATTCTTGGCGGCAGCAACGGCGGTCTGCGCGGCCTTTTTGGCCTCGTCGAGTTTCGCCTGCGCCTCTTTCAACTTCACGCCGGTGGCGGCCTTGGCCGCATCGTCCTTCGCGGCGGCAGCGGCTTTGTCCGCGGCTTCGAGCGCTTTTTCAGCAACGGCGATAGCATCGAAGGTCTGCTGCGCTTTTGTATCGGCGGCAATCTGCACAACGGCTTCCTGTCGCAAGGCGCGAGTCACGTCGGGCTGGCCGGCGGGGTTGACGGGTGCCCCCTGGCTGGTGAGCAAGGTGAGTCGCACCGCGCCGTCATGGCCGAGGGGCCGCGCGCACCGGAGCGCCAGCGCGAGTTTGCCGCCCAGCGGCACGGGCTGATTGTTCGTGGCCCAGTTGAGGGTGAAATCCACGGTGGGTTTTGCGACAGACGCCACAGCGAATTCGTGGGCAAGCCACGGCTGATGCCTGCCTGCGGCAAAATCTGGATTGATGGCCGTGCTCTCGCGTTCGCCTCCTTTGCCGCGCAGGGCGGTGACGAGCGGCAGCTGCGGCGCATCCGCGATGAAGGTGAGCAATGCGCCCGTGGCGCCGGCGGGAATGTCCGTTGATGTGACCTTCACCCCGGCAGGCAGGCGGTCGAACGCCAGCGCGATCGGGCCGTCGTAGCCTTGCCGACGGGCTTCCACGCGCAGCACTTGCGCGCGCCCCGCAGGAAGGGCGAAGGCGTCGTTCTTGATGGAGAGGGAAAATTCGGCGGCGGTTTTCTCCGGCTCGGTGCGGGTGATTTTCAATCGGTACAGGCAGGCACGGTCGCCGCGGCCATGCACATCGCGGATGGCGGCGACGAGGTTGGTCACGGCCTTGGGCACTTTGTAGACCAGCTTGGAATCACCCGACCCGGTGACGCCATCATCGTTGGAGGCGAGGGTCGCGTTCTTCTCGTCGCGCAGTGTCAGCGTCGTGTCCAGCAGCGCGCCCAATCGATCGGCGAAAATCTCAAGCTGCACCTCGGTCTCGGGCGTGACGCTCAGGCGATAGGTGTCCTCCTCACCCGGCTGCTCGAGCCGGCCGCTGACGGCCACGGGGAGCGCGGGCAAATGTTGCGGCGCGGTGCCATCGCGTTTCTCGATCAACTCCGTGAGGTCGGTCAGCTGCACCGAGGGCCGCAGGCCGCTGGCGATCTTGGCGTCGGGCCACGGCGCGGGCATGGTCTCGCCTTCAAAGGAGGCGGGCAGACTGATGGGGCGTGCCGGAGCGTTGCCCAAGAGTTCCAACTCGACGGAGCTGCCACGGCGGACAGCCGGCGGGAATGCCATGTCCGCATATTGCCATTGGCCGATCTTGAGGCGGAAATGATTCGGGGCGGGCGCGGCGAATTGGAGATCGCGCAGATGCACGGTGTAATTGCCGTCGACGGGCAGGCGCGTTTCCATGCGCGTGTCGCCGCGCAACGCGGGCGCGGGCAGGCTCCATTTCAGCAGCGCGCCGCTCGGCCCGTAGAGATGCAGCACCGGACGCAGACCGCCGCCCAGCCGTTGCGCCTCTACCTCGCAGATGATCTCCTGTCCGGCTTTGCCGGCAAAAACAGTCTCGCGCACCGCGCCGCCGGAAAGGGTGCCGTGCAACGCCGCCGGCAGCGAATCGATCTTCGCGGCGAAGGGTTGCGGGACCAGCGCGTCCACCGTCAGCACGTCCCGCGCGGAAACGCCCTCATCCGTCACAAACCACCACGCGTACACGCCGGGCTGCGCGCCCTCCGCCAGCGTGATGTCCAGCGCCACGCGGCCGGGCAACGCGCCTTCGCGTACGACTTGCTTGACGATGGGCGCGATGGTGAGCAGGCGCGGGTTGGGCAGGAGGTTGGCGCCGTCCAGCGTCAGCGTCACCGTGCCGCCGACGCGGAGGCCGCGGATGTCCACCGCGCGAACTTCCGGCGGCGCGGCGGAGAGGGGCGTGGCAAACAGGACACTCAATGCCAGCGCAAAAAGAAAACGATGGGCGCTAGGAGTGGCCATGCGACGGCGTACGGCTAGACCAACTCGCGGATGGGCTCCGCGTCGATGAAGCGGACGGGGCGGCCGCCGGGGCCGGGCATCATCGTTGTTTCCAGATCAATGCCCATGGCGCGGTAGATCGAGGCCACCACGCGCGGCGGTTCGATGGGATTATCGTGCGGCGCAGCACCGATTTTGTCGGTGGAGCCGATGACCTGTCCGCCCCGGATGTTGCCGCCGGCCATGAAATTGGTCCACGCGGAGGGATAATGATCGCGCCCGCCGCGTCCATTGAGCGTGGGCGTGCGGCCGAATTCGCTGAGCACAGTCACGACCGTGTCCTTGAGCAGGCCACGCTGGTCGAGATCTTCAATCAATGCGGTGAAGGCGAGATCGAACTGCGGCATGAGCAGATGCTCGTAGTCGGCGTAGGTGTTGTTGAGGCTGCCGCCGTCGGCGTGCATGTCCCAGCAGGAGATGCCGAAGACGGTGTCGAAATGATTGACCGTGACGAAGCGCGAGCCGCGCTCGATGAGTCGGCGCGCCATGAGGCAGCTTTGCCCGAGCGTGTTGCGCCCGTAACGGTCGCGCAGCTTGTCCGGCTCCTTGCTCAAGTCAAAGGCCTGCTTGGTCTCCGGATTGGTGAGCAGGTTGAAAGCGCGCGCGTAGGCCGTGTCGCGCTCGATCGTGCTGCTGGTCTCCACGCGGCGCTGCAGGTCGTCGATCTCCTTGAGCAATTTGCGGCGCGCCTCGACGCGGAACTCTGTCTGCCCGGTGGGCGGTTCGAGATTCGCCACCTTGAAGGTGGACAACGCCGGATCGCCGCCGAGGAAGAACGGCTCGTGGCCGCTGCCCAAGAACGCCGATTCCTGCCCGTGCGGCGTGGAGGTGCCGGTGTTGCCGATTTTCACCGGCAGAATGATGGAGGTGGGCAACGCCCCCTTCGGCCCGAACACGCGCGAGATCACCGAGCCCATGTACGGCTTCCGGTTCGCCTCATTGTAATCATGGCCGCTCATCATCCAGCGCTGGCCATTCTCGTGCGACGCGCCGGTCTTGTGATGCAGGCTGCGGATGAGCGCCACCTTGTCCATCATCTTCGCCATGCGCGGGAAATGCTCGCAGATCTGGACGCCGGGCACGTTGGTTTTGATGGGCTTGAATTTGCCGCGCACGTTCTCCGGCGCATCGGGCTTCATGTCCCACGTGTCCAGATGGCCGGGCGAGCCGACGAGGAAAATGGTGATGCAATTCTTGATCTTCGCCTTCGATTCATCTACCGCACCGGCCGCCTGCAGCTTGTGCAGCAACGGCAGTGAAAGGCCGAGCGTGGAAGCCGCGCCTGCTTGCAGGAAGCTGCGGCGGCTGACACCGTCGCAGAGCGGCACGTGAGTGTTTCCGATGTGTAGCATGATCGTCCCTTTCGGTCAGATGGTGTAAGTGACGGGCGCGGAAATATCCACGTACTTGCTCGTGGTGAAGTTGCCGTCCTTGTCCTTCGCGTAGCTCACGTATTTGAACATCTGCAGGACGACCTCGTACTTGCCCGGCGTCGCGTCCGCATGCTCGAAGGCCGGCTCGATGCCCGCCGCCGCCGCGGCCAGTTCCTTGCCATCGCGGCTCACCTTCCACTGCATGCGCGAGCCCCAGTTGTTCTCCACCTCGCCGCGGATGACCTTGCGCCCTTCCAGCCGCAGGGCGGCCTTCGGTGTCCCTTCAGATTTCTGTTCCATAGCTGTTTCTCCAATCTTCCAAGCCGGCGCCGATTCCCAGCGATGTTTTACCCAAAAAGCTTATCGAAAAGCAGACTAGCGCTACCATTAATTTATTCGACGGCCGACCATGATTTTCACCCTGCTGTCGCTTCCAAAAATCCACCAAAGTGAGGCGTCAAAACGGCAACCCCGACTCACTTCCAGCGGAACAGCTCGCTCTGCACCACGCCATGGACGAGGGCGCGGAGGCCGTGCTTGTCCTTCGCGGCCGCGGTCACGATGGCCTCGATGGCCGGCTGGTCGAGGCGGCTGGCGGGCGTGCCAGTGGCGTAGGT
>SXGS01356206.1_pt1 | contig 18039 bp, 18 predicted proteins | sample 3174681 | NCBI WGS metagenome assembly SXGS01 (sample SAMN11356861, study PRJNA531348) | freshwater metagenome | isolation source: freshwater sample F1-80 | place: China: Fuxian Lake, Yuxi | collected 2017-12-25 | reverse complement strand
TCCTTGAGATCCATTGAATGATGACAGCTTGAGTATTGATGAGTCTAAGGCGTAAGGCTCTGAATAGGTTATAGATGACTTCCTTTCAATTTGTTTTGCCTCTGGAGCAACAGCATTTGGCCTACCTACCCCAATATAATTAGACTAAAAAAAATCGCTTACACTCAAGTCTTCTACGAAATAATTGACATATCTTATTCCAGATACATTGGTTTTGTCAACATTGACGCTAGATGATACAAGGGGATTAAGCTTTATTTGTCTAGGTCTATAGTAACAGTCTCCATTAGATGTTTTAATAATTGTGTCGGAAAGCCCAGATACCGCTTGAACAGTCCAATCAGAATTAGCCAATCCACCATCAAGAAACGAAATTATTGTGTGACCACTAGCATTTACTTTTGAATTAGACACTGTCCTTGAGGCCTCAAGTGGAGTTGGCCCACCAGGTGCAATTATTTGAGTGAATGTAAATCTGTCTCCTGGGTATATCAGGACTTGACCAGTTATTGTATACGTTCCATTCAAAGCCGTCAGATTCACGCTAGGAAACACATAAGATAAATCACGAAGGCCTTTATGGTAATAATTGCCACCAGAAATACCTATATCCATAACTTCACCTATTTCTCTATAAACTAGGCTTGAGAATTGTGGAACAGGTCTGTATATTTCAACTATCGTATCATTATCCCATAGGTCAACTTGATTGACGACATCAGATGCACTAAACCCAGAATAGTTTTCACTCTTGATTATCAAAAAGTCTCCAGTCTCCCTATATGACTTATTTGTAGCTCCGCTGACATTTACTACACCGCTAGATGACACATATTCATAACCAACTATATCAAATACGACTTCATTTGGATATGATATACTGCCAGCACCATTTGGAGACACATAACTAACAACTCTTAATTTATCGCCCTCTGCATATTGATAGTCAAACTTAGCTCCTTTTGACTCCTTATATGAGCTTTGCTTGCCCTCAAGATGACGCATTGCAAGATAAATCTGCTTATCATTAGATGAACCACCAGTCACTTCAGCCCCTACAAAGGCTTCCGCAACAGAATAGCGATAAGCGTAGGAATATGACATATATGGTGAATACACCAACTGCCATTTTTTAGCCCAAGACGGGGGCTGGCTAGATAGTCTTAATAAAGCTGAAGATTGTCCAACCTCTCCGTTTGGCCTATCTCCTTCATTCGGGTTGTAAAATTCACCCAATTCATTTACCGCAGAACTTCGGTTGTAATTATCGTAGTAAACAATTCCAAATCTATGCCTTTGACCAGATTTGAATGTCGTATATGTATTATTTGATATGCCAAATGATGACGATATCTTGAATACTTTTAGGTTTGTCCAAGTGTGATTGTAAACTCCACCTATTGTAATCCCTTTGAAAGTAACTGGGTCTTCCGATAACGTAACATCTCGCTGCCTAATAGGGTCTCCACCAACTATAGATATCCTAGTTATCTGCGAGGTCTGCACGTTTAAAGCGGAAGAGTTTGGCGATATTCTAAATGTAATAACCGACCCAACGACAGATATACCAGAAACAGTTACACCTAGAGTGCCAGCAAAATAATAATCAAGTTGATCATAGGTAGGCGCAGTCCCAAGAGCAACAGATAAAGGATACGTCGGTGATATCTCTGCTAAATAAGTAGCGTCACTTAGGTTTTGTATAACTGATGATGCTAATGTAGCTTTATTAGCATATGCCCCTACGACAAACGTTTTTTGAATATTGAAAGATGGACTGCCTAAGTCGAGGCTGGATACACCAGATAATCGACCAACAGAAAAAGTGCTTCCAGAAGGAGAACCTGACGATAAAGTCAACTTATCAGAAGTAACCTGGAATGAAGCATTTATGGTTGTATTGTATGAAGAGGAATCTGGGAAATCTGACAGGTCTATTGTAAAATATACTGAGTTAACGGTTGTTGATGCAGTAACTGTGGTCCCTGTTGTTTCGGTCCCAAAAGAAAGTAATTTTGGGGCAGATGATTCGTGCAAAAAAGAGATGTTGCCAGACAATGTGGTATTGTCATAAAACTCTTTGTAGTTTCCATATGTTAGTCTGTTTCCTGATATAGCCTGGGAAACAGCCGATAATGGAACAGAGTCATACTGCTTGTTCATCTCATTATCCGAAACAGGATTACCAATGATTGAGTTTGTAAAGCTTATCGAGCCAGTTGAAAGAGTCCTATCATTTGGCAAATCCTTAAAAAAGGAAAAATTATTTAAAGTTCCCTCACGATATAAAATCCTTACTTTTGAGACATCGCCCTTTGAGTAATTGAAACCTATAAGTACGCTATTGAAAAGACGCTTCATATCGTCGGTTACATAACCGTCAACAAAGTTTAAGTAGTTTAACGCTATCTCAGAATAAGGGGAGATAGCAGATAACTCCCCATCTTCATAAACATACTGATAAGCAAACTGGAAAAACTTATCTGTTATGTTATTGCTCGTAATAGAAGTGTCAGAAGATACAGTTGCAATAGGAGGAGTTAGCGGAGGTGCCTTAATCGTAGTGATACTCAACAGCTTTTCAGCATCTGTGTAACTACTAACACCAGCAGACTTGTACGGATAACCACTAACGCCAACCGTATTAGCCAATGCCCTCGTAGCGTTAATCTTCTTCGGGTCTGTAACCCCATCAGTGAAGTACAACAGAACATCGCCATTCTCCTTAACCATACAATCCCCCTTCACAAATCCAGTAGCCGTAAAGCCTAAAACAGAATCCCTATAAACAAGCTTCGTTGTATTCGTAGCCGTTGAATACCTATAAACACTATGGTTATTGCTTGAGTTGTGAACAAAGTAAAATATCTCCCCAGTCTGCTTACACTTGGCAGTGCCTATAACCGTGTTAGTCCCCGATGGCAAGGCATCACCAGATGCACCAGTGGCAATTAAAACATTGCCAAGGGTATTCTTCATGACACCAGCATTACCCCCCTCATCATCACTGGTTTGTATGTTCAAAGCATCAACAGCCTCAACAGCCTTAACGATAAGGAAGTCATCATCCTTGTTAAGATACCTCGGTATTAGCTTATCTATCGGCATTAGTACTTCGGAGATTGCTTAAAGTTCTTGCGGATAACCTTCAATGCCTCAGTCATATTAAATGACTTCAAACGAGAATTGGCAAGCCTACGCTCATTGTAATACTCAGCCCTGGCACGATTCTTCTCAACAGACGGAACGCTTGACTTACGCTCAATAACCTTGTAATAGATGTAAGCCCTTATAGCAGACTCAGCATAAATGTGAACGGAAGGGTTAGCAGAACGAGCTTCATCAGCAATGTACTCAATAACAACATAGTCCACACCATCAATGCCGTTGAGTTCAATCCTGTTCTGATCGTAATCCATCCTATACTCACCTGCATAATTGCCACCACCAAGGCCATACAAAGCCCCATAAGAATCGTTATCCAGGAAGTTTCTGAACAGATATGTTTCATAACCATAAATAGACTGATAAGCAGCCTCCTTGGCATCAGCATCCTCGCGCTCATACAACCCATCAGTGCCTGTTATGTAGTTCCCCGCTGCATTCGTCTTGTAAATCTGCGATATGTTGATGTTCTTATTCTCACCAAATACATAGACAAGGCCATCAGCACCAACAACACCAATCTTAACTAAGTCCACAAAGTCATCAGGCAAGTCTACACTCTGCAATGAGTGATTGACAGGCATCTTTAAACTGCGAACCACTTTAGACATATCAAAACCAATCTCCCTGATACCTCTAAGAGCATAGTTGCGAACTATAGTGTCGTTAACATCAGAGCAATAATCATCCCCCGATAAGGATAGAATGAAGTCGTTAACTATCTCATCTACTGTTACTAAGTTGCGTGACATTACTGCTGTTGTTGAGATTGTCCATTGGCATATGCATACACATCAGAATCCCTTAAATTGACACCAACCATTTTAGCTATCTCAATTACAAGCTCTGGGATGTACTGGTCAGGTAACTCAAAGTCCCTTGAATTAGTAGTGTTAAACACCTCAAGACTGCCTGCCGTTGTATAAGCATAAACAGGAGATGAAGAACTCCTGCTGCCATCTGTTGAAAGTAAACTTTGAGGGATTTTATAATACAGCACCTTAATCCTCTTGATGCTCAAAGGATAAACGGCAATCCTATCAGAAACAGATGCAATAGGCTTTGTTTCCGTTGGCAGAGATAACTTACTGCGAAGTATATACTCAACTTTTGCAGGATCATAAATCACATCAATAGGAACCGATGTAGTTGTGTCAAGAACAAATGATCCAAAGGTTTTCATCGATATGAACCTGCCAATATCTGTTGGTTTTGTGAAGTCCTGCGTAGCATTTGTTTGTGTGATAGTGGACTCCTTGACAAGAAGTGATAAGTCCTCTCTAAGGTTTTTTAGCTTAGCCGTTTCTCGATCCCCAGACATCTGCCTACTCCTAACAACATTGCCAGCTGTCATTTCACTGCCAAAGAGCTTATTAAACACTGCAAGTTGTGCAGGCCCGGCAAAGTTGTTGAAGATAGCAGGGGTGATAAAGCCTCGCTGATCTTTATTGGCAAGACTATTTAAGGCATTATAAACTGTTAATACACTAGCCATAATTAATGCAAATATAGAAGAAAAAAAGAAAGGGGATTTTCACCTAAATGAAACCCCCTTTAACTGGAATATAATGTAATGATTTGTTATTGGCTGTGCTTCTCAAGCCTTTTTAGGATTTCAGCGTGAACCAATGCCCCCTTGTCAATCAAGCAAAACTTAGACATAACTTCAATTGGATCTTGACCAACGGGAACGGCAAGGATGAGTCTGTTTGAGTCAACCCAAAAGATGCCATCTTCTGTTGTCTTGATGATGCTGTGCTGAACAGCCAATGAGATAGATGCCCTCATCTTAATCATAGGATTGTCAAACATAGCAATGAAGTTCTTTGGATTAGACTTAGCCTCAACCAATAACTCCCTGCGGATATCTTGATTGCGCTGGTCTATATCAATGCCAAGGTATAGGATGACTGGTAATAATTCATCAATGGATTTATCGCGAATCAAGCTGATGGCATCGTGTATCAAGAACTCATCCTGAAGCAACGTATCAGTCTTGCGCTGATTATTAATCTCATAGAATATATTACCACCGTTCTTAACATTCCCTGGGTGGGCATCAAGAAAGTCTTGTAGATTTGGCTGACTAGTAGGAACGCCAAGCATCTTATCTCTAAATATGATGTGCGCCCTCATAGCATTAACAGACTGCTGATCAACAAAGATAGATGGCTCGTTTGGAGCATAACGGATAGAACGAACAGTATCCTTCTCTTTGTCGTAAATGGTGATGTTGCTTTGGTTTAACTTAAACCATATGCCACCCCCTTCAACTAAATGGTAGATCTTCTGCTGTCTACCGGTAGGTGGCTGATACTCTTTCTTCCTCTTAGGAACGAAAACCGGTAGTGCGTCAATTTGAGAGGCATCCGGGGCGAGAATCTCATCGGATTCTCTTTGTACTGCATGTCTTGGCATATTGAATGAAATTAAAAGATTTTTATGAATCGAAAAAAGTTAGTTAACCGAAGGGGGAGGCTTTGAACCCCCCCCTTGATTAACATTACAACTATGATCTCTTGATGAGAACGTGACGGTTAGCCGCACGAACACACAAGGAGATTTCAGACAGATAGTTGAACTGAAGCACGTCTAATGTGGAGTTTGAAGCCCCCATAAACGAACCAGTTAACCAGTGCTGCATCTCACGAGAAATTCCATTTGTAGACTTGAAGTTAATCTCCAAGGGGAAATCACGATTTCCAGTCTTGGGGTCAACAACAGTTGCCATAGGAATCATAACGCCACCCCATCCTGCACCACCTGCCGTTCCTGTTACAGAAGCAGGGTTGCCGAGAAGTGTAGGCTCATTCAACAGCTTCCAATCGTGCTTGTGGAAGGTGTAACCACCACGACCAAATGATTTGAAGCCTAACTCAACTGCCATAGCAGGATTGTTGTTGAATGCACCAAACTGAGTGTTAACACCAGCAGTAAGGCCAGTACCTGCAATACCGCGAGCAATCATATCATCAATGGCCAAATCTTGCAGACGATCTACATACAACGCATACTCTGGACCTGCACCATTGCGATCAAGTGCAGTCAAAATAACGTCAATGTCAGTCAAGTCATTCAAATAACCATTCGTTACGATACCACGATCCTCAATGGCGGAGAAGTAACCCTCTGAGCCAGACAATGTGCCTGATGCAAAAGTGCCAGTACCCGCGCCAGTGTTCTTAACGCCAAGCATCAGCATCATCTCACGCTTGTCAAGGAATCGCTTGCGCGTGTCAGACTCACCCTTGATAAACCAACGATAATCGCCATTGCCTACATCAACCCAGCCAATGTTAGTTGCCTGAGATCCAGTAACCTTGAAGATTTCCTTGACAATCATATAGGAGTTAGTCCTACGAATCAAGTTAGACTCAAGATAGCTTGAAGGCTGGTCTGTGCCTTGAGCATACAAATTACCGATGATAGGTAGGTTGTATACTTCCCCACTAGTTACAGCTGCCAATGTTCCACTTGTGAATGACTGAAGCGTAACAGAGTTAGCACCAGTTGCAGTAACAATGGCTCTTTGAGTGTTGTTCCAAAGAACAACATCATTCAAGCGAGCGATGTTGCCAGCAGCACCAGGAGATCCACTGACTGTTGATGTTACAAATGTACCAGAAACAGCTAATGTTGCACTAGCCGTAGCAGAAGCGACGGCAGTAATAGAAAGAGTGGGGTGGAGGCGAGTCTCTTCCCACCAAGTTACCTCATCGGCAGTTCCTGCTGTTTTAACAGCACCTACCAATTGAAGGAAACCAGTAATACCCTGATCGCCAAAAGTCTTAACAAGGTTAGGGCGATTGTCAGGCTTGTTTACATTGTTGATAAAATCACCCAAGGCAGTATACCTATCAGGTGTTGCTTGCAGGAATCCATTCCGTGCCGGAGATAGATTGCCTTGCGATTGGACTGATCCAGATGCGTTCATTTTGTTTTAGTTTTTTTTTAGGTTTTTAGAAATGTTTAAAATTTAATCCGCATCATTGAGTCTTGCTGACCAAGGATGCTTTCAATCTGCTGTGCTAAAGTGCTTTGCTGACCACCAGGACCCGCAGTCTGCGGAACCATAGTTTGTACATTGGCAACATTCTGAACCACTTTGCGCTGTCCATCTGACAAGCCTTGACTGTAAACAGCCTTGACAATTTCATCTATGTTGTCTACAACAGCCCTGTGCATATTGAAAGCTTCGTGATTCCAATTTCCACTGCTATCAACGTACTGATCAAAGAAAGTATCTAACTCAGCGTTTTTTGACATCAGAACATCTTTGTACTGAGGATTGAGGCCAAAAGTGAATGTCTTATTGCCTGGAAGCTCAAAGTCAATCCCCTCCAACCCCTCTACATCAGTAACCATATTCTGAAGCCACTGCTCATCTACAATAGAATCTTGTTGCTCATAACTAGACTGGGTTGTTTCAACCCTTGTCAAATAGTTACTACGCAACGAATCTATCTGCTGACGAGCCTTATTTGCGTCTATCTTAAGTTGCAACTCCGCCATCTTGCGATCCTTATCATCCAACAAGTCATAATCTAATGTCTTGTACTTGGACTCAAGCAGGATAGCAACTTCGTCTTGGTTAAGTTCAGGGTAGTCTAAAGACATCTGCATCTTCACCAATGAATAATCATCCATTTCGGATGGATTTAACATTTGGTAGCGAAACCAATCTTCAGGACTCCTTCCCGTTTCCTTAACGAATTCAAGGATTGGCAAAAGCCTCTCATCAATATCCGCTGTATTGCTATTGCCTCCATTTATTAGAGAGTCTATATCCAAGCCAAGGTTCTCTGAAAGATATGAGCTGATAAAGCCCATAGCCTCTTCGTGAGATATCTCATCACCACCAGTCTGCTCCCCGAACTGACTCTGATACATCACCTGCTCTGGCTCTGTACCCTGATTTTGTTGAGGCGGATCAGTAGATTCCTGCGGATTTAAACCTTGAGTCTGACTCTCTTGGTCGGCTGTCAAAGAACTATCTGTGGTTTCTGGAGCTGTTGATGGTGGCATCTGCATCAACTCCTCAACAGAGTCGGCAATGTTTATCCCCATCTCCCTCGCCACATTCTCTAAATTTGAAGTAATCTCTGCCATAATATTATATTTTATTTGAAAGGCAAAACTAATCCCGATGAATAAGGGAAATCACTACTCTTTTATGACTACAAAGCTTTGGCTATCAAGGCCATTTATAGACATAATCATATTGCATGACTTGGCAGATATGAGGTAGTATTTATCTGTTGGGATACCTTGAAGTCGTGCCATAGTGTCTATGTTGCAGATATCTGGTCTTGTCTCATAGACTGAGCATCCATTATCTGTCAGCATCTCACAAGCACCTCTCTCATCTGTGTTGTATGGAAAGTCATCGAGTGCCTTTTTGATTATTGGGTTGCTAACAAGGTGCCTCCCATCAAGAACCTTTTGCACATTCTTACAGCACAGCCCACAGCTTGTACATGGGAACCCCATTAACGATACTGCGCTGTCTTTTTTGCTATAGCTTTTGGCTGTGGGACAAATTGCTTCCCCTTCTTATTCCCCTCTGCCTTAGCTTTATTAGTGGCAGCCTTTTGCGCTGAAGATAGAGCAGCCCAAGCCGCTTTAGGTAAATACCTGCGCTTACCCTGTGACGGCTTTCCGGATGAAGTAGTCCAATCCTGCTTAGTCCATTTAGATAGACTTGTCTCCCCCTTTGCACCCTTATATCCACCACCAGCTTTCTTGTAGATGGACACAGCGAGCTGCATAGCCCTTGCGCTGTGCTTACCACCCATGCGAGCCTTGGCTTGGGACTTGGCTTTTTCCCAAAGAGATGGGTTGGTCTTGGTGGCCACCTTACCGCCCTCTGCGTATTTTTTATAGGCTTCTTTTACGTCAGAATAATCGGCTTCAACCTTTGCGGTTTTAATCGCTGCATTGTATGCCTTTTGGGTGCTTGATAGGTTGGATAATTTTCCTGGTTTTAAAAAGCCTAAAGAATTGACATACGCTTGCCTAAAGTCCTTTGTTGAGCCAGCACTATCCCCCCTAATATATTTACCTATACCAGTTCCTAAATCAGCGCCTACAGACAAAGCATTAGCCATTTTGCCTACATACGGGAGATTACTAGCTATAGCAAGGGCTGCCTTTAACTTCCTGATAGCCATAGCATCCTCTTTGGGGGCTGGTTTTGCTTTCCAAACCAAAGGCACAACGTCTAGATTAGGCGTTATCAAATTAGCTACCTTACCACCATCATGATATTTCTTCAGCCCCCTCGTGTATTCTTGAGACTTCGGAGGCATCTTCTTATCTGCACTTGGGCCTCCCCAAAAAGCCTTATCAGCCCAATAAGCCGCACTCATCTTGCCCTTGGCAATATTCTGAGCATGACGAGCCTTAAACGACTTCCTCGCCTCAGGGCTGTAGTTATGCCCCATATTCTGATCACCAAAACGAATTAACTTGTACCTGTCCCCCTCTTTAGCCAATACAATACCTTTCTTCGTAGGATGACTGGGGGTTTTCTTTGGGGAGTTAACCCCCGATAAGCCATGCTTTTTGATAAGATTCTTTATACGCTCATTCATTGTGACACGATTAAGTTTACTTGTGGAGTTGGAAGATATGTGAACGACCTCATAGCACGAACTAGATATTGATCAGATTTACCAGCACCAGGAGTGGTGCCATTGTTAAAGTCAAATGTAACAGCATTTGTGTTGTCTGATTGTCTACTAGACCAATATGGATTAATTGTAGAGAAGTTGCCCAAGCCACTTAAATGCAAGTTAGCATACATAAGACTTAGCTGAAGTGGGGCAGGGAGAAACCAATCGTCATGCCCATTAATAACAAGGTCATTACAAATACTGGCAGCTATAGGTCTTAAATTATCTTGAGCCAATATATTTGTTGTGTTTAGCTGACCATTTGAAGTGCTGTTAGCCCCTTCTATAAAGATTCCCTCAGTACCCCATACCGCCTCAATATCCTCTAAAGTACAAATAGTACCAGCACCAGTATTCTGATTGTAAGTAACAACAATGCCACCCTGAAAGTAAGCACCTATAGCAACATCAATAAAAAGATTATCAATAGATTCAGTTCTTGGTTGCTCTAAATAAAACGCAGGGGACTCAACAGCAGGTGATGGATAGGTGACAACAGTGGCTGTTGTAGAATTGACATATATAGTAGGTGAAACAGGAAAGTTGGCGTTAATATATACCCCAGACATACACTACACAGTTACATCCTCGTTAATCTTGAATGTGCCATATAGCCACGTCTGAACAAAAGAAGTGCCAGTAGCCGTAGTCTGCAAGTCATAGACATACAGCCCACCAGAAGTCCCGGAAGTAGCACTAGCAGCAGCACTAACCGTAAGCAACCCACTGACAGTCCCGGAAATAGTGAAAGAACCAGAGGCAATGACAGTCCCGGTAGCCGTATCTGAATCCCTCACCTCCATCTTATAACTATACCCATTCAAATCCACAACAGAACCAGAAGCATCAGTGACATTCAACGTCATCTTAAACGTATCGCCCTTCCTGCAAATGATGTCAAGCCTCTTGGCAGCATCAAGATTTAATGTACTCATATCGGTTGACCTTGATTTAATGTTTCCATACCACTTAAAGCCTCAAACAACTCATCACGACTAGACTTTAACTCACCACGATCACCCTTCCTCTGACTAATTAACTTGGATTGCTCAACAGCCTGCTTCTCAACACGATTGTCTTTAGCAGATTCCTTCTCCTTCTCAAGCTGCATCCTAAACTGCTTGTCACCATCAGAAATAAGACCACGAACCTGAGCCTCAACCTTGGCAAGCTCCATCTTAAGCATATACTCCTGCTGAAGTAATGCCGACTTAGATTGCGTCTCTAACTCAATCTTCTGAGACTCTAACTGTTGCATTAATTGCAACTCCTGCATCTTAGCCTGAGATGCCACAACAGCAGTCTGCTGATTAGCCTGAGCCTGCATCTGACTATTCTGCTTGGCAATATCCTGCTGCTTAGCCATGCGCTTCTTCCTGCGAACAATGAGAAGCCTCTCAGCCTGATCGACATCCTTTAACTTCCTGATAGCCATAGCATCCTCAATATCTATCGTCTGAGTGGATAAAGCCTGCTGAACATTAGCCTCTAAATACATCCTATCAGAATCAGCCATCTCAGTGACAACCCTAACACCAAAGTTGTACATAGGCAAATCACTGAACGATGACAACACAGACATATTAGCCTTGCCTATGGCATTCTCGTAAACCCTATAAATAACAGACTCAGCAGGGAGAATCTGCAAGCACTTAATGACATCCTCACAAACCTTCTTAAACAACACCATAGACGCATGAGTGATGTCGTAAGTAGCATTGTTAGAAGCACTGATAGCCTGCTCCCTAACACCAACCAAAGCATCAGACTTAGGAGTAGAACCATCAACAACTTCGTTGAGACCAGTAGCATCCCTAATCATCCGAAGATAATGATTATACAACGCGATAAGCTCATTGATATTCCTAATCTGATTCTCAATAGAACGAATAGGGGGGTTCTGAAACCCACCCTCAGGATTCTTAGACCTGTAATAGAAAATACCAGTCTGCTCATAGATATCCTGAATCTCAAGAGGCTGTAAATCCCCTCCCTTGCCAAGCTGAACATTCTCAAGACCCTCAACATCAATAATCAACCCATCAGGCTTAGCCTTAGCAATAGCCTGCTGAATCTTTAAGTGAGTAATCTGCAACTGATCCGCAAAGCCAATGACAGACGCAACCATAGACTTAGGCTGCAACCTGCGCATATTAACGGCAATAGGAGAATAAGACATCCTCGCCCTGGTGATGTCGTGAACATTCCGAGGAATGTTCTTCTTCAAGCCATAATTGTAAATCATCTCAGTGCCAACAATGTAACTGCCACCATAAACAGTAGCATAAGACATCTTATACGGATCCCTGTCGTAAATACTCTCCCTGGCAGGGGTGTAAACCTCCCCCTTAAAGTAAAAGCCTACATTCCCGAAACGGCTCTCCTTACTCTCGTAATAAACATCATCAACAGCCATGAACTCAAAGTCCATAACCTCGACAACATACTCATCATACCCATAAACCATCCTCTGAGTGTATCTGTCGTAAGATGAATAGCCAAGGCGAGAAGGATTGTTTGAATACTTGTACTGAACATCTCTGGCAATCTTTTCATACTGTTCCTCTGTAAATTGATCACCTGCAACACGCTTTAACTCCTGAATGCTAATCCTCTTAATGTGACCAGCATAAGTCAAGTCATTCATATTCGGGTCCTCAGTATACGAATGAATGAAAAACGCAGGGTCTACATAGCTTGTCGTAATGCCATAATTAGGATCATTATCCCTCTTGATAACAGCCATCCCAATGGAAACAAGGTCATTGACACAACGCCTGAAAATAGAATCATTGAAGTCATTCCACTCCAAAGTTAAACTAGTCGCAATCTGAGAGGCTATCTCTGCCGATGTCTTTATGTTCTCGTCAAGGAAAATCTCAGCCTCCTCAGGAGTATCTGGAATTGACTTTGCATTTATACCAGTGTCAACGCCAACCATATTGGCCATCTCAATCAACTCCTTATTGTCAACCTCAAATTTAACCTTAGCCTTCTTGCGCTCCTTCTCAGAAATAGATAACGGATCAACAGCCTCTACATTCGGATATGGCTTCTTGGATAAAATCTTGTTGACAACAATACGAACAAACTTGGGGACAATAGGAACAGGAGACCAGTCAATATTCAACAAAGTCCCATCCCCATTGTTAGGGTCTAATGAAGTTAATATCTGTTTGTAAATGGACACATCCTGAGTGCCATTGGCATAATCCCTGTTCCTCTCATATTCACCAAGTCTTTTCCTAAATACACTCTGAGCATCATCAGTCCTTCCCCACTGAGATTCAATAGCCTTTGCATACTTTAAGCCATACTCCTTCGAGGCCTTAGCCTGTGCGCTTACAAGAGGATTTGGAAAGTTCCCATAAGGGAAGTTAATTTTACTATCCATGCACCTATTTTTATGCAAATATAGGTGGTTTTAACAAAGTGCTAAATCAACGTATAGGCAATGCCTTGTGCCTCCTAAAAAACACCTTTTCAGACAAATCAACCATCTTCTTTAATGGTCTATTCTTCTGCGTCGCTAATAAAGCAAGGCCAGAGGAAATCGTAAGGTCAAATGCAGTCCTGTCATCAATCTTAAAGTTAATCCAATCCTCAAGAGTCCTCTCAAAAAACATCTTGCCATGTAATCCAGTCTCATCGTGAATGCCTATATGCTCATGAATGTAAGCCTCAATAGCCTGAGCATGCGCCTGTATTACATCTTGGCTGTTAGAAGGAATCCCCTTCGTCTTGACATTACTGCTGCTCATCGGGACCTTTAGATGATCTGGCCTGTCAAGTATATACCCATCATATCCCCTATCCTCAAAATACCTGACAATGCCGTACTTATTGTTCTCAATGAGCAATGGATAGCCGTAATATACCGCAGCCATCAAAACATCCTCATAGAATATCCTGGCAAGAGGTGGCCTTTCAGCATACTCAGCAACAAATATACTGGAGGGATGCTCCATGCTAAACTTATTAAAGAGATGACAAGCCCCTTTAGAACCCCTGCCATCCATAGTCTTGTCAATATCGTATGAGTCAACACCACCAACACCCAACAGCTCATTACCCGGATACGGCTTTCCGTTTTTATCCACCTTTTTGTTGCGCAACTCCTGCGGTGGAAGCCAAGCAATATGCCATTTCCCATTGGGGTTTGAAGTGAAGACAACCTCAGAGTCCTTAACCCCATCCCTCCATACAAAATCACCCCTAACTACAGGATTTGGATATAAACTTCTGTTGTACTCAATCTGTTGGTAGATTTTGCCAATATTAAAGTGCGTAGACTTAGTGGACTCCCTAAATGCCTCATCAATAGTCCAAGGGAACTGCCTGATAACCTCGTTGAGTTCATAGGCATCATTCATCAAAGCCTTGCGCTCATTGGAAAGATATGTCTTAGCCCCAATCTTGATGATATCCCCATCAATAGTCTTAATCGGTGTCTTTGGATTGTCGATAATAGGCATGCCATATGGATCAAAGAAACCCTCCAAAGCCTCATATGCAGGAACGAATATCCTGTATAACCCACTCTTTGTCCTCCCATTGTCATTTCTATCCGAAGGATCAGAGTCATTGACAAGCTTCCTAAACTTACTGCCACCCCTATCTAAAGGATTAACAGTGCTACCCACCAAAGCCTTCCCAACAACCTTCTTGCCGACAATCAAACAAGTCCTGTGAATCCTCCACACCTCAGTGATATCCATAGGGTTCTCCCACTTACCCGCCTCATCTAAATACAATATATGCAACTTCTCGCCATCATACGCATTCGTAGTCGTGTTCTTCCAGTTGATAACAGTATCTAACGCCTGAGTGTCTAAAGATGTCTTATTCGTCTTGGTAATCCTTTTAGATGGCTCACGAAATGCCAACTCAACCCTCGGATTCGTAGTCCCATCTTGAATAGGCTTGAAGAAAAAAGGATAACCCCTAAACATAGGGAGAACCTTCTTCATAAAAATATTCTCCTGAGCATCCTTACCAGTCTTGCTCATGATACCCAGCACTTTATTAGATATGCCAGTACCCTTGTCGACAATAATAGCAGAGCTGATGTTTGTATACCCACTGCGCCTACACTTCACATAAACCTGCCCCAATGACCTTGGATCTACAATACAAGCCTCAGCGTGAATGAACAGCTTGCGCTGAAAATCCAAATACCCACCATAGCCAATGTCCATCTGACTCCACTGCAAGAACATATAATGACTTCCAGTGATGTAAGTGGGAACGCCATTGTTGTAAAACCACACGCCATTCTTGCGCCTCTCAAACTCCCTTGTGATGTATGGCGTGTGCTTATCCCTAAACTCCTTAGGCTGTAACATCCACTCATCCATACTCTTAATCCTCATCAAGTCAGCAGGCGGCTGAACCCTCCTCCACATCTGACGAGTCTTTATCATGTCGTGATTTAAAATCTCACTGCTGTGAGGGACTTTAGGCAGCTGTATGTAAATCCCCTCAAGCTCTATAACCTGCCCCTGAGTATCATTAGGGCATATATTTACAACTGGTTCAGAAAACTGCTTTATAGATACAAGCCCTGCCATTACTTAGCAAATTGCTCAGCAAAACCACCAGAGAAATCAGAAACATTACTGGATATCTCACCCCTCTCAGATAACGAAGCTATCATCTCCTCAATCTTCTGCCTCTCCTGCAACAACTCCCTGGCATCTACAACAGTCTGCTTTATAGATGATAACTCAGCCTTCCTGGCAGAGCCAACAAGATCGGGGGAGACCGGCTTCTTAATCTCCTCAATCATGTTGTTTATAGCATGCTCCATAGAGGATAGCAACTTAGTAGCCGCCGCAAGAGTAGAGAAGTTAACAGCCTTGCTCGACATACAAAATGTCATCAATACGCATCCTATAAACAGTCCTCCCATCAAACTCCATCTCATAGTCTGCATTGACAGCATAACAAACTCTATCCCCCTTGAAGATGCCATGCTCCCCCAATAAATCAGAATCATATAAAACAGTTGCCATCCTCGTCTTTACGGGGGCAGAAAGCAATATGATACCAGATTCACGAACCTGCTCGTCATCCTTGTCCAAGTCAACAAAAATCCAATCAGAAAATAACTTTATCTCATCACCCCTCTTGTATGCATAAGCCTGCGTTCCGTGACCACCATGCTCAGAATACTTGACAACATAAATGTCATTTTCAATCTCCGAATTCTTATCCATCACAACATGATGATGAAAATACAAAGTGTCACCAATACGAACAGGTGTCTCGTGCTTTTCCGGGATGCCAACAACCTCACCATAGCAATATCTGTTCTCAAACTCCCTGAACTTAAAGTCTAAGTACATCTTTTCCCCAGCAATCTCAATAGTGTCCTTAAATTTCTTTGGGATGTGTACCAAAAAGTGATGTAGTGGATTCATTTTATTAAAATTTACAGTCATACTCAATAATCATGGGCATACTCATAACCTCCTTCCACAATGAAGTACCCTGCTCAGTCTGAATGAATATAAGGACTACAACATCACCAAACTCACTGAACTTCTTCTCAATGGCAACAATCTTGCCATCACCAGCATTCATACCAACATAGTATGCCATAGCATCCTTGGGATTTAAGCCTATGACAATCTTGCGTATCATTATGATATCCAGTTTTCAATGAATGTATCACCAAGCTCAGCCTTCCTCTTCTTACTCTGCATAATCCTTGACTCCTTAGTATGAGATTCATAAAAGTCATCAAGAATGTCTGACATAAAATCAGGATTATCAACATTAGTGGAGTAGTATAAAGTCGAGCTGACAGCATCATCATCATTATGTTCTGTGTCTTCGTGCGTAGCACAAGCTATAAGGACATAGAACGACCCCCTCTTACCTCCATTGCCTGATATAGTAGCGTTTAAGTCCCTGATAATGCCCTTAATGCCCTCTCCTATTGACTCGTTGTCTATATTCATATGGTTTATTTTATTAAATTTGCCTCAAATATACAATTAAATTGAAAACATTAAAAAGCAGTCGCAAAAAAGTCAAGAAGACATTGACACCAATGGCTATCCTTGAGTTTGAAAAAGAACAAAAAAACAGAATCGGGAGCAACTACCTAAAGTACTTTATATCCGTTTTGTCAGATATGACAAAAAGGTACAAGATGAAGTACAATGAACTTCTGTTTCTGTTGAATGTGTATGACCTTAAGTACTTCACGACTAAGCATGTCCACAAAAGTAGCGGGATGACAAGTGAGTACTCAACAAGAAGGATGCTCATATCACCACTGATGAGTAAAGGCTATTTAGACGTATTCCTCAATAATGGGAGTATATCACCACTCGATGTTCAGAGGTTTGGACTCAAGTCAGACAAAGAATTCGCTAAAAGATATGCCATCACACAGCTCGGAAGAGCAAGAGTACAACAAGTATATAGAAAATTAGAAGGGAAAGTTGCCATATACATAGATGGCAGTTATGATGATGACGACAATTAAGAATTAAGGCCGGAATTACCCAGCCTTAACCCTTACTAACAACCTTTTAGTCCCCAAACCCCTTTAGGAACAGTGCAAATATATCGATAAACATTTATAATGTGTCATAAAAAATATTAAAAATGTTATATCTGCACATTATAAGACACATTAAACGCATATTATTTGATATGTGCATATTCTTTTTTAGCATCAAATGATGGGCAGGCCTTATTGACCTTCGGGAAGTCTTTATGACCCTGAATCACCGCATCAGGGTACTTCCTCTTCCATTCGTGCAAGACAATCGACAACGCATCTTTTTGACCCTGCGTGCGATTGTCAACAGGGTTCGTTCTGCTGTCAATGCCACCAATATAACTGACATGAAGACAAACAGAATTGTGGCCAGCAACCCCGTTGCAAATCTCATCATCCGTAGCGAGAGTGATGACTTCCCCATTAGCTTTAATAATTTTGTGATAACCAGGTGATGCCCACTTCAGCCTATCCTTCCAATGACGCTGTATAGATTCAACTGTAGTAGTATGCGGGGTAGCCGTACAATGAACCACAAGATACTTGATGTTTCGCATGTTATTTATCGGATGCTTGTAGTCGTGAACGTCGCATCAATGACGCGAGTGTCTACTTTCTTGTTGTGCAGATGAATCAACTTCAGCTTCATCCAGTAGCCACCCAACGGCTTCGGCGGCCTGCCTC
>SXGS01171898.1_pt1 | contig 18044 bp, 18 predicted proteins | sample 3174681 | NCBI WGS metagenome assembly SXGS01 (sample SAMN11356861, study PRJNA531348) | freshwater metagenome | isolation source: freshwater sample F1-80 | place: China: Fuxian Lake, Yuxi | collected 2017-12-25 | reverse complement strand
GGTGGCGGAGGAGGAGGTGGAGGTGGCGGCGGTGGAGACGGCGGCGCCAAGGGCGACGGCGGCGGGAACGGCGGCCAGAAAGATCAAAAGCCGATGCTGAACGACCAAAAAGACAAAGGCGACAAAGGTGACAAGGACAAAGGCGACAAGGGAGACAAGGGAGACAAGGACAAAGGTGATAAGGGCGACAAAGACGAGCAAAAGAAAAAAGACGAGGAAAAGCTCGCCCAGAAAGACAAGGAAGACAAAGGCGGCAAGGGGGACGCCAAGAAAGACGAAAACAAAGATCCCGGCAATGGCGGCGCCGGCAAAGATGGCAAGAGCGACGACAAGAAAGACGATCCGACGGCCCGGCCCAATACGGGCCAGTGGGGGCATCTCCCCGAAAACCGTCGCCGCGAAATGGACGCGTTCTCCCGCGAACGCTTCATGCCTCGCTATGAAGAATTGTTGAGGGCCTACTACCGGAACATTGCCGAGACCGGCCGACGCAAGGACGGCGACTAATTGAGCCAATATTTGCAGTTATACTGCACGCGGTCAGGATTGACTCATTCACTAGCCCGCAGCGCCAGCAAGGGATGTCCGTGGTTGCCCTTGCTAGCGCTGCGGGCTAGTGAGGCAAATGTGTCATTTCCGCCCGAGCGCAGTATAGCCGGAAGTGCAAGCAACGGATGCGGTTTCCGTCGCTTGCGCTTCCGGATAACACATTCGCTTGCGGTTTCGCGTGGCCGCAAAGTTGCTACCACGCGAAGCCCCGGTCAGCCAAGGAGTTCCCATGCTCCGTTCCATCGCTTGTGCAGCGATTCTTTCGTTACTCGCCGCGTCGACGTGGGCGTGCGAACAGTCGAATTTCCGCGCTGCCCAATTTCCCGACGCAAAGACAACGACCGAGGATCGCCGCAAGATCATCGACGAGTTGCGGCTCAAGTATCAAGCCACCGTTGACGACCTCGGCAAGAACAACACGAGCGCAGCGACGCGCGCCAAGCAAAAGGACATCGCCGATCTTCTCGACAAGCTGCTGAATCAAGATAGCGATACGCCGCCGAGCGGTAGTCCTCCCACGTCCAATCCGCCGCCTACGGGCAACAAGAACTCGCCGCCGATGCCGATGTCTTCCACCCCCGAGCCGGACAAGTCGAAAGAGCATTCGCCCACGCCTGCTGCTGCAAAGCCTACGCCAATGAGCGAGACTCCGCCAAGGATCGAGGCCGGCGAACCCAAGAAAGGCCAGGCCGAACTCGAACGGGCGCCCATGAGCCTGGATGAGCTGCAAAAACAAAACCATGTCCAGCCATGGCGGCCGGTGCTGCCCCCGCGAGTTCGTCAAGATATCGATGCCTATGCAGCCGAGCGATTCATGCCGCGCTACGAGGACTTGCTGCGCGCCTATTATCGCACGCTCGGCGAAAGCAGCCGGCGCAAGGATGGCGAGTGATCGCGGCGTATGCGCTTGCTTTCCAGGCGTCGTTCGCGTTCAATGAAGACATCTCTCCTGGAGGATTTGCCATGAATCGACGCACCTTCTTGACGCGTGGCGCGGGCGCACTGCTGGGGGTCGCAGGCGGCGGCCTGGCCTGGCGCACGCTGGCCCAGGATGTCAACCAGGCGGCGGGCATGATCACGCCCAACACCCAGCGCGCCATCGACGGCAGCCTCGAATGGCTCTCCCGACAGCAACACCTGGACGGCTCATTCGGCACCGGGCAGTATCACGGCAACGTCGCCGTCTCGAGCCTGGGCGGCCTCGCCCTGATGGCCGGCGGCTATCAACCAGGCCGCGGACGCTACGGCGAGCACGTCACGCGCGCGGTGCGCTACATCGTTGGGTCCGAGGATCGCGGCCGGCCGGGGTTTCTCAACAATCAGCGTGCCGCCTTTCACGGCCCCATGTACGGACACGGTTTCGCGACGCTGTTTCTGGCCGAAGTCTACGGCATGGTCAACGATCCGCAATTGCGCACGGAGCTGCGCCGCGTTCTGGGCGATGCAGTGCGGCTCATCATCAATTCGCAAAACAACGAGGGGGGCTGGCGTTATCAACCGGTCCGCGCCGACGCCGATCTGTCGGTGACGATCTGCCAGATCATGGCCCTGCGCGCCGCGCGCAACGCCGGCATTTCGGTGCCGCGCGAGGTGGCGACCAAGTGCACGAACTACGTTAAGCGCTGCCAGGACCAGAATTCGGGCGGCTTCCGCTACCAGACCTTCGGCGGCGGCCCCGGTTTCGCGCGCACCGCGGCGGGCGTCGTCGCGCTCTATAGCGCCGGCGAATACGAGGGCAAGGCCGTCGAGAATGGGCTGAAGTACCTCAATCAATTTCGGCCCGGCGGCGGCGGTGGGGGCGGCGGATTCCTCGGCGAGATGGACCACCACTATTACTACGGCCATTACTACGCCGTCCAAGCCATGTGGATCGCCGGCGAAAACTACTGGCGTCAGTGGTACCCCGCCATTCGCGATGAGCTCCTCACCAGCCGCCGCGCCGACGGTTCGTGGCAGCGCGGCCTGATGTGCTCGAACTACTGCACGGCGATGGCCCTTATCATCCTTCAGGTGCCCAATAACTACCTGCCAATCTTGCAGCGCTGACCTCAATTGTCGCTTGCGGTTTCGCGCCGTAATCGCGCGCAGCCGCGGGCGTTTCTTTACACCCTATGCGCGTCAACTTATTTCTCGCGTTTCTCCTTGTATTCACCGCTCACGCCGCCGCGCAAACCCCGTCGCGCTATTCCATTGAGACCCCCGCGGCGACGTTCGCCGGCGTCTCGTTGAGCGCATTGGCAAGCGACGGGTCCTTGCGCGTCGACGGGGAAGGCGCCGCGCGAATGTTGCCGCGCGTCGTCGAAGTCCGCCGCGAAAACGCGGACTTGCCCGCCATGCCGACGCGCAACTTCGCCCTGTTGACCAACGGCGACCGCGTCCCGCTCGATCCCGACGCCTCGGCAATTCTCGATGATGGCCGCGTGCAGGTTTGGCCGTCGGGCGCCTTGCCTGGATTGCAGGTCAAGGGCGTGAGCCTGTTCGCGCCCCACATCGTCCTCTTGTTTTGGTCGATTCCCGCAGGCGTGGACGACGCGGAACTGTTCTACGCCAGGCTCGAAAAAGAGGCGCGCAAGCGCGACGTCGTCTATCTGAAGAATGGCGACCGCCTCGAAGGCGCGGTGACGGGGTTGTCCGCGAAAGACGGCTGCACCGTCACCACGGCGGAGCGCAAGGCGCAAGTCCCCAGGGCCAAGCTCGCCGGCATCGCCTGGAACACGGACCGGCAAGCGCGCATGCGCACCAAGAAAACCTACTGGCGCGCGACGCTGGAAGGCGGCCCTCGCCTCAACCTGCTCGATCTTGCTTTCGACGAAAAATCACGCCGCTGGCACGGCACGACGCAATTCGGTCCCACGCTCGATCTGCCCGAAGAAAGCATCCTGGCGCTAGATGTTCGCCAAGGCCAGGCGACCGATCTCGCCGACCTGACGCCCCAGCGCTACGAGCAGCGCGCGTATCTGGGAGTAACCTGGCCGCTGACGCTCGACGCCAGCGCGACGGGACATCTCTTACGATTGAGCGGCAGCACTTTCGAGCGCGGGCTGGGCATGCACGCGCCAAGCGCGGCGACATACCAGCTCGACGGAAAGTACCAGCGATTCCTGAGCCTGGTCGGCATCGACGAACGTTCCCGCCGCGGCCGGGCCAAGGTCGCGATCCTCCTTGACGGCAAACGCATCGACTTGAACGACGGCAAGGAACTGACCAGCCTGACCGCGCCCATCCCCGTGCGGCTCGACGTGCGCGGCGTCCGCGCTTTGACGCTCGTGGTCGAACTCGGCTCCTTCGGCGACGTGCAAGCCAACGTGAACTGGGCGAAGGCCCGGCTCATCAAGAATGAACCGTGATGATCCTGCCATTCACGTCCACTCGGAAAAACGATCCGTCCGGCAATGCTCTTGTCAGTCTGCATTTTTTCTGCGATAGTTACTCCCTAACGTCGCGCGGAGAGTATGTACATGACAGGGGTCCCGTCCATCCAGATCGAGATATTCGCGGGTGCACCGCCGGCACAGGATTTCGACGCGCTGCTGCGCGATGCCGGTTACGCGGTCGGCGTGCGGCAGTTCGATGGCGCGTCGCAACCCACCCCCGCCCAGATCTACATCGTCGATGGCATGTATCAGACCGAGTCGGCATTGCGGTCCTGTCATCGTCTGCGTATCGGGCAGAATGATGGCTACACGCCGATTTTGTTCGTGACTGCAGACGGGCAATCTGCCTCGCGCCGCGCCTGTCTTGAATGCGGAGCGGACACGTCGCTGGCGCGCCCATTCGAGCCGGCGGAGCTACTCGCGCAGGTCGCCGCGCTGGTGCGCATCAAGGAACGGCACGATCACCTGGCGACACGCGCCGCCGAGGCGCAGCGCGTGTCCGTGCGTCTGCAAGAAGCGACGGCTCAGATCGATCAGGAACTGGAGTTGGCCCGCCGCCTGCAAGAGAGCTTCCTGCCGCAAGCCTTGCCGCAGTTGCCGCGCGTGCGCTTCGCCGTCAAGTACAAACCGTGCGCACAGGTGGGAGGCGATTTCTACGACATCTTTCGGCTCGATGAGAAGCACCTTGGCTTCTACGTCGCCGACGCAATGGGGCATGGCGTGCCGGCGAGCCTGCTGACGATCTTCGTCAAAAAGGGCGTGCGATCCAAAGAGATCAGCGGGCAGACCTACCGCTTGATACCGCCAACTGAAGTGCTCGAACGTCTCAATCGGGACCTGATCGAGCAGGAAATCCCCGACTTGCCTTTCATCACGATGGTTTACGTGTTGTTCAACTATACCGACGGCACGCTGGAGCTATCGCGCGCCGGACATCCTTACCCGCTTTATCTTCCGAAGGACGGCAAACCGACGCTCTGGCAGATGGAAGGCAGCCTGCTCGGCGTCTTCGACACGCGCTTTCGCGTGATGACGCATCAGCTCAAGCCAGGTGACAAGCTGCTGTTGTACACGGATGGGATGGACGGTGCGTCGTTTTCGAAGCAACCGGTCGGCCTGGCGAGTCTGCTCGCCGCCGCAGAGCACTTTCAGGCGCTGCCGATCGACGAACTGATCGAACGCCTGGCGTCGGACCTGTTTACGCAAACGCGGCAAAATGACGACCTGACGGTGTTCGGCGTGGAGATGCTGGCGTAGAGCGAGCGCCTCGCTTGCATATTTTTGGAATGTCGCGTGCAAGCGAGACGCTTGCACTACGGAGACCAACCGATGAAAATGTTCGTTTATCTCGCGATCTCGTCTTGCATCATTGCACCTTTGCACGCACAAACGTCGAACGACTACTTGAAGGACGCCGTTGCGGCGCTCGGCAAGAAGCAGTACGATCAGGCCATCAAACTCGCGACCAAGGCGATCAACACGGATCCGAAGAACGTGGAAGCCCTGGCTACCCGCGCGACCATCTATGGGGCCGCCGACAAGTACGCAGAGGCCGCCGCTGATTTCACGCGCATCCTCGCGCTCGAACCGAAGCTCGCGGATGCCTACGATTCGCGCGGACGGCTCCATTTCAAGGCGGGCAAGATCAAGGAAGCCATAGCCGATTTCGACAAATACATCGAGCTCGAACCGAAGGCCAAGATCAGCCACTGGCAGCGCGGCATCGCCTACTACTACGCCAATCGCTTCGACGACGGCAAGGCGCAGTTCGAGGGCTATCAGGACTTCGACTCCAACGATGTCGAAAACGCCGTCTGGCGCTTTATGTGCATGGCGCGCAAGGATGGCATCGACAAGGCGCGCAAGGACATGCTCAAGATCGGCAACGACAAACGGGTTCCCATGCGGCAAATCTACGATCTCTACAAGGGCGATCTCAAGCCCGACGACGTCTTCAGCGCCGTCAAGGCGGGGGAGCCTGGCGAGACGCAACTCAACAATCGGAACTTCTACGCACATCTTTACGTAGGGATTTATCATGAGCTACTCGGCGATAAGAAGAGGGCATACGAACATCTCAACACGGCGACCGAGCAGCATCGCATCGGCCACTACATGTGGGATGTGGCGCGGATTCATCGCGATTTGTTGAAGAAAGTGAAATAGTTTAGCCGCAGGTCGGAGACCCGCGCGGCTCTGCGAGCCGTGGCTAAACAACTTCGGCTACTCGGAAAGGATTCATGATGCACACGGAAATCACCATCATCGGCGGCGGCATCGTTGGACTGGCCACCGCGCTTGACTTGCTGCGGCGCTTTCGCCTCACGCTGACCATTCTTGAAGCCGAAGCCGACATCGCCCAGCATCAGACGGGGCACAACAGCGGCGTCATTCACTCGGGGCTCTACTATAAGCCCGGCTCCGAGAAAGCGCGCAACTGCGCCGACGGACGCGAGGCGATGTACCGCTTCTGCGCCGAGCACGGCATCGCTCATGAGCGCTGCGGCAAGATTGTCGTCGCCACCGAGGAGCGCGAGCTTCCCGCCCTCGACGAGTTGCAGCGCCGCGGCACGGCCAACGGACTGACCGGCATCCGCAAACTCAATGCGGCGGAGCTCAAGGAACACGAGCCGCACGTCGCAGGCATCGCGGGTTTGCACGTGCCGCAGACGGGCATCGTTGATTACAAGGATGTCGCCAAAAAATACGCCGAGTTGATCCAGCAGGCCGGCGGGCAGATTCAAACCAACGCGCGTCTTCTGGCCGTGCAGCGCCGGGCCGACGCACTCGCGCTGCAAACGACGCAAGGCGATATCACCTGCGCGCATCTTATCAACTGCGGCGGGCTGCAATGCGATCGCGTCGCGCGGCTGTGCGGTGTCGATCCCGGCGTGCAGATCATCCCCTTCCGCGGCGAGTATTACGCCCTCATCCCCGAAAAGCGATCTCTCGTCAGGAACCTGATCTACCCGGTCCCCGATGCCCGTTTCCCCTTCCTCGGTGTTCACTTCACGCGCACGGTGCACGGCGAAGTCGACGCTGGCCCGAACGCGGTGCTGGCGTTTCGGCGCGAGGGCTATAGCCGTTGGAACTTCTCGCCGCGCGACATGTGGGAGCTGATGTGGTATCCGGGCTTTTGGCGGATGGCGAGCAAGTACTGGAAGACCGGCATGAGCGAGATGATCCGCTCGTTCAGCAAGCGGCGGTTCTATCATTCACTGCAACGCTTGATACCCGAACTACAAATCGCGGACATCCACCCCTTCGGCAGCGGCGTCCGCGCCCAGGCGGTCGAACGGTCGGGCGCGCTCGTCGATGACTTCCGCTTCGTCCAGGCGGAACGCATGATCCACGTGCTGAATGCGCCATCGCCGGCAGCGACGGCGTCGTTGAGCATCGGACGGACGATCGCGGACATGGCGGCCAAGCAGTGGGCCTTGGCGAGCCGAGCCGCGTGAGCGGCATGGCTCGCCAAATTCACTGCAGGAGCTTGTGCAGGTGCAAATGCACGGGCCCAAGCGTGCCGCCGTAGTTGCCCGCGGTGATGCCGAGAACGCCGGGAACGCACGCCGCGCGGACGCCGACACGTGTCGCTTCCTCGACGGCATTCTGGTCGAGCCCGTCGATGACGATCTCGTAGACCGCGTTAACGCCATCGGGCAGCGCGGATTTGACGGCGCCGCGCAGGGTCGGACAATAGGCGTCGTTGGTGCTGGCGCGGAGCTTCTTGTATTTGCTGCCGACCTTGCTGCCGGAGCGCACGATGCCGCCGGGGAAGGGCATGATGACGCCCGTGAGCTTTTTCATGGCGACGATCGCTTGTTCCGCGGCGGCGAGCCCCTCGGCCTGGCTGGCGGCGAGGATGAGGAAGTTGCCCCCCGCGACGCCCTTGACAGTTCCGAACACATCTTCGCAGGTGAACTCGCCGTCCATCACCGGCATGCGCCAGTAGCGTCGGCCTTCGAGCTTCTTGGAGAATTGATGCCCATCGCCGAAGAAACGCAGGTTGCCGCCGATCTTGATCGATTTGCCTTTGACAATGGGCAGGCCGTTGTAGCATGCGGTCGTCGGGCAAGTGAGGATACACTGGCCGACGCGATTGACGACAGCTTTCTGCAAGGCATCGCGATTGAAGGCGAACATCAGAATGCTGACGCCGGGCCGGCCGTCCACGGTCTCCTCATCGTTTAGCGTTCGCTCGACGCCCGCTTCAACATCGCAGCCAATCACCGACGAGGCATACCCCGTAACGACTTGCCCTGCAGTCTGTGCCCATGCCGCCGATTCCGCGGTGACGATGAGCCTGGCCGCAGTCATCGGAAACGCTTCGGCGAAGGTGTCCTCGATCGGGATGTTGTTGATGGTGAGCACGAGGCTTTTGTATGCGTCGTGAGTAGTGCGGGTAGAGTGTTGAGTGCTGAGAGCAAAGTAGAGCAGGCCACGGGTCACGCCGCACGTTTATTTTCGCGCGCTACTTTCAACAATCCTGCAAGTTCATCGAGAGTCCGCGCCGTTGCGCCTTGCTGGGAAACGACGAAAGCCCGCGCCGCGTCGCCCAGGCGTTGACGCAAGCCCGTGTCGCCGAGCAGTCGCAGCACTGCGGCTTCCAGCGTCGCGGCGTCTCGTATTTCGATCGCAGCTTCGCGAGCCAACAAATCGGCGACCGTTTGTTTGAAGTTCCAGGTGTGCGGCCCGAACAGCACGGCGGCGCCGTACGCAGACGGCTCAATCATGTTCTGCCCGCCGCGTTTGCCGTCGAGACTGCCGCCGACAAAGGCGATATCCGCGAGCCCCCAGATGGCGCCGAGCTCACCGATGGTATCGACGAGAATGATCGCATTCCCCCCCTCTCCCTCTGGGAGAGTGGCCGGGGGTGAGGGCCGGTCCCGCCCAATCGTGCTGCGTCTCACGAACGGCAACCCGCTTTGCTCGAGCAACTCAGCGACCGCGTCAAAGCGTTCAGGGTGCCGCGGCACAATGATGAGCCGCAGCGCCTGGTGCGTGACCTTGGCCTTGCGATAGATTTCGATGGCAAGCGCTTCTTCGGGCTCCTGTGTGCTGCCGACGACCCAGACGAGAGAATGCGAAGAAATACCTAGCAGCGCTCGCAACGCTTCTGTCTTTGGATTGCGCCGGTCACCGCTCACGCCGTCGTATTTGATATTGCCGGTCGTGACGACGTTGAGTGCGCCGAGACTCTCGTAATGCGCGCGGTATTCGTCGCTTTGAGCGCCGATCCAGTCGAGCTGCGCGAAGACGCCCGACAGCAGCCAGCGAAAACTCAGAAATCGCCGGGCGCTGCGCGGGCTCATGCGGCCGTTGATCGTTGCCAGTTTTACGCCTCGGCCCTTGGCGGCGCGCACGAAGTTCGGCCAGACTTCGCCTTCGGAGAGAACGACCAACGTCGGCTTGATCGTCCGCAACGCGTTCGTTACCGCCCAGGTGAAGTCGAACGGCCAAAAGACGACGGGGAGATCGGCGAAGTGCTTGCACGCTTCATCGTGGCCGGTGCTCGTCGTCGTCGAGACAACGCACTGCCAATCCGGAAATCGCTGGCGAAAGCGCGCGATGACCTGGCGCAACAGATGGATCTCGCCAACTGAGACGCCGTGAAACCAGACGACGGATTTGTCAGAATTGGTGGACAGCAAGGGATGTGCGACGGCACCGAGCCATTTCGCCCACAAGGCGCGCACGGGCTTCTTGCGCACCCACGCTTGCCAGCACAGCCATGGCGCGAGTAACATCCAGGCGATCAGATAAATGAAATTGAGCAAATAGGGCATCATGGGCATCCTTTCCCAGGCGAAGCGTATCGCGTTTGCGTTTCCGTGTAAAGGCGAGTTCATCAACGTGCCGATTCCGCTCGGCGTTTGCGCTTTTCGTCCTCGCCTTGTTGCAAGATCTCGTCCTTCTCGTCGACCTCCTCGCCTTCGAGCACCGCGTTGTCGATGAACACTTCGTCGGCGCGACGATGATACGCCGGGCCAACGACCTCCAGCACCGTCGGCTTCGTCGCCGGTTTTTCATACGGCATGAAGTAACCCTCGACGACAACCGCTTGTTCCCGGTATTCCGCGCACTGGGTCAGCAGATCGTGCAATTGCTTGAGCCGATAGTGCGGCACGCTCGCGAAAATATGGTGCGGCAAGTGATAGTCCTGCCCCATCGGGAATACCGCGAAGTTGATGAGCGGATTGACGAAGAAGACGCGCGTGTTCGTCAGCCAGCCGCGGCCGCCGTTGCCGTGCTGGACTAGCTGACGCAGGATCATGAAGAACGAGAACGACGTGAAGATTGGCACGGCCCAAAGCAGCACAAACAACAGGGCCGCGGGAGGCACGCTGGTCAAACTCAGCCACGCCAGGCCATTGAAGAGTGCCGTGATGTAAGTCATCCGCATCAGCGTCATCACGCGCATCGAAATGACGGGATGCACCCGGCTCTGGTGATACATCGTCGTGGGAATGGCCGCATAAAACGCCATGATCGCAACGTACATGCATGCCGGCACGATGGCGAGCAGGATCGTGTCCTGAGCGTAAACAAATCCAGCCAATGTGCCGATCAACGCCAGGATATAAAGAATGCCGACGCGCACGGTCGTCTTGTTCGGCTTCCAACCTTTTTTCAGGTAGGGGTTCTTGTCGGTCGGGATCGCGTTGTAAGCGGCGCGGATGCGCATGAAGCGAAACAGGTTGGGCAACCACAATTGCTTGAGCAGCGTGATTAAGAATTGTTTCTTATCGACCGGAAAATTGAGCCAGTGCCCGCTCGTTTGCAGTTGCGAGACATCGGGATCGCGCTCGGGATCGTTGACGAACTGGTGATGGGCGATGTGTTGCAATCGATAGTGTTGCGTCGAGCTGAAGAGCGGGAACATGCACAGCCAGTCGGACGCCAGATCGTTCCACAGTCGATTCTTGAAGAGGATATGGTGCGACGCCTCATGCGCCAGGCCCGTGAGCTGATGCTGCCCGGCGCCGATCAGGATGATCGCGACGATAGTGATGGGCACGTTGAGCCAGAACCAATCATTGAGCGTGTAGAACCACAGCGTCGCAGCGATGACTGCGGCCAGAAATGTGTAGGTCCGCAGCACGAAGAACAGGTTCGTGACGTTGTCGGTCTGGCGAAGCTCCTGCAATTTCTCCTTAATGCGCGGATCGCTCAGGGAAGTCATGGTCGGCGGCGGCGTTGAAACGGCGGTGGCCATGGGTCAAGATCCTGCAATGGCACCTCCTTGTCGAGTCATACTTCATCAATTTCCAGCAGATATTGTTCCAAATTACGCGAGCCACGCAAGATTCGGTCAATTTCAATGGCCTCATCGGTTACGCGGTAGAACACGACATGGCGCTTGAATCGCTTCATCATTCGATAACGCAAACCTTGGAGCTTCGCTGCGTCACTCTCCCATGGAGCGCCGAGTTCCGGCATCTCCATGATCATCTCGATTGTTTCGTTCGCCATATGCGCGAAGCGAATCGCGACCGCCTTACTCGCGTTGACCACGAAGTAGGCGATCTGTTCGTCAAGATCACGCACAGCTTGAGGCCGCATCACGAGGCGACGGGACATCATCCACGTTGCTTGGCATGGTTGTTCACGCACTCCTCAAGATGGCGCCGCCGTGCCGCCCAAAAAATCTCATTGACTTCGACAGGCTCTCCGCTTTCGACTCCCTCAAGGAGTAGCTGATCGATCTCTTTGCGTGTCCGTTCTCGTTCATCGCGCAAGACCGTTTCCACGTAGCAGTCCACGCTCGGATGGCCGCCGAGTTGAGCCTGGGTTTCAACCCATTCGCGCAGACCCTCCGGCAAGGTAACGTTCATGCCCATCCTCCTTATGTCGAGACTGCAGTCACCTCTACCCTCCTATTCTTGCAAATGAACGCAAGATCCGCAAGGCTCGAATCGATGAACAGCTGATGCCAAAGTTGCGTCGATAGTACGCCCGACAAACCCATCTCGACCGACGTTCGCTGTGTGCCCCGCCGCATCTGCTTGAACGCGCGCCGCCAATGCGTGACCTCCTCAACGTCGAAATATCCCGCCCGCCGCAGCGACTCGGGACTAAGAAGTTGCTCGACAAACGCGGGCGGCCGATCGCAGTGAAAGCTGTCGAACGGCGCGCGGAACATCGCCTTTTTGCGCCAGGCCGTCGCCTTCGGCAAATGGCGCTCGGCCATCAGGCGCAGGATGCGTTTGTCGCGGAAGCCGTGCATCTTCATGCGCGGGTCGATACGGGCCAGGAAATCGACGACGTCCTCGTCGAGAAACGGATAGCGAATTTCGACAGAGTTGTGCATGCCGATACGGTCGCCCTTGGCGTGCAACTGCAAGCCGGGCAGGTGGGCGCGCGCGCCAAGGTAAAGGCCGCGATTGAGCGGATGCCATTTCTTGGCGCGATCGAGATTCAGGCCGAGGTCGCTGTAGGGGAGATGATTCGCCATCACCTCGCGCAAGGCGGGACCGAAGAAACGCAGCTTCGACAGACTGACCAGGCCATAGACGTCGAGCCAAGGGTTCGGCCCGCCGACGGCGTCGCGGGCCCGCTGCACCGTCTCCGGTGGGTACAGAGGAGAGCCGCCCAACTTGAGGAAGAGTCGCCGTGCCCGATCGCTCAAGCGCAGGCCCGGGATGAAATCGAGGTAGCCGAGCAGCTTATGGATCTTGTACCACGGATAGCCGGCGAGCCATTCGTCGGCGCCGTCGCCGGAGAGCGCGACCTTGAAGCCCTGATGGTGCACCTCTTGAGCGAGCAAGAGTAGAGCCGCGCAGGACGTGTCGATGACCGGACATTCCGCGGCCTGCACGAGGCGCGGATAAGTCTTCAGTACTTCGTCGGCGCCGAAGTTGACGATCGTGGGCCGACAGCCGAGGTGTTTGGAGGTAATGCCGGCCTCGCTGGTTTCGTCGAGGTTCGGATCGTCGATGCGGATGGTGAACGTCGGGATCGCCTCGCCGCGGATCTTGCACGCCATCGCCACGACGACGCTCGAATCGACGCCGCCGGACAGGTACGACACGACCGGCACATCGGCGCGCAGCCGTTTTTCGACCGCCGCCAGCATCAGACGTTCGAATTCATCGACAAATGTCTTCGGATCGCCGCAATCCTCGTCGCCTTGATCGGGGAAATCGAGTTGCCAGTGGATGCGATCGGCGATCGAGCGTCGGCCACCGTCGGTTTGCCTGATGTCGAGAAAGTGCCCTGGCAGCAAGGAGGAGATGCCCTCGAAGCACGTGACCGGCCCCGGCATGCCAAAGAAGGTGAAGACGTGATTGATGCCGCGCAGATCGGGCCGCGCCGTGACCATGTCGGACGCAAGAATCGCCTTGATTTCGCTGCCGAAGAGAAGCCAATCGCCTTGCCGCGACCAGTAGAGTGGGCAGATACCGACGCGATCGCGCGCCAGAATCAAACGTCGCGCCCGGCCATCCCACAGGGCGACGGCGTATTGCCCGTGCAGGTGCTCGAACATCGCGTCGCCGAATTCCTCCCACATGTGCGGAAACAACTCGGTGTCGCAGTGCGTGCGAAAGCGATGTCCCTTCTGTTCGAGTTTGCGGCGTTGTTCGGGATAGTCGAAGAGTTCGCCGTTGAAGACGACCCAGATGGATTCGTCCTCGTTGGCGATCGGTTGCTTGCCGTCGAAGAGCCCGATGATGCTGAGCCGGCGATTGGCGAGCGAGACGCCCGCGTGTTGAAAGTAGCCGTCCTCGTCCGGCCCGCGATGGACGATGGCGTCGGCCATGGAATGCAGGGTACCCGGTGCAATCAGCCGATTGCCCGTCAGATCGATCGCGCCGGCGATGCCACACATGAACGGAGCCTCCAATGTTACGGGGTCCGTTCCAGTTTACCCAATCGGCAAGGTTTCCTGAGAGCAAACGACGGGAACTAGCCAAAGAAGAAAAGTGGCGTGTGTGTGCAACTCGCAAAAACCGCAAAGGTGGAACAACCCGTCTCCCACTTGCGTCATAGCGCTCGCATGCGACATGCCGAACGCAAGGCGGCAATCACGGCTTCTTCTGGGCGACCTTTTCGAAAACAATCACATGCTGCCACGGCAAATGATTGAGCGTCTTTTGATGCCGCATCTCGGCGTGCGGCGTCATCTCCTTCTTGACCTGGGCGATCGACATGCGGTGAACGTCCAGGATCGGCACCTTCTTGTCCTCCAGGCGGAACTCAACGAACACGAGCCGGCCGCCCGGCTTCAGCGACTTCACCAGCTCGACCATCACCTCGTAGGGATACGACAACTCGTGATAGACATCGACCATCAAGATCATGTCGATCGCCTCGGCCGGCAGTTTCGGATCTTTCTCGGTGTTGTGGATCAGCGTCACGTTGGCGATCTTCTCTTTCTTGAGCCGATTGCCGAGCATGAAGATCATCTCTTTCTGAATATCGACGGCGTGGACTTTCCCCTTGGCGCCGACGAGCTTGGCGAGCCGGACGGTGTGATGCCCGCTGCCAGCGCCGAGGTCGGCGACGACGTCCCCTGCTTTGATCTCAAGCGACGGCATCAGCTTCGAGACGGCTTCCTCGCGCTCGCGCTCCGGCCGTTCCAGCCAGCCCGCCCCCTGCCAGCCCATGACGTGGGCGATCTCACGGCCCATGTAGAATTTGCCGATGCCATTGGGGTCGTGAATCTGGCGCGTTTCGTAGCGGTCCTTGGGCGGGTCTTTTTTCGGCTGTATTGGCGCCTGCGCGGCGATCAAGCCCGCGATGAGAAAGCATGGAAAAACGAGGACATACGCACGGATCTTCATTGGAACTCTCCCCGTGTTACCAGATGCGTTGAATCCCATATTGATCGAATATCGGATCCGAACTCAGCAATGGCAGTTGTTCGACGATGCACTGGGCGGCGATCATGCGATCGAACGGATCCTTATGGTGAAACGGCAACGCAGTTCCCGCGGCGACGTGCGCAAACTCAATGTTCAGAAGGCTAATACCTGCCTGCTTCATTTGGCTCGGAAGCAGCGTCGTGAAGGGTCCAGGAAGCGTAGGCTTGCCGATGCTCGACTTGATCCCGATCTCCCAGACGCTCGCCATGCTGAAGAACAGCTCGTTCTGCACAATGCCAATGGTCGAGACTGCCGTTTTGCTGAGGCGCGGGTCGGCCGTGAAGTACCAAAGGAACGCATGCGTGTCGAGCAACAGCTTCATGGCATATAGTCCGCGAATTCATCCAGCGGCGCATCAAAATCGTCCGCGATGATGATCTGGCCTTTATACACGCCATAACCCGCGCGCGTCGCTGACACCAGTTTGACGGCGGGGGCGTTGGCGCGAACGATCACGACTTCCTCGCCGCGCGCTGCCTCTTCCAGCAATGCCGGCAACTGGGCTTGCGCTTCGTCAACAGTAACGGTATGCATAGTCCCTCCCGTCATTCTGCAATTACTTCTTGTGATCCTTCTTCGCCTTCGCGCGCAGGAACGCCTGAATGAAATCGTCGATCTCGCCGTCGAGCACGCTGTTCACCTGGGCCGTCTGCGTGTCGGTACGCACGTCCTTCACCAGCGTGTACGGCTGCAGCACGTAGTTACGGATCTGGCTGCCCCAACTCACCTCGCCCTTCTCGTCGTATTGCTTCTCCGTCTCGGCCCTCTTCTTCAGCTCTTCGATGCGATAGAGCTTGGACTTGAGCAACGCCATCGCGTTGGCGTCGTTCTTGTGCTGGCTGCGTTCGGTGCGGCTCTCGGCGGCGACGCCCGTCGGAAGGTGCGTGTAGCGGACGCCCGACTCCGTCTTGTTCTGATGCTGTCCGCCGGGACCGCCCGAGCGGAAGGTGTCTCGCTTGAGATCGTCGGGCTTGATCTCGATGTTGATGGTCCCCTCAATATCGGGCGCGACATCGACGGCCGCGAACGACGTATGCCGGCGTTTGTTGGCGTCGAACGGGCTGATGCGGACCAAACGGTGCACGCCGATCTCGCTTTGCAGGAAGCCGTAAGCGTAGTCGCCGCGAATCGCGACAGTCGCGCTGCGGATGCCGGCCTCGTCGTTCTTGAGTTCGTCGATCATTTCGAGCTGGTAGCCGTTGCGTTCGGCCCAGCGCGTGTACATGCGCAGGAGCATCTGGGCCCAGTCGCACGCCTCGGTGCCGCCGGTGCCGGCGCTGATCTTGAGGAAAACATCGGCGGCGTCCTGCGGCCCGGTGAACATGGCGCGCAGGTCGAACTCGTCGAGCTTCTTCTCGATCGTGTGCAGTTCCTTTTGCAGATCGCCTTCGAGGCTCGCATCCTCGGCACACAACTCGCACAGCGCATTGAGATCGTCCGCGCCGGCGGACAAGGCGTCGAACGGATTGATAAGCCCGTTGATCGGCTTGAGCTGCTGGATGACTTGCTGGGCCTTCTCCTGGTTGTCCCAGAAGTTGGGGCCGCCCATCAGTGCGGTGAGCTTGTCGCGCTCCTGGCGTTTGTTAGCGAGGTCAAAGAGAGTCCCGGAGCTGGGTGAGACGGGCGAGCACCTCATCAGTGCGGCGGCGGAGGTCGATGTTCATGGATGGCATCCTTTCATGGATCGTGGTTCATCGCAACGGATCGTAATGTAGGCGCTCGATCAAAGGCCGACCGATTCTTAGCAAGAGACTACACAGGTCGCGAAACGGTCCCTCGCGCGGCTGCCAACGGTCCACGACGTGATACCTGCCGTCCCTACTTCCTTCGAGAACACACGTCGTTCCATCGCCACCTGACCAGGTACGGTCAGTCGAGGCCAGCGACCAGAAGCCGCTTTTCGTAATGAGGCTCTGAATTTTCATCCATTCAGCATCGGCCAAGAGACTCGTTACTTCCTCGGCGAGTTCGCCGGGATCATATCCGCCTCGACCACTTCCTCTTTTTGCCAGGGCCGTGGTCGATGTGCCATTGCAGAATACGCGGATGGCTACAGGACAAGTGAACGTCGGGAGCACCAGCAGCCGGTAGGTCTCGGAATCGGACTCACATGCTGGGTACAATGTTGGCTCCCAGAGGACCGAAAGGGCGTAACCATAGCAATCCGCGTTGAATCGATGCGCTTCGGGGGAAGCGCCAAAGACTCCATCGGGGAACCAAGAAAACGCGGACATGATTATCCCCGATCCGGCTCATCATGGTGCGGTCTAACGGCACATCCCACCGATGCCGATTGGGCAATCGCTTGCTTCCTTTCATCCACGGTTGACAATGGCAGGTTCATCGCTGGCCGGCTCGTCAATGAATTGGACAACGCCCGCGTGGTCGAAGTTGCGGAAGAAGGGCTTCACGCCGGTCCCAGCGAGAAACACGGCATGGCCATCACGCCATGCCGTCGAGCCTGGATGATCGATCTCGAAACGCTCGCCGCCCTGGAGTTCAACCGTGAAGGCGCGGAAAGGCCGGCGCGAGATCAAGCTCTCAAGGGTCCGGTCGAAGGTTGCTGGGGTCATTGCGTTTGGTCCTTAATTAGGCGGACGGCGCGCTTTTGAATCGGGCGGGCCATCCGTTTTGTCCTAACGGTTGGTATGGGCCGCCGGCGCGTCGCTGGCCGGAGCGTCAAATATCTGAACCACGCTCTCGTTGTCGAAGTAGATCGGCACGCCGCCGGGAGAGGCGAAGATTGCCTTGCCTTCGCGCCACAACGCCACCACGAGACGGTGATCGAACTCCAGCCGGCTTCCGCCGTGCAATTCAACCGTGAACGGCTTGAACGGCGTTCGTGACATGAGGTGCTCCAGGGTGGAGACAAAAGTTTCTGCTGTCATCAGATTTCTCCCCAAATGCGCCCCAGTTGCGTGCTGGCTACTCGCTTTTCCCATCGTCCCTAAACTGACACAACGAATCAAGAGCGAGTTCATTGTATCACAAGGAAACCTCATGGCAAAACTCACCAACAAAACCGTCCTCGTCACCGGCGGCGGCTCGGGCATCGGGGCGGCGTCAGCGCAAGCGCTCCTCAACGAAGGGGCCAAGGTCGCCATTGCCGGTCGCGATCAGAAAAAGCTCGACGACGTCGCCAAAACGCTCGGCAATCCCGCGAGCCTGTTCGCGATCGCGGCCGACGTGTCCGAGCAAAAGAAGGTGGCGGCTCTGGTCGCGAAGGTGGCGGAGAAGTTTGGGCCGATCGATATTC
>SXGS01358007.1_pt1 | contig 18049 bp, 14 predicted proteins | sample 3174681 | NCBI WGS metagenome assembly SXGS01 (sample SAMN11356861, study PRJNA531348) | freshwater metagenome | isolation source: freshwater sample F1-80 | place: China: Fuxian Lake, Yuxi | collected 2017-12-25 | reverse complement strand
TGGATCACGTGCTCGTGGTGGCGATGGGGGAGTTCGGACGGACGCCGAACATGAACCAGGGGCTGCCCGCGCTCGGGAGGCACGTGCCGGGTCGCGACCACTGGGGGCAGGCGATGTCGGTGATGATGGCCGGCGGCGGCCTGCGGATGGGACAGGTCGTCGGCGCCACCAACCGCTTCGCGGAACATCCGGCCGAGAGCCCGTACGGGCCTGAGGACGTGCTGGCGACCATCTATCACGTGCTGGGGATTGATCCACGCACGGAGTTCCTGGATCGCGTCGGCCGGCCGGTTCCGGTGCTCTCCAGCGGTGCGCCAATCCGGGAACTGGTTTGACACTCAGTGCGGATCGCCCCGGCGCCGTTCTCGGCGGGTTTGTGCTGGCGATCGTGGTGCTCGGCGGATCCGGGGCGACTGCACCGGCGCGTGCGGCGCGCCGGGAGGCCCCTCCGTTAGTCCGTCTGCGCGATGTGTGTCCGGGCGTGCGCGTGGATCTGCGCTATGCAACCGCCGACAACGTGTTCCGGCGCCGCCTTTACGATGGAACAATCGCGATGCTGAGAGCGCCTGTGGCGCGCCGTCTCGCTCGGGTGCAGGACCATCTCGCACGCCAGGGCCTCGGACTGAAGGTGTGGGACGCGTATCGCCCCTATCACGTTCAGGGGATTATGTGGCGGATTCGCCCCGGCACCCGCTACCTCTCCAACCCGCGCCGAGGGAGCAAACACAATCGCGGAGCGGCCGTGGACGTGACACTGGTAGATCGCGCCGGCGCGGAACTGCCGATGCCCACACCGTTTGATGAGTTCAGTCCCCGTGCGCACCGCGGCGCCACCCGCGGCGTCTCACCCGAACGGCAGAAGAACTCCCGCACGCTGGAGGCAGCGATGCGCGCCGAGGGCTTCTTTCCCAACCGGTGGGAGTGGTGGCATTTCACCGCATCGGATTGGCAGCGCTATCCACTGGCGGATGTACCGGTGCCGCGAGAGTAAGAGCGGACATGGTGTCAAACCCGGCCAAATCACGCCCGGACGACCCAATCGCTGCCGGAACCGCCGGGCGCCGGACAACAATAGGGTGTGTGGATGTCTCAGCACGCCGGAGGGCAGGATGAACGGACGGGGATACAGCGGCAGACAGGCTTGGCTGGACTATCCGGGGGCTGCGCCCCCAGCCGCTCCTCGCACCGACCGGGACGCCTACGAGTACTTCTTTCACGGCCAGCCGGAGGCGGACGTCCATCAATTTGCCGCGTACCAGGATCTTATCTACACACTGGGCGCAACACTCGAAACCCAATTCACGAACGCGTGGGTGGCGTGGGACACCGCCTGCTACTGGACCCCCGGCAACAACGAGAGTTACGCCATCCCCTCCCTGTTTGTTGCCACGGGCGGGCGGCCGGAAGCGCCGACACAAAGTTACCGCCGCTGGGAACATGGCCAGATACTGTTCGCCCTGGACGTGGGGACACGGCGAACCCGCAGCAACGAGCGCGGGCCCCGCGTCACACGCTTTTCCGAGGGTCTCTGGCCGCAGGAGTATCTCTATTTCGACCCGGCCCGCGATGAACTGCACCTGTTCCGCCGATCCGGCGACACCTATCCGGAAGTCACTACGGATCCGCTCGGTTGGGTATACAGTGAGCAGTTAATGCTCTGGTTCGGCATTGAGGGCCGGGGCTGGCTGCGTGTCTACGACCGCGACCGTCAGCGGCTCCAAACGCGCGCGGAAGCGGATGCTCGCCGGCAGGAAGCCGAACGCGCAGCAGCCGTTGCCAACGTGCGTCGCCACCGCCAGGACCTGGTGGATGCCGCCGTGGCCGAGCGCCGCGCTGAGGTCCGCGCCCGCCTGACGCTCCTCGAGACTGAAATGCGTCGCCGGCGCGACGAAGCGAGAACGATCCCCGTGGTGGTGGGTGCACCTGCTCTCCGCCTCCCCGGTCGTTGGGGTCCGCCGGCGGCGGACGACGGATTCGAAACGGACGAAGGGAGGCGATAGTCATGCGGCGGCGAGAGACCGTTACTTCGGAAAGCAGACGGACACAGTGTTGCCCCGGCGGGATCACCATCACGAAGCGCCGCGCTGTCGCCTGGCGGGCGGCTCGCCTCACCACCCTCGCGGCAGTCATCGCGGCGGGCTCCGGACTGTCTCGCGGCCTCAACGCACAGGGCGCCGATCCGCCGGCGACCACTCGTTTCACCGACCACTCGCTCCTGGTGGCCCCAGAGCTTCCCTGCACCTGGCCTACCCACCCGTTTCCCCGGTTCCAGATCGCGCACCAGCGCACGATCGGACCGGATTCGCCGTACAACAGCGACAGCCTGTTGATGGACGGGAACACTGGCACGCAGATGGATGTGCCCCCACACTCCGTGGCGCGCCCCGAACTGAAGCGGGAAAAGTCCGGTCCGTTGGGGTTGCTCTATACGGATCGCGTTGAGCCGTGGCAATTCGGCGGTGAGGCGTGCGTGGTGGACGTGCGGGAGTTGCTCGATCAGGCGCCTGCCGGGGTCAGCCCATTGGTGCGACGCTCGCACGTCGAGCGCTTCGAGCAGCGGCAGCGGCGGCTGCGCTTCGGCGATGTGGTGCTGTTCCGCAGCGACTATTCCGACCGCTACTACCGCCCGTTTCCGGCGGGAACCCGGTTCATTGCCGACGCGGTGGACCGGAAGACGCCCGGTTATCCCGACCCGGATCCGGATTGCATGGAGCTCCTCGGCGGGCGGGGAGTGAAGAGCCTCGGCACCGACAGCCCCAGCATGGGGCCGCTCCCGGACCTGGCTGAGCCCACACACTATGCCGGGTTGAAATACGGGATGATCTGGACCGAAGGCGCCACCAACCTGGCCGCCCTTCCGCCCACCGGGGCGTTCTATTGTCTGCTGGGTCCGAAGCACGAAGGGGGCCCGTACGGCGCAGCCCGCGCGTTTTCCATCGCGGGAGGGGCGCTTCCCACGCGTTTGATCGAATCCGCGCGGCGGAAGCGTGCGGTAGACCTCTCGCCGACCCTGGCGCCCAATCTCCCCGTCACTTCCCCCGGCATCGGCGCGGGACAGCACCGGCAGGTCTATCTCAAGATCAACTTCCTCTACTCGGAATACCTGGATATGTGGCACCACACGCACCTGATGGATGCCATGACCGGGACTCATCTGGTTCCGCCCGCGTACTCTCTGCCGCCCAAAGGAGCGCGCCCGATCTACTCGTCTGAAGTTCGGGGTTGGCTGGCGGAGTATGAGGCAAAGTACGGGCCGCGAGGGGAGAGCGACCGGACTACGGAGCAGGTGCCAATCAACTGGACGTGCGGTCCGGCACGCATCGTGGATGTGCGGTCGTTGGTGGGCCGGGGAGAGCGGAGCGCAGGCCCCGCCTCGCCGGAGATCACGCCCGACCACCTGCGCGCCTTCGAACGCCGCAGTGGCGCGCTGAAGGCCGGAGACATCGTGCTGTTCCGCACCGGGCACCTCGATCGGCACTTCAAGCCGCAGCCGAACGATGCCGGCGTCTGGTCCGATCCGCTTTCCGGGAAGAGCGAGGGTTGGCCCGCGCCGGGGCCGGACGCGATCGTCTACCTGCACAGCAAGGGGATCCGGTGTGTTGGGTCCGACGCTCCCGATCTGGGAGGGGTGAATCCGAAACGGGCGCTGATGACCTACTGGGCGCTCGGCGGGCGCGACATGGCCGGGGTTGAGTTCCTGCACAACCTGGGGAAGGTGCCGGACGGAGCCTACTTCCTCTTCGCCGCGCTGAAGATCCGTAACTGCCACGGCGGTCCGGGCCGCGCCATCGCTCTGTTCTGATCGCCGGCACGGGCAACCCGCGCAGCTCACACCGCCGCGTTCCGTGCCGCGCAGCACACTGCGGGCCCGGAGCGCGGCCTACACGTTGTTCCTGTTCCGCCGGTGATGTCCTGTGCCCACACGCCGGCAGCCGCTGATTCGATTCTGCTGGCGGATTCCGTAGCTGCCGCCGAGAATCTGAGCCGGAGCAGGAGGAACAGATGAGCGGACGGGGGTTCTGGAACAAACACGCGGGGACGGGGCAGGCGGCAAGTCCGCCGGCTCAGGTTCCTCGCACCGACCGAGACGCGTACGAGCTCTTCTTTCCGGGCAAGCCCGGTGGGGGAGTGGCCCAATTCGCGGCGTACAACGCTCTCGTACAGACATTGGGGCAAACTCTCGAAGAGCGGTTTCGCAGCGCGTGGGTTGCCTGGGAGACGGCATGTTACTGGACCCCCGGCAATCGCGATGCGTATGCCTTACCTTCGCTCTTTGTCGCAGCCGGCGGCCGGCCCCCGGAGCCGACACAGAGCTACCGGCGTTGGGAGCACGGTCAGCTCCTGTTTGTCGTGGAAGTGGCGTCTCAACGCACACTCTCAAACGAGCGGGGCCCGCACCTGAGGCGCTACGAAGAGGGCCTGACCCCCTGCGAGCACCTCTACTTTGATCCGGCGCGCGACGCCCTGCGCCTGCATCGCCGGATGGGAGACGCCTACGTCGAGGCGCCGCCCGACCCGCTCGGCTGGATCTACAGCGAACAGCTCATGCTGTGGTTCGCGGCCGAAGGCCGCGGTCAACTCCGCATGTACGACCGGGATCGAAACCGCCTGTTGAGCCGCACCGAAGCCGACGCCCGGCGCCAGGAGTCGGCCCGGGCCGAGTCCGTGGCCACAGCCCGCCGGCTGCGGCAGGACCAGGTAGACGCTGCGGTCGCACAGCGCCGTACTGAGGTGCAGGCGCGCCTGGCATCCCTCGAAACCGAGGTCGGACGGCGTCGCACCGAGGCGCGCCTGTTCTCTGTCCCGCCCAGCGGGCCGGCGCTGCGCCTGCCCGGGCTCCGGCAGGTCGCGCCCCAAGCAGACGACGACGTAGCCGCTGCCCCGCGATAGGCGCCCGAGCCGCGTTCGTGCTGCGACTCGTCCGCGTGCTCAGACCCGGTCCCGGAAGCGGGACCGGGTCATCCGCCTTGCGGACAAGTCCGAAGCCACCTGTCCGCCCCGCCGGCGAATCCCCCGAAACCCCGAGTGCGAACACGACTCTCACTTGGCGGAGGCGGGGTGTTTCCCGTTGACACTGCGAGGGGAGATATGCTGACGATCTACGGCCGCAGCGGACCGGCGTGCCACGGGGTAAGCCGGCGCCGGATGCTGGAGGCGGGCGGCGCCGGACTGTTGGGTTTGTCCCTGGGCAACGTGCTCTCCGCCGAGGCGGCGGCGCCCCCGGGCAAGGTGCGGGCCCGGTCGGTCATTTTCCTTTTCTTGTTCGGCGGGCCGAGCCAGTTTGAGACGTTCGACATGAAGCCGGACGCCCCGACAACGATCCGGGGACCCTTCCGGCCGATTCCGTGCAAAACGCCCGACCTCCGGATCTGCGAGCACCTTCCGCGCCTTGCGGCCCTGTCGGATCGCTACACCGTGATCCGCAGCATGACCCACGACTTCAACGATCACAGCGGGGGCGGCCACTACATCCAGACCGGACGGCGCTGGCATGTACCGATCGGGGGGGGCTTCTCGCCGACCCCGAAGGACTGGCCTTCCGTCGGATCGGTGGTCGAGTACGTCACCCAGCGGCAGCCGGACGGCTTGAAGCGGGAACTCCCGGCGTATGCGGTTGTCCCGAACACACTGGGGCGCCTGCAGGAGAGCGGCCAGTATCCGCGGCCCGGAGAGCACGCCGGGTGGCTCGGCAAGCAGTACAATCCGCTCACCACGACGGTGGACAAGCGGAACCTTGAGGATAATCCGTACTGGCGCGACTGCACCGATGAGGAATTGACGTACCAGATTGCGGGGCAGGCATCGCGCAAGGAGATTCGTCTGGACCGCATCCGCGACCGGCGCTCGCTCCTGGAACAGTTCGACGCGGCGCGCACCGGACTGGACGGGGATCCGCTCGTGGCAGGATACGAGCGATTGCGGCAGCGGGCGCTGGCGATGGTGGCGTCCGAAAAGACGCGGCGGGCGCTGGACGTGAAGTCCGAACCGGCGGCCCTGCGCGATCGTTACGGACGGCACCTCTTCGGACAGTCCACATTGGTGGCGCGTCGCCTGGTGGAAGCCGGGGTCCGCTTCGTCACGGTTCACTACGACGCGTGCGATGGTTATAGCTGGGACTCGCACGTCCACAGCGATGACGTAAAGAGCCACCTTCTCCCGACGTTCGATCAGGCGTGCGGCACACTCATCGCGGATCTGGACGACCGGGGGATGCTGAACGACACGCTCGTGGTGGCCATCGGCGAGATGGGGCGCACGCCGAAGCCGACCGCCCGCTGGGGACGCAACCACTGGAGCACCCTGTTCCCGGCATTGCTGGCCGGCGGTGGCGTACGGCGCGGCGCGCTGTACGGGCGGTCGGACGAGAACGGCGAGTACGTCGCCGAGAACCCGGTGACGCCCGAGGATCTGGCGGCAACGCTTTACTACGCATTGGGCATCGACCCCGAACTGGAGGTGCTGGACGCGCAGGCTCGCCCAGTGCGACTGGTCGAAGGTGGGCATCCCGTGATGGATCTGTTCGGATCCTGAGCGACGCCGTTCGGGGAGTTCGTCCGGAACCCCCACCGCCTCACACGGGTCTAATCCAGGCATTAGGCCTTCCTGACACGCACCGTGTGCATCCGGAAGGCCCAATGCGATCGAGGAAAAGAGTGATCCGAATGAGGAAGCCGCAGTTCATTTTGCTGGCGGTCACGGTGCCTGCAGTACTTGTGGGACTGGCGACGCTGGGCGTCAGTCGTCTGATCGGTGGCCTGGCGGCGCTCCCATCGCAGGTTTTTCGCAATCCGTTTGCGCTGACGGCGCAGCCCCCGGTGTCCGGAACTGTCGTGCTGAGCCAGGTCCAGCACCTGCAGCGCCTGGAGACGTGCCGGTACAACGGCAGCGTGATCGTCAAGGGTGAAACGCGCGGGGTACTCCCGATCTGGCTCACCGGGGATCGCTTGCTGTTCGTTGGGTATGGCGAGGTCGTGGCGGGGCTCGACCTGACGCGGCTGCACCCGGCGGACGTGCAGGTGGACGGCGCCGAGGTGACACTCCGCCTTCCGCCCGCCGAGATTCTCACCACGCGGCTCGACAACCAGCGCTCGGAAGCGTATGAACGGCGGACAGGAGTCTTCACCGGCCCGGACCTTGGGCTGGAGTCTCGCGTGCGCGTCGAAGCGGAAACACGCATCCAGGCCGCAGCGCTCGCGGACGGCGTGCTGGATACCGCCGCCGCAGGCGCCCGCGCCTCACTACGGCGGCATCTGAGCGCGCTTGGCTTCCGAACGGTGCGTTTCCTCTAAGGGAGCCCGGCAGACTCAACTATCCCAACCGGACGGAATTACCCCGGGATCGTCCCCCCATCACACTCCCACCCCGTACCCGAGCCACGCGCGTAAGCAAGTGGACCCACCTCTCGCCCACGGACCCCGTTCCCGAGCCACGCTCAGGCGGGATGACTAAGGGCCCGCGCAGTAATAACTGAATCAATGGTAAGGTTTCTGCCGGATGCGGAGTTGACAGGTGTGATTCACTTAAAGGATGACCACCGCGGACCAGATCCGGGACAAGTATACGGTACTGGGCCCCTTGCTGAACGAACGGCAGTGTCGCCTCTGGGCTGCCGCGGAGGCGCGATCGCTCGGTCGGGGGGGGGTGACTTTAGTCGCCGAGGCCACGGGAGTTTCTCGGAAACGCATTCAGGCGGGGCTCCAAGAACTCGCGGGCCGCGAGGGGAGCGTCCCGGCCGGCGCCAAGTCCCGACGGGAGCGGATCCGCCGACCTGGAGCGGGCCGACCGGCCCTCGGCCTCCGGGACCCGGGTCTTTCCGGCGCGCTGGAAGCACTGGTGGCCCCCGCCACCCGCGGCGACCCGATGTCCCCGCTGCGTTGGACCAGTAAGAGCACCGCGAAACTGGCGGCGGAGTTGACCGCACAGGGCCATCCGGTGAGCGCCCGTACGGTGGCCGCGATGCTCAAAGAACTCGAGTATAGCCTCCAAGGCATGAGGAAGACCACGGAAGGTAACCAGCACTCCGACCGGGACGCCCAATTCCAGCATATCAGTGAGCGGAGCGCCGATTTCCAGCGACGGGCGCAGCCCGTGATTTCGGTGGACACCAAGAAGAAGGAGTTGCTCGGCGAGTTCCACAATCGGGGTCGGGAGTGGCAACCAGAGGGGCAACCGGTGCCCGCTCGGTGTCATGATTTCCCGGATCGCGAGTTGGGTAAGGTGATCCCGCACGGGGTATACGACCCGACGGCCAACGCGGGCTGGGTGAGCGTGGGGACCGATCACGACACTTCGGCCTTCGCGGTCCACTCCATCCGGGGCTGGTGGACGCAAATGGGGCTGGCACGGTATCCCCAGGCGACGGAACTACTGATCACCGCCGACGGGGGAGGAAGCAACGACAGCCGCCGCCGCCAATGGAAGACGGAGCTACAACTGCTGGCGAACGCGACCGGGTTGGCGATCTCGGTCTGCCACTTCCCGCCGGGAACGAGCAAGTGGAACCAGATCGAGCACCGGATGTTCTGCCACATCACCCAGAATTGGCGCGGGCGGCCGCTGGTCAGTCACGAAGTGGTGGTGAACCTCATCGGCGCCACGACCACTCGGACCGGGCTGACGATCCATGCGGTGCTGGACCCCGAGAAGTACCCGACCAAGGTGCAGATTTCGGACGAGGAATTCGATGCCGTCCGGTTGGAGCGAGACGCTTTCCACGGGGAATGGAACTACACGATCCACCCTTCCAGCTAGCCAGGAAATGGATCGTTAATTATTGCGCGGGTCCTAATTCTGCCTGGCTCCCTAACCGGGCGCGGCGGGCGCTATCCAGTCAGTTTGCGGAGCGGCTCGGCGTCGGGAACGAGCGCGATCGGTCGCTGCTGCAGATCCGTGAAGAGGGTGGATGGCTGAATCCCCAGGGCATGGTACAGCGTCGCGATCATCTCGCGCACCCGTACCGGTTCCTCGGCGGCGACTGATCCGGTGGAATCGGTGGCGCCGATTACCTGCCCCATGCGCAGCCCCCCTCCTGCCAGCACGGCCGACATCACCTGCGGCCAGTGATCGCGCCCGGCCGACCCGTTCACGCGCGGAGTGCGCCCGAACTCCCCCCACATCACCACCAGCGTCTCGTCCTCGAGCCCGCGATCACGGAGGTCATCCAGCAGCGCGCGGAATGGGCGGTCCAGATTGGGCATCAGCCGCCGCAGGGCGGTGAAGTTTTGCTCATGGGTGTCCCACCCGCCGTACTCCAGCGACACGCACTGCACCCCCGCCTCGACCAGCCGTCGCGCCGCCAGAAACTGATCGTTGCTGTATCGCTTGCGGGTGGCTTCCGTCTCTTTGCTCACGTCCAGTGCAGTGTAGGTCGCGCTCGAGCTGACGACTTCCAGGGCCCGTCGCGTGAACGCATCGCGGGCCTCTACCTCTCCCGCCTCGGCCTCGGTCCGAAAACGGTTGACCCGCTCCAATACCTGGCGGCGGGAAGCGAGACGCGTCGCGGGAATCCGTAACTGGAGGTCCTGCTTTCCCGGCCCCTGGACGGTGAGCGGCTCGTGATTCGCCCCGAGGAACGCCGCCCCGAGCCCGGACTCGTAGTCCCGCCCCCGGAAGCTCACATAGGAGGGGAGCAGCGCGTTCGGCGCACCGTAGATCTTCGAAACGACGGCGCCCACCGAGGGATGATCGCCCTGTACCCGACGCTCGGTGAACCCGTAGCCCGTACACATGAGTGACGAGGCGTGCTCCTCCGGCAGCACCCGGCTGATGGACCGTACCAGCGTGAGCCGATCCATGATCTGCGCCTGGAGAGGGAAGAGCTCACCGATCCGGATCCCGTCCACCCGGGTCGGGATCGCGGTAAACTCGCCGCGGTACTCGGCCGGGGCATCCGGCTTCGGGTCGTACGTGTCCAGGTGAGAGGGACCGCCGCCGAGGTGGATCATCACGATGGATTTCGCGCGGCCCGTCGAGGGGGCAGCCTCTGCGCGCAACTGCAGCAGGTCCGCTAATCCGAACCCGGCCAGACCCAGCGCCCCGACCCGGAGAGTGTCCCGCCGCGTGATCCCCGTGCAGAGCCGGTATCCATCCCGTTGCCTGACTGCCATCGCGTCTGCCTCCCATCCGTCGAGGATGAAGATGATTCCCCATCACTCAGACGCACCGGCGCACCGGATCGTTACGTACTTCTTGCATGCATTGCGCGGCGCTCGTCATCACCCGCTACGGGACGGTCGGGTCGGTGATCGTGAAGTTCCGGCCCAGAGTCGCGGCGAGATCCGTCAGGTCGTAGTCCTGGAGGGCGCCGTGCACGAGGTGAGAGCGCACACCTGTGGGGGCATTGCTTTTCAGCACATCCTGCCACGAGCGGAGGGACCGGCTGACCCGCACCGAGGCGAACCACGCAGGAGCGACCGCAGCGGCGTGGAGGGCGGAGACCCCCGTTTCCCCCACCGCAACGAGGTGGAGCGGCAGCGCGCCCCCCTCATCGCGGAGGAGTCGCGCTGCCCGGAGGATCTCCTCCGCCCGCATCCCCACGAGCGAACGGGCCAGCAGGTAGGCGAGCGTAGCATCGCGCTCGCTGCTGCCGGCCGGTTCGCCGCGAGCGTTGCGCCCGCGGGTTTCGCCCAGGCTGCCCAGGTCGAGCGCGAGCACCCGAAAGCCCTCGCGGGCCCGCCGCTCGATTTCACCTCCAGATCCGGCCTCCTTCGCCTTGCCTTCCCCGTGCAGGTAGAGCACCAACCCTTTCGCCGGGCCGACCGCGGCGAAGTCCAGCGCGGGCAGGGAAAGACCGGGTTCCAGGTGCAGCAGGCGCTTGCGAATCTTCAAGTCGCCCCGCTCTGCGGAGCCCGCCTCGTCCGCTGCGGGAGCTGTGAGCTGTGCCGCGGGACGAATCCCGGCCCGCCGCCGGACGATCTCTTGCCGTTCGGTCGGCGTCGCGCCGGTCCAACGCCGGCGGCGCGCGCCGGAGATCGCCTCCGCCTCCGCACGATTCAGGTCAAAGACCGTGCGCTCGTTGTCCATCAGGATCACCTGGCCCCGGGGCGTACACTGCAACTCGGCGTCTGTGAAGATCGGGAAGTCCGGCTCGGTGACGGCATCATCCTTGCCCAGGAGCCACCGGCGCATCCACCGGGTGGCCGCCACCCGCAGGTTGCGTGTAAAGCCGTGCGTGTCATCCGTCTCTGCAAGATCCATCCGTTCGGGGAAACCGAGCCGCCCGTAGATCCTCTTCGCCTGCCGGTACGTCTGCCACGCGCCGCTGATGTCGAAGAAGTCGCGGGTGGCCACACACATCAGCGTGGGCTGCGGGGCGTGCATCAGGGCGTAGTCGGCATGGTCCATCCCGAAGGCGATCTGTCCGTAGATGTTCTGTTCCGGGTCCTGCGGGCCGATGGTTTCGAGGAGGCGGCGAAACGTGGTCAGATAGCACCCCGGTGCGGCAGCCACAATGCGTGGGTCCAGCGCCATCAGATAGGAGGTCTGCGTGCCGCCGCCCGAGTTGCCCGTGCAGCCCAGGCGCTTTGCGTCCACCTCCGGGCGCGACGCCAGGTAGTCGAGCCCACGCATCCCGTCCCAGACCATCGTGGTAGCGACATTCCGTCCCAACAGGATCGCGCCCGGCGCGACCAGCGCATGCTCGGTCGTGGGCCCGAACCGTCCCTTCCCGGCATCGTCCAGCACCTGTTTCCGCTCACCCTGCCCGATCGGGTCGAAGCAGAGCACGGCCATTCCATTCCGGGCCAGCAAGATGCAGGCCCGCTGGTACGCCTCGGCAGCCTTCCCGTTCTCGCTGTGGCCACAGGGGAACAACACGCCCGGATAGGGTGGTGGAGTGCTCGGGAGGTAGAGCGCCGCGGACACGTGGAATCCGGGCAGGCTCTCGTAGAGCACCTTCTCCACGTGGAATCCCTCGCCCTGGAGGCGCCCGGTGACCCGGGCGTTCAGCGGGGTCCGCGCGGGCCACGGCCCGAGTTGCTGGTGGAAGTAATCGCGGGTCCGCGCCTGCCAGGCCCGCACATCCTCGGGCGTCTTCACCGCCTCGTAGCGTTTCTCGCGGTCGTCGGCGGCTGCGTAGGCAAGGCGCTTCAGGTGTGTCTCCAGCATGCCCGGCGCGGCGGCGACCGTCGCCGGACGCGGCAGCACCTCCAGCGACTCCTGCGCCCCGTCGGTGCTCATCGTCCCCATCACCAGGAGTCCAGCCCCCATCGCTATGATATGCCCTCGACGCATTCTGTTTTCTCCCACCACCCGTCGCCGCCATGCACGGTTTCGCGGCATCGCAGTGAGTTCCTTCCGCGTCCGGCACGATCCGAACGCCGATTTCAGCATGCTTGATCCGCACGAGGGGCGCCCGGCCGCATCCGGCCCGGATTCGCATCGTCCGACAGGCCGGCGGCATAGCACAGGCACGCCGCCCTCCACCGCGAAGCGCCCCGGCGCCAACTTCCCCCGCGCCACTGGTCACCACCGTGCCGATGGGTGATAATCCTGCGTGCGATCGCCCACCAGGCACCCACCGGGCGCCTGAGCAGTTGTTACCGGGCGTCGGAAAGCCCATGCGCCTCAGCGGAACCATCAAGTCCTGGAACGACGACCGCGGCTTCGGTTTCATCCAGCCGGCACAGGGAGGTCGAGACGTGTTTTTTCACATCAAGGCCTTCCGGGAAGGCGGCGAACGGCCGCTGGTGGGTCAGGAGGTCACTTTCGACGTGGAGGTGACCCCCGACGGCAAGCAGCGCGCCCGGTCGGTGGCGCTCGCCGGGTCGCCGCCACCGGGCGCGCGCAGCCGGAGGTCAGGCCTCAGGCCGTGGGACGCCGCGAGCGCGGTTTGCCTGCCGGCGTTCCTTCTGATCTACTGTGTGGCCACGCTCGCCTGGCGCGTGCCCGCGTGGGTCGCCGGCCTGTATGTGGTCGCGAGCCTCGCCGCGTTTTCCCTGTACGCCTCCGACAAATCCGCCGCAGGCAGAGGCAGTTGGCGGATCTCGGAGTCCACACTGCTGATGGTGGGATTGGTGGGCGGATGGCCCGGCGCCATCATTGCACAGCAGACGCTGCGGCACAAGTCGAGCAAGGCATCGTTTCGCGTGCAGTTCTGGGGTACCGTCGTCCTCAACGTGCTTGCCTTCCTGATAGCCGTGTCTCCGGCGGGCCAGGCCATGCTCCGCGATTGGCTCCACACGCCATCCGCGCATCCGGCGCGGAACGCCGCCCCGCGTTGAAGTGCGCTGCAGTGACGCCGCCCCCGGTTTGAAACGATACGCCGGGGCAAAATCCCGGGGCCATTGCAGCGGAGACCGGTTCAAACCGGTTCGGGCACGACGCAGTACGGGAGGACCAGAGGCAGGCTTCTCTACGGGAAGCGGCGCATCATGGCCCAGTCCAGGGGGGAGCCCACACGCGGGTCGTAGCCCGGATCGTCGGTGCCGACCACCTGCCCCTGGCGGTTCACCCAGTAGTACTGGTGCGTGTTCGGCAACTCAACGGCCCGGCCCTCGAACGGATTGGTGTAGGTGGCCACGCCCCCGAGGTTTTCGCGGAAGTGGAAGTTCTGCCGGTCCTGGGACTCCCAGCGCTGATCGGTTGTCTGCTGCTGGAGGTTCTGGATGTAGTCGTTCACCTCCCGAGCGCGCCGGCCCAATTCGATGGAGTTCTGCAGGTTCTGGGCGGCGACCATCCCCGCCATGAAGGTCTGCGGGCCGGCGGGCGCCACCTGAGCCGCGACCTGGGGCAGCCAGCCGCTGTAGGCGTGCCACACCTCGGTTCGGGAGGCAGCAAGTGTCATGGAAGCATTGCACTGCCCGTACCCGTGTGCTACATCACTCCGCGCGATCCCCCGGCACGGGATTCCGTTCGTCGCGTACGTGAGCTCGAACAGCGCCGACTGGGCACAGCCGGCCGCCGGTGGGATGGGCTGACCGCTCAGGAAGTGCAGGTCGTACATCGAGTGCATGTGCAGCGCGTACCCCACGAACTGGTCGGGAGTGAACGGCTGCAGCATCCCGACGAGGCCCACGCACATGATTGCGGCCGCCTGATCCGGTGACGAGAGGCAGATGAGGTTGGAGTTCTCCTGCACGCCCCAGCCCGCGGGCAGCGCGAAGACGAAGTATTGTCCCTGCTGATTGCGGACAGGGAGCGGGGGTGCAGTGGAGTGCATGGTGCCGTAGAGGAGTGTGCGGGTCGTGCAGGAGGGCCCAGGCGCCGCAGTTGATTGGCTCCGCGCCGCCTGCTTACTTCTTCGCCTCCCGGACGAACGGCCGGGAGGTGCCGAGACGCGGGTCCTCGCCCCGGATGCGGCAGCGGCGAGTGATTTCCTCGCGCGACTCGAGCGGGAACTCGTGCGGCCGATAGGCGGCGCCGGCACGCACTGTGGCTTCGACTTGCAGCTTGCGGTCCCACGTCCGGGCGGCTCCGTGAGTGTCGAGCAGCTCCACCGGTGCGTCGCACACGCGAAACACAGCCAGATCCGCCGGCGCGCCGACCACGAGAGCGCCCAGGTCCGGGCGTCCGATGGCGCGCGCCGGGGTGGTGGTGGCCAGCTCGATCACCTTCTCCAGCGGCAGCCCGAGGTACAGGAACTTCGTCAGCGTGGTTTGCATGTCGAATAACGGGCCGTAGACGTTGTAAGCGTGGAGGTCGGTGGAGATCACGTCCGGCAGGAAACCCGCCTCCAGGGCAGCCTCGGCAATCTCCCAGCGAAAACTCCCGCCGCCGTGACCCACATCCATCACCACGCCCTTCTGCCGGGCATCCACCACCTCGGGGAGCAGGCGACCCCGTGAGTCGGTCAGGTTCTCGCCCTCCGCGCCGCGGCCCTGGTAGCAGTGGGTGATGATGTCGCCGGGCCGCAGGGGCGCCAGCACATCCGCGAGCGGGATGCCCGCGGCGATGTGACACATCAGCGGCGAGCCGGCAATCTCCGCCGCCTCAATGGCCAGGTGCAGCGGCTTCGTGCCGTGCTTGCCCACCTGAACCTCTCCCTGCCGCACCTTCACTCCCACGACCATATCCCGGTTCTCGGCCACGTTTTCGCCCACGGTGCGTGGGTGGAGGTGTGAGAGGTCCTCGCACTCGTTTACCCAGGCGTTGACCAATCCGACGCCGGAAATGTGCAGGAAGCAGAGCGCCCGCACCGTTGAGCGCTCGTGGATGAGCCAGCGGAACCCCTGGAGCATCGTCCACCCGGGGCTGCCGGCATCCACCACGGTCGTGACGCCGGACCGCAGGCAGGGGGGATCAGGGAAGATCCCCCAGGAGGTGACCCCCGCATAAACGTGCGCGTGGATATCAATGAATCCCGGCGAGATGTAGGCGTCACCGAAATCCTCGCGCGCCCGGGTGGGTTGGCCGGCCAGATCGGCGGCAATGGCAGCGATCTGGCCGTCACGGATTCCGATCTCCCCGGGCCCATTCCAACCCTGCGCGGGGTCCAGCACGTGGCCACGCACGACCAGATCGAACGGCACATCGGGATGCGACATCGTGGAACCTCAGGCCAGGGGACCGAGAACGGGCTCCGCGGGTGCTGAGGGGCCATCCCCGGCAGGGGACGACCGGCAGCAACCACGCGCGTGCGCCGGGGAGGGAAACGGGCTCTGCTCGACGTTCTGCACGAGATCCGGCCGGTCCTTCTCGAATTCCCCAATGCACCCCGGCCGGATCCGCGCCGTCGTGAGAGGGACGGCGTGCCCCGCATTGCTGTGCGCCGAGTGCGCATTCGACGTGGCGCCGGTCGTTGGTCACGGGCCACTGTCCCCCTCTACCTCACCCCAGGTCGGAGCCCGCACCGCCAGGATCCGGCGGCGCGAAAGGCAATGCCGGGGAAAGGGCTGCCAAACAGCGGGGGATCATCTCCCTCCCCCGGCTCCACTACGGAGAGAATCGGGTGGAAGTGTCGCGGCCGAAGCGCGCCGTCGAGCGGGAAATCAAGCCATCACTCGTCCGCCGCCTATCGGCCGGTGAAAAACGCGCCGCGCAAACCTGCCGGGTGCATGGGCTCGCGGCGACGTTACGGCAGCGCCGGTAACAGCAACAGGCGCAACACGGGAAGGACCCGTCGCCGGATGGGTCTACGACTGCCGGACACCCGTGGCGCCGCCATCTACCGTGAGGCTCGCTTGTTTGACGGCGGGCTCGCAGCTACCGCTCCAGCAACCCGCCCCAGTTCTCTACATCCAGCAGCCGCAGGGCCAGCCGCCGCAGCTCCTGCTCATCCGTGATTCGCTCCAGGCGTCCCAGGACCGGTGCGTCCGGCTGCCCGAACCACTTGGTGCCCTGCGCCACCACCAGTCCCCGCGCCTCGTCCACGCGCGCCTCCGCCTTCCAGTTCTCCACCAACGCCGAGCGCATCTCGTTCCATCCCTTCAGGCCCGCTTCCCAGACCGTCTTGTTCCGCGCCAGTTCTGCGAACACCAGCGCCGGATCCCGGTAGTTTGCCCGCAGCACCCCCGACCGCTCCGTCGCCGCCACCCGTTTCCACTCCTCTACTGCAGCCGGGTCGCCGCCGGCGTGCGTCAGGGGGATGAACCCCAGCAGGACGCGCGCGCGTACCTACCCGAGGCGATCTCCGTGAGCAGGGTCGGAGCGCTTTCCGCCGCCATGTTCCGCACGGCGATCCCAAACTGCAGGCAGACCCGCGCCCCGCGCCATCCCGGGGAGACTGCACCACGGGCCCCGGAACCTGGGTTTGCCGGTCAGGTTCACCAGTCCGGCCAGGAAACCATAGGGCGGCAGGCGGCCCCGCCCTTTGCGCAGTTGTTGGGCGAGGCGCCCGATGTACTCCCCCAGCCGACCACACATATCGGGGTCGGGTTGGGCCTGAAACTCCACCGGGCAGGCGGCGCACCACCGGGGCTGGGCCGGATCCGCGAGTTCGGCCACGGTGTCGCAGGTGCGCTCGGGGTCGCCGGGGAAGGGGACGCTACGAGTATCCAGCCATCGCCACGAAAGCCGATGCCCGGGGTTGGGTGATCACCTATGGCTACGACCGCCTGGCCCGACCGGAAACGGCGCTCTATCGCGATGGCAAGCGGTGGACCCAGAACTACGACACCAGCGGCCGGCTCATCGAGATTGCGGACCCGCTGGGGCGGTGGACGATCGCCTACGACATCGCCGGCCAGGTGGCCGCGGTGAACGGTCCGAGCCATCCGAACACGCAGCCCATGAGCAACGTCTACGACGCCATCGGGCAGCGCTCCGAGCTGGCCGACTGGTTCGGACGGGTGACCGCGGTGTACGACGGCGTGGGGGCGCAGGTGGTGCTCGTCGATCCGACCGCGAAACGGACCTCCGCGACCTACGACGCGGCCGGGCAAGTGGTCCGGCAGGTGAACCGGGACGGTTCCGTCACGACCGTTACCTACGATAGCGCCGGCCGGCAGACCGGCCTCCAGCATTGCGACGCGGCGGGGAACCAGTTGGACCTGGCGCTGCTGGCCTACGACGCGGCGGGGAACCCGCTGCTGAAGGTGACCGCCGACGGGCCGCACACGATGACCTACGACGCCGGAAACCAGCTCCTCTCCGAGTACCACCCGCTGGCCGGGGTCAAGACCTGGACGTTCGATCCCGCCGGGAACCGGCTCTCCCAGGACTTCACGCAGGAGGGGGGGCGCTCGCTGACGAACTGGCTGTATGACTTGGCGGATCAGCTCGTCACGGAAACGACGGGCGCGGCGGTGACGACCTACACGTTCGACGGGGCGGGCAACCAGTATCTGGAAGCAGCGCTCGGCGGGGTGACCAGCAACACCTGGGACAGCGAGAACCGGCTGATCGCGGTCGTGCTGCCCAACGGGATCCGAAACACGATGAGCTACCGGACGGACGGACGGCGCCATCGCCTGACGGATACGGAAGGCGACAAGCAGATGGTCTGGGACAGCCAGGGCACGAGCGGCTACGGCGACCTGCTGGAGGAGCGGATATGACGCTGCACAGGACTGTGACACGAACGAGGGCCCTGCGATGAGCACCACAGCACTCCGACGCTATTTTCGCGGCGCCACCCTGGTCGCGATGCAAGACGTGGCGGCGAACACGCGGA
>SXGS01609418.1_pt1 | contig 18056 bp, 15 predicted proteins | sample 3174681 | NCBI WGS metagenome assembly SXGS01 (sample SAMN11356861, study PRJNA531348) | freshwater metagenome | isolation source: freshwater sample F1-80 | place: China: Fuxian Lake, Yuxi | collected 2017-12-25 | reverse complement strand
TTGCCGAGCGGAATCTCAAGCCGCAGCGATACCAGTGGCGGGCTGAAGGAACGGTGATCCTGGAGAAAATCCGCCGAGCCCGGGAAGCTTTGGCACGGAGCCAACCAATTGTTAAAGACTAATATGAGACACTACACTAGCCTGTCCCTAGCCTGTCCCTCGATGCGAATCAGGAGGACTGCATGCCGGACGCTTGCTTGCGTTGGCAGGCCGGCCGTTCCTATCCTGTCGCCATGGCGAATGACGTCATTCCGGTGAAGATTCGTGGCATCCTGCCCGCCAACAGCGGCTGTGCCTTGTTCATCGGCAACGATGAGAAGGTGTTCGTCATCCAAGTCGAACAAAGCATGGGGCTGGTGATTGGCATGGCCCTGCGAGGGACACCGAAAGATCGGCCGCTGACTCATGATCTGATGGGCCTGGTTTTTCAGGGCTTTGGAATCGAGTTGGAACGAGTGGTGATCACCTCTCTGAAGAATTCCACGTTCTTCGCGCGGTTAATTCTGCGCCAACAAAACGAACTAGGCACAAAATTGGTGGAGATCGATGCCCGACCCAGCGATTGCTTAGCTTTGGCCAGCGCTCTCAAACGCCCTATTTTCGTCACCCGCAGCCTTTTCCATGATGTGGAAGACATGAGCGATCATTTGGCCGGCGCCAATGAGCAGGAGGATGCAGGCGAAGAAGACAGTGAAGAACCAGGCGAACAGGCTTGATGGCAGCTCGATCCGCTCCCACCACCTCTCCCGACGAGTCTGGCCCAGCCCCGATGGTTCTTGTCTGCGGGGATGATGATTTTTCGGTCAAACAACGGGCTCGAGCCCTGTACGAACAGTGGTGCTCGGAACTCGGCGGGATGGATCACGAGGTGCTAGACGCCACCGCCAGCAATGCCGGAGAGGCCCAACAGAAAATCGCGAAACTGCACGCGGCACTGAACACGCTACCATTCTTCGGAGGAGCCAAGGCGGTGTGGTTCCAAAACTGCAATTTCTTGGGCGAAGACCGAACTGCCGCTTCTAGTTCTGTCACCTCGGCTCTCGCCGAATTGGCCGAAACCCTCAAGTCCTTCCGCTGGGACGGTGTCCGCCTGCTCATCTCGGCAGGCAAACCGGATAAACGCCGGGCTTTCTTTAAAGCATTCGAGAAACAGGGGACCGTTGAACTCTTCGTAGCCCTCTCTCAGGACGACAAGGATTGGGCCGGCAAGGCCGAATCCGAAGCAATTCGCATCCTGCGCGAGGCCGGAAAAGAGGCCGATGACGAGGCTCTGGCTGAACTGGTCAACCGGGTTGGTCCCAACTTGCGGATGCTGGCCTCCGAGTGCGAGAAACTCGCTCTGTACACCGGTCAGCGGAACATCGTCACTCTGAGCGACATTCAACTGTGCGTTTCCCGGCAGAAGATCGCTCGAGCCTTCGCCCTAGCCGAGGCGCTAGGAGACCGTGATTTAGCCAAACTCCTGCGAACTTTGGATGAGGAATTATGGGAAATTCGAGTGGGCACCGACAAACGTAAGTCTGAGATCGGGCTCCTTTATGGGTTAATTTCCAAGGTGCGCTCGTTGCTGATGCTCAAGGAGTTATTGTCCAACGGTTCACTAAAACCCTCTCGCGACTACAACTCGTTTAAAAGCCAGCTTGATCGAATCCCCGCCTCTTCGATGCCGACAGACCGGCGTTTTAACCCGCTGGCATCCCACCCCTTCGTTTTGTTTCAAGCCATGAAGCAGGCTGCCAATTATCGGACTGAAGAATTGGTCGAGGCGATGGGCCTATTGTTGGAAGCCAACCGCAAACTGGTCAGCGCCGATCTGGATGAGGCTCTGGTTCTCCAGCAGGTAGCCTTTCGGATCGTGGGAATCCGCCGCAAGGCGGCCTGACTCGTCCGCCAAAAAGTTCATCGAGAACAGTTTTTCAGTCGCCGATTTTAGTCTCTGTGCAATCTTGTGGCATCGATAGGTTCAACCCGGAAACCGGGCAAGAACCGAAGTCACTCCCGATCATCATGGATATCCAGAAATCATTTTTCACCGCAGCCTTGGTGGCTGCCACGCTGATTCCCAATGTTTTAGCCGGTACCAACGGCTTTTACGCCCCTTATTTCCGAGGGGTCGCCGGCACCGAGGTCGCCGGATGGGATCGATTCTCCTCAGGCTACAATGTCGCCAACCAGCCAGACATGAGCGGTTTCAACACGGGCACTAGAGCGACACTCACCCAGCTGGACCCCGTCGGCGCCGTGCTCGGCAGCGGCAACATCTACGTGGGTGTCGGCGGCTCAGCCAATTTCAATCTCCGCTATGCGAGCCTCCAGCCGATCGCTCAGATTTCTTTTCAGATCCGGACACTCGGCACCGAAATCGATTATTCGGGCCTGCGCCTGAACTACGTTTCCCAGAGCAAATCTGTGTCGCTCGGCGGCACTCCCACGACGCTGGCCATCACCCCTGCCCAAGGTTTTCCGGGTAACAACATTTCGCTGGCTTACACCTGGAATATCACCGATCCGGGGGTCAACGACTTCACCCTCAATTTCAAGTCTACGGGCGAACACCTGAGCCTCGACGCCATCACGCTCGATGTGATGCCGACAACGGTGCCCGAGCCAGGAACTTGGGCCTTGGCCGGACTCGGCCTAGCTGCCTGGGCTCTTGTCACCCGCAGGCGCTGATTCCGAGGCCCCATCCCGCGGTCCCCGGCGCTCGGCCTTGGCCAATCCCCGCACAATTCCCGCACTCAAGTGACGGGGATTTTTGTTGTTCAGGACCAGCGGTCGCTTGCTTCACCCGACATCCTTCATACCTTCTAACACTTCATGCCCGTTACGTCCGCCACACTCCGCCGCTGTCTGGCCGCCATCACTCTGGGAGCCGCCACCACCCTCGCGGTTCCAGCCCACGCCCAACACAAGCTCGGGCCTCAACAGACATCTTTCAAAGCCCCGACTATCGCCGCCGCCTCAGACGAGGCCGAACGTGCCATCAAGCGCTTCACTTACCCGACTGGTTGGAAGGCCGAACTCTGGGCAGCCGAACCCAATGTCGCCCACGGCGTGGCTTTCGATGTCGCTGATGACGGCCGCGTCTTCGTCGCTGAGAGTTTCCGCGCCTGGCGGGGAGTCCCCGACATCCGGGGCATCATGGACTGGCTCGATGAGGACCTCGCCTGCAAGTCGGTGGATGACCGCTTGGCAATGATGCAACGGCACCTCAAGCCCGATCAAATGGCGGGCTATTACACCAACACGGAGCGCGTTCGCCTCCTCCGAGATCCTCAGGGCACCGGCAAAGCCACGATCTCCACCGTGTTTGCTGAGAACTTTGCCACCCCACTGGATGGCGTAGCCGCCGGCGTCCTGGCGCGGGGTAAGGATGTGTTTTTTGCCAATATCCCCAATGTTTGGCGACTCCGCGACGCAAATGGAGACGGCGTCGCCGACGAGCGTCGCAGCATTAGCTATGGCCATGGGATCCGCGTCGGTTTTCTCGGGCACGACCTGCATGGTCTGGTCTTTGGACCCGATGGCCGACTCTACTTCTCGATCGGCGATCGCGCCTCGATGATCCGGACCGAAGGTCACTTGGTCGGAACCGCAGACAGCGGGGCGGTCTTCCGTTGCGAGCCCGACGGCTCACACCTCGAGATGGTCTACCAGGGCCTTCGCAATCCGCAGGACTTAGTCTTCGACGCGTGGGGGAACCTCTTCACTGGCGACAACAATTCAGACGGCGGCGATCAGGCTCGTTGGACTTGGTTGGTCGAAGGAGGGGACAGCGGTTGGCGCATCGGTTGGCAATTCCTGGAAGGCCGCAATACCCCCAACCCTCGCGGTGCATGGAATTCCGAAAAGATGTGGCATCCGCAGAACGACTCCCAACCGGCCTACCTGACCCCCCCCATTAAGAATATTTCCTCCGGCCCTAGCGGCGTTAGCTATTACGGGGGAACTGGCAGCGGCCCCGAGTGGAACGACACGTTCACCTTGTGTGATTTTCGAGGCAGCTCCAGTGGCTCGGGGTTATGGAAGTTCAAGCACAAGGCCAAGGGCGCGGGCTTCGAGATCGTGGACGACCAGAAGTTTATCTGGTCAGTCAATGCCACCGATGGTCATTGGGGTCCCGATGGTTCTTTTTGGGTGCTCGACTGGTTCGACGGCTGGGAACCCGTGGGCAAGGGACGCATTTACCGCTTTTCCGACCCGCGCCATTCCCAGTCGCAATTGGTGCGCGAGACACAGGCCTTTTTGGCAGCCGGCTTCTCTCAGCGATCCACCAGCGAATTGGCCAAGGGGCTCCTGCACCCCAATTACCGGGTCCGACTGGGGTCCCAATTTGAGCTCGCCGCGCGTCACGACGACAAGTCCCTGCTTAAAGCGGCCCTCTCCGGCAAAACCCTCCAGGCTCGTCTGCATGGCATCTGGGGTGTCGGGCAAGTCGCCCGCGCCCAGCACAACACGAGTGCGTCGGGCTCCCAAGTGGAGTCGTTGGAACGGTTGATCCCCCTCTTGTCCGACACCGATGCGAACGTCCGCGCCGTGGCTGCCACCGTGCTCGGCGATGCTCGCTACGGTCGCTCATACGAGGCCCTGATCCGACTCACCTCCGACAGCGATCTGCACACGCGAACCCTCAGCACAATCGCATTGGGCAAGCTAGGCCGCCGGGAATCCATCCCCGCCATCTTCAATCTGCTGGTGGAAAACGCCGACAAAGATCCCTATCTGCGACACGCCGGAGTGGTGGCCCTGATCGGAGCCAACGACATCGATGCGCTGGTCAACCACGTGCGACACCCCAACGAATCGGTGCGCATGGGAATCCTGCTGGCGATGCGAAAACTGGAACGCAATGAGATCGCTTCCTTTCTTGCGGATACATCGCCTCGCATCGTTACCGAGGCGGCTCGCGCCATCAACGACCAGCCCATTCCCGGAGCCATGGAGGCCCTGGCCCGCTTAGTTGAGCGCCCCGGCCTGACCGAGGCCCCGTTGATGCGTCGAGTCCTCAACGCCAACTACCGTTTCGGCACCGAGGCCACTGCCAAAGCCCTGGCCACTTATGCGACCCGAGAGGACGCCCCGGTGAATCTTCGGGCCGAGGCCCTCGATGCCCTCAGCCAGTGGCCAGCCAATTCTGGCCGCGACCGCATCAGCGGACTCTGGCGCCCGACCGCCTTCGCCCGTTCTGAAAAGGGGCCCAATGAGGCACTGAAGCCGGTCTCCAATGCCCTCCTCACCTCTGCGCCGGCCCCAGTCCGCGCAGCCACCGCCCGAGCCGCCGGGGCCCTCAAACTCACCGAGGCTTCGCCAGCGTTGTCCGCTCTGGTAATTCAGGGAGCCGCTGACGGGGCTGCACGCTCAGACGCCCTGCGGGCCTTATCGCTCCTGCAAACACCCGACTACGCTCCCGCACTGGCCGCCGCCCGTGAAGACAAGGATGAGAAGGTCCGCAGCCTGGCTACCCAACTTGCCGTCGAGGTGCCGCCGGTCGCGGCTCGAAGCGCAGGCTCTGGTGGCGGCTCCACCAGTAGCAGATCAACAGCACCTCTGGAAAAAGCATTGGCCTCCGGATCGGTGACCGAAAAGCAGTCAGCACTGGCCACATTGGGCTCGGTGAAGGGTGCCGAGGCTGACGCTCTCCTGAAGAACTGGATGGAAGGTGTGATTGCCGGCACTGTGGCCCCGGAACTGGAACTCGATGTCGTAGAGGCGGCGGGAGCGCGTGAGTCACTAAAACTGTTGCTCGGCCAATATAAGAGCCGCCTCGACGCCAAAGATTCCTCCTCCGCCTGGAAAGCCTGCCTGATTGGAGGCGATGCCGAGGCGGGCAAAAAAGTTTTCATCGAACGGGCTGAGGTCAGTTGTGTTCGCTGCCACAAGGTTCAGGGCGAGGGCGGCGAGGTTGGCCCCGAACTCACCGGACTGGGCAAGAAAAACGGCCGCGCCTACCTGCTGACGAGCATCCTCTATCCGAACGCAACGATCGCCGTGGGTTTCGAGAACGTGCTAGTGAACCTCAAGGGCGGACAAAGCTACGCAGGGGTCATCAAATCAGAATCGGCGACCGAGCTGGTGCTCAACTCGGCCGAAGACGGGTTAATCACAGTCAAAAAACCCGAGATCATCGGTCGCGAGAAAGGGCTTTCAGGGATGCCCGAAGGATTCGGTGAGCTGCTCTCCAAGCAGGACATCCGCAACCTCATCGAATACCTCGCCACCGCCGAATAACCGAGCCAGGCTTGCGCCATCCTGAGTCCGATCGGCGGACCAATTCCCACCCTTCATGCTGCCCAACGATTACATCCAACGCCTCCGATCCGTAGAGGTGCGGGCCCGATTGGTTAGCGAGCAGTTGATGGGCGGCAGATTGGGGAGCGTCTTCAAAGGACGAGGTATGGATTTCGCCGACGTGCGCGAGTACGTGCCCGGCGATGACGTCCGCCGCATTGATTGGAATGTCACCGCCCGCCTGCGTAAACCCTTCATCAAGCGCCACGTCGAGGAGCGAGAGTTGGTGGTCATGCTCTTGGTGGACATCTCGGCCAGCGGAGACTTTGGCTCGGAAGCTAATCCGGAGGCCGGCGTTGAATCACACCGTGAGATGGCCGCCATTCTGGCAGGCTCCCTGGCCTTCAGTGCCGTGCGGGATGGCGACCGGGTCGGAGCCATCCTCTTCTCGGATCGAGTAGAACGGTACATCCCGCCCCGCAAGACCCGCGCACACGTCACCCGTCTGCTGCATGAGATCCTCTTCACCACGCCGAAACATTCCGGGACTTCGATCAGCGCAGCGCTGCAGTTTCTGAACAACCTCTTCAGCCGACCGACGCTGAGTTTTGTCCTCTCGGACTTCCACGATCCCGACACCGAGGGCTGGACCCGTGCTATTAAGGCCTCCAATCAGCGGCATGATATGATGGCCCTGCGGATGAGCGACCAACGCGAACTCGAACTGCCCGATATCGGATGGGTTCTACTGCAGGACTCCGAGACTGGCGAAGTGCTCGAGGTCGATTCCAGTGATCCGCGAGTCCGGGAGGGATGGCGAGTGGCCGGGCAGGCCCGAAGAGATCAACTCATCGCCACCTTCCGCGGGGGACGCATCCCGGAACTGGAGGTCCGCACCGATCAACCCTGGGCCCAGCGACTCCAGGGGTTCCTCGACCGCGCCGCGCGACGTCGCGTCGCATGAATCCTGCCTGGCTGCACCCATGAAACCCGATCGGCTCATCGAGGACCTGACTCTCGTTCCTCTGCCTCAATGGTGGGAGAACCCATGGCTGCTCTTCAGCCTGCCAGTGGTAATCGGTCTGATCGCTTACAACCTGCGTCGCTGGTGGCTTCAGCGAAAACCCACAACACCCACGCTAACCGTCCCCGTTGGACCACCGCCGCATGAGGCCTTCCTGGCACGTCTGGCTGCACTGAGGGCCAACCGCAGCCATTGGGTCGCCTACCCTTTCGCTATCGAGGTCAGCGAGATTCTGCGGGGTTACCTGGAGGCCCGGTATGCGTTCTCAGTCCGCTTCCAGACCTCACGCGAATTTCTCGAACTGGCGTCGACTAACCCATGTCTCAATTCCGCCCATCGGGCAACCCTTCGAGATTTTCTAAGCCGGTGCGATCTCCTCAAATTCGCCCAAGGAGTGGCCACCGAAGCCGAACTGGCCGCGCTCATCGACACGACCGAGCAGTTTATTTCGGAGTGTGCCGGACTACCGCCGGGGCATAAAGGGGGCAAACCTTGAAGGACCTCCTGGCCATCGAGTTCCTCTACCCGTGGGTGCTGCTGGGTCTGTTGGCGCTGCCCGCACTCGCTTGGTTCCGACGTCGATCGCGGGCGGTTCCGTCGCTGGCGATTCCGTCACTCGCCGGCCTCGGCCACTTGGGCCGTATACCTGCCCGACAGCGAGCTGCCACCCATGCGCTGTGGACCTTAATTCCTCTGGCGCTCCTCATCGTCGGCCTCGCCAGACCGCGGATGCCTCGAGGTGATTTGCCTGACCCGAGCAAGGGTATCGACATCATGCTGGCGCTCGACTTCAGCCGTTCGATGGCTGAAACGGATTTCCGGTTGGATCGCAAACGGGTCACCCGCCGTGCCGCCCTTGAGTATGTCACCGAGAAGTTCATCGTGGGTCGACCCAATGATCGGATTGGCATCGTTTGTTTTGCGCGAAACCCGTTTTTGGTCAGCCCGCTAACCCTCGATCACCGCTGGGCCATCGAATCCATGCATCAGACCGATCTGGCCACCGGAACGGGCATTGGTTGGGCAGTGATGGCCGCGGGAAACTTCCTGCGCAAGGACAGCGATCGCAGCAAGGTGGTCATCCTCGTCACCGATGGCGACAACTCCTCCGGCCCCCGTGCATCGGAGATCATTGGGCAACTAGTCCGCGACAAGATCAAACTCTACTCGGTCCTCATTGGTCCGGAAATGGTCGTCCCTTCGGTCGCTGCCAACCATGACCTCAACCGCGCGGCCCGCATCACGGGTGGCCAGTTCTTCCAGGCCAACGACACACGGGCCCTGCAGGGCATTTACAACCTCATCGACCAACTAGAAAAACGGGACTTGATCCAAAAGCGTTTTGTCCTGTGGGAGGAGTTTTTTGTCTGGCCCGTGGCCCTCGGGTCGCTGCTGTGGCTTGGGGGATTGATTTGGAACTCGCTCCTGCGGAGGACCCTGCCATGAGATTCGCGCACCCTGAGCTGCTGCTGCTAATTCCGGTCCTCATCGCCGTGATCGCAGGAGTCTGGGCTTTGGAAAAGCGTCGCAACCGGCGGCGAATCGCCCAGTTCTCGGGCAGTGCCGACCGGCCCTGGTCCGATCCTGGGCTCGTGCCGTGGCGCCAACGGGCCGACCGGGCTTTGGTTTTGGCCGTAGCCATTCTGCTGCCGCTGGCATTGGCTCGCCCCCTGGCCTTCCGCACCGACGAGCAATCCGAACTGAGAGGAGTTCCCTATCTTATCGCACTGGATCTTTCCCGCTCCATGCTGGCGACCGATGTCCGCCCCAACCGGTGGTTTGCGGCCACCAACGCATTGTCCCGTTTTTTAGATTCCAGCCGATCGGACCGAGTCGGGTTGATCACCTTCAGCGGTGTAGCCTACCTCAACGCCCCACTCAGCTTCGACACCCGGGCCATCCAAGCCATGTTGCGTTACGCCTCACCCTACACCGTGGAGATGGATGGTGAAACGGCCGGGTCCAATTTGGGGTCAGCCATTGAGCGGGCAGGTAGATATTTCCAGACCAATAACATTCAACCCCGGGTGGTCATTCTGATCACGGACGGCGAAGATTCGGGGGATCAACTCTTAGAATTCACCCGCCGTTGGGCCCGTCAGGGCGTGAAAGTCTGCGCGATTGGGGTGGGGACCCGGGGTGGGGCCAAGGTTCCACGGATTCAATGGGGTGGCGTGGCACAGAACGCCTCTGGCCAGGAAGTCGTCTCTCGACTGAATGAAGCCAACCTCAAACGCATCACCGCGCTCAGCGGAGGCCGATACGTACCCCTGGGGGATCAAGGAGAAGGGTTCACCACACTCCGACAAGAATTTCTGGCCCCGTTGGCCGAAAGCGCAGCCCGGGAAGACAGCAAAAACTACGTCGAGGCCTACCCTCTGCCGTTGACCCTGGCCGTAGGTGCCCTAGTGGCCCAGGCCATCATTGGGGTCGGCCGCCACCAACGACCCCGCCTCACCTCCGCCCTCCGCCCCAAGTCGCCTCCCGTCGTCCCATGAATTCCCTCCGACGACCCCATCACCCCTCCGAGCTTTCTCCAACTCGGAGCCTGTCCCTTATTCCCACAACTCGGAGCCTGTCCCTTGTCGTTCCCCTTGTCGTTCCCAAGCTCTCAGCGCGGAGCCTGTCCCTAGCGCCGCTGATTCTGGCTTTAGTCTGCGCCTTCGCACTTTCAGTCCCCACCCTCTCAGCCGCAGATCCCCTCAACATTCGGGAACTCCAGCATCAGCTGACCAATGGTGCACCGCAGAGCGTTGCCGACACCTTGGCCCAGCAGGCCGAACTTCAGCCCAACAGTCCTCATATCCAGTACAACGCCGGCGTCGCCGCTTACGCAGCACACCGATGGGAAGACGCCCTGGTGGCATTTGACCGCGTGGAGACGCTGAACCATTCGACGTTGGTCAACTTGGCCCGATTCCAGCGGGGCAACGCCGAATATCAACTCGGAGTCGAGTCTCGGTCTGCAAACCTGGACGAGACGATCGCTCGTTGGAGGGCCGCTCTCGATGCCTATCAGGTTGTTCTCAAGAATGCGCCAGGTGAACCCAGAGCTCTCGAAAATGACACGTTCGTCCGAACAAAGCTTCTGAACCTTCTGATGGAAGAGGCTCGCAAGGCAGACGATCAGGCCAATCAGCCTAACAAGACTCCAGCCCAGAGGATTCCCGATCTTCGCAATGCCCACGAAAAATTCTCTGAAGCTCATCAACTGAGCCCCGTCAACCCCGAGGCTGAACGCGGGGAATCCGACACTAAAAACCGCCTCGCCGAAGCCTTAAAGCAGGAGGGAATGCGAAACGCTCAGACTCCTCTATCGTTAAAGTCTAGTCGGCGCGAGCCGCGACTTCCGGAGGTGGACGCCTCGAAGCTCGAGCAGGGCATTTCACAACTGGAAGAAAGCCAACAACTGCGCCCGGGCGATTCCCAAGTCGAGGAGGCTCTCAAAAAAGCCAAGGACCGTTTGGCTGATGCGAAAGTAAAACAAGCAGAGACCTTCTTGGCTCTCGAAGAACAGATTCCCATCACCAAGGAAAAATTGGCGCTCTTGAGAATGGCGCGTGAACAAATTGATCATGCTTTGGAGCAATCCCCAAACCATCAGGAAGCCCAGCGCACCGGCGAGGAGATCGACCGCCGCATGGCTCAAGTCCACGAAGACGAGGGGGATTTTCAAGAGCAGCAGTCCGCCTTTTCTCAACCTGAACAGCAGGCCATGCAATTGAGCCAAGCCTTGGACCACTTCCAACAGGCCTCTGAACTTCGACCCAACCAACCGCGCCTCCAGGCCAAGCAAGAGCAAGCAGAGCAGAAGCTAGCCCAAACACTGGACAAACTCGCCGACAAGCTCATGCAATCACCGGGGGCACAGGAGCCCATGGAAGCCAAGGCGGCCCGACTGGAAGGGGCCGAGCAAGCACTCAACGAGCTTCAAGCCATCAAACCGAGTGACAGAACCGCGCAGCGAGCCGAGCAAGTGGGCAAGGAGCTCGACGGATTGCGTCAAATGCTCGCAGAAAAGGGCCAGAAACCCTCGGAAAGTCCTGGTCAAGGCGACCCGAGAAACGGAGCCCAACCGATGCCCGCCCCCCCGCAGTGGATGGTTCCGCCTCTAGACGGTCCGCCTCGCATCAACCAACCCGGCAACAAGGGACAGGCTCCCCGAAGCGCCGGCCGAAACATTCGGGATTACTGAACCGCTGGCTGGGCCATTCGATCTCTGGGTTGCGCACATGCCTCCCCTGTGACCGCTGCGGAGCCTGTCCCTCCTTGTGCGGGTGCAGCCTGTCCCTCATTGTGTCCATTCAGGGTGCGCTGCCGCTATCTATACAGCGAATTAAAATAGATTTTTTAATAAACACAAACGCTCACAGGTTTAATGCCACATAAACCACAAACGTTGTTTTTATTAAAACAACTACAGAAGACAATAATTGAAGGCGACTTAGCCGATCAAACCAGACAATCCACCATGCCCGGAAGCCGTTGTGCGGCCTTTTCGAGGGATTTAAGGGCCTGACGTCGATTTACCTCAGCCCCCTCCGGGAAAAGAAGTTTCCAACCAGTCGCATGCACCCAGTCATCGGGTGATCGCAACGGCGGATCTCCTGGATGCCCCAAACCGATAGATAAAGCAAATTGATCGGCAATCTGGACGGCTCCAGCCAAGCGGGCGTCGCGGGTATTCCCCGACGGTGTGTGATGATATCGTGTCGTGAACTCTAGAGATTCACCCAATTGCTGAGCTTTCAAATACATCGCCCCCAAATGAGCATGATCGCACCCCACACTGTCCAATTCGATCAACATCACCGGCAGCGATGACTCCTTCAGTTGGTCCAAGATGCTGGAGTGATGCTCAGGAAAGACAGTAGCGAAGACAATCCACCCTACGTCATGAACCAGACCTGCGACGTAATCGAAATCTTCGCCGGACTCCGCAGTCACCATCATCAGATCCTTGGTAACCATCGCCACAGCGATACTGTGCTTCCAGAGGTTTCGCCAAAGAGCCTCTCCTACCCCGCGCTGAGAACCGGTGATCCGTTTGAAGTCGTCAATAACCGGGGTCATGGTGGCTAAGTCCCTCACCTGCCGTACTCCGACATAGAACACTGCCTCCTCAAGGCTGGTCACGGAGTGTCCGAGCCCGTAGTGAACCGAATTTACCAGCTTCAGAAGGCGCGACGTCAGCCCAGGATCGCGACGAATGACCTCGGAAATCTGTCCGGCATAGCGTTGTTCAGCGGCCAACAACTCCCGCAATGCCCCTTGAATGCTCTTGAGGGATGGGAGGGGAGGGCACGACTGAAGACGCCGGTGGATCTCCGCCAGAGTCAGAGCCTTCGGGGGTGAACCGGCAGCTACCGTGGAATTCACGGACATTATGTCTCGTATCGGCAGAATGGAGCTTCACCTGAAAGCCTTTGTGTTTGGTGCCTGTCCCCGCGCCTTTGTCCCCGCGCCTTTGGGTGAATCCAACGATCCCTAAAGTCTTGCCCAAGAAATGCCGATTCCCTATCGACGATGTGTGTTTCTCCAGTCCATGCCGCTGTCCACTGCCCGAATTTGGCAACACCGGCCGGAACGACTGATGCGAAACCTTCCACTCCTATAAATCCCGGAAGGTTCTTCGATTTGAACGGCATCGATCATTGAATCTCCATGAAACCGAAGATCCTGACTGTCGACGACAGCAAGACAATCCGACTCATTGTCACCAAGGCACTTAAACCCTTCGATGTGGATGTGCTCGAGGCCTCGAACGGTGTCGAGGGTGTGGCCGTGGCCATGCGCGAGAAGCCCGACCTCATCCTACTAGACCTCACCATGCCCATTATGGATGGGTCCGAATGTCTGGCGAAGCTGAAGTCCCACGCCGACCTGAAAAACACCCCCGTGATTATGCTCACGGCCGAATCGGGTAAGGACAACGTCATGAAAATCGCCAAAATGGGAGTTCGTGACTACCTCGTAAAACCGTTCAAAGAAGACATGCTCGTCGAGCGAGCAGGGCGCATCATCGAACTCAAGGCCAAGGGCGGCGGTGTCAAGAAACTCAAACGCTATGACGACCCCCTCAACATTCTAGTCGTCGATGATAAGCCTGCCATCATCGATCAAATTCGAGCCGCGGTTTCGGACACGCCATGGCAGGTTCATGGGCGAACCCAGACAGGCGAGGCGCTTGACTACTGCTCGCAAAATGTTCCAGACGCCATACTCGTTAGTCTTTCACTGCCCGATGGTGCCGGATTCACCCTATTCCAGATGTTTCGGGCCAGCACCCGAACCAAAAGCGCGCCAATCTTTGGTCTTTCAGTCAAAACCGCCACCGAAGACCAGACGAGAGCTACACAGGTTGGATTTCTGGGGGTGATCACCAAGCCTTTAGATCCAGACGACCTCAAAACCAAGATCTGCAGATCCCTAAGTCTGGACACTTCCTACAAGTACTTCCAGCAACGGGAAGGCGTTCTGGCGGTCATGCTCCCAACCAATCTCACCCCCAACGTTGCCAACGAGATCTCCAACCAAATGCGCAGCAAGGTGTCCGAAGCCGTGGATTCCGGGTTGGGCAAAATGATCATCGATATGAGTCAGGTCCGGACCCCGGACATTAATTTGGTGAAACTTGGAATCACTACGATCCAATTGTGTAACGAGTTGTCCCTTCAACAGCGCCTAGTCGGTTCATCGATCGTTCAGGCCGAGTGTCGCAACTATGAGGAAACCAAGGATTGGATCTTCGTGGCTTCCTACGAAGATGCAATTCGGGATCTCAGCCGCAGGTAACGGACAGTTGCAGCCCCTAGGGATGTGAAAAATCAAAGACTCACAAGGATGTGATGAACCATTTACACATGATTATCGGAGGAACCATTCTCATGATTCCAGCGATCTCGGCACCCAACGTCTATCTTACTCGATTGGGACCCAAGCCTCTGAACTTCGGCGCGCCACCTCGCCCGTTGGAGGAAGTTCTGGCAAGACTCCCCACTCTTTACACAGATCTGCCTCCCAAACCCATCGCTTCATCACAGCCCGGCTCAGACGTTCCACAAGACGATCCCTTTTATCGCTGGCCGGTGCCCTCAGCTCCGCCTATAGACGACCAGATTAATGATTTTCCTCGACTTCCTGATAATTGGGTAAAATCCCGACTAGACGCTGAACTCTCAGCAACCACGCTCCGAGAGCCCAATAACCCGAACCGGGAAGCCGTCACCACGATTCAAACTATCCGACCTCCAAATTCTTTGAGCCCGGAAAGTCTTCTCCGATTTTTCGGGACACCCGGCTCTCGTAAGGATTCAGGAACGGTGGTACCAGTGCCCTTCATTCCCGGGGCCCCGTCCACCCCCAACTCCAGCAGTGCTGTCTTCCGTCAGGACTGACCCATGCCTAATCACCTCTGCCTTCGACGAAGGATCTGTCACCTCATCACCTCGCTGGTGATCGGAGTCACTATCCTTGTGGCTGAGCTCCCCATTGCAAAGTCGTCACCGACAACCAACACAACCAATACAACCAACACAACCAACCTGGTTAACCGACCCAATCCAAACATCGATGCTGTCAACAGAGCCACACGATTGACCGACGAGGTTGCCGACTCACTGGAAAAACGACTCCGATCACCCAAAAAGGATCGTCGCGAACTTCCGGAATCTGAAAACGTCCTCCGACGGCAAGTGAAGAAGGTGGTGGTTGACGAAGAGAAGGTTTGGCGCGACATGGTCGAGGGGGCCGTTCAAGCCTATGAACACAGCTCAAAGCCTGAGGATCAATTGGCAGCAGAGAGCCTGATAGTAGGCATCCTCGAAAACCCAGATGCACCGGTAGAAACTCAGCGGGAATGCCTGAAACACCTCGCACAATTCGCCTTGGACAGCAATTCCCTCGCCAGGGCGCAGCAAATCTACTCCCAATTGGTCAGCCGCTATCCTCTCCATTCAGACACCCCTTCGATTCTTTATCGACAGGGAGTCCTTTATCGGAAAATTGGTGCCACGGAGTTGGCCCTTTCCAAATTTCACGCCGTGATGTCAACCGTGGTTAGTCTTCAGGTGAAGGACATCACTACCTACCGTTCCCTGGTCCTCTTGGCTCAAACCGAAATCGCGGACACCTTTCTGATGGCGGGCCAATTTGACCGCGCGGCCGACTACTACCGGCGTGTCCTCAAGTTGGGTAACTCAGACCTCAACGAGGCACAGGTCCGCCTGAAACTGGTCAAGGCCGTGTTTGAACTCAAGGACTGGAAAGGGGTCCTGGCAGAGGGGCAGCAATGCATCGAAAAAGCAGCACTTTCGACCCAGATTGCAGAAGTTCGCTTCTTGATGGCTGAAGCCCACAAGAAACTTGGGATGCATCAAGAAGCCATTCAACAAACATTGGAACTGCTCAATACCGAACAAGAGCGAGCCAGCAAGGACCCGGACAATTGGGCTTACTGGCAAAAGCGGACCGGCAACAAACTGGCCAATGAGCTCTACGAGCAAGGCGACTATCTCAACGCGCTGCTGATCTACGAAACTCTCTTCAAACTTCCAGGTAACGCTGAATGGCATTCTCAGGCCCAGTATCAAATCGGATTGATCTACGAACGAATGTTTCAACCAGATCGCGCATCGGCCGCCTACACAGAAATTATTTCCCGATCAACCAATGCCGCCCCCGTGCCCAACAACGTCGCCCAGTCGTCGGACACCAATTCGACCAACGGCACCCCTTCAGTCCAGCCTTCATCGGCAATGTTAGAAAACAAAGTCGCCTCCCAATCACTGGCTCAACCTGTTTCCTCGGGATTGAACCTAATCCGCGAGATGGCTCAGTGGAGGCTCAACAACCTACGTTGGGATCAAAACGTCAACAAAGAGGTTCAAAAGATTTTCCTCCCCAACGCGTCTTCCACGACCAACCGAATCTCTGGAGTTAAGAATTCGATCCCATGAACCCGGAGAACCAGATGGTTTTGGACCTCCGCTCTCACCTGTCGCTGAATACGGATCTTCTAGAGCACCTTGCACAGGAGTCGCAGTGTCTACGCCAACTAGATTCGGCTCAGTTCACCTCGGCTGCCGAGGCGCGGCGGAAGGTGTTGCCTCGACTTGAAGATGCGCTCCAAAGAATTCGGAACCACCGCAACTACTGGCTCTCACTCAGTCCGGAACTCCGGTCCACCAAGCACGAGATCCGGGATCTGCTCCGTCAGAATCAGGATCTTATCATGCGGATGATCATCTTGGACCGGGAGAACGAGCAATTGCTTCTGAGGCGGGGATTGATACCCTCAAAGCATCTTCCGCCTGTGCAGCGACAGCGGCCTCATTATGTGGCGAGCCTTTACCAAAGGCACCACTCCACTGGAAGCACTTCGCAGCCTGTGCCGGACGAGACTCCCTGAGCAGCGAAGGACTTGCAGGACAGGATTTCTGTTCCAGTTCACCGCAACTCCTGTATCCACGCCACCGACTACGGTCCGCGGACGGAGTCAACATACGTCTTTTTAGCGGAGAGGATTGCCCGCATGGAGGAACTGATTACCCTCTCGAAGACATGATCCGACCGACGGCTTGGTTGATACTGGCAGCCTTTGCAGTTTTGCTTTCTGCTGCAGAGCGTTCGTTTGATTTTTCGTCAACGAAACCCGGCACCCTTCCGGACGGCTGGAAAACCGAGCTCGCCGGCGTTGGAAAACCCGGTGATTGGCGAGTAGTAGAGGAAGATCTGCCCCCGATCCTGGAACCCCTGTCTCCGCAGGCTCCCCGTTTGACCCGCAAAGCCGTAATTGCCCAAACAGCCCCAAGCAATGAGGACGAACGTTTTCCGCTATTAATCCACAACTCCGAACGCTACGGCGACTTCACTTTCACCGCACGATTCCAGATCAATGGGGGCACCTTTGAGCAAATCGCTGGTCTAGTATTCCGCCATCAGGATTCAAAAAACTTCTACGTCGTCCGAGCCAGTGCCTTGGGCAACAATCTGCGATTCTACAAGTTTGTTGATGGAGAAAGATCTGTTCCCATTGGACCCTCGATTTCCTTCCAAAAAGGCAGGTGGTACGAGTTATCTGTTCGCGCCGAAGGCAATCAGATCGAAGTCTTTCTGAATGGCACCAATGCATTCCCCACTCTGACCGACAACTCCTTCAATGCTGGGCATATCGGTTTCATAACCAAATCTGACACCACCGCTCTGTTTGCCGATGCCAGCATCCGCTACCGCCCCCTAGAGACGCTGGCAGCGGCTTTGGTGCGACAAGCACTTGAGCAGCAACCGCGTCTTCTGAATCTGCGCTTGTACGGAGTATCCTCTGACAAGCTGGAATTACGATGTCTTGCGGCGAAGCATTCGATCGATCTCGGACTGCAAGCCGGCGAGACGGTACGAAAAGTTCACAAAGAGAATCAGACTTATTTTGGTAAGAACCCGGGAGCATCCGTGGTCACAGCGCCCCTGCATGACCGCAACGGCGACGTCATTGGAGTAATGGAATTTTATCTCCGACCCTTTGCTGGCCAGATTGAATCCACCACCGTAGCCAGGATTCTGCCCACGGTGAAAAAGCTCGAATCCGGCATCACGGGAGCTAAAGCCCTCGCCGAATAAACACCCGACCCCGCTTCGATTTCCGCCCAATCTCACTCCCCCCAAGAGGGACAGGCTCTTTTATTTAAGGGACAGGCTCTTTTTTCGAAAGAACTCGTCCAGAGGCAACGAATCATGAGGTAGACGCTTCATGAGAACACGACGCCTCAAAGCCCATCCAGATGCCTCCAGCGGCTTCTACCACTGC
>SXGS01092830.1_pt1 | contig 18066 bp, 13 predicted proteins | sample 3174681 | NCBI WGS metagenome assembly SXGS01 (sample SAMN11356861, study PRJNA531348) | freshwater metagenome | isolation source: freshwater sample F1-80 | place: China: Fuxian Lake, Yuxi | collected 2017-12-25 | reverse complement strand
CCGTGACACCAAACGCCACACCCGTATGCCCAAAGCCAAATGGACGCCATCGACAAATCCAAAAACTGAAGCTAATTCCGAAACTTCAAAAAAACCAATAAAAAACCACGAATTCACGTGACGCAAAATGGGAATGCACCCCTATCACTTTGTATGAGCCAGGATTCGCATATTTATGGCTACCAACAATAGAGGTGCCGTTTATATTGCCAGAACTCGATGTTCCATCTCCCCAATCAATAACGGGATCATGACCTGTTAAAGACCCTTCGAAAGTGGCGACAGTAATGTTTGAATATTCAATACCAGCTACCAGATTCGTGCCGCCACCTAATAGCGTTATTCCGTAATAAGCACGACTCTGAGCGTGAAGATCGTTGGTGTTATTTGGAACATTTACAGTATATATCCACTCACGTCCGGGCGATGGGTTGCCGGCTAGATCGGAAATACTGGAGGATTGCAGAGCGACAATCAACGTGCCGGAAACGAGGCCGGTCACCGAGAAACGCCAGACGTTGTTGCCTAAATGTGTTGCGGCGGCAACACTGGCGGAAATGGCGGCAGAGCCTTTTAAGACTAAGTCCGTCGCTTCGACTCCTGTGACTTCTTCGGAAAACGTCACATCGAAATCCTGCGAGGAACCGGACAATGTTGTGTCATTGGACGGCGTAATTGATGTGACGGTGGGTGCTTGATAGTCACCAATTACTTTGACGACGAACGTCTTGCTGTCCGAGCCGCCGTGGCCGTCGGTGACGTTGGCGGTAACGACGAAGCTACCAATGTAGCTGTCGGTTGGATTGATGGTGAGCGTGTTGCCAGTTACAGCGACTGCAGCCGGAGCATTGTTGGCGGTCGCATTGTGCAGCAGCGATGTGTCGGTGTAGGCGCTTACCGATAATTGTCCAATCAGCGTATCGACCTGCGGATTGACCGCCCCTGCGAAAACGTGCAGTTTGCCGGTGGGCAGGACGTAGTACCATTTGCTCTCGGTACTCCCGTAGACATACTTTTCCGAGTGTCCATAGAAATTAAAGTAGCTTGAGCCGGAGAACTGGTACTGTTGATCGAGATGGTACTCGATACTCTGCGCGGTAGCACTGTACGTAAGAGTGTCGTTGTTGGCGTCCGTGGCGGACAGGTTGACCGTCCCGTTGAGGGTTCCGTTGGCAATTGTTTTCTCCGGGATCGCGGCCAGCACAGGAGCTTGGTTGGAAAGTACCGTGTAATTCCAAGTTCGCGGCGCCAAGCTGTTGCCGATGCCATCGGTGATGCTGTTCGCGTTCGGGGCCAAGGTGACGGCGAGCCAGCCAGGAGCCAAATTCGAAACTCCAAAGCGCCATACATTGTTTCCCAAATGCGTGGGAGTCGACTTGACCGCAAACGCGGCGGCTGGACCACTTAAACCCAAGTCGGAGGCGTCCACTCCGGCGACAGGTTCTGAAAAGGCGATATCGAAATTCTGGGACGAACCAATTATGGAACTGCCGGTGGCTGGCGAGATGGACGTGACTTCGGGCGGCTGTGAATCCATATTGGCGTTATAGGTCCAACTGATTGACTGCAAGCTATTGCCGACACTGTCGGTGATGCTGTTGGCCCACGCGCCCAGGGTTAAATACAGTGTTCCTGAACCCACGTTGGAGATTCCAAAACGCCAGGTATTGTTGCCCAAGTTGATGGGCGCGGATTTGGTAACGTAAGTACCCGCAGGGCCGCTGACGATCAGGTCGCCGATATCGACTCCGGTTACGGGTTCCGAGAAGGTCACGTCGATGTTGTGTGACGAGCCCGACAGCGACGCACCAGATAGCGGCGAAGTGGAAATCACATAGGGCGCCTGAGTATCGATGCTGGAACCGAGCACGCTGACGAAAAATGACTTGTTGTCCCAGCCACCGCGCCCGTCCGTGACGCTGGCTGTCACCACAAATCTGCCAGCATAAGAATCGGTGGGATTAATGGTCAGCACGCTGCCCGACGTGGACACGATGGCGGGCGCATTATTGTATGCGGGGCTGTGTAACGACGCCAAATTGTTGTACACGTTGACCGATAATTGTTCGACAAACACGTCCGAACTGGGACGCGCGCTGGTGCCATCGCCTGATTTGTGCAGCCGTCCATTGGGCAGGATATAGTACATGCCCGAGTAAGTACCGTTGGCTGCGGCGATCCATCTCTCGTTGTATTGCTGGCTGCGATTGTAGTATTCGTTGCCCTGGTAAAATCCGTATTGCTGGTCCAAGTGATACTCAATACTCTGAGCCAACGCGCTGTAGGTCAGTGAATCATTATTTGGATCCGTGGCCGAGAGCGTCATCGTAATGTTGATCGTGCCGTTATTGATCGTTTGATCGCCGATCGCAAGCAGTGAGGGAGGCTGCTGAGTGTTTACCGTGTAGTTCCATGTGAGACTAGGCAAGTCGTTGCCAGCGGTATCCTCAATGTTGTTCGCATTGGGTGCGAGTGTCACGGCGAGCGAACCCGAGCCCAGATTCGATATAGCAAAACGCCAAACATTATTACCCAGGTGAACCGGAGTTGACTTCACCGCAGAACCGGCTGCGCTGCCCGTTAGCACGAGATCTGAAGTGCCTACACCTGTCACTGCCTCTGAGAAAGTTACGTCGATATTCAGTGACGGTCCGCTCACCGTCGAACCATTGCTCGGAGAAATTGAAGTTATATAAGGAGCTTGGGTATCGACAATTGGAATACTGACCGAGTAGTACCAATAGTGAACCGCGAGATCGTTACCCGCGAGGTCTTCGATGCTGTTTGCGTTGGGAGCTAGCGCTGCGTTGAGCGAACCGGAAACTAAATTGGAAACGGTAAATCGCCAGACGTTGTTACCCAAGTGAACCGGCGTCGACTTTACGGAGGACACGGCTGCCGAGCCGCTTAGTACCAGGTCGCTGGCATCTACGCCAGTTACTGTTTCAGAGAATGTCACGTCGAAATTCTGCGACGAATTGACCAAGGAGGAACCGGAAACCGGGACGATCGAAGTAACCACGGGAATTTGATTGTCGACGATTGGAATACTGATCGAGTAGTTCCAATATCGAACCGCGAGATCGTTGCCTGCGAGGTCTTCGATGCTGTTTGCGTTGGGAGCAAGCGTTAGGTTAAGCGAACCGGAAACTAAATTCGAGACGGTGAATCGCCAGACGTTGTTACCCAAGTGAACCGGCGTGGACTTAACAGCGGACACGGCCGCCGAGCCGCTCAGTATCAGGTCGCTGGCATCAGCGCCTGTTACTACTTCAGAAAAAGTTACGTCGAAATTCTGCGACGCGCCGACCAAAGAGGAACCGGAAACCGGAGCGATCGAAGTAACGATGGGCGCCGTGGTGTCAGCAATCGTTACGGTGTAGTTGCGATCGACACGGGCAAGATCATTGCCGGCTGCGTCCTCGATGCTGTTGGGGTTCTGGGCTAGCGAAACTGAGAGCGACCCCGCAACTAGGTTGGAAATGCTAAAACGCCACTGATTGTTGCCGAGATGCGTCGGTGTGGACTTGGTGGCTGAAACCGCTGCTGCGCCAGTGAGAACTAAGTCCGAAACGTCGACGCCGGTCACAACTTCGGAGAAAGTCACGTCGATGTTCAGGTTCGGTCCGATGACCGTCGAGCCGTTTGCTGGCAATAGGGAAGTAACCACTGGAGCCGTGGTGTCAATGATCTGGCCAAGTACATTGACTAGGAACGACTGGCTGTGCGAACCGCCGCGTCCGTCATCGACGCTGGCTGTGACCGCGAACTTGCCGATGTACGTATCGTTGGGATTGATCGTGAGCACACTACCGGAGGTGGACACAACTGCAGGAGCGGAAACTGTCGCGCTGTGCAACAGTGCCAAATTACCGTAGACGTTCGACGATAATTGTTCGACATGCAAGTCCGTATTCGGCAGGACAGTGCTGCCATCGCTGGATTTATTCAGCCGACCATTGGGCAGAATGTAGTACCAGCCTGAATATCCGGAGTTAGCTGCAAGCAGCCATCGCTCGTAGTGCTGCTGACTGTAGTTGTGAAAGTCGCTGCCTGGTACGAAACCATACTTTTGATCCAAGTAATACTCGATGCTGTGAGCCGAGGCGCTGTACGTTAGCGGATCGTTGTCTGGATCAGTTGCGGATAGAGTCACTGTACCGTTGATCGTGCCATTGACGATTGTCTGGTCGGGGATCGCCGCGAGCACTGGTGGTTGCTGAGTGACAATTTGCAAGCCGACGTAAACGTAACTCGATGACTGCGTTCCGTATGAATCTTCAATGGTGTAATAGATGATTGGGGCATAATCAGCGGATTCCACCATGATCCATAGTCGATCTTCAGTCACGGGTTCAACGATCACATCTCCGATGCCTTGGACAAAAGTAGCATTGACAATATACAGTCCACCCGACTCAGAGTAATCGTTGCTCAGTACATCGACCACGACGTATTGATCGAGTTGGCTGATGGTCACATAATCGGCGACCGCAGTTACGCCGCTGAGCATGACGCGGGCTTCGAGATCTTCGAGTTGAGTCGAGAGTGAATCTTGCCGGCGGCGAGCGCGTCGCATCATCTTGCGCTGGCGTCGAGCCTGCCGAGCCGCGCGCGAGAGGTTCCACTGAAGCTTGCTAGCGAAGACACCCAGCCAATTGATTAGCAACATGTTGCGGCTCACTTGAATGAAGGAGATTCTGAGCGTACCCCCACACCAGAAAAGGTGAGGCTAGCACTTGCCAGTAGCAGCGTCAACTATCGCCGGTAAAATTTCCTGGCTAGGAAGAAGTAGTCAATCGTATGGCCACTGTGGAAAATTTGTTCGTTGCGTTAGGCGAGCGGCCGAACTGGAAATTGGCCCGAGTACAATTCTGCTCGGCACGGTTGGCACATGGCCTCGCTGAGGAACGCGCGTTCAAAAACCAGGCCCTGCTGCGCCAGTCGATCGAGATTGGGCGTTCGAGCATTTTTGCCTCCATACATGGCCAGGTCGTTGTAAGTGCAGTCATCTGCCATGATTACGACCACGTTGGGCTGAGCTGAAAAAACACAGCGGTGCCCGATTGCTACACATACAAATTCAACCGAAAGAGCGGCCAACAAAACAAATAGAGGTTTGCGATTGGCCATGCAATTATCTCGCAACAAGGTAATAACAGATATTTACCAGGCTGTTTCGCGCCCGAGTTTGTTATAGGCGACGCGATCTCAAAGTAATGTACGATACCGGGCAGAGCTCGCATTAGGAAGTAACGGCAAGCCACTGCACCAAGAATTGTTTCGCCGGCGCCTTGAAAACTCGCGTGGCATCAATTCACATATGGGCTTCACATCGAGTTGTTAGATTTTGCGAGTTGACTATGAAACACTTAATTTACTTAACGACGATTCTGTTCATTGCGAGCATCGCTCAAGGCGCGCTCGGACAATGGCGCATCGAGACGTTTGCGGGGACGGGAAAACCAGGCTTCAGCGGCGATGGTGGACCCGCGGTTGCCGCTCAAGTCGATAATCCATTTGGCGTAATTCGGGGACCCGACGGAGCAATTTGGTTTTGTGAATATTCAGGCCAGCGAATCAGGCGCGTGGCGGCAGATGGCAAGATCAGCACAATCGCAGGCAGTGGCGAGAAAGGCTTCCGCGGAGATGGCGGCCCCGCTCTGCAAGCTAGTTTCAACTTGCCGCACGAAATTCGCTTTGACAGGCATGGAGACTTGTACATCGTCGACATGCAAAATCATGCGGTGCGCAAGGTCGACATGAAGACGCGCGCGATTTCGACTGTCGCGGGTTCGGGAAAACCAGGCTATGCTGGCGACGGTGGACCTGCGACCAAATCGCTCCTTAAGAGTCCGCATAGTATTCAGTTCGGGCCTGACGGCAATCTGTACATTTGTGACATCGGTAACCATGTCATCCGTCGAGTGGACATGCACAGCGGAGTGATTTCTACGTTTGCAGGAACGGGAGTCGCAGGAGCCACGCCCGACGGTTCGCCTATCCAAGGTACGCCTCTCAAAGGTCCTCGTTCGCTCGACTTTGATCGCGAGGGAAACCTCTGGTTGGCAACGCGCGAGGGAAACCAAGTCTTTAAATTCGATCTTCGAGCCGGAAAGATAATGCACGTCGCAGGCACCGGAGTTAGTGGCTTTACCGGCAACGGTGGCCCAGCGAAACAAGCGACGCTCAAGGGCCCCAAGGGTATTGCCATCGACGCCGACGGCAACGTCTGGCTGGCCGACACCGAGAGTCATACGGTCAGAATGATCAACGCCAAATCTGGGAACTTGGAGTTGATTGCTGGGACAGGCGAAGAAGGAGATGGTCCCGATGGAGATCCACTGAAATGCAAAATGAATCGGCTGCACGGAGTTTTTGTCGATACTGATGGTTCCATATTCATCGGCGACAGCCAAGCGCATCGCGTGCGCGTGCTGCGCAGGAACTAATGTCCTGACCTGCAAGGCCCTGAAAAACCGTACGCCGCTCCGTTTCCGCAATCGCGATTGTCCCCTTTGGGAATCATTTGCTAATTTTTCGAGGAACACACCCATGAATCTAAGTAAAGTTTGTTTCTTTGGCTTCTTTGGACTGATCGTCACTTGCCAATACGCCCTAGCGGATCGAATCGTACTGGTCGCTGGCGGCAGTGAGGACGCAGTCGGCATTCCAGCAACTCAAGCAAAACTAAAGGAGCCGTTTGGAGTAGATTTCGATCAGCTTGGGAACTTGTGGATCATCGAGATGTTCTCTGGTAATCGCCTATTGAAGGTCAATACCGCTGGTGTACTAACTCACGTCGCTGGTCAGTTAACAGCGGGTTTTTCTGGTGATGGCGGACCGGCGCTCAAGGCACAATTTCACGGACCGCATAATTTGGCAGTCGATCATGACGGCAACGTCTACATCGGTGATACTTGGAATGGTCGAGTGCGCAAAGTCAATGTGTCCTCCGGGCAAGTGACGACTCAATCTGGTTTTGAGGTGCCGCTGGACAAGGCCAAGGGATCAGGACCCTATTGCATAACATTTGACTTCACCGGAAAGAAGTTATATGTCGCGGATTTGCGGCGAGTTTCGGTCATCGACGTAGAGAGTGGCCAATCTAGCGTCGTAGCAGGCAACGGCGAAAAAGGAATACCTAACGACGGAGTCACAGCAATTACCGCTCCGCTGGTTGATCCGCGCGCCGTTGCCGCAGATCGATTGGGGAACGTCTACATCCTTGAGCGCGGAGGCCATGCCTTGCGCGTGGTCGATCCGCAGGGCAATATTCGAACTGTGGTCAACTCGTCTGGAAAAAAGGGGAACGATGGAGATGGCGGGTTTGGTGTAAGTGCCACCATGAATGGTCCGAAACATTTGTGCATCGACCGCGATAACAGCGTGATAATCGCCGACGCCGAGAACAACGTCGTACGGCGATACAATCCCGTCGACAGAAAGATAACGCGAATTGCTGGCACGGGCCAAAATGGAAACAACGGCTTGGGTGGCGATCCATTGAAATGCCCACTCAAGCGTCCCCATGGGGTGACGGTCCATCCCAAATCTGGCGAGCTCTACATCACCGACAGCTACAACGATCGGATTCTAAAGATCGTCAAAGAATAAACACGGAGACTCGGGGTCGCGCGTTTAAGATCAATACCGTTCAACGAACGTGGGATAAGCTTCCAGCGCTTCCAGCTTGTCAATATCTTGTGCAAGCAATGGCGAAACTCCGCTACAGGTTGACAAGGCTGGAAGCTTATCCCACGTTCGTTGAACGGTATTGGGATAAGGCGAGTGGCAAAAGAAAGTCTACTGTAACCCGAAGCGTGAGCGAGGTCATTCGCGTTGTTTCCTCGCTTACGCATCGGGTTACCGCTCGCACCAAGCACCGTCCGGTAGGGCCGTTCTCAACCATGTCCGAAACTCTTTGGGTGCAAGTCAATGACAACCATTGCTGAAACTGCTAACAAGTTGGGTTACCGCGAGTACGCATTAATTCCCAACGACGGCAAGCGTCACGAGATTATCGACGGAGTCCACTTTGTGATCGCGGCACCTAATCTATATCACCAAGCGGTCTCTAAACGACTGCAATACCTCTTGTATACCAAAGTCGAGCTGGCTGACCTTGGGACGATGTTCAACGCCCCATGCGACGTACAGTTGTCTGATCACGACATCGTGCAGCCAGACCTGCTGGTGGTTTTGAAAGCTCGTACGCGAATTTTTACACCGACTAACGTGAAAGGAGCTCCCGACTTAATCGTGGAGATTCTCTCGCCTTCGTCCGAAGATTACGATCGCTCAACTAAACGTGAGCTCTATCGAAAACGCAGCGTTCAAGAATACTGGATTGTCGATCCGTCAGAACAATCCGTGGAACAATTAGTGTTGCGCACTGACCAGTACCTCTCAAAGATCGAAACGGTAGAGATCACTTGTGAAATCATCCCGGGATTATCGATCAACTTGCGAGATGTCTGGTAGGCCAGGTCATCACTCACAGAGCTTGAAATGCAGGTTAGGGAATTTCATCGAGTTGAGGTGAGTTCCAAAAACCTGCTACGGCTAAGGCGTGCTGATAGTCGTGAAGATGATTCAAGTTCATCAGGCTGTGAAGTTCTGGATCAACTTCACGCAAAGACTGAACTGGTACCAACTGAGTTTTTACTCGCGCGAATAGCGTTCTGGGACGCAGTTCATCGGCGGCGAGTAACTGCAAGGCCGATGGTAAAACCGTTGGGCGATAGACTGCGGCCAATGGATGAAAGTGCTCGCCGTCATAGGGAACAGCGATTTCACTGTCGCCAAGCTGCTCGAACATGCGAAATACAAAGTCTGGCTTCAGCAACGGCACATCGCAACTGGTGGCATAAATCGCATCGATCTCGTGTGGCAGAGCCAACAAGCCTGCCGCCAGTCCTGCCAGTGGACCGCGGTAGGGCCGATCGTCGCGAACGATCGCGACTTGTCCGCACAAATTAGGCAGGTTCTGAGATGGCGACGCCACGATAATCACCGAGGATGCATCGACTGCTGCACTGACAATCCGCACGACTCTTTGCAGCATCAGTTCCGGTCCGAATGGCAAGGTGGCTTTGTCGCGGCCCATTCGACTGGACTTGCCGCCACACAAGACAATTGCACCTTTTTTCATGAGATCGCCTGCTTGGAATTGTCTGCCACGTACAAAGAAGTTAGTCTCTAATCACCAGCACCAAGCAGTTTCCTAGGTAGCAGTCGTCCTGATTGGGATTTTCGCAACCCGACGCGTTAGCGAGGCTGGAGGCGTTAGCAAGGCTGACCATGACATTAAAACTGGTATACAAAGAACTCACTACCGTTCCGGTCGAAATTGAAGACTTTACTCCGGACTGGGCATTCGACAAGTCCATTGCGGACATCGAACGATTCGAAGTCTTCCACGGCAATCGCCAATGTACTTTAGCAGATTTGTTTTCAATCACAGGCGATGCTAGTGACAAACACTTCGTATTTGAAGGTAATCTGGCGGGAGTTCATTGGATTGGCGCCCATATGCGGAGTGGCAACATCATCGTGCATGGACCGGCGGGACGCCATCTCGGTAGTCAGATGGCTGGCGGCGAGATTACCGTGCTCGGGGATGCTGGTGGTTGGGCCGGCGCGGAAATGCGCAAAGGAATCATTCGGATCAAAGGGAATGCCGGACATCTGGTCGGCGCCGCTTATCGCGGTTCGGCCAAGGGAATGTTGGGAGGTACGATCCTGGTCGAAGGAAACGCTGGCAACGAAATTGGTTTGACGATGCGGCGTGGCTTGATCGCCATCGGTGGTGCGGCCGGCGACCTCGTCGGATTCAATATGATCGCTGGAACGGTAGTGGTCATGGGGCAATGCGGCATCCGCCCAGGAGCTGGCATGCGTCGCGGTACTTTGGCTCTATTAGGGCCCATCCGGGTTCCGCTGTTACCAAGCTTTCGTTACGCGGCAAGGTATCGCCCTCAAGTTCTGTCGGTGCTGCTGCGAATATTGATCGACCAAGGATTCCCCGTCGACCAGTCGCTGTTGAAGTGCGAATTTGAGCTGTTTCATGGCGATCTGGTTTCGTTGGGGCGAGGCGAAGTCTTTTTCAAATCCGCCGCGTGATTATTTGCAGATGATTCAAGTACGCAGTCCCAAGGCTCGCAGCGCTTGGCGCGTTGAATCGTCGACCAGCAATTTGACAAACGCCGTTACTGCCGGGCGTTGACGACGCTCAGCAGGAATTACGAAGTCGAATCGCTCTTCTTGCAGTGGAATAAATGCTAGTTGGCTTGAGCGAGCGGCTGCTTCGATGGCGATTCCCCAATCGGCTCGATGTTGCACAATCGCGGCCGCGACGGCTCGATGGTTGCTTGGTTGAATGGCATAACCGGTTGGCTGAGCGCCGGCTAACAGCGAATCGATGACAATGCGCGTGCCGCTACCTTGATTGCGATTGACCATCACGATCGAAGGTTCATTGACCACTAAGTCCGCAATCTGTTGAGGGTCCTGTGACTCGAATCGCCGATCATCGCGCCTATGGAGGATACCTTGCATCCGGCCATATCCCGTAATCAGGGTTACCGATTCATTCAGAAACGGTGTGTTATAGGCGCCTGATGTTGTATCGAGCAAATGAATACCTGCTAAGTCGCATTCACCGCGCTTCGCAGCCGATAGCCCCGCAGTACTGCCGACAGAAAGCAACTTAATGGTGAATCCCATCTGTTGCATGCGCGAGAGTAGGAAGTCCAAACCGAGGCAGTTGCTGCCGATAACAACCAGATCCGCCAGCTTTAGTTCGTGACCGATCAAGCGTACTTGCACTTGCTCGCCTGCACCGACGATTTCGGTGTACCGTGGAATCGTAACAAATCCGTCGGCACGACTGAACGAGGTGACCGAACCCGAGCCCGTTCCCATCGGGAACGCTAGCAACTCAACATCTGTTTTCACCAGCCCGACCAGCACATACTCGGTGCGCCCAATGTCAGAATTAACTCTAGTCGCGAGCTTGGCAAGTACCGTCTGCGATTGCTCGCGGCCTCGCCCAGCCAGCAATTGCAAAACCGGTGCCACGAACTCGTGAAAAGTAAATATTGCCGAAGTCGGAAAACCAGGTAGAACCACGATAGGTTTGCCATTTGTGACAGCTAAACAAATTGGCTTGCCAGGCTTCAACGCGACACCATGTACGACAATTCCTGGGTCATGCAATTCCGCTACTACGCGATAGCACAAATCGCCTTGGCCCTTGCTGGTTCCACCCGATAGCAATACCACATCCGATGTTCGTAGCGCATCTTGCAGCGCCCGCCTAAGCTCGTCGACACTGTCGCGGACGATTCCTCCAAATTGCGGCTGGCCACCCTGTTCTCGTACCGCATCGGCAATCACTTGCGAATTGGAGTCGTACACCGAAGCAGCTCTCGGGGGATCGCCCGGAGCGATAATTTCATTGCCCGTGGAAATGACAGTCACATGCGGCTGCCGCCAAACGGAAACAAATCGCTCACCGATCGCTGCCAGCACTCCAGTCTCACGACTGGTCAAAACAGTTCCCATCCTCAGCACGGTCTCGCCATCGCAGATGTCCGTTCCGGCAAAAGTGATACCGTATCCCGGCGTCACTGCTCGGTGAATAATCAGCTTGTCTTCGAGCTGCTCGCTGTGCTCAACCATCATCACCGCATCGGCTCCGCGTGGCAGCATCCCGCCGGTGGATATCGGCGCCGCCTGCCCCGGTTGCAGCATCAACGTTGGTTCAATTCCTGCGTCGAGGGAATAGGGCAGGATCTCCAGTGTCCGTGGCTCTCGTTCGCTAGCGCCGAAAGTCTCTACAGCGTGCACTGCGTAGCCATCGAAATTCGAGCGATCAAAAGCCGGGACATCGACACGCGCCAAAACATCTTTGGCCAGCACGCGTCCAAGCGACTGTCGAATTGGGATGCTCTCGATTCCCAATGGTGCCAACGAAAGCGCGGCATGAAAACGACGTTCCGCCTCGTCGCGATCGATGACTTGTAGGAACTGTTCCTGGCTGGACATGGGGATGAATCAAGCAAAGAAAATTGAGATCGGCGTCGCATGGCGAGCCGTGTTAGCTCGTCGAATGTCGAAATCACGGCATGAGCTCTACCTTGGACTATGTAGCCGGCTACTGTATCAGATCTCGTAGGAAGAAATGGTGTTTGCCAAGTTTGCCGCCATAGTTTCCAGCCGTAATGCGAACGATGCCTTCAGCGTGCGCTGCGGCATGGAGTGCACGTTGCATCGCGCTTTGGACCGCTGCAAACGACAGCCCGTCGATCACGATTTCGTATACGCCGTGGCATTCCGGAGGTAGTTTACTGGTCGTCAAACCGCGCAGGGTTGGACAATAAGCGTCATTGGTGCTGGCCTTCAGTTTCGCGTACTTCGATCCAACCTTGCTGCCTGATCGGACAATTCCACCGGGAAAGGGCAGCGCGATATCGCGTCCGGTTCGGATCGCTTGGACAGCCAACTCAGCACCAGCCAGCGCGCTGGATGCGGTTTTACCACAGATCAAAAGATTCCCGCCAGCAATTCCAGTTAACGTCCCGAACTGATCCTCGCAGACGAACTCGCCATCCATCGTAGGAATGCGCCAGTACCGACGATCATTCAGTTTCTTGCTGGCCTGAAATCCATCACCGAAAAACCGAATGCCCCCTCCGATACGTATTCGTTTCTCCTTCGGGCAATCCGGAATACCATTATAACAAGCGGTTGTCGGACACGTTAACACGCACTGACCCACGCGCGCTTGCAGGGACTTTGCCAAACCCTCGGTGCTGAAACCAAAAACCAACACAGCCACACCGGCTCGACCGTCGGGAGTTTCTGCGGACGATAGGTCGCATTCGATCGCCGCCTCAACATCGCAGGCAATGACGCTGGTGGCGTTTCCACACATGACTGTCGCCGCGATGTTCGCCCAGCGCTGGCTATCGCCGGTAATTATCAGGCGAGTGGCTTTAATGGGAAACGCTTCCGCGAAGGTATCGATAATTTCAACACCATTGAGCCGCAGAATCGAAGAATCATGCGAAACAGTCATCCCTGTAAATCCCCGTGCCGCGTCGGAATCACGCACGACTGATGCAAGTAGCTCAGGTCAACCGGATAATTGCGCCAACGAATGCTGTAGTACTTTTCGAACCACTTTTGAATATCCGCTTCCATCTCGATGTCATATAACGGCTGAACATGCAGCGTCTTGCCGATCAACGACTCGCGGATTTCACCTTGTTCTACCAAGACGCGTCCAGACTTGATAACCACGCGCGGCATTTCGAACATGACTTCCGCGTTCTCATTGGGCGTATAGATGGTGATGTCAGCGTCGGCACCAGGTCCTAGGTGACCTTTGTTGGCAAGCCCCAAGATCTTGGCTGGTCCGGCGCGCGTTATAATCGCGATTTCGTTAAGCGTATATTCGCGATCGATATCCGCCAGACTCGAACGCTGGCGAACCTCGGGCGGGCAAGTCTTCAGAATATCCCGGCGATAGGTAGAGTCCATCAGCAATCGAATGATTTGGGGATAGGCCAGAAACGATCCTCCGTTGGGATGATCGGTGCTCATCACCACGCGCCACGGATCTTGTACGAGCAGAAACCATTCCAATCCAATTGCCCATTGCAGCGCATGCACCAGCGACTTGTTGCGGTATTTAATGGGTGTAATGCCGCATCCTGATTCCATTTCCGTATCAGCGCTAAACCATTTGCCTCCGTATATTTTTGAAAGAAAGTACCCTAGCGGTCCGTCGCCGGTCATACTCGTCGTTTCACCGAACAGCACTTGCCCCACGTCGACCGTGATATTGGGATGAGAGTTGACGTAATCAGCCAGTGGAATGGCCTTGCTGTTAAACGTATTCTCATCCCCTTCGCCGCCACCATAGCTGTGAAACTGGATATGTGTGATATGTCCGCGATGCCCTTCCAACGCGCGCATCGTTTCCAGCGTCGTCTCCCAATTTCCAGGCATACCGAGATTGTTGCAGTGAATATGCACCGGGTGTGGCAAACCAAGTTCGGCTGCGGCCCGAGCTACTCCACCGACAATCTGTCGGGGAGTCACCTCGAAGTGATCTACTTTGGTATCCAATCCGCTGACGTTTCCAGCTTGTTTGGATTTCCACACTTCGACTCCGCCAGGATTCACCAATTTTGGCGCAAAACCCTTGGTCGCATTTAGCAGCCAGGCGATAAAGGCTTTTAACTTACCTGGTTCCTGCTGCATCAACGACTGCATCACATAATGGTTGTTCCCCATCAGCACGTAGAAACCTTTGTCGATACAGGGAGTATCGTCAAACTCTTCGTGAGCATGCCGCGCACCGATGGGTGGAACCGCAGCGTCGAAAGCTGTCGTGTAACCCAGCGCTGAATATTTGTAGCCTGTAGCAAACGTACTGGGAACGCTGCCAAGGGTGCCGCTGTGAGCAATATTGGTGCGCGGCATTTGCTTGTCGCGGCGTTTTTCCTCCGGACGCATTTTGCGAGCGGTGTTGACTTTCGGACCGGCGATATGGCAGTGCATATCGATTCCGCCGGGCATCACGACCAACCCCTGTGCGTCGATTACCCGCGCCGGACGGATCGCGCGATCGGTCGGAGCGTCAACGATGTGCTGGTCGAGAATCCAGATATCGCGAACCTCGCCGTCAATACCATTGGCCGGATCGTACACGATACCCTGTGAGATTTTGGTATAGTCCGGCAAACTCATCCTTGCACGCCCAATATCCGTTTTACTCGTTGCTCAATCGCGGTTAGCACGTCGTAGTCGCTAGGATGCGGCGACGGGAATGCAGGGCGCAGGGGTATGGGCACGTCATCCATGCGATATACAGTTCCTCCCGTGTTTATTCCGTACGTTGCCACGGTAAATGCCACTGTCGCGGCGCGCGTGGTGGGCGTTTCTTTGGTATCCAGCGCGATGAATGGAATCGCGGCCAAGTGCTCGCGGGCTGGTTGAGAAAAGTTCGCTAGTGGATCGCAAGCGATGGTCATCGCGCAATCGGCTTCGCGGTTGGCCAGCGTATCGGAAGTAGTGTACTCGCCTGGATTAAATCGAGGGTATCCGCGCGAGTGATTTACCCCAAACGGATATCCTGTGCGCCACGAAACCACATTATCTGCCCCAGTCACGTTGCCATGTCCACGATTGGGCTTGGCTGCGAATCTGGTGAACGCATTCATATCGCGAGTCAAAGCGAGAATCGCTTCGCTGTTCGCATGCTTGCCGCGCGTCATAGTCAGTCCCATGCCGAAGAAAATGACGCCGTACTTGCAGCCTTTCATGCGCTCCATCAAATCAACCCACACCGAATATTCGACCCCTGTTTCGCGTTGAACTTGATCGGGGTCCAAATCGACTCCCTTCGCCAAGGCACGCAATGTCCACAACGCCTCAAAATCCTTCTTCGGCTTGATTTGAATAAATATGTCAGCGGCCTTCGCACTTTTAGTTTTGCGCACATCGACGATAACGCAAGTGCGATCTTTGCGGCCATTGGGCAAGAACATTCCTTTGGGCATCAAACTGTAACGGGTGAAATGGCGTGGATGACTCTCCGCAGGATTCGAACCCCAAAACATAATCAGGTCACATCGATTGGCCACTTCACCGAGCGAACAAGTAACTTCACCGACACCTTGAAAAGCCATGCCTGATGGACCGTGGCAAACGCTGGTGGTCGTATCGATCGTACCCTTGATCCAATCCGCGATGCTGACCGCGACTCGCTGCGCTTCGCATGGAGAATCGCTGAGCCCATAGATTATTGGATATTTGCCTTGAGTAAGAATCTGAGCCGCGCGATCGTAGCCTTCATCCAGCATTGCGGGCTGTCCCTCCACCAAGCAGCTCGGTCGGTCCTCGATGCTGTGATTGAGGAACCAAGCCTTGCCTAGTACGCAAGCGCGCTTGGCCTCAATGATGTGATCGTCTTTGACTGTCAGATCTATATCGTCGCACACGCAACCGCAAAAAGTGCAGGTCGCATCCTGGATCACTTTCAACTGGCCTGGTTCGGAGGGCGTCGGCGCGTGTGCTTGAGTGGTTGCGCTAGTCATGTTGCCACGCTCGCTTTCTGGACTAATTCCATCGTAACCTCCATGCCCTTACTGGTAGGAATGCCAGACCCGTGGGTATCTCCAGTCATCAGGCGGCTGGAGATTTCTCCGTAAGCAATAAACAGTAGCCCTTCGGGAAGTTCATCTTTCTTAGCCGCAGTTATGCCGACTTCGACCGATTGTCCCTCTTCGCCAGTCAATCGAACGAGGTCGCCTTCCGCTAATCCAAGCCGCGCCATATCGCCAGGCGCGACCCGCAGCGCTCGGACTTCTTTCTGATATTTGTCGCGAAATTTACCTTCACTCACACCGCAACCTTGGTCAGTGGTGCGGCCTGGAATCAGTATAAACGTTTCGCGATTCATTCTAAGTGCTCGAGCAAATTGCCATCCCGCCAGTGATTCCCTCGCTTTCGCTTGGGGAGAATCGATTCGCCTCCAGTATCGCACAATCATGCCGCCGACCAAATAGGCACCCTGCGAACGAATTCACCCAGCCAATTGTACTCGGCCACCGAAGACTTGGACAACGGCGACTGACACAATTGCAGCCAATCCCCAACCAGCCTAATAACTCAAACCGTGTTCCCCACTGGCTCGCGCTGTCAGTGACGCCACACTCCAATCGCTGCAGTGCTTCTTACGAGTCGTGCTCCATACCTATAGCACTTTGTTTGTGACGTTACGAGTTGCTGTCAAAATACTTCGACAAGGAAAAACCGTTTTCGGTACGCGGTTCGGTGAACGATTTCATCTATTGCCGCGTAGCAAAAGTAGGGTCCGACGATTCCAAATCGCCTTTGCCATGAGCGAGATCGCGACTTGCAGAGCGATCGCGAATGGCCCAGATAAGTAGTCGTCTATAGTTATCGCGACAGTGAAGGTCATATGAACTGTCATGAGCAGACCCCAAAAACACCAGCGGAACCGCGGTCGGTCGGGAAGCTCAACAAAACTGCCATAGTAGAATTGAATGAGACCGAAGGACGTGAGGGTAGTCCCTATCGCAAAGCCAGTGCCGTTCCTTTCTAGCAAAAAAGCGATATGACAGACATCGCACACACCGAAAAAACTAGAGCTCGGCGTACAAACGCACTCTTAGTCAAATCCGCCATTGTCTACTCTTGCTTAACGACAAACGTATTGCAAAAAACCTGGTTTAGGAGTGCAACGCATTTACAATCGAACATTCACGACCGACTACGCAGCAGCGCTTGCAACTGTGCAATCAAGACTTCTATCGTGGCCTGGTCTAGGTTTGCGTACTCATCTTTGGTCATCTGCGGAAAAAGCAAGAGCGATTGAAGTGTGCGTATCGTTCCCAACATTACACCGCGTTCTTCAGCGGCTTGGATTTCTGTGATGCGATCGTGTTCGGCTTTGAGTCGACTTTGGTATCGAACGCGTTCGTCTGGATTTCGATGAATCATTTGTAGGATCTCCAGTACTTCTTCAAAAATCGGATCGGTTAGCCGTTTCAACAATTCTCGCGGCGTCGATCCGTGAGCACGACGAAAAATGTACATCCATTGCTCGAGTGAATCTTCGATTAGTTCATTATCGCGTCCAGGAGCAAACTTAGGCAACTCCAATACGTTTATTTGATAAAGATTCGTTAGCTCGTGTCCGACCGTTGTTCGCAATCGAAATTCATTGTGATACGGTAAATTCTGCGGCAGCATCACAGCATCCAAGATGCAGATCACGACTACCGGACAAAGTCCGCCATATCCATGCCCTTCTTTCAACTGATCCACGATCTTCAACGTGTCTTGGTTCAACGGCAAGTGGAATTTCTAGCCACTGGGCTAACGAAAAAAAGGGGATTGGTTAGTGCCGAAAGCGTAGGGTGCATTGCGGCGAGGTTTAGCGCATTGGAGTGAAAATCAGAAGCAGTGTAAGGAAGTGAGTGGCCATCGCTGACCACTCGCTTCTGACTTCCACCCTTGCATCGG
>SXGS01711394.1_pt1 | contig 18072 bp, 4 predicted proteins | sample 3174681 | NCBI WGS metagenome assembly SXGS01 (sample SAMN11356861, study PRJNA531348) | freshwater metagenome | isolation source: freshwater sample F1-80 | place: China: Fuxian Lake, Yuxi | collected 2017-12-25 | reverse complement strand
ATGGCGGCCACCAACCGCCCCGACACCCTCGACCCGGCGCTCCTGCGCCCCGGCCGTTTTGACCGCCAGGTGCGGGTCGACCGTCCCGACGTGCGCGGGCGCGAGGCGATCCTCAAGGTTCACGCCTCGAAGATCAAACTCGCGGCCGACGTGAGTCTCAAGCGCATCGCCCAGCTCACCCCCGGCTTTGTGGGCGCCGATCTAGCCACGGCGCTCAACGAGTCGGCCCTGCTGGCGGTGCGTCGCGACAAGGAGGCCGTGGGTCAGCTCGAGATTGAAGATGCGGTGGAGCGACTCGCGCTCGGACTCGAGCGCCGGAGTCGTCGTCTCAGCGACGATGAGCGTCGTCTCACGGCGATCCACGAGGCCGGTCATGCCGTGGTGAGCGCAGGCTCCCCCGGCGGCATGCCCGTCCAGAAGGTCACGATCATCCCCCGCGGCGCCGGCGCGCTCGGCTTCACGCTCTACCGAGCCGACGAGGAACGTTTCACGCAGAGTCGCGAGGAGCTGGTCGCGCGCATGGTGAGCGCCTTTGGCGGGCGCGCCGCCGAGGAGCTCGTTTTCGGGCACTTCAACACCGGGGCCGCCAACGACATCGCGCAGGCGAGCGACATCGCGCGGCGGATGGTCACCGAGCTCGGCATGAGCGAGGAGCTCGGTCCCATCAACTTCGCGGGCGAGCGTCGCAACCCCTTCGGCTTCGGAGGTCGCAGTCGCGACTTTGAGGTGTCGGCCGACACCCAGCGGGTGATCGACGGCGAGGTGCGCAAGCTCATCGACGCCGCGCAGGACCGCGCCCGCTCGCTGGTGAAGCAGAATCGCGACGTGCTGGAAGAGATCGCCGAGGCGCTGCTCAAGGAGGAGACCCTCAGCGGCGATCGCCTCCAGGACTTCCTTGGCAAGGTGCGACGGCTGGAGCTCGCCGTCGGCTAACGGTACCGCACTCGGCGCGTCGCCAAACACTGTGTGGTAGCGTCGTGGGCCGTGGAGCGCACCCTCTGTCTGCTGCTGCTCGGGTGCAATGGCGCCCCATGGCGCGTGAGCTGGGGCGAGGTTTGCGATGGCCGCGACAACGACGGCGACAGCCAGGTGGACGAGGGCCTCCGGACCACGTGGTATGCCGATAATGACGGCGATGGGTACGGTGCGGGCCTCGGCGTCGATGCCTGCGCGCCTGGGCCAGGCTGGGTCGGCGGGGGGGGCGACTGCGACGATGACGACCCCCACGCGGCACCTGGTCGCACCGAGGGCGCGGACGGCAAGGACAACGACTGCGATGGGCGGGTAGACGAGGGCGCCGGTGTAGACACCGGGTCGGATACCGGGGTCGACCCCGGCGACACCGCCATGGCAAGCGACACTTCGCTCCGCGGCGACAGCGGCGCGACGGCCGCCTGGGTTGGATTCCGGGACGCGGATGGCGACGGGCACGGCGACCCGGCGGCGCCCGTCACGGCCGAGGCAACGCCGGGCTGGTGGACCGAGCTGGGCGACGACTGCGACGACACCGACCCGTCGGTGTTTCCCGGCGCGACCGAGGCCTGCAACGAGCGCGACGACGACTGCGATGCAGCGATCGACGAAGACCTCATCGCAGCGGGCTACTACGCCGACGCGGACGGCGATGGGTATGGCGACCCGGAGGCACCGGCGACCGGCTGCGCCGTCGACGACGGATACGCGTTCGACGCCAGCGACTGCGACGACGAGGCTTCGAGGGCACACCCCGGTGGCACCGAGGTGTGCAACACGGGTGTCGACGAGGACTGCGACGGAAGCGCCGACGCCTGCACGCTGAGTGGCTCGCTCGCCCTCGAGACCGCCGATTTCCGGGTGCTCTCCGACGCCACGAGCGACGAGAGCGCGTTCGGCGCCGCCGTCGCGGGCGGGGGCGACATCGACGGTGATGGCTATGACGACGTGGCGATTGGGCGCCCTGAACACCGCGTGTACACCCTCGGCACGGCGAGCAACGGGCTGTGGTCGATGTCGTTCACCGAGGGGACGACGGCGGCCTGGCTCGGCGGCGAGCTGGACGCCAGCGAGCCTCTCGGCACCAACCCCACGGTCGACGATACCGTCACGATTCACGCCTACGACAACGACATGGCCGGAACCGCAATCGGCAGCGCAATCTGGTTGCTCGATTTCGACCTCGACGGCGAGCTCGATATCGGCGCCCGGGGGAAGGGCACCGCCGGCCGCAGCTTCTACGTTTCGGCCGACCTCAGCGCCACGTCCCCGGGTTGGAGCTACGAGGTGTACGGCGACGAAGATACATCCCCGTCCGTCGCACTTTCCGACGCTCCGGGGGGCACAGCCGTCGCGACCGACGCGACCGGGGACGGCCAGCTCGACTTGCTGCTCCAGGGCGAGCTCGACCAGGGTAGCGGCAACGTCGCGTCGGTGTTCCTGGTGCCCGGCCCCGTTCGACGCTCGATGAGCGTGTATGACTGGGCCTCGCTCAACGTGTCGGAGCTCGACAGCAACGCGCTGCTCGCGTGCGATTTTAACGCGGACGGGATCGACGATGTCCTGGCCGCCCTTGGCGACGAGATCGTCGGCTACGCGATGCCGCAAACAGGCAGCGTGGCCGCCTCCGCCCTCGACTGGAGTTTCTCCAACGCGGACGAGGTGGTGGCGTGCGCCGACCTCGACGAGGACGGCGACCTCGACTTCCTCGTCGGCGGCGCCGGCGCGAGTGCGACGGGTTCCAACCGCGGCGGTTTCCGTTTCGCGCTCGATCCCGCCACCGCGAACGCCGACGCCGACACGTGGGACGCCTTCGTCGGCGAGGCTGACGACGACGCGCTGGGGGCCGCCGTGGCTCTCGGGGGCGACCTGGACGCCGACGGGCACCTGGATCTCGTGGCGGGCGCCGTGCAGTCGGCCGACCCGAGCGGCGAGGAGCGCGGGCTCGTCTACATCCTGCCGCTGCCCCTCACCGCGGCGTACGACCTCTCGAGTGCCACCCGGATCGAGGGCTTCGACGGCGCGTCGATCGGGGCGTCCATCGCGGCGGCGGGCGACGTGAATGCCGACGGCTTCGCCGACCTCGCCGTGGGCTCCGACTCGACCTCGGCGGCGGCGGTGTGGATCATCCTTGGACGGGGGTTGTAGTGCGGCGGCGATCGCTCCCGCTCCTCTTGCTCCTGGGCGCCTGCGGCCCGGGCACGGCGCCCCTCGACGACGCGCGGCCGCAAGCGCCCGATGGCGACGCCGACGGCTTCGGCGACGATGTGGATTGCGACGACATCCGCCCCCACGTGAACCCGGGCGCGCCCGAGGTGTGCAATGGGCTCGACGACGACTGCGACGGGAAGCTCGACGTCGGTGCCTCGGATGCCTTCGACGTCTACGCCGATACCGACGGCGACGGGCACGGCGGCGAGTGGCTGCGGACGGCCTGCTCGCTCGGCAGCGGCGAGGCGGCGGTAGGCGGCGATTGCGACGATCACGACCCGGCGGTGGCGCCAGGTGCCACCGAGACGTGCCAGCCGGGCGACGAGGACTGCGACGGCGTGGAGGGCAGCGACGACGCGGCCTCCGACGCGACGACATGGTATCTCGACGCCGATGGCGACGGGTATGGCGACGTCTCGACGGCCACCGTCTCTTGCGACGCCCCCCTCGCTCACGTCCTCATCGCCGGCGACTGCGACGACGCGCGGGTCGAGGTCTCGCCGACGGGCGTGGAAACGTGCAACGAGCAGGACGACGACTGCGACGGGACCGTCGACGAGCCCGGCGATCTCGAGCCCAGCTACGCGGATCGCGACGGCGACGGCCACGGCGACCCGGCCCTGGCCTCCTGGGCCTGCCCACCGCCCGAGGGCTTCGTGACCTGGGCCGACGACTGCGACGACGTGAACAGCGCCGTGTTCCCGGGCGCGCCCGAGTACTGCGACGAGGCCGGGACCGACGAGGACTGCGACGGCCTGGCTGATGACGACGACAGCGACTCGGCGGGCAAGCTCGACTACTTCCTCGACGGCGACGCCGACGGGTTCGGCACCGGCGCGGCCGTCGGCGTTGCCTGCCACGCGCCTTTGGGTCACTCGAGCACGGGCGAGGACTGCGACGATTCTCGCCCCGACGTGAGCCCAGACAGCATCGAGGTGTGCGACGGCCTCGATGCTGACGAGAACTGTGACGGCGTCGCCGACGACGCGACCGCCAGCGACGCCGCGTGGCTCCACCCCGACGTCGATGCCGACGGTCAAGCCGACATCGTCGCGTCGCAGTTGGGCTGCCCGGAAGGCGACGGCGGCGACCCCACCGACTGCGATGACACCGACCCCGCGAGTTACCTCGACGCGCCCGAGGTCCTCGACGACGGCATCGACCAGGATTGCGATGGGATCGACAAGCTGTCGGGCGTGCTGAGCGGAACCGTGCTGGTCGAGCGCGAGGCGCTGCTCACGGTGGAGGGAGAGCGCGACGACGCCGACTTCGGAGGCGCTGTCGTGCTCTTCGACGACATGGACGGCGACGACCTCAGCGACCTGGCGATCGGATCGCCACAGGGGGAACTGACCGCCTCGCTCAGCCGCGGCGGCGTGGTGTACGTTTTCACCACGGAGGTCGTGGGCACGGTGCCCGCCAGCTACGCCGACGCGACCCCCTACGGCATCGGCGGCTCGCAGAGCGGCCTCGTCCTCGCCAACGTTGGCCACCTCTACGACGACGCCCACAGCTACCTTCTCGTCGGCAGCGTCACCGGCGCGTTCGGCTTCCCGAATCCGTACTCCGACGCACTGGCGTACTGGCAGGCCCGGGACTGGGGCGACGGGTTCGCCTGCACCCCCGACAACGCCGGCGACCGCGCGGGGGCGGCCGTCACCGCTCTCGGCGAGGCCGACGGCGACGCGTTTGACGACTGGGTGATGGGCCTACCAGGGGACGACACCACCGCTGCAGGTGCCGGCGCCGTCACGTTTGCGTGCGGCTACGTGGAGTCCGACCCGTTCACCTACCACGGCGAATCCCGTGGTGACGCCGCGGGTTTCGCGGTCGGCAAGGCGGGCGACCTCGATGGCGACGGCCTCGTGGACATGTCGGTGGGCGCGCCCGGCAGCGACGCCGCGCACGTGGGCGCCGGCCGGGTGTACATCGTGACTGGGCTCGGCCAGGGGTCAAGCGCCCTGTCCGACGCCGACGCGACTTGGGACGGGTCGTCGATCGCGCAGGCGGCCGGGTGGGCACTGGGCGGGGGCGAGGACCTCGACGGCGATGGTCGAGCGGACGTCGTGGTTGGCAGCATCGAGTCCGGCGCCTGGGTGCTCTTCGACGCGGCCGACCCGGGCACGCATGACCTCGCGCGCGCCGACGCCTGGCTCGAACCGGAGCAGGCGGGCGACGGTGCGGGCCGGGCCCTCGCGGTCAGCTCCGATGCCACCGGCGACGGCCAACCCGACCTGCTCGTCGCGGCCCACGCCTCCACCCGCCGTGCCGACGGCGGAGGCACGGTGTACGTCTTTGCCGCGCCCCTGGCCGCTGGAACTCGCAGCCTCGCCGCCGCCGACGCGTTCCTGGAATCGTCTACGAGCGGCGGGTGCCTGGGTAGCGCGGTTGACGCCGGCGGCGATCGCGACGGCGACGGCGTCTTCGACATCGTGATCGGCGACCCATGCATCGACGGCAGCGGCAGCAACATGGGCGCGGCTTTCGTCCTCGCGGGCGGTGCCCATTGATCGCCCTCCTCCTCGCCGGCTGCCAGGACGGCCCGCCCAGCGGCGCCATTCCCACGCTGACCGTGGCCTACCCGGCCGCAGGCGTCCACCAGGGCACCATCGACGTGGTGATCGTCGCCACGGGCGGTCCCGCCACGCTCGACGTCTCGGTGCAGGTCGATGGCGTTGCCATCGGCACCTGCGCCGCCGCGCCCTGCTCCCTGCGCTGGAGCACCGCCGAGTGGATCGACGGCGAACATCTGGTCGAGGCGACGGCGAGCGGCCACGAGTCCGGGTGGCGCGTCGTCACCACGGAGAACGCGGGCCGCACGCCCGACGCGCTCACACTTGTCAACCCGAGCGATGGCGCGCAGAGCTGCCTCGGGTCCACGCTGGAGGTCCGCGCGAGCGACGAGGTGAGCCTACTCCGGGCCCGCGATGCCGGCGGCGAGTTGTCGCTCAGCTCGTCGTGGCCCTGGCGCTGGGAGCCTGGCGGCGACACCGGGGGGCACGCCCTCGTGGAGGCGGCGTTCGCCGATGGCAGCGCCGTGCAGCGCGTCTTCTCGCTGGGAGAAGGCGGCACATGCCTGGCGGTGCCGGGGGTGTCGATCGACACCCTCCCGTGGGACCTGGCCACGGCCACCGACGTGGCGCTCACCGCCGCCACGACCGGGGCGGAGCGGCTGACGTGGTCGCTTGATGGCGGCGTCCTGGCGGAGCCCACAGCTACGCCGTGGTCGACCACGCTCCCGGGCTCGACCCTGGCCGAGGGTCGCCACTGGCTCACCGCGACCAGCTTCGGCATCGACGGCTCCCGGGCCCGGACGCAGCAACCCATTCGCGTCGATCGATCGCCGCCGACCATCTCGGACATCGCGGTCGGGGATGGCGACAACGCCGCGGGGGCTGTTGATCTCGGCGCGACCGTGGAAGACACCGTCACGGCCACGACGACGCGAGTGAGCGTGGATGGAACGGTGCTGTGCACGTCCGCCAACGAGGAGGTGGCCTGCAGCTGGGACACGAGGGCGGCAGCGAGGGGCGTGCACGTGGTCGAGTGGGCGGCGATCGACGAGGCGAACAACGCCGCAACCGCCACTCGAACCCTACTCGTCGACAATCCCCCCACCGTGGCCATCGACGCCCCGGCCCCGCGCGCGTCGATCGCCGGGGTGGTGACGATCACCGGGACAAGCGACGACGACGGCGGCGCCTCGACGCTGGAGATCCGCGCCGGCGACCAACTCGTGTCCAGCGCGTTCCCGGCCACGCTGGACACCTGCGCGTTCGCACGGGGCGAGCTCGACCTTAGCGCGACCGCGACCGATGACGCGGGCCAGTCCACCACCGCGCGGGTGACGGTCGAGGTCGACCAGCCGGCCACGGCAACCTTGGAGGGGCTCGCTCGACTGGTCGTGGGCGAGCCCGTGTCCGCATGGTCGGTATCCGACGAGGGCGCGCTCTACGCCGAGTTGCTCGTCGATGGCCAGCAAGTGGCCCGGTCCTGGGCGCCCGTCGAGGACTCGGCGTGCCCGCTGGGGTGCGGCGAGGCGTGCGCCTCGTGGACCCTGGCACCCGACCTCTCGGGCACCGTCGCAGGCCCCGCGACCCTCGAGCTGCAGGTGATCGATGTGTTCGGCGAGGTGGCCAGCGACGTCGTGGCCGTGGAGATCGTGCTCGACGCCGATGGCGACGGCGTTGACGCCGCCGAGGCGGGCGGGACCGACTGCGACGACGGCGACTCGTGGGTGAACCCGCTCGCCCCGGAGACATGCGACGGTCGCGATGAAGACTGCGACGGGCGGATCGACGAGGACTACGACGCCGACGCTGACGGCCACCTCGACGTCGTGGCCTGCACCCACGGCGACGACTGCGACGACACCGACCCCGCCGTGTCGCCCAGCGCGGCCAGCGACGAGTGCGATGGCATCGACAACGACTGCGATGGCCTCTCCGATGTCGCCGTCGAACCCACCAGCCTCTCCGGTTCCTTCGGCGCGGCGATCTCGCCGCTCGAAGTCGGTGACACGATCGCGGGCAACGCCTTCCTGTGCACCGACGACGCGATGCTGGAGTCCGTGTCGGCGTACGCGGCGTCGAGCCGCGGCGACGACCTCCGCCTGGTGGTCTTCGAGGCTGCCGCCGAGGGCGAGGTTTACTGGCGGGCCCACGAGGCCGAGACCGTGGGCGCCACGACGGCGGACTGGGTCACGTGGAGCGGTCTCGATTACCGGCTTGTTCCCGGCCGAGCCTACGTGCTCGTGGTCGAGTCCGACTCGACAGCGGAGGTGTACTACGACATCGGCGCCGCCCTCGACGAGTCGGCCGCTCTGCAGCCTCTCGGTGCCTACGACGCCGAGTCCAAGGCCGAGGCCGACCAGATCGACCAGCCACCCGACACGAGCTTCCTGGTGGCGCAGCGGGTCGACGTGGTGGTCTGGGATCCGGAGGATCTCGACGACGACGAGGATGGCGTCACGCCGCACTGCGGCGACTGCGACGATGCCGACAGCGCCCAGGCCCCTGGCCTTGCCGAGAGCTGCGACGGCGTAGACAACGACTGCGACGGCGGTGCGCCCGGCGAGGACGACGCGGATGCCGACAACCACCGGGGGTGCGAGGGCGACTGCAACGACAGCGATGGGCTGGCGTACCCGGGCGCCGCCGAGCGCTGCAACGGCGCGGACGACGACTGCGATGGGAGCGCACCCGACGAGGCCGACCTCGACGGCGACGGGTACATGCCCTGCGAGGGCGATTGCGACGACACCGACCCGCTCGTCGGGCCAGACGTCTTCTACGCCGACGCCGACACCGACGGCTACGGCGACGCGAGCAACTCGGTGTTGGACTGCACCGCGCCGACTGGCTTCGTGGCCGATGACAGCGACTGCGACGACCTCGAGGCCACCACGAACCCGGGCGCGAGCGACGACTGCGACGGCATCGACAACGACTGCTCGGGCGCGGCCGACGAGGCCTACACCGATGCCGACGGCGACGGATGGGCCGAGTGCGTGGACTGCGACGACGGCGACAGCGCGGTGTCGCCGACCGCCGAGGAGGTTCGGGCCAATGGCATCGATGATGACTGCGACGGCAACCAGCTCCTCGAACAGTGGACGGGAAGCACCACGACCGCGTCGCTCACCCGCTACGCCGACTCGACCGCGCGAAGCAGCGCGTTTGGGTCCGCGCTCGCGGGCGGGGGCGACCTCACTGGCGATGGGACGCCCGACTTCGTCATCGCGAGCACCTACAGCACGGGCACGGCCTGGATCTACGACGACTGGTCGGCCTCGGCCCCGATGCTCGAAATCACGGGCATGTCGACCAGCATCGGCGACATGGAACAGATCTCGGTGCCCGGCGACCTCGACGGCGACGGCTATGCCGAGTTCGTCGTCGGCGAGCAGTCCACCAGTTGGTACACCTACTATCAAGGTTCAATTTTCATATTCTACGGCCCACTGAGCACAACATCTCGCGATTCGCTCTCGTTTGCCGACGTGGTGCTCTATGGCGAGGACACCCAGATGATCGCCTCGCTCCTGGCTGCCGGCGGCGACGCGACGGGCAACGGCACCGATGACTTGCTCGTTGGCGCCTCGACAGCCGGCATCGTGAGCAGCAGCGGCGAGGGCAGCGCGCGCGGTGCCCTGTTCGTCGTCGATAACCCCGGGACAACCGACGGCCTCCTCATCGACCTCGCGAGCGTGATCTGGGGCGACGACACCGCCACCAACAGCGACAGTGTCGGGTCGGGGGCCGCCGCGCTCGCCGACTTCGACGGCGACGGCATCGACGACCTGGCCGTGGGCGGCTCGGGATCCGACGCCGGCGCGAGCAACGGCGGCGCCGCCTGGATCATGCTCGGCCCCATCAGCGGGACGGTCTACGTGTCCGCCGCCGACGCCATGATCACCGGGCACGCCAACGACTACATCGGCACCGAGCTCGCGGGCCGCGGCGACCACGATGGCGACGGGCTGGGCGACCTCGTGATCGGCGACCAGCGTCACGCATACTCCTCGACGACCGGTGGGGTCGTCTACCTGATCGACGGCGGCACCCCCACCAGCGGCGAAGTCGATGACCTCGCCTCCGCCACGATATTCGCCTCCGGGAGCGACTATTTCGGCAGCCAGGTCGACCTCAACGGCGATGTCGATGTCGATGGCCACGCCGATCTGCTCGTCACGGACGACAGCTGGGACAGCCCCCGGAGCAACGCGGGCGCCGCCTTCCTGGCCTACGGCCCCCTGGCCGGGACCATCGACGTCACGACCACGGGTGCCACCATCGCGTGTGACGATAGCTCGAGCTCCGCCTACATGGGCGAGACCGCGCTGTTCATCGGCGACGTCGACGGCGATGGCGGGACGGACGCGCTGGTCGGGGCCGACGCCTGGAGCAGCAGCGACTACGGCGCGGCCTGGCTCATCGGCTCGTCGCCATGAACTGGTTCCTCGCGTGCGCCAATATTGACGATCCATCCCAGATCTCGGTGAGGATCGAAGGCGATGGCGCCCCGCTCTCCGGGGTGGTCGAGCTCTCGGCGGCCGTCGAGGCGCCCGGCCGGAGCCAGGTTCGCTGGACGATCGACGGGACCCACATCGCCACCCGACCCGCCGACGACAACGCGATGGCGCTCGACACCACGCGGCTACACGACGGGAATCACGATCTCGACGTCGAGCTGCGCACACCGGGCGGGCAGGTGTACCGGGAGCGCGTAGAGGTGTGGGTCGACAATCACGACGCGGGCAGCCCCGTGACCTGGGTGTTTCCGTCCGAAGGCCAGGCGCTCTGCGGAGCGTTTCCCGCCGAGGCGCGCGCCGACCAGGCGCTGGCGTTGTCCATCGACGGCGGGGTGCTCGCGGCAGCGCTCAACGAGCCGGCGCGACACGTGATCGACCCCTCAGGCTGGTCCGGAGAGCACGTGCTTGGGGCCACCGTTGAGCTCACCCGGGGCGGGCGCTACACGCTCCGGCGACATGTCACCTTCGCGGGTGAAAGCTGCGGCCGTTACCCGGTCGCCTCGCTGGTGGACCCGGCACCTGGTGCCAGCCTGGACGGCACCGTTTCCTTCCTCGCGCTGGTCGACGACGAGGTCGGCGCGCCGCGTCTTGGCTGGTCCATCGACGACGGTCCAGTCGTCACGTCCGAGGGTGCGCCCCACGCGTTCGACGTCGACCTGAGCAAGGTGGCCGAGGGCTCGCACACGCTCGCGCTCGCTCCCACCGACACCGACGGCCTCAGCACGCGGTCCGAGCTGACCTTCCACGTCGATCACACCGGTCCCGTGGTGGAACTGGCCCTCGAACCTGGCGACGAGGTGGTCGCCGGCCCCCTCGTCGCGACCGCCAGCGTCAGCGACAACGTGGCCCTGGCCGAGGCGTGGATTGAGCTCGACGGGGAGTGGCTGGCCTCGTTGGAGGGCGGCACTCGGCGCGTCGCTATCGACGGCGCTGCTCTGGAGCACGGCAGCCACCTCCTCGAGGCCTACGCGGTGGACGCGGCGGGACACGCGTCGTCGGCCACCTGGGGCTTCGCCATCGACAACCCGCCCACCATCGAGATCGCCTCCCCCCGCGCGGGCGTGCAGTCGATGGACGAGATCTCGCTGGTGGCCTACGCGCACGACGACGACGCCGTGTCGTCGATCACGTGGTGGATCGGCGGACAGGCGGTCGGGACGGGGTCCACGACGACCTGGGACAGCTGCGCGGCGGCGGGGCCGGTCGTGCTGCGGGCGGAGGCGGGCGACAGTGCTGGCCAGTCCAGTCGCGCGACCCTGGACCTGGTGCTTGCCCGCGGGCTCGCCGTCGCGACGGTCGACGTCCCTGCGTTACTCGGGCCGGGCAGCGTCTTGCGCGCCTGGACGCAGTCAGACCGCGCGATCCGGTCGGTGGGATGGAGCGCGAGCGGCATCGCCCTGGGCGAGGCCCGCCACGTGGTTGCGGGCGGCAGCGCCGCCTGTCCGCTCCGGTGCCCCGAGTCCTGCGAGGCCTGGGTGTCGAGTCCCGATCTCAGCGCATTGCCCACGGGCGCGCACGTGCTGACCGTCACGGTCACCGACGCGACCGGCGCGGTGGTGACCGAGGCGGTCGATGTCGCGTTCAACCGCGACGTGGATGGCGACGGCTTCGATGCGATCGAGTACGGCGGCCCCGACTTCGATGACCATGCGCCGGAGGTGAGCCCCGCGGCCGTCGAGGTGTGCGACGGCATCGACAACGATTGCGATGGCAGCACGGACGAGGACTTCGACGGCGACGGCGACGGGTATCTCGACGCGGGCGACTGCCCCGATGGCGCGGACTGCAATGACGATGACGCCTCGGTCAACCCGGCGGCCAGCGAGGCTTGCGACGGCATCGACAACGACTGCGACGGGGGGACCGACCTCGGCGCGGCGGCGGTGGGCTACCGCGCCCTCGCCGCGCCGCCCGCCTATGCCCACACGCCACTCGTGGACGGACTCGCCAACCTCCTCGTCGTCGATCACCCGCTCCGCATCCACGCCTTCAGCATGTACCTGGATCCCGGGGCCTCCTCGGTGACCGTGCAGTTCGTGGCGTGGCTTGTGGACGGCCGGGGTTACACCTGGTCGCCCGACGACTGGGTCGAGGTGGTGGCCGTCGACGTCGAGGTTGGCGACGGCGCCGGTTGGTACGACTCAGGTCCCCTTGATGTCGTGCTCGACCTCGGCACCTTCGAGGGCGGCGTCGGCGGCTACGAGTTCCTCGCGCTGGGTGTCATCACCCCGGGCGGCGTCGACGTTTTCCATGGCGACCACGGCTGGGCGTCCACGCTGGGACCGGGCCTCAGCCTCGACGCGCTGGCGCTCGGCGAGGTGTCCAACGATCTCGCCACGATGCAGGGCCTGCCGAGCTACGGCCTGGCCCAGTGGATCGACGTAGGGGAGGCCGCGCCCAGTGACGACGACCGTGACGGCGACGGCTACACCGAGTACTGTGGCGACTGCGCCGACGAGGATGCCACGCGAAGCCCGGACGGCATCGAGAGTTGCAATGCGCTCGACGATGACTGCAACGGCACCGCCGACGAGGGCTTCGACGCCGACGGCGACGGATGGGGCGATTGCTTGGACTGCGACGACTCGGTCGCTACGATCAATCCCGCCGAGACCGAGGTATGTGACGACTGGGTCGACGAGGACTGCTCAGGCTGGGCCGAGCGCTGCCGTTCGGCGGGGGCATACGACGCCGCGAGCGAGGGCGAGGCCATCGACGGCCACGTCGGCGGGCTCGTCCTCGGGACCGCCCTGGCCCTGGTGGCCGACATCGACGGCGACGGCGACGGCGAGGTATTGCTCGGGGCCAGCGAGGACGACGACGCGGGGTCCGGGTCGGGGTCGGCGTGGTTGCTGGCGGGACCACCGGGCGGGGACGCGATCGACAGTGCCTCGTACCACTGGACCGGCGGCGCCGCGCGCGACGCTCTCGGCGGCGGCGTGGCCGCGGCCGACGTCGATGGCGACGGCCTGGACGACTTGATCCTCGGCGCGCCGGGCGCGGACACCTCGGCCTCCGACGGCGGCGCCGTGTACCTGTTGCCGGCCAGCGAGATCGCCACCGCGGCCCTGGCCGACGCGCTGCGGGTGTCCGGCGACGAGGCGGCCCTGGCGCTCGGAACGACGATGGCGGCAGCGGACTTTGGCGGCAGCTCCATGGGCCTGGTGCTGGGTGCGCCGTCGGCAAACAACCGCGGGTCGGGCACCGGGAGCGTGCTCGTCTGGACGTCCGCACCCAGCGGCAGCGCGCTCGCCTCGGAGGCCGACCTCGAGTTTACCGGCGAGTGGGACGCCGCCGGTCTCGGCGGCTCGATCACCACCGGGGACTTCGACGGGGACGGGCTCACCGACGTGGCCGCCGGCGCGCCGACAGACGGCGATGGGAGCGGCGAGCGTGCCGCCGCCCTCGTCTTTCTCGGCGTGGGCGACATGGCGCGCTCGCCGGCGAGCGCCGACTGCTCGGCCTACGGGGCGGCCGGCGACCTCACCGCGACCTCGCTCGCGGCCATCGATCTCGACGGCGACGGCACGGTGGAGCTGGCCGTGGGCTCTCCGGGCGACACCGAGGGAGGAGACGACGCGGGCGCGGTCGCGCTCGTGGACGCCTCCTGCACGTACTCCACGCGCCTCACGACGACCGCGCCCACCCGGCTCGTCGGGAGCTGGGGCGACCTCGTGGGCGCGTCGCTGGCCACCGCGGGCGACACCGACAACGACGGCGCCGACGACCTCGTCGTGGGCAGCCCGGGACGCGCCGGGGGCGCGGGCGCGGCCACGCTGGTCTTCGGTGGGATTGGGGCGGGCGCCTGGACGTTGGACACCCACGTCTTGCGTTACGAGGGGGCGGGCGACGACGCGCTCGGCACCTCGGTCGCCGCGGGCATCGATCTCGACGGTGACGGCTACCCGGACTTCGCCGCCGGCGCGCCCGGAGCCGACGACGGCGGCTGGTCGGCCGGTGCCGCCTACTTGTTCACGGAGTTCCCATGACCCTGGTGGTCGCGATCGCCTTCGCCTACGAGTCGGGCTCGAGCGACGTGGCCCAGGCCCGCGCGGGTTTCGACGCCTCGCACGCCGGGCTTTTCGGCGCGGGAGGCGAGCACATCGACCTGTTCACCGGCGCCGTGAACCTCTCGGCCACCGACGTGTGCATTCCCGGCGCCTTCGGCCTCCCGATGTGCGCCACCCGCAGCTACTCGAGCAAGGTCGTCGACGAGAGCCTCCAGCGAATCGACGAGTCCTGGGCGGGGCTCGGGTGGACGGTGCTCGTGGCGGGACGTCTCCAGTTCGTGGAGCACCACCCGGAGTACGTGCGCGTCCAGATGCCGGGCGGCGCCGAGCAGCTCGCTTACTGGCTCGACCCGGCCGACGCGCTGTCCCGCGAAGCCGGCGACAGCAACGCCTTCCCTGGGATGGTTGCCGCCTACTCCGACCTCTACGTCACGCCCGACCTCACCTTCGTCTACCGCGACGGCGCCACCTACTACGCGATGCAGCGAGGCGGCCTGCGCCACACCTTCGATGCCAGCGACGGGCAAGCCGATGGGTGGACGTACGCCACGCGCGTGGAGAACCCATGGGGCGACGCGCTCGACATCACCTTCGAGGGCTGCGCGGAAACGATGTCGGGCGGCGCGATCGATCGCGTGACCGACGCCTACGGGCGCACCCTGGAGTTCGGGGTCGACGGCCAGTGCGAACTCTCTTCAGTGAGCTTCACCAACAGCAGCGGTGGCACGTCGTCATGGAGCTACTCGGTCGTCGACAAGCGCCTTGAGAGCGCGCGGGCACCCACCGGGGAGACGACATCGTACGCCTACGACGCGACGTACGACGAGATCGAGACCGTCACCTACGCGACCGGGGGGACCACCACCTACGGGTTCGAGACCGTCGAGGTCGCTTACGACATCAACGCCGGCGCGACTGTGACCACCAAGGAGATTCGCGCGCTCACCTCGAAGACCACCGACGATGGCGTGAACGCCGCCACCTGGATCTTCACCTGGGACGATCCCGAGTGGGTCGAGACGACCGACTCCAGCAGCGGCGTGATCACGGTCCGCACGGGCACCTCGCGGACGGTCACGGTCGAGACGCCCGCGGGCGGGTATGCCCGCCACAGCTACGGCGACTGGTGCTACGGGGCTCGATTCGACGAGGACGACAACTACGTTGGTTCAACGTCATGTTATCGCCGCCTGATCGGTAAGCCGATCTGGACGGCGTGGTACGACGCCCACCCCGACTCCGGGGCCACGCCGCTGAAGTGGGTGCTCTACGACTGGACCGACACCGGCGCGGCCGACGGTATCAACGACATCGAGCTGGCCTCGACGACGAGCGACGATCCTTTCGCCAGCTCAGGGGCGTCAGCCGCCGCGATCCCGGTGCTGGACGAGGCCACCACTGGCTTCGACTCCGAGGTGGGCAGCGACGACTTCGCCTCGGTCACCCAGTACGGCCAGTCGAGCGACGGGGCTTACGACGCCTACGCGCAGCCCATCTGGGTGACCACGGGCGGGTACGCGCCGTACTGGAGCGAGGACACCGGCGACCACTACTACCTGGAAGGCAGTGTCACCGAGTACGCGTGGCCCACCGCGCCCGAGCTCGAGACCTGGCTCCTGGTCGATCGCGCGGCCTCCGTGGCGGTCGGCTACCCGTCGGGGCCCGGGGCGCTGGTCACCACGTTCTCCGAGACCGCCACGACATGGTCGACCGCGAGCGCCACGCTCGGGTGGCTGGAATGGAGCTCCACGCCGGCCACGGGCGCCTACGACTGGAACGCCGACGGCACGATCGACGACGGCGATGAGAACACCTCCGACGATGCCTACACGAGCGTGAGCTACTCGGTCGACGCCGCGGCGGGCACGCGCACGGTGACGACGACTGTCGGCGGCCTGCGCACGAGCGAAGTGGAGGAGGAGCTCGGCACCGTCGTGTCGAGCGGGTGGTACGACGAAAGCACGACGCCGGCCCTCGTGGTGATGGAAACCGCGAGCATCGACGACAACACGGGCCTGGTCACGTCGGTGTCCGACGGCGACGGCAACCTCACCACGCTCACCTACGACGACTCTGGGCGCGTCACCGGCGTCACCCCGCCTCTCGGTCCCGCGTCGACCTACACCTACAACCTCGCGGCCTCCGCGCCCACGGTCACCCTGGCGCAGGGCAGCAGCACGACCACGTGGACCTACGACGCGCTGGGTCGCCTCGAGCGCGTGGCGAGCAACAACGGCACCGGGCGGACCACGTACAGCGACACCACGTACGACCTCGAGGGTCGCCCGGCGCGGGCCTACCAGCCCCACGACGGCACCGCCGGCGCCTACACGGAGCCCACTTACGACGCGCTCGGCCGGGTAGTGGCGTCGACCACGACCGGCGGGAGCACCGCCTACACCGCCACCACGACCCACCTGTGGCCCAACGTGTCCACGACGAGCCCGCTCGGCGTCGAGTGGGGCGCGACGCTCGACGGCGAGGGCAACACCTGGGCGACCGAGGCGCCGCTCGGCGCCAACGTGGAGTGGCAGCCGCGGGTGTCGTCGTACCGGCTGGCGGTGGCCACCGTCACCGGCAGCGCCGGCGACACGATGTTGTGGCAATACCGGTTCCTGGACCAGGGGGGCCAGCCCTGGGCCTTCTACGACCCGCAGTCGGGCTTCCGCTGGTTCACCCGGGATGCCGCGGGCGACCTGGCCTGCGAGGAAGACGGCGCCGGCGACACGGTCGTCACCACCCGCGACTGGGCCGGCCGCCCCGCCGCGCTCGACCTCGGCACATCCTGCACCGCCTCCTCCACGCCCGACTACGCCTTCTCCTACGACGGCGAGGTCCCCGCCGCCGCGGCGGGCTGGGCCGCCGGGAGCGCCACCGGCCGCCTCACCGGCATCGACGACGGCGACGGGTACAGCACCTTCGCCTACGACGCCGCCGGTCGCGTCACCTCGCTGGAGCGCGGCTGGGACGACGGCGTGACCACCACGGTGGACTACGCCTACACCAGCGACGGCGACGTCGACACCGTCACCATCGACGGCCGCTGGGCGATCGCCTACACGCACGGCGCCGGCCACCGCGTGGAGGCGGTCGAGCTGATCGACCCTCTGGGCACCTCCACGCCGGTGCTCGACTCGGCCACCTACCACGCCGCCGGCGGCCCGGAGACCCTCGAGCTGGGCAACGGGGTCACCGTGGCCCGGGGCCTCGACGACCTCGGCCGCCTCGCGACCGTCACCACCTCGGGCAGCACCGACGACGACACCTGGACCTACACCTGGGACGGCCACGGCAACCTCCTGTCCCGGGCCGAGGGCGATGGCACGTCCACCTACGCGTACGACGACCTCGACCGCGTGACGCGGGCCGCCTACAGCGACGACGGCACCTCCGAGTCCTTCGCCTACGACGACCTCGGCAACATCGAGGAGGTGACCGGCAGCCTCGGCACCTGGACCGCCACCTACACCTACAACCGGCGGGACGACCTCGCCCACGACGACGCCGGCAACGTGGCCGCCGACGGCGCCGTCACCTACGCCCACGACGCCCGCGGGCGGCTCGTCTCGACCACGAGCACCGCCGGCACGGTGTACCGCTCGTTCGACGCGGCCGGGCGACTGCTCACGCGCACCGAGGTCCGCGTCGTCACCCTGCGCGGGCGGGCGGTCGTGAGCGCCCGCGAGGAGCGGTACGTCCGCGACGTCGACGGCGTCTTGCTCGCGGTGCTCGAGGGCGACGGCCGCAAGCGACCCCGGCTCGCCCGCGTGTACATCCACGCGGGTGGCCCGCTCCCCCTCGCGGTGGTGGAGGGCAACGGCACCCGCGGCTCCACGCTCTACTGGT
>SXGS01410418.1_pt1 | contig 18074 bp, 16 predicted proteins | sample 3174681 | NCBI WGS metagenome assembly SXGS01 (sample SAMN11356861, study PRJNA531348) | freshwater metagenome | isolation source: freshwater sample F1-80 | place: China: Fuxian Lake, Yuxi | collected 2017-12-25 | reverse complement strand
TGAACAGCATATTTCGGAGTTGTTCGGACCTTCAAGCAACCCCTTGATATAATTCAAGCGGTCTGATGCAGCACTTTGGATCTTGAACACGAGAGAGCTCACTTCCACTTGTATCTGAATAGATTGGTGATCAGCGCCACCACCACACTTACTCGGCAACGTAAAAGGATTCCCTACTATTGAGCGGATAAAGTCATCTGTATTTATTACGATGGAAATGAATGAGGTCTGGTCTCTTCGTCTTGAATTTTTGGGCGATGCCATATTAGATGCCATAGTTGCTGATTATCTTTTTAAAAAATATCCGTTTGAAGACGAAGGTTTTTTGACCGAATTGCGTTCAAAAATTGTAAGCCGCAAAAACCTGAATCACCTTGCGCAGAAAATGGGTTTGGATAAATTCATCAAAAGTGATAATCGCGGAAATATGCGCAGTAATTCAATTATGGGTGATGCACTGGAAGCAATGATTGGTGCCATATATTTAGACAAAGGTTTTGTTAAAACCAAAAACTTCGTTCTTGTTCAGCTTATCAATAATCACATTGATGTAGACGAATTGCAGGAACAGGAAATGAATTTTAAGAGCCGTTTGATTGAGTGGATTCAAAAGGAACGCAAATCATTACGCTTTGAAGTGGTGGCAGAAACCGATATGGGCGCACGCAAATTATTCGTCATTAATGCTGTTGTAAATGATGAGGTGCTTGGCACCGGACAGGATTTCTCTAAAAAACGCGCTGAGCAATCAGCAGCCGAAAAGGCGCTGGAGAAAATAGAACAGGCTAATAACGGATAATAAAATCCTGTTTCTTCTGTTCTTTTCGGAAGAAAACCAAGCCAACAAAAAATAAATCAATTGTTACCGTAACCGAAGGATTCGCTTTAATTTCTTCCCAGGCTTCTTCCATTTCATCTGACCAATGAATGTCGTCAAATATGAAAACAGAATCATTGTTGACTTTGGCGAGGCATTGTCTGAAATAGTCTAATGTCGGTGCTTTGCGGTGATTGCCATCAAAGAAAGCGTAATCCAATTTTGTAATAATATTAAGTATTGAAGATAGTGTTTCATCAAAATTCCCGATTACAATTTCTATGTTATTCAATTTAAGTTTTTCAAAATTTTCTTTCGCAATTGACGCAGTTTCGGGGCAACCTTCCATAGTAATCAGTTTACTTTTAGGAGCAGCAGAAGCCTGATAAAGAGTGCTGATACCAAGTGAAGTTCCTAACTCCAAAAGAATTTCGGGTTTAAACTTTTGAATTAAACGAAACATCAGTTGTCCGTATTTGTCGGTCTTTGCAGAGTTTTTTGCAATGTCTTTTAGCTTGCGTATTGGTGATGAATTTATTGTTGACCCTGCTCCATAATCTTTAATGTTGATTGTTCGTTCATCACGCAAAAGTTTATTGCGCATTGAATCAATTTCATCAAAGACATAAAAATGAGCGGTGTCGTAAATGACTTCATCCAGCAAGTTGTAAACAAATGGTGAATGCGTGCCGTGCCGTGTTCGGGCTTTCAGCAGGAATTGCAGGTAACGAAATGCAAAACGGATTTTATTCACGCAGCGAAAATAATCAAAGTGCTCTTGTATTAACATGTTTGTGTGTTGATGTAAAACAATTATACATTTGTGAAATGAGAACGATTTTTCTCGCTTCAATAATTTTATTTTCAATGAGAAATTCAATTGCACAGTCACAGAAATTTGCTCTTGCCGTTCATGGTGGCGCAGGAACTATACTAAAGGAAAGCATGACTCCCGAACTGGAAAATGCATACAAACAAAAAATGAAAGACGCGCTGACTGCAGGCCACAACATTCTAAAATCAGGTGGCAGCAGTCTTGATGCTGTGGAAGTTGCTGTGAAAGTGATGGAAGATTCTCCTTTGTTCAATGCAGGAAAAGGTGCAGTGTTTACTGCAGAAGGGAAAAATGAAATGGACGCCAGTATCATGAACGGAAAAACACTCGAAGCAGGTTCCGTTGCAGGAGTTACAAATATCAAGAACCCGATTTCGGCAGCCCGCAAAGTGATGGAAAAATCACCGCACGTAATGATGACAGGAAAAGGAGCAGAGAAATTTGCTGCGGAGCAACATTTAGAATTAGCTGAACCGGAATATTTTTTTGATAGTCTGCGTTGGGAACAATGGCAAAAAATAAAAGATTCAGAAAAAATTCAACTCGACCATAGTGAAGACAAAGGTGATGTAAAACCTTCGTTTGATGTAGAGTTCAATCCTAACCCCGACAGTAAGTTCGGAACGGTGGGTGCCGTTGCATTGGATGTAAGCGGAAATCTGGCGGCAGCCACCTCAACTGGCGGCATGACCAACAAAAAATTCGGGCGCATTGGCGACTCGCCAATTATTGGTGCAGGCACTTATGCCAATAATAAAACCTGTGCGGTTTCGTGTACTGGGCATGGTGAATATTTTATCCGCAGCGTGGTGGCTTATGATATTTCTGCGCTGATGGAATACAAAAATATTTCGCTTCAGGAAGCTGCCGATATTGTAGTAAATAAAAAACTTGTTGAGTTAGGTGGAGAAGGAACTGGCGGTATAATTGCTATTGATGCACAAGGCAATATTGCAATGCCGTTTAACTCTCCCGGCATGTATCGTGGCTTTGTCAAGGAGAATGGCAATGTGGAAGTTTTTATTTACAAATGATTATTTTAATTCAACATTGAACAAATAAACCATGCTAGTAAAAACCTTCGGTGGTGCAGTAAGTGGAGTTAATGCAACAACCATTACGGTTGAAACAAACATTGTTCCGGGTGTGGGTTTTATGTTGGTGGGTTTGCCCGACAGTGCTGTAAAGGAGAGTCAACACCGCATACAGGCAGCTTTAAAGAACAACGACTACCGCGTTCCCGGCAAACAGATTGTTATTAACATGGCGCCTGCTGATATCCGGAAAGAAGGTTCGTCTTACGACCTAACGCTTGCGGTTGGAATTCTGGCTGCATCGGAACAAATTCTTGCAGATGAAGTTGGCAAGTATATCATCATGGGCGAGCTTTCATTGGATGGAAGTTTGCAGCCGATTAAAGGAGCATTACCGATTGCTATTCAAGCAAAAAAAGAAGGATTCAAAGGATTTATTCTGCCTAAAGAAAATGCTCGCGAGGCTGCAATAGTTGGTGACCTTATAGTTTACGGAGCAGAAAATGTAAAAGATGTTATAGAGTTTTTCAATGGAGAAAAGACATTGGAGCAAACAATTTTAAACACACGTGAAGAATTTTATTCACGCCTTAACGAGTCGGATTTAGATTTTGCAGATGTAAAAGGTCAGGAGAATATTAAACGTGCGTTGGAGATTGCAGCTGCAGGCGGACACAATGTTATTCTTATCGGTCCGCCTGGTGCAGGTAAGACTATGTTGGCAAAAAGATTGCCCACTATTTTACCTCCGCTTAGTTTAGCTGAAGCATTAGAAACAACCAAAATTCATTCTGTTGCCGGCAAATTGGGAAAGTATACTTCGCTTGTAACATTGCGCCCGTTTCGTTCGCCACATCATACTATTTCAGATGTAGCACTTGTTGGTGGCGGCAACATTCCGCAGCCGGGCGAAATTTCATTAGCGCATAACGGAGTGTTGTTTTTAGATGAGTTACCGGAGTTCAAGCGAACGGTGTTAGAAGTAATGCGCCAACCCTTGGAGGACAGAGTGGTAACTGTTTCGCGAGCAAGGCAGAGTGTGGAGTATCCCGCTTCGTTTATGTTAGTGGCAAGTATGAACCCATGTCCATGCGGTTATCACAACCATCCGGAGAAAGATTGTGTATGTGCTCAGGGTGTGGTTCAAAAATATCTGAACAGAATTTCTGGGCCGCTGCTTGACCGCATCGATATTCATGTGGAGGTTACTCCTGTTGCGTTTAGTGAATTGACCCAGGAACATCTTTCTGAGAAAAGTGAAACTGTGCGCGAACGTGTTATAAAAGCTCGTGATATGCAGGAAAAACGTTTCAAGGAAAATGAAGCTATTCATTGCAACGCCCAAATGAGCAGTAAAGTGCTGAAACAGATTTGCAAAATTGATGAACAAGGGAAAGAAATGTTGAAACGAGCTACCGACCGCCTTGGGCTCTCGGCTCGCGCATTTGATAGAATATTAAAAGTGGCGCGTACGATTGCTGACCTTGATGACAGCAAAGAGATAAGTTCTGCGCATCTTGCGGAGGCGATTCAATATCGCAGCTTGGACAGAGATAATTGGGCGGGGTGATTTTATACAATGTGCAAATTTTAGGATGTAAAATATATGGCAAAAGAAAAAGTACGCTGCCCCTGGCCGGGTTCTGACAAACAAATGCAACACTACCACGACCACGAGTGGGGAACTCCTCAGCACAACGACCAAAAACTTTTTGAAGCAGTAATATTGGATGCCTTCCAAGCGGGGCTGAGTTGGAAAACCGTTTTGCACAAACGAGAAAATTTTCGCAAGGCGTTTGACAATTTCGATGCAAAAAAAATTGCAAAGTATAACGAGAAAAAAATCGAGTCGTTATTAAATGATGCCGGAATAATCCGTAACAAACTAAAGGTGCGGGCGGCTGTTATCAACGCACAAAAATTCTTAGATGTGCAGAAAGAATTCGGCAGTTTTGATAAGTACATCTGGCAGTTTACCAACCATAAAACCATCACCAATAAAAACAAAACCATTAAAGATTTTATTGCAAGCAGCAAAGAATCAGATGCCATGAGTAAGGATATGCTAAAGCGCGGTTTTAAGTTTGTGGGTTCAACAATCTGCTATGCCTTTATGCAGGCGGTGGGTATGGTTAACGACCATACGGTGGATTGTTTCCGTCATAAAAAAGTGAAGTAAGACCTACCCCGCTATCGCCCTCTTTTTAATACCTGTAAGTTGTTGGGCAGCTTCAATCACGTGCTCTTCATAGAAACCGCACTCTTTGTAAAGCTCTATCTGCGTTCCGTGTTCAATAAATTCATCGGGAATTCCTAAGCGTTTTATATGAGCGTTATAATTATTGTCGGCCATAAACTCCACGATAGCGCTTCCGATACCTCCTGGCAAGCAACCGTCTTCAATGGTAATTACTTTATTGAATTTGGTAAACACTTCATGTAAAAGTTTTTCGTCAAGCGGTTTTGCAAAACGCATATCGTAATGCGCTGCTGAGATACCTTGGTTCTCTAATTCTTTAATAGCATTTGCTGCAGAATTGCCTATATGTCCCAATGAAAGCACCGCTAAATCATCACCGTCCTTCAACTTGCGACCTTTCCCAACTTCAATTAATTGAAAAGGCTTTTTCCAGTCCACCATCACCCCGTTTCCGCGCGGGTAACGAATAGAAAAAGGTCCCATGTTTTCCTGCTGTGCCGTATACATCAGGTTACGCAATTCCTCCTCATTCATGGGTGCCGAAACCACCATGTTAGGGATGCAACGCATGTAAGCAATATCAAAAGCACCGTGGTGCGTTGGGCCGTCAGCACCGGCAAGTCCGCCACGATCAAGACAAAAAACAACATTCAGTTTTTGCAGCGCCACATCGTGTATCACCTGGTCGTAGGCACGCTGCATAAAGGTTGAATAAATATTGCAGAACGGAACCAAACCTTGTGTAGCCATTCCTGCTGAAAAAGTAACAGCATGTTGCTCGGCAATACCCACATCAAAAGCTCGGGTAGGCATGGCTTTCATCATAATATTAAGCGAACAGCCCGAAGGCATTGCAGGCGTTACTCCTACAATCTTTTCGTTTTTCTCGGCAAGCTCTACGATAGTATGCCCAAACACATCCTGATATTTTGGAGGCTGAGGTTTTTCGGTTTTTACTTTAATAATCTCACCGGTATCTTTATTAAACAAACCGGGCGAATGCCAGAGGGTTTGGTCTTCCTCGGCTAATTTGTAGCCCTTACCTTTAACGGTAACACAATGCAAAATTTTAGGTCCGGGAATGGCTTTTAAATCGTTCATCACTTTAACCAGATGTGCCACATTATGCCCGTCAATAGGCCCGAAATAACGGAACTGCATTGACTCGAACATATTGCTCTGTTTAAGCAATGCAGCTTTAATACCACCTTCCACTTTACTTACAATCTCGCGGGCCGTAGGTCCGAACATGCTTATTTTACCAAGCAGGTTCCAAACCTCATCCTTCGCTTTATTATAGGTAGGTGAAGTGGCAATATCGGTCAGGTATTCTTTCAAAGCGCCCACATTAGGGTCAATACTCATGCAATTATCATTAAGCACCACCAGAATATTGGAGTTTTCTACACCGGCATGGTTCAGGCCTTCGAATGCCATTCCGCCCGTCATAGCGCCATCACCAATTACGGCAATATGTTGACGGGATTTCTCGTTTTTCAAACGCGAAGCCACCGCCATACCCAAGGCAGCAGAAATAGAAGTGGAAGAGTGTCCCACGCCAAAAGTATCGTACTCACTTTCGCTGCGTTTCGGGAAACCGCTGATACCTTTGTATACACGATTGGTATGAAATTCTGCCCTGCGGCCGGTAATCAGTTTGTGTCCATAAGCCTGATGGCCCACATCCCAGATTAATTGGTCGTAAGGCGTATTGTAAACATAATGCAGCGCAGCGGTAAGCTCCACCACACCAAGGCTGGCACCAAAATGCCCGCCTTTTACAGAAACAATATCTATAATGTATTGACGAAGTTCATCGCAAAACTGTGGCAATTCTTCCGGTTTGAGTTTTCTCAGGTCGGAAGGATAAATTACCTTTTCAAGAAGAGGTCCGGCTTTTATCTCCATCTATTTTTATGAAACGCAAAGGTAGAAATATTAACTAATTATTAAGGGGCGCTTGTGGCTTGAGATAGATTGAATAGATTTTATAATAAAATCTGTATAATCTTTGTCAAAAAGATACTTTTGTAAAAAAAGAAAACTATTTATATGAAAAAACTATTTCTCCTGCTTTTAGTATTTCCATTCGCTGCTACTGCCCAAAAAACAGCAGTTGAATACAACGACTTAATTGTTGATGAACAAAACAAAATAGGTCAACGAATTATTGATTTTAACTATGCAGTTGAATCAGGTGAAGAAATTGATTTGCCTTTGAAATTAATTTTGGAACAAATTGATGTTTCAATTGATGTAATAGAAAAAGTTAAGCCATGGGAAGATGGTGCAGCATTAAAAGGCTCTGCACTGTCACTTTTTAAATTTTATAAAAGCATCGTTTCAAAGGAGTATACTGAAATGGTTTCTATTCTTAAAAAAGAAAACATTGATGAAACTGACGTTAAACGAATAGATGTGCTACTTGCATCCGTTAGCGAAAGAGAAGAAAAGCTAGATGCCGATTTTTCGTATCATCAGGAAGCCTTTGCAAAGCGCTGGAATATTGAGTTAGCACCCAGCGAACTTCAGGACGAGATTGACGGGTTTGATAAGTAGACTAATGCTTGCTGTCTTTAAGCAGCATCACCAGACTTTTCTTTACTAGCTCGCCCATGCTGCGGCATTTTAGAAACACATCGTTTTTATAATGCGTTGCAAGTTCCTTTTTCAGATTTGCGGTTTTTTCATCTGTTGAAATAGAATCTTTAATCATCACATCCATCAGGTCTTTTATCTGGTATCGAGAAAGGCGTACTCTTCTCGAAATAAGTGAACGCTCCTCATTACGATACTGCTCAAACGATTCGTGCGTAAGCAATTGGGTGCAGAGTTCAACAATGGCATTATTCTCTTTAAAAAACTGCGGCAGATACAACGATTTTTTTCCTTCATAACTCTGCTGGTCAAAATCAATGGCGCGGATGCGGTACTGCACATCATCAAAGTCGGGAGTAATGTCAACGACATAATTATAGGATCGCATATCTCCAAGCAAACGCACAAAGCAACGCTCATTAAATTTTACAAACTCCTTTGCCAAACGAATTTTGTTTACTCTTTTATCGCCCATCCACGAAGCAATAAACTGGTCGCCCGGAATACCGGCAATGTGTTCTTCAATCAGCGTTTCGCGGTCAACAAAATAATTGATGCGGTTAGGTGAAAGTATGTGCTCCAGTTCCAAACCGTAAATACGAGAGGCATCGGCCTGCTTGATGTAGAAATAATCGTAGTTGTCGTTCAACCTGTTTACAATTCGTATGCGAAAAGGGTTTGAATTTCCGAACGTGCAATAATCAATGCGCTCAACGGTAAGGTGCTTTAAGCGCGAAGAAGAACCTTCCGTTTTGAGCATCATGTAAATGGAAGTGAGCGCCACATCCAGTTCCGCTGCTTTTTCTTTTTCATAGGTTACACTTTCCCAAAGTGTATCTTTTCCTTTTTTGTCAGTTATTGGATGTGCAAATTTGTAGTTCAGCAAATCATGATACTCAATGGGCAATATTTTTTCGCGGTCGTATTGCCGCAAATATTTCCTCAGCTGAGAATTGATTTTTATCTGGTCTTTCTTTTTGCTGATGCTGTTCACTTGCTATACATTTTTAATAAAGTGAAAGCCCCGGATAACATATCCGTCACGAAAATAAAAACGGTGCGCATCACGGTTTTCGGTAAACGCATCTAAAACAATAAACTTACAGCCAAGCTGTTTTGCTTTCTCTGCTGCAAAATCATTAATCAGTTTTCCAATACCTTTTGACCGGTGATTTTTATCTGTAATGACATTATCAAGTTCAATATATTTTCCTGTCCACAATTTGGTATTAAACCATATTCCCGACAAGCCCACACATTTTTTTCCATCCAAAACCATCACCTGCGAATAATTATTGGGAATCATATCGCGCAGCATTTCTTCATACTTCTCTTTTGTCATTTCAGGATAAAGTTGCTGCACCAATGGAAACTGTGCAAGCATTTCTTCAAGGGTGAAAATTTCTTTTACAACCATTTGAGATTATGAAACAAGAACTTTCCCATTCATCTCCTTGGGTTGATTAATTCTCATTAGTTCAAGAATAGTTGGAGCAATATCTGCCAGTCTCCCGTTCTTTACTTTTTTCACATCTTTTGAAATAAATATACAGGGTACAGGATTAGTAGTATGTGCGGTGTTGGGCGTTCCATCTGCGTTAATGGCGTAATCCGCATTGCCGTGGTCGGCAATAATTATAAAAGAATAATCTTTTTTCAATCCGGCCTCCACCACTTTTTTGGTGAAGAAATCAACTGTTTCTACAGCTTTTATTATGGCTTTATAATCTCCTGTGTGGCCTACCATATCAGCGTTTGCAAAATTCAAACAAATAAAATCTGGCGTTGTTTTATTCATTTCATCCACTACTGCTTTGGCAACTTCTTTGGCACTCATTTCGGGTTGCAAATCATATGTTGCAACTTTGGGTGAAGGAACCATAATGTGCTTTTCACCTTCAAATGGTTTCTCTCTTCCTCCAGAAAAAAAGAAAGTAACGTGAGGATATTTTTCGGTTTCAGCAATTCGGAGTTGTGTTTTTCCGGCTTTGGACAAAACTTCTCCTAAGGTACTGGTCAGGTTATCTTTTTCAAAAATAACATTAACATTTTTGAACGTATCGTCATACCGAGCCATAGTTACATAATGTAACCGCATTTTCTCCATTTCCTGATCCGGGAAATCTTTTTGCGTGAGCGCGAGTGTAATTTCTCTGCAACGGTCGGTACGGAAATTGAAACAAATAACTGCATCACCGTTTTTTATTTGTCCGATAGGTTCAAATTTTTCATTGATTATAAGAACCGGTTTTATAAATTCATCGGTATCACCTTCTTTGTAAGAACGTTTTATTCCTTCCACCGCATTTTTTGTCGGGCGGCCTTTTCCATGCACCATTAAATCATAAGCCCATTTTATGCGTTCCCATCGCTTGTCGCGGTCCATTGCATAATAGCGGCCAACCACAGTTGCAATTTTTGCACCTGTTTTTTTACAAACCTTTTCTAAGTTTTCAATAAATCCTAAGCCACTTTTCGGGTCTGTATCTCGGCCATCTGTGAATACATGGATGAATACATTTTTCAAACCTTTTTTCTTTGACAGTTCACAAAGAGCTTGCAAATGTTCCTGAGAAGAATGAACACCTCCATCAGAAACCAACCCCATTAAATGAAGGTCTTTTCCTTTAGCCTTTGCATAATTAAAAGCATCATTTAATACTTTATTTTTTTCAAGAGTTCCGTCTTCAATGGCTTTATTAATGCGCACAAGATCCTGGTAAACCACTCGCCCAGCGCCAATATTCAGGTGTCCAACTTCAGAATTTCCCATTTGTCCTTTTGGCAAACCCACATCTTCAGCCGAAGTTTTCAGTTCACTGTTGGGGTATTTTTTCATCAAACTGTCAACAAAAGGAGTTTTGGCATTCCAGATTGCGTCAGCTTCTGAGTGATCTCCTTTGCCCCAACCATCTAAAATAAGGAGGGCGAGTTTCTTTTTTACAGGCATGGTTTTAATTAGGTTTGCAAAAGTAAGCAAATGCAGTAAGCCTTATAAATTTCTATTTTTGTTTCATGGCAGAAAATCATGAATTTGGGAAACAAGGGGAAGACGAAGCCGAAAAATTGCTACAAGACAAAGGATTTGAAATTCTTGCCAGAAATGTTCGCATTGGCGGACATGAAATGGATATTGTTGCAAAGAAGAACAATTTATTGGTTGTAGCAGAAGTAAAAACCAGAAGCTATGCCACAATGGGAGAACCTGAAGAATTTGTTTCAAAAAAACAGCAGCAAAATCTTATTAAAGCTGCTAATGCTTATGTGGTTCAAAAGAACCTAGATGTAGATGTACGGTTTGATATTATTTCTATTGTGAAAAACCAGTATCAAACTAAGGTAAGGCATATTGAAGATGCGTTTTATCCGGTAATGTAGGAAATATACCGCGCTGTTCCAGGTTATTTACTTATAAAGTATTACCTTTAATTCCATTTTTGAAAGTTGTGTTGATACGAGGTTTAAGATATAGTATTATTTGTTGTTTGATTCTGCTTGCGGGAATTGCTAATGCTCAATTCTATAACGGCTTGCAAATGCCTTTCGGCAAAAACCGTGTGCAATACAAAAATATGAAAGACCGATTTTGGTCTTTTTACCGTTTTGAAAAATTTGATACTTATTTTTATCTGGGTGGAAAAGAACTGAGTAATTATTCCGCTCGCTATGCAACCAAACAGATTGGCGAGATTGAAAAAGTGTTTGATTACACACTTGATGACCGAATTCAGTTCATCATTTTCAATAAATTTTCTGATTTAAAAGAAAGCAATATAGGATTGGAAACCGATCAACAATACAATGTTGGCGGAGTAACTTTTATTGTAGGAACCAAAGTGGTTCTATATTTCAATGGCGACCACCGCGACCTTGAACGCCAGATAAAAGCAGGCATAACCAAAGTAATGCTTGACCAGATGATGTATGGAGGCAATATCAAAGATGTAGTTCGTAATTCCACGCTGCTCAACCTACCAGAATGGTACACACAAGGTTTGATTTCATACATGTCAAACGATTGGGATGCAGAAATTGAGAACCATGTAAAGGATGGAATCCTTACCAAGAAATACGAAAAATTTAATCGTCTTACCGGTGATGACGCACGCTACGCTGGACATTCTATTTGGCGATATGTTTCTGAAACTTACGGCAAACAGGTGATTTCAAACATTCTTTACATGACTAAAATAAGCCGTAACATAGACAGCGGTTTTCTATTTGTACTGGGTGTTTCACTGAAAAATCTTACTTATGAATGGCTGGCTTATTATGACAAATTGTATTACGAGCGCAGCAAAAATCTTGCGTTTCCGAAAGAAGAACCTTTGTTAAAAAAGTCAAAACCCAACATGGTTTACTCGCAACTAAAAGCCAGTCCTGACGGTCGATATAACATTTTTGCAGGAAACGAATGGGGGAAATATCGTGTGTGGATGCAGAACACACAGACCGGAAAAAAGAAAAAAACAATTCGTATAGGACATAAGCTGGAACAGAAAACAGATTACTCCATTCCACTGCTGGCGTGGCATCCCGGATCACAACTTTTTTCAATGATTACCGAGCGTAAAGGGAAAATTATGCTCACTCTTTATAATTTACAGACGAAGAAAAAGACAAAACGGCCGCTTTTCAACTTTGAAAAAATTCTGGATTTCTCATATTCTGATGATGGAAAAGAATTAGCCATGTCAGCAGTTCAGTTTGGGCAAAGTGACATTTTTGTTTACAACCTTGCCGCTAACACATATCATCAGGTAACAAAAGATATATGGGATGATTTCAATCCACGTTTTATCAATAAATCACGTGAAGTTGTTTTTGCTTCCAATAGAAATAACGATACGGTTAAACTGAATGAAAGCAGCATGTTGCCAAGAGATGCATCAACCGACATTTATGTTTACAACTACAAAACCAAATCACCACTTTTAAAACGCATTACTAATACTGCGAATATCAACGAAACTCAACCGGCACAATTCGACAGCGCACACATTGCCTACCTTAGTGACGCAAATGGTGTTAACAATCGCTTTCTTGCAAAAATGGACAGCATAATAAGCTATGTTGATACCATCGCACACTATAGTTATATAGCTACTTCTTTCCCGGTCACAAACTATCCCCGCAATATTATACAACAGGATGTTCAGCCAAAATCAGGTAAAGTCTCAGAGATAATTTTCAATGAAGGTAAATATTTTATGTATCAGCGTTCGGTGCTTGCTGAAGGTGCAAATAAAAATATTGAACTGAAAGATTCTCAATTCCGAACTGAGCAAAAATCAAACAAACAGGAAGAAGAAAATACCAGTGAAGCAATCGGAATACCACGTTCAAGAAACACGATGGTATCAGTTCCTAAAGAAGAAAAATCAGGAGTATCTAATGAAATTGACATTAACAACTACACCTTTGAAGGTGAAACCCGCGACAGCAAACAGAAAGAAGTAATACAAGCTGAAACAGCTATTACTTCAAACGGTGAAACGAAAGTGCGGCAGTTTGAAAACGGCAAAGAAGTATCACCTGAAAAAGCAAAAGAATTTACACTTCCTAAACTGCGTAATTACGATGTAGCATTTTATACCGACTACGTTGTTACACAACTCAACAACAACTTCATTAATTCTTCCTATCAGAAGTTTACGGGCGGTGGAGCTGTATTTTTTAATCCCGGTATCAACGGTCTTTTCAAAATAGGAATCAGCGATGTAATGGAAGATTACAAAATTGTCGGTGGTTTCCGCTTTGCAGGAAATCTGAACAGCAACGAGTATTTTCTGAGCTATCAGAATTTCAAACACCGTCTTGACCAACAGGTTGTTTTTCACCGCCAGAGTTTTTTGAACATAGTTCAGGTTTCAGCAATTAAAGTACATACACACACACTTACCTATTCTCTGAATTATCCTTTCAGCGAAGTAGCTTCATTACGAGGAAGCTTAATAGGACGAACTGATCAGGAAGTAAATCTAAGTACCGACCTAAGCAATCTGCAGGAAAAAAACCGAAATAATTATCTTGGTGGGTTGAAAATGGAATATGTTTTTGACAACACCGTAAACCGCGGATTGAATTTATACAATGGATGGCGTTACAAAATTTTTGGTGAGTATTATCAGCACGTTAATAAAAAAGCTGCCCGCTTTTTTGTAATAGGACTAGACATCCGCCACTACAAAAAAATTCATCGTGATTTGATTTGGGCTAATCGTTTTGCTGCCAGCACTTCGTTCGGATCGGAGAAACTGATTTACTACCTTGGTGGAGTTGATAATTGGTTTGTTCCTAAATTTGATAACTCAACTTCTATTGATTACACACAGAATTATCAATATCAGACAGTAGCGACCAATATGCGCGGTTTTTATCAGAATGTGCGAAACGGAAACAGCTTTGCTTTATTTAACAGCGAATTAAGAATTCCTCTTTTCAAGTACATTATGAATCGTCCGCTTAAGTCTGATTTTCTTACCAACTTTCAGGTTGTAGCTTTTGGCGACATTGGAACTGCCTGGACAGGTCCTTCGCCCTATTCTGAAGATAACTTTTTGAACACACAAACCATCCAATCTGGAAACATTACCATCAAAATCAAAAACAGTAAAGAGCCAATTGTTGGCGGTTATGGTTTTGGAGTTCGTAGCAGAATTCTGGGGTATTTTATCCGTGCAGATTATGCCTGGGGAATTGAAGATGGCAGAGTATTAAAACCACTCTTGTATATTTCACTGAGCCTTGATTTTTAAAGATGAAAAAACTAACCAACAAACATTTATCATTCAAAACTATGGACGTAAATACTGTTCTGATATTGCTTTCGATTGGCCTGTTTGCCGGATTGCTAAGCGGATTTGTTGGTGTTGGGGGTGGAATTATTATTGTTCCTGGCTTGATTATTTTTCTCGGGTTTCAGCAACACACAGCACAAGGAACAAGTCTTGCTTTGCTAATGCTGCCCGTTGGAATTTTAGCTGTCATGAATTACTACAAAGCCGGGCACATCAGTTTTCATGCAGCTTTTGTGATTGGCATCGCATTTATTCTGGGTGCTTTTCTCGGATCTAAAATTGCAATTGGCATTGACCAGAATATTGTAAAAAAAGTTTTTGCAGTTTTTATGATTTTAGTTGCATTGAAATTTTTGTTCGGGAAATAATCCGGTGAAAGAAAAAATAAAATCACTTTCCGAAAAATACTTCATCGAAGTTGTTGCAATTCGCAGACATCTGCATGCAAACCCTGAATTATCATTTGAAGAATTTAACACCTCTGCATTTGTCTGTTCCAAATTAGACGAATGGAAAATTCCTTATAAAAAAGGAATTGTGAAGACAGGCATTGTTGCATTGATTGAAGGAAAAAGTCCAAAGAAAAAAACAATTGCACTAAGAGCAGATTTAGATGCATTGCCAATAAAAGAAGAAAACAAATCGGAATATGTTTCAAAAAACAATGGCGTAATGCATGCCTGTGGACACGATGTGCATACATCATCATTACTTGGCGCAGCAAAAATTTTGAACGATCTTAAAAATGACTTTGAAGGAACGGTGAAACTGATTTTTCAGCCGGGTGAAGAAAAACTTCCGGGCGGTGCATCGCTGATGATTAATGCTGGTGTACTTGAAAACCCAACACCCGAAAACATTTTTGCACAACATGTTTTTCCAAGTATGGAAACAGGGAAAGTTGGTTTTCGCCCGGGAATGTATATGGCTTCCACCGATGAGATTTATATTACCGTGAAAGGAAAAGGCGGACACGCTGCAATGCCGACAAATTATGTTAATCCAATATTGATTGCATCTAAATTAATGCTCGCTTTACAAGAAGAATTCATGGATGAAAAAACGCGAACTATTCCCGATATTCCAACTGTTCTTGCTTTCGGAAAAATTACAGGAATGGGTGCTACGAACGTAATTCCTGATGAAGTAAAAATTGAGGGAACTTTCCGCACAATGGATGAAAAGTGGCGCGCAGAAGCACACGAAAAAATGAAAGATCTTGCTGCAAAAGTATTTTCAGAAAATGGAGGCAGCGGAGAATTCAACATTATGAAGGGTTATCCTTTTTTGGTGAATGATGAAATACTGACCAACAAAGCCATCGCAAGCGCGAAAGAATTTTTAGGTGCTGAAAATGTTGAAATGCTTGATCTTCGTATGACTGCTGAAGACTTTGCTTTTTACTCACAACACATCCCTGCGTGCTTTTACAGATTAGGAACAGGAAATAAAAAACTTGGTATCTCCAGCGGAGTGCATACTTCTACTTTTGATATTGATGAAGAAGCGCTAAAAACGGGGATGGGGTTAATGGCCTGGTTGGCTATTCGTGAATTGGAATAATCCTCCTGTGTGGATAGCAACGATTTTTGCTCCTATTTGGAAATAATTTTTCTTAATCAAGTCATAAACCCCGAACATCATTTTTCCCGTGTAAACAAAATCTAGTTGAATTTTGTGTTTTGATTTGAAATCAGAAATGAAGTTCAGTAGTACTTCATTTTTTTTTGCATAACCACCAAAATGGTATTCGGTTTGTAACTCAAAATTTGATTTCAATGGCAAAAACTTTTCAATTTCATTTTTCAGAAATTCTCCTCCTTTTAATACCGGAAAGCCAATTGCTTTTTGATTCACTTTCAACGATGAAGTAATTCCTGCAATCGTTCCCCCTGTTCCTACAGCACTACATACATAGTCAAAGGGAATGTCAATAAGATCTATAATTTCAGAACAACCCTTTACTGCAAGTTCGTTTGTTCCTCCTTCAGGTAGAACATAGCACTCGCCAGTAATATGCATTATAGTCGAGATGTTTTTAGTTCTATACTCCTCTCTTGAAATAAACCTCAACTCCATTCCGCAATCTTTTGCGAATTGTAAAACCGTATTATCAGTTTCGCTCAATTCCTCTCCACGAATTATTCCAATGGTTTTAAAACCAAATTCCTTCCCTGCTGCTGCAGTTGAAATAATGTGATTGGAATAGGCTCCACCAAAAGTTGCCAATTTGACTTTCCCTTGCTTTCTTGCTTCTTCAAGGTTGTATTTCAACTTGAAACACTTGTTGCCGCTGATGTATGGATCAACCAAATCAAGCCGCAAAACAAAAAGATTAATTTCTTTCTCTTTCAAAAAAGCATCTTCAATTTTTTGGAGCGGAATATTTTTTGTTTGGGGAAACATAAAAAATCTGGAGTGTAAAAATGCTTTATTTGTTTTACTTTGCAGTCATGCCAGATGATTATTCTTTTAAAAAAGAGCTTGAACCCGAAGACTTTTATTACTCGCCCGAAGGCTATATTATTTTTACAGAAAAATATCACCTGAAGCGAGGTTATTGCTGTAAGAGCGGATGTAGACATTGCCCCTTTAATTATAATCCTAAAACAGGAAAATTTGACAAAGAAAAAAAAGAATGATAACCGCTAATTACATTGATTTTTACAAATTCGTTTTTTGCAAGATTGTGAAATTCGTGACAAAATAATTCACTGATGACAAAACAAGAGTTTAAAAAAATTATACAACAAGGAATTCCTGAAAAGCTGCCTGCTTCAAAGGCTTACGACAAATCCCTAAACCACGCTCCTAAACGTAAAGACATACTTTCTGCAGAAGAAAAAAAGCTCGCAGTAAGAAATGCGCTGCGTTATTTCCCTAAATTTTTTCACTCTATTCTCGCCAAAGAATTTGCTGACGAACTGAAAAAATACGGCCGTATTTATATGTATCGTTTTAGGCCGGATTATAAAATTTTTGCACGACCTCTTTCTGAATATCCATTTAAATCAAAACAGGCCGGGGCGATTATGCACATGCTCAGTAACAACCTTGATTATGCAGTGGCTCAGCATCCGCATGAGTTGATTACTTATGGCGGAAATGGTGCAGTATTTCAAAACTGGGCACAGTATTTACTGACCATGAAATACCTCGCAGAAATGTCAGATGAGCAAACATTGGTCATGTATTCAGGTCATCCGCTTGGTTTATTTCCTTCGCATAAAGATGCACCACGTATTGTTGTTACCAACGGTATGATGATTCCGAATTACAGCAAACAGGATGACTGGGAAAAATTTAACGCTCTTGGTGTAACACAATACGGACAGATGACTGCCGGTTCGTTTATGTATATAGGTCCTCAAGGGATAGTGCATGGCACAGCAATTACAATTTTAAATGCCGGAAGAAAAATCAGTAAAGGGAAAACAGAACTTGCAGGAAAAGTATTTGTGTCTTCAGGATTAGGCGGTATGAGCGGAGCACAGCCTAAAGCAGCTGTGATTGCAGGAGCAATTGCAGTGATTGCAGAAATAAATCCTAAAGCAATTCATACACGCCATTCGCAAGGTTGGGTAGATGAAGTTTTTGAAAGTCTGGATATGCTGATTGTGCGGATTAAAATTGCACGACAGAAAAAAGAATCGGTTTCACTCGCATACAAAGGGAACATTGTTGAATTGTGGGAAAAATTTGCCGAGCAGAACCTAAAAGTTGAAATCGGTTCGGACCAGACTTCATTGCATAACCCACATTCAGGTGGTTATTATCCTGTTGGAATTTC